>Ga0310810_10011446_pt1 | contig 10366 bp, 10 predicted proteins | sample NCmetagenome_FD_207641 | JGI IMG/M metagenome (GOLD analysis project Ga0310810, IMG submission 207641) | Soil microbial communities from experimental microcosm in Duke University, North Carolina, United States - NC | ecosystem: Engineered > Artificial ecosystem > Soil microcosm > Unclassified ... | reverse complement strand
GTCCGCGCCGTAGCGCTTCAACTGCAGCGCCGAGAGGTAGGTGAGCACGATGCCGACGAGGAAGCCGACGAGCATCGTCACCGGCAGCGCGGTCACGCCCGCGCGGAAGATGCCCGCGGAGAATTCGCGCAGCGGCAGCTCCACCGGCCGGCGCGCGAGCCAGGCGACATCGAGCGCGAGCTGGCCGAGGAGCGTGATGCCGTCGCGAAAATGCACTCCCGCGCCGATCGCGTTCTCGCCGACCGCGGCCACGGCCCAGAGCGGGTCGAACTTCCTCGGCTCGCGCCGCACGAGCAGGCCCTGGTTCACCTGCTGCAGCATCTCGCGGTAGCGCGGCGCGATCTCGACGTGCGGGCCGCTGCGCATCGCATTGGCGAGCCAGATCGCGCCCGCATCGTCGAGCGCCGAGACCGCGCTCAGGTCCCAGGCGATGCGCTCGGCGGGCTGCTTCTCGAGATCGGCGAGCCGCCGCACGATCTCGTCGCGGCGCTCCTTCAGCCCATTGAAGGTCCACGCGCCGCTCGCCCGCACGTGCAGGGGCACCGGCTCTTGCGCCCGGGTCTCGATTTCGAGCGCGGCGTCGGTGCTCGGCATGGCGCGCGAGTATACTCCGCCGCTCGATGCAACTCGTTGATATCGGTGCAAATCTTGGTCATGCCGCCTTCCGCGAGGACCTCGCGGAAGCGCTCTCGCGGGCGGCCCGATCGGGGGTGGGCTCGATCGTCGTCACCGGGACTTCGATCCCGGAGAGCGAGCAAGCCATTTCCATCGCAGCGACGAGCCCGAATCTCTACGCGACCGTCGGCGTGCATCCGCATCATGCGCGGGAGTGCGATGAGCAGACCATTCCGCGGCTGCGCGAGCTCGCGCAGCATCCGCGCGTGGTCGCGATCGGCGAATGCGGCCTCGACTTCAATCGCAACTACTCGCCGCACCCCGACCAGGAAAAATGGTTCGAGGCGCAGATCCAACTCTCTTTTGACGTTCAAAAACCGTTGTTTCTGCACTCCCGGGATGCGTACCCGAGATTCACCGAAATACTGAAAGCCCACAAGGTCGAACACGGCGTCGCCCATTGCTTCACCGGCGAGAAAGCCGAGCTGCATTCGTACCTGGATCTCGGCTTGCATATCGGCATCACCGGCTGGATCTGCGACGAGCGCCGCGGCACGCACCTGCTCGAGCTCGTGCGCGACATTCCCCGCGACCGGCTCCTGCTCGAGACCGACGCGCCCTACCTCACGCCGCGCAGCCTCCACCCGCAGCCCAGGGCGCGGCGCAACGAGCCCGCGTTCCTCCCGCACATCCTGCAGACCGTCGCGCGCGCGCTCGGGCGGCCGGCGGACGAAGTCGCGGCCGAGACCACGCGGAACGCGTTCCGGCTCTTCCGGCTAAAAGATGAATCAAGCTCAGCTCCTGCTGCGCAGCGCCCGCTGGCTGCCTGAGCGCCCTGCGATTGCGGTTGGCAAGCGGGCGGTTTGCAGCTATAGGGTTTTGGCCGAGAGGGTTTCCCGCCTCTCTGCCGGAATAGTAAAAACCTTCAAGGTAAAACCCGGCGACCGGGTCGCGATCGCGATGAAGAACTGCCCGGAATACTGGGAAGTGCTCTTCGCGATCTGGCACGCCGGCCTCGCGGCGGTGCCGATGAACGCAAAGCTCCACGCCAAGGAGCTCGAGTACATCGTCGAGAACTCCGGAGCGAAGCTTTGCTTTGTGACGGACGATCTTCTGCCCTCGCTGTCTTTCTTCGACCGTGTCGTGTGCGTCTCGTCAGCAGACTATAAAAAGCTCCAAGGCGAGCCCGAACACCCCTACGGGTCCAAACCCGACGACCTGGCCTGGCTCTTCTATACGAGCGGCACGACCGGCGTCCCCAAGGGCGCGATGCTCACGCACCGCAACCTGCTTTTCTCCACGCAGGCCTACTACGCCGACATCGAGAAGGTCGAGCCGGCCGACGCCATCCTGCACGCCGCCCCGCTCACGCACGGCTCGGGCCTCTACGGGCTCGCGCACTTCGGCGCGGGCTCGGCGAACGTGATTCCCGAGAGCGGCAGCTTCGACCCGGAGGAAATCTTCGGGCTGCTCGATCACTGGGCCGGCACCTCGCTCTTCGCCGCGCCGACGATGATCGTGCGGCTGCTCGCCAGCGGCGCGGCGCGCGCGCCGCGGCACCTGAAGACGATCATCTACGGCGGCGCGCCGATGTACGTGGCGGATTCGCTGCGCGCGATCGACCTGTTCGGCCCCCGCCTGTACCAGCTCTACGGCCAGGGAGAAAGTCCGATGACCATCACCGGCCTCCCGCAGAGCTTTCATGCCGCCAAAATCCATCTCGAGAGCTGCGGCTTCGCCCGCACCGGCGTCGAGGTGAAGATCTTCGGCGCCAAGGACGAGGAGCTGCCGGCCGGCGAAACCGGCGAGATCGTCACCCGCTCGGACTGCGTGATGGCGGGCTATTGGAACAATCCCGAGGCGAGCGCGAAGACGCTGCGCGGCGGCTGGCTGCACACGGGCGATGTCGGCAGCCTCGATGCCGAGGGCTTCCTCACGATCCGCGACCGCTCCAAGGACATGATCATCTCCGGCGGCTCGAACATCTACCCGCGCGAGATCGAGGAGGTGCTGCTGCGCCATCCGGCGGTGGCCGAGTGCTCGGTCATCGGCCGGCCTCACCCGGAATGGGGCGAGGAAGTTGTCGCTTTTATCGTCGCCAAAACGACAGTCAAGGCCGAGGCGCTCGATGCGCTCTGCCTGGAAAATATCGCGCGCTTCAAGCGGCCGCGCGAATACCGTTTTGTCGAGGCGCTGCCGAAGAACAATTACGGAAAAATCTTGAAGACGGAATTGCGCAAGCGCCTATAATCGGGCCCCTACGATGGGCGAGCGACGGGCGACGATCCTCGTTGCGGACGATTCCGAGGACATCCGCAACCTCTTCGGCGTGATGCTGAAGAAGCACTACGACGTCAAGTTCGCCACCAACAGCGACGAGACGCTCACGGCGGCGGACACCGACCCCCTGCCCGACCTGGTCCTGCTCGATGTCGAGATGCCCTCGATGAACGGCTACGAGGTCTGCAAGAAGCTCAAGGCCAATCCGGCGCTCGCGCACATCCCGATCATCTTCGTCACCGGCCGCACCGATCCCAAGGACCAGGCGCAGGGCCTCATGGCGGGCGCGGTCGACTACATCGTCAAGCCGATCTCCGCGCCGATCACGATGCTGCGCGTGCGCCAGCAGCTTGCCCTTGTCGACCAGCGGCGCGCGCTCGAGGACCAGGTGCTGGCGCGCACCGAGGAGCTGCAGGAGACGCGGATGCAGCTCATCCGCCGCCTGTCGCGCGCGGCCGAATTCCGCGAGGGCGGCCTCACCAACCGCGTGCTGCGCGTGAGCGAATACGTCGAGCTGCTCTCGAAGGGCGTGGGGCTCAAGGACCGCGTCGTGGAGATCCTCGCGGCCGCGGCGCCGCTCTACGACATCGGCAAGATGGGCGTGTCCGACCACATCCTGAAAAAGAGCGACAAGCTCACCGATGTCGAATGGGCCGAGATGCGCACGCATCCGGAGATCGGCGCCAAGATCATCGGCGAGCACAAGGATCCCCTGCTCGAGCAGGCGCGCGTCATGGCGCTCACGCACCACGAGCGCTGGGACGGCACGGGCTACCCGGCGAAGCTCAAGGGCAACGCCATTCCGGTGCCCGGGCGCATCATGGCCGTCGCCGACGCGTTCGAGGCGATGACCTCGACGCAGCGCCACCGCAGCCCGATGTCCTCGGGCGAAGCGACCAAGCTCATCCAGGCCGAGGCCGGCAAGCAGTTCGATCCAACCGTGGTCACGGCGTTCGCGCGGCTGTGGAAAGAGCTCGAATTGGTGCGCGCGAAGTACAAGGACGAGCTCGAGGGCATCCACGACCTCGACTTCAGCCCCGCCCCAAAGAAGAAGTAGCCGCTCGAACCGTCATTCCCGCGAACGCGGGAACCCAGGTTTTTCCTTCGTCAACCCCTGCGCCGGCCGCCCGGCTCGTGCGAGAGGTCCCTCAGGTCGACCACGTCGCGCACCACGCCGTCGGGAGAGAACTGCACATAGAGAATCCGCAGGTCCTGGTAGTCCTGGTACTTGTATTCCCACCACTCCTTGCCGGCGAGCGCGAGATAGCCGCGCCGCCCGGGCGGGCCGAAGAGCCGCAGCACGTCGTCCTTGGTCGAGGTTCCGCTCGCGATCTCCCAGATGTGCTGGCGCGTGAGCTTCTGCTCGACCGATTGGACGACGCCGGCCGCGTCCACCCGCACCTCGAATACGGCGCGGCCTTCGGGCATGCGCGAAAAGAAGAGCGCCTTGCCGCCGTCCGCCAGCGCCAGCACCTGCGCGGGCGGCCCCATCAGCGCCACCGCCTCCGGCTCGGTGCTCCGGCCCGGCACCAGCCCGCGTCCGTCGAACGACGCGCAGCCGGCGGCGAGCATGAGCGCCGCGATTGCCAGGATCGAGCGAGCCTTCGTCATCTCAATTGGACAAACACACGCCGCGGGAATTCTAGTCCGGCGGCGGCGCCGCGTCGGGCGGCGCGCCCTCGCCACACTTCTTGCATTCCAGCAAGGTTCCGATCGCGCCCTGACGGCCTTCGGGTGTCGTCACCCAGGGACGGTTGACGAACGGCGGCTGGTGGCGCGTGTGCTGGCTGTGGCCGCACTCCAGATGCGCGACCCAGTGGCCTTCCTCGTCCTGGTGGAAGCTCGCAATCCTTCTCTTCATGCCGCTCGCCGCGCCGACGACCGACAGCTCCCGCGGCTTCAGGCTGAAATTGCCGCTCCCGCCCTCCGGTCTGAACCAGATCATCCCGTATCGATCGATCTCCAGCACCGGAAGCACTTTTCCCTCGTAGGACTTCAGTCGCGCCTGATCTTCCGGAGGCAGGCCGTGCGCGCACGAGTCGACCGACTCGATGCGGACCTTCGCGCCCGCCACGATCGGGCGGCCGGATTCGTCGACCGCCGCCAGCGGAAACCCGGGCGGCAGCTTTTTTCCGGGCGGCCAGTCGGTGGTCATCTAGCGTTGCTCCGCGGTGCGATGATAGACAAGAGCCACATCGCCCGTTTCAAGCAGCGACTTGAGATTGGAGATGACCCTCGGCCAGCCCTCCGCCGCGGCTCCGATGAACCTCGAGTCGGACCGCTCAATGGAATGAGTGAGCGTGAGCTTCACGGCCGCCCCCGCAGGCACGATCTCGAAGACGCAACGAGCGTGGCCCTCCGCCTTGAACTCGGGCTTCCATTCATTCAGCCAGCTCATGACCAATCGCCTTGGCGAGACGCTCTCGAGAATCTCGCCCGAGTCCGTGAGGCTTCCGTCCGCATACATTCTCCAAGGGGCGCCGGCCTTCCATTCGCTTTCGACGCTCATTCCGAACCGATATCGCTTGATGATCTCGGGCGTTGTCAGTGCCTCCCACAGCTTCTCGGGTGTTGCCCGGATGTAGGAAACGTAAACAAATGTCGAGCCCGACATTGGCGAATTGCCCCAGGACGACGCCGCGGAGCGCGGCGCGGAATTACTCCCCCTTGCCGGGGTTCGGATCGAAGTGCTGGGCGAACTTGTCCTTCACTTCCTTCCAGTCGTCCGCGTCCGGCGGCGGAGTGCCCTTGCGCGTGATGTTGGGCCACTTCGTGGAGAAGTCGGTGTTGAGCTTGAGCCACTTCTCGGCCTGCGCGTCGGAATCGGGCACGATCGCCTTGGGCGGGCATTCGGGCTCGCACACGCCGCAGTCGATGCACTCGTCGGGGTGGATGACGAGCATGTTGGCGCCCTCGTAGAAGCAGTCGACGGGGCAGACTTCGACGCAATCCATGTGCTTGCACTTGATGCAGGCTTCGGTGACGACGTAGGTCATTACGGTCTTTCGCGCGCTCGTTCGGTAAAAAAGCGCATTATCTCATCGCCGGACCCGTAAGGAGCGGGCGTCCCCACCGACAAAACGGTCTAAGGAACGGCCCAATCGTTCTAAGGGGGCGGTCCAAGGAGGCTGCATGGCTGAAAAGACGATCAAGGTGCATCCACCCCTCGTGCGCGTCGCGCACTGGGTGAACGCGCTCGCCATCCTCATCATGGTGACCTCGGGCTGGCGCATCTATAACGCCTTCCCGCTGTTCGATTTCTCGTTCCCGGAGGAGCTGACCCTCGGCGGCTGGCTCGCCGGGGCGCTGCAGTGGCATTTCGCCGCCATGTGGGTGCTGGCGATCAACGGCATGATTTATGTTGCCTATGGGGTCTTGAGCGGGCATTTCCGCCGCAAGCTGCTGCCGATCTCTCCCCGGGCGGTGCTCGCGGACGTGCTCGCCGCCCTGCGCGGGCACCTCTCGCACGCCGACCTCTCGGTTTATAACGCCGCCCAGCGCGCGGCCTACCTCGCGGCGATCCTGCTCGCCGCCGGCCTGATCGCCTCGGGCCTCGTGATCTGGAAGCCGGTGCAGCTCTACTGGCTCGGCTCGCTCATGGGCGACTACGAAGGCGCGCGGCTGCTGCACTTTTTCTGCATGGCGGGCCTGGTCGCCTTCGTGCTCGTCCACGTCGCGATGGTGCTCCTCGTGCCGAAGACCTTTCTCACCATGATCACCGGGAAGCTCAAGCATGGATAGCAAGCTCGAAAAGCATCGCGGACCGCTGCTCGCCAGCCTGGAGCGGCGCCTCTTCCTGCGCCGGGGGCTTTCGCTCGGCGCGCTCTCGCTCCTCGCCGGCTGCGAGCTCACCGACGACGAGAGCGTGCAGCAGGCGCTGACGGCGATGTCGCGCTGGAATGACCGCGCCCAGGGCTGGCTCTTCGACCCCAGGCGCCTCGCGCCCGAGTTTCCCGAGAGCAGGATCACCAAGCCCTTCCCGTTCAACGCGTTCTACGCCGAGGACCAGGCGCCCGTGGTGGATGCGACCGACTACAAGCTCGAAGTCGGCGGCCTCGTGCGCGAGAAGAAAGCCTGGCGCCTGCCCGAGCTCTACGCGCTGCCCGAGACCTCGCAGGTGACGCGCCATATCTGCGTCGAGGGCTGGAGCGCGATCGGCAAGTGGAGCGGCGTGCGCTTCTCCGACTTCCTGCAGCGCATCGGCGCCGATCTCAGCGCGCGCTATGTCGGCTTCAAGTGCGCCGACGACTATTCGACCAGCATCGACATGCCGACGGCGCTCCATCCGCAGACGCTGCTCGCCCTCAAGTACGCCGACCAGGTGCTGCCGGCGAAGTACGGCTTTCCCATGAAGGTGCGCATGCCGACCAAGCTCGGCTTCAAGAATCCGAAGCATGTTGTAGCGATTTCCGTGACAAACGAGGACCCCGGCGGCTATTGGGAAGACCAGGGCTACAACTGGTTCAGCGGTTCCTAGGCGACTTACGTCACCCACGCCCCGAACGGGCCAGAGAAATGTGACGGATGGGGTTGTTCCTGCTGGCTCAAGCCGCTAGTCTGCGAGCCCTAGGAACCACTCCTTGAACTTCTCTCCAAGGCGCTGGCGCGCCCTTTATCTCCTCGTCCCGCTGCTCGTGATCGTGGCGTCGCTCCTCGTCCTCGTCGAGGCGAGCATGGAGACGCTCTCGGCCGGCCGCGCCTATGTCGCCGGCGAAGGCCTGTGGTCCAAGGCGCAGAAGGACGCGGTCCACCACCTGCTCTACTACGCGCGCTCGTTCGACGAGCGCTACTGGCAGCGCTACCAGCAATCGATCGCGGTGCCGCTCGGCGACCGCAAGGCGCGCGAGGCGCTCGAGCGCGCCGAGCCCGACTATGCGGCGGCGCGCGCCGGCTTCATCGAGGGGCGCAACCATCCGGACGACGTCGACTCGATGGCGCGGCTGTTCGTGCGCTTCCGCCAGGTGAACTACGTGTCGAAGGCGATCGCGATCTGGACCGAGGGCGACCAGCGCATCGCCGAGCTGCGCGCGATCGCCGCGCGCCTGCACGGCGAGATCCAGGGCGCGCGCGACCCGCGGCGCATCGGCGCGCTGCTCGACGACCTGCATACGGTGAACACCGTGCTCGAGCCGCTCGAGGACTCGTTCTCGTTCACGCTCGGCGAGGCCTCGCGCTGGATGCGCCAGGTGCTTTTCTATGTCACGCTCGGCGCGGCGGCGCTGCTCGTGCTCGCCGCCGCGCTCGGCACGCGCGCGCTGCTGCGCCGCGCCGACCTGGCCGAGTCGGGCCGGCGCGAGAGCGAGGAGCGGCTCCTGCTCATGGCGAACAGCGTGCCCGCGCTCATCGCCTACCTCGACCGCGAGCAGCGCTTCCGCTTCTCCAACCGCACCTACGGCGAATGGTTCGGCATCCCGCACGAGCAGATGGTCGGGCGCACGCTGCGCGAGGTGTCCGGCGACAAGGTCTACGAGGAGCTGCGTCCGCGCGTCGAGCGCGTGCTCTCCGGGCAGCCGGTCGAGTTCGAGTACTCGCTCGGCGAGGGCCAGTCGGCGCGCCGCCTGCAGGTCGCCTACGCGCCGCACCTCGACCCCTCCGGCGAGGTGATCGGCTTCTACGAGCTCGCGAGCGACGTAACCGCGCTAAACCGCGCGCAGCAGGACCAGCGCGAGGCCACGCGCGAGCTCGCCGCGGCGGCCGCGCGCCTGGAATTCCTCGCGCACCACGACTCGCTCACCGAGCTGCCCAACCGCGTGATGCTGCAGGAGCGGCTGCGCCAGGCGGTGTCGCTCGCGCGCCGGCACCACAAGCAGCTCGCGCTCCTCTTCGTAGACCTCGATCACTTCAAGAACGTGAACGACTCGCTCGGCCACGGAGTGGGCGATGACCTGCTGCAGCTCGTCGCCGGCCGCCTGCGCGAGTGCGTGCGCCAGGAGGACATGGTCGCGCGCCTCGGCGGCGACGAGTTCTGCATCGTGCTGCAGGACCTGAACGAGCCGCGCGAGGCCTCCACCGTCGCGCAGAAGCTCCTCACCGAGCTCGCCGAGCCCTACCGGGTGGGCGAGCACGACCTCTACGTCGCCGCGAGCATCGGCATCGCCTGCCTGCCGAACGACGGTCACGACATGGAGACGCTGCTCAAGAACGCCGACATCGCCATGTACCGCGCCAAGAACCAGGGGCGCGGCAACTTCCAGTTCTACTCGCCGGCCGAGAACCGCGGCGCGATGAGCGCGGTGGCGATGACCTCGAGCCTGCGCCACGCGCTCGCGCACGGCGAGTTCGAGCTGCACTACCAGCCGCGCGTCGACGTGCCCTCGGGCCGCATCGTCGCGGTGGAGGCGCTGCTGCGCTGGAACCATCCCGAGCAGGGCCTGCTCATGCCCGACCTGTTCGTGCCCTTCGCCGAGGACAACGGCCTCATCGTGCCGATCGGCGAATGGGTGCTGCGCGAGGCCTGCGCGCAGGCGCGGCGCTGGACCGAGTCGGGCTGGGGCCGCATCGCGGTCGGCGTCAACCTCTCGATGCGCCAGCTGCGCAACCCGGAGCTCATCGACCAGGTGCGCGCCGCGCTGGAGGGCAACGCGCTGCCGCCCTGGCGCCTGGAGCTCGAGATCACCGAGTCGATGGCGATGCAGGCGCCCGAGCACACGCAGCGCGCGATGCGCGCCTTTGCCGACCTCGGCGCGCGCATCGCGCTCGATGACTTCGGCACCGGCCACTCGGCCCTGCACTACCTCAAGCGCTTCCCGGTGAACGTGCTCAAGATCGACAAGGCGTTCGTCAACGGCCTGCCCGGCGACCGGCACGACGCGGCGATCGCGCGCGCGGTGGTCGATCTCGCGCGCGGGCTGGATCTCGAAGTCGTCGCCGAGGGCGTGCGCCTGCCCGCGCAACGCGATTTCCTGCTCGGCGTCGGCTGCCGCCTGTGCCAGGGCGACCTGTTCGGCGGCCCGGTGAGCGCGCTCGAGATGGAGAAGCGCTTCCACGGCGGGCTCGCCGCCGCGTGATGTTTTTTCTCTAGATTAAAAAATCAAAGAGCACGGTTCGTACCGGACCTGCCGGACCCGGTTTGACGACCAAGGCGCGATCCGCGCCGCGCGCTTCGCCCGGAAAATAGAGCTGCGTCGTCAGGACCGGACCTCCACGGACCTGCGTCTTCACATGGATGTGCCGGGGCCGCCCAAGGTACGGCGGCGGAAGGTTCGTCTCCAGGCGGTAGCGCCCCTGCGCGTCGGTCTCGACGATGCCGCGATAGCGGAACCCGCGCGCGTCGTATTCGCCCTTATCGTCGGCGTGCCAGAAATCGAGCCTGATACCGGAAAGTGGCCGGCAGCCGCTCATCGAAAGCACGAGTCCGGCGACGACGAGCTTCTCGGCCTTCGAGTCTGACTCGACGAAATTCGCCTTGAGCGGCGCCCCCGGCTTGTAGTACGGCCCTTCGATGTCTTCCGGCGTCGGCAGGCCGCAGGAC
>Ga0310810_10011444_pt1 | contig 10366 bp, 7 predicted proteins | sample NCmetagenome_FD_207641 | JGI IMG/M metagenome (GOLD analysis project Ga0310810, IMG submission 207641) | Soil microbial communities from experimental microcosm in Duke University, North Carolina, United States - NC | ecosystem: Engineered > Artificial ecosystem > Soil microcosm > Unclassified ... | reverse complement strand
CGACACCACCAGCCGCTCGGCCTGCGCCGCCGGCGCGGCAAGCATCAGAGCGCAGACGAGGGCGATGCGCGCGATCATTCGCTGCTCACATGCCGTAGCGAGTAAAGATCGTCCGGCGTCACCACAAGCTCGTAGGCGAAGCGCACGCCGACGGCGAAGACGAGAAGGCCGAGCATCAGGCGCAGCCGCTCCGGCCGTATCTTGTGACCGGTATGGACGCCGAACTGCGCGCCGACGACGCCACCGGCCATCAGCACCAGCGCGAGAATGGCGTCAACGAGATGGTTGGTCACCGCGTGCATCACCGTCGCCGAAGCCATGGTGATCAAGGTCAGCACCATCGACGTGCCGATGACCGTCGCCGTCGGCACGCGCAGGAAATAGATGAGCATCGGCACCAGCAGGAAGCCGCCGCCGATGCCCATGATGGCGCCGACGAAGCCGATGATGAAGCCGATGCCCCACACGGGAATGGCCGAGACGTAGATCTTCGAGCGCTTGAAGCGCATCTTCAGCGGCAGGCCGTGCACCCAGTTGTGGCTGCCGGGGCGCCGCAATGTCGCCGGCATGCCGCGCCGCGCGCGCAGTTCCGCGCGTACGCTTTCGTTGATCATCAATCCGCCGACGACGGTCAGCAGCGTCACGTAGGAGACGCCGATGACGAGGTCGAGCTGGTCGAGCGCGCGCAGCATGGTGAACAGCCAGACGCCGGTCGCCGTGCCGATGATGCCGGCCGAGAGCAGCATCAGCGCCAGCGATACGTCGATCGCGCGTCGTCGCCAATAGGTGAGCGCACCGGTGAACGAGGAGGCGGCGATGTGGCTCGCGACGCTCGCGACCGACACGGCGGGCGGAATGCCGATGAAGATCAGCAGCGGGGTCATCAGGAAGCCGCCGCCGATGCCGAACATGCCGGAGATAAAGCCGACAGCGAGCCCCATCCCCAGGACGAGGAAGATGTTTACGGGCAGATCGGCGATCGGCAGATAGACCTGCAAGGCGGCTTCATCCGGAGTTCGGCGCAGCGCCGGTGAGGCGCGGCCATGTCGCAGCGCAGCCTTTGTCGTCGGCAAAGCCTGACGCTATCCGCTGCGTGCAATCCAAATGTGGCCGATATCGAGCGGGAAGGCGAGTGCGGCGATCTGTCGGTCGCCGCGTCCGCTCATCGGTTGCCGACCTTGAAGGCTCCGAGCGCGAGCGGCGAGCGGGACACCGGCTTGCCATGCGCCGCCGGCGACGGCGCGACCGGCGCACGTGCGGCCGGCGCGGCGGCGTCGTCCCAGCCGCCAGGCGGCGTGGCCACCGCGATCGCGTCCGGCGGCTGCGCGGCGGCGACGAAGGTCTTCACCGACTTCTGCGCCTCGGCAAGGCTCTCCGTGTCCATTTGCGTGGCGACCTCGTCGCGCTTGCGGGCGGCTTCCTTATCGCCCTGCGCGGCGGCGAGCGCGAACCACTTGTAGGAATCGGTCAGGCTCTTCGGTGTTCCGAGGCCGCGCGCGGTGAGAACGCCGAGATTGTATTGGCTGTCGGCGACGCCGTGATCGGCAGCCTTGCGGAACCATTGCGCCGCGGTGGCGTAATCCGGCTTGCCGTCAATGCCCTCGGCATAGAGCACAGCGAGATTGTGCATCGCCTTGGCGTTGCCCTTGGTCGCCGCCGCCAGATAGAGCCGGCGGGCCTGGCCGAGGTCCTTCTTCACGCCGTGGCCCTTCTCCAGCATGCTGGCGTAGCGGAATTGCGCCAGCGCCACGCCCCGGCTGGCGGCGCGCTCATACCAGCGCGCGGCCTCTTCCGGATTGGCCTGGACGCCGCGCCCCTCGGCATAGCGCACGCCAATTTCATAGGCGGCGGCGGCGTTGCCGCCGAGCGCGGCGCTGCGCAGCTTCGGTCCGCCGATTTCGGTCGGCAGCCGTTCGGCCGAGGCCGGCGCGCGCAGGGCCGACGGAGGGATCGAGCCGGTAACGTCGGTCTTTGCCGGCGCGGTGGTCAGCGCCGGCGCCGCCAGAGGCGACGGCAGGGCGGGAATCATCGGCGTCGGCGACGTGAGAATGCTGTTTGGCGCCGACACGGCCGGAGCGGGCGCCAGCGGGTTTGCCGGGGTCGCCGCGGCCTGATCGCCGTCCTCGTCGTCGTCGATTGCGAGCGACTGTGGCGCGGGCGCGTTTGCAGCGGTTTTGCCGTCGACCTTCGCCGTCTGCACCGGCCGGCCGCCGAACAGGAATTTGCCGCCGACCTGCACCGTGCCGACCGCTATGGCGACGATGCTGGCGGCGACGAACAGCGATTTCATTCGCTTCATCAGGCCGCCGGAGGTTTCCGCCGCTGCCGTCTCGTCCGGACCCTGCGGCCGCGCCGAGCGGCCGCCGGCCGGCACGGCGCTCTGTGCCGCGCGGCGCGCGGCGGCAATGAAATTCGACGGGCCGCCAGTGGCGGCCGGTGCGGCGGCTGGCGCGGACCTCAGGTCGCCGACGGCGATGCGCGCGCCGACGCGTTGCCGCGGCGGGCCCGAGCCCGGCTCCAGCGGTTGGTCCGGCGGCAGATCGGGGTCGATCGGACCATGCTTCGCCTGAGGCAGGCGCGGCTGCGCCGGCTGTGTTTGCTGCGGCTGCTGCGGTTGCTGTGGCGGTGGAGCGGCGGGACGCGGCGCGGCTGCGGCCGGCTCCGGCATCGGCGCGGCCGGGGGCAGATGCTGCGGTGCCGGGGCTGGCTCGGGCACCGCGCGTGCGGTCACCCGCCCCATAGGCTGCGTCAGTTCGAACGGCTCGTCTTCGGCCGCACGACGGCGGCCCTCGTCGCGGATGTCACTTTCGATTCGCGCCAGACGATCGACGACCGCGCTGAGTGTGCCGTTGACGTTCTCGAGCGCGTTCTGGGTGCGCGCGAGATCCACTTTCAAGGAATCGACGCCGACCGCGCTCTCCGCTTCGGCGCGCAGCGAGTCGGCCTGCTTGCTGGTCCGCATGTCATCGATCTGCACCAGCAGGTCGGCGAGGCCGCGCTCGATCGCCTCGAGATGGCCTAACCGCGAATCCGAGGCGTCAAGCCGCTCGACCAGGCTAACGATGCGGTCTTCCAGATGACCGACGGCCGGATTGTCACCGCGGCTCTCCTGAATCTGCTCGATCTTGTCGGTCAGCGACTGCACCAGCGCTTCCAGCCGCGGCGGCACGCTCGAGCCGTTCTGCGCCCGCTCGGCGAGCGCGTGGCTCAAGGCCTCGATGCGCGACTCGAGATGGTTGAGCGCGTCGCCGGCGCCGCCCGAGCGGCCCATGTCCTCGACCTTCTGGCCGAGCAAATGCACCTGGGAGGCCAATTCGCTGACGGCGTCGTTGGAGGCGACGTGCGCCGCCATTTCGCGCAGCGTGGTGATGGCGTGCTCGAGCTGCTGCAGCGTCGCCGGGTCCTTCTGCGCGACGATCAGGTCGATCTTGTGCGCCAGTCCCGACACCGCGTCGTTGAAGCCGACGAGGTTTTCCGCCGGCGTCAGCCCGCGCAGCGCGTCGCGCACCTCGGCGAGACCCTGCTCGAGGCCGGACAGTGCGTGCTGGTCGGCGCCCGACTGACGGCCCTCGGCGATGCGCTGGCTCAGGCCCTGAATCTGGTTCTCGATGGTGTCGATGGCGCGCCGCGGCATGGCGTCGCTGAGCGCGCGGCCGATGTCGCCGAGCTCGTCACGCAACGCGTTGATCGCCTCCTCGACGCCCGGCTTGCGCAGGGTTTCGATCTGGTCGGTGATGCGGCGGAGCTGATCTTCGAGCCCGGACAGGTCCTGGGCCGGCACCTGGGGCATCGCTGGCATCAGCGTTGCTTCGGGAACGTGCGCGGTGGCCGGTTGTTGCACCGGCGGCAGCGGCGACTGGCCGTTCAGGATGCGCTGGCGCGCGGCTATTTCGGCGAGCGCGCGGTCGAGGCCGGCCGGGGTCTGCGGCCGCTGCATCGGCGGCGCATAGGCGGCGACCGCCGGGTGCGGCGCATAGGGCGCCATTGGCGGCGCGAGATGCTGCGGCACCGTCTGCATCACCGGCATTTGCGGCGCCGGTTGCATGTACGGCATCGGCGGCCGCGACGACACCACGACGAGTTGCTCGATGCGCTTGTCGAGGCGTCCGATCAGTTCGGCGAGATGGTCCGGCTGCTCGGCACGCGGCTCGGGGCTGCGCCCGCGGCGGCGCGGCGCGGACTTCGGCGCGCTGCGGGAATACTGCGAAATCCGGCGGGTGAGATCGTCGAGACGTTCGTGGACGCCGGCGAGCTCGTCGGCATAGGCATCCTCGTCGTCGTCCTCATGACCGGGGGCGCGCAAGCTGTCTTCGGCGGCCTGTTCCAGGATGGTGGCGTTGAGCCATTCGCCGAGCGACATGCCGGAGCGGCGCGCGGCCTCGCGCGCGCTCTCGCGGGCCTCGGGCCGAATGCCTTTCACGCTCCACGGGACGCCAAATTTCATCCTCACACCTACGTCAGGTGGAGCACATGAAGAACCGGGATCGGCTCTCGTGGAGCCGGCGCCCGTTAATATCGGGTGGAAGCGGCGCGGCTCTTCAGTCCACGCGCAGACTTTTCCCGGTCACGGTAAACAAGCCCTTAAGATCGGGCCGAAGTGACGGATTTCGGCGGAAGTTCTGGCACGGCCGGTTCGGCGACGGCGCTTAACGGTAGTGCAATCCGGCCGGCGGATAATTCGCGCGCCGCCGCGGAACCGGGGGAGGGCGGCCCTGTTTGTCTCCGCCGTGACCGCCCGCAAGGGGTAAACGAGCGGTTAACGTCTGCCCGCCGACCGACACGCCGGAGAAAAGCCATGCCGACCTACAAAGCGCCCGTTGACGATGCGCTGTTCTTGCTCAACGACGTCTTCCACCTCGAGCGCTACGGCAACCTGCCCGGCTTCGCCGACGCGACGTCGGACACCGTCGAGGCGATCCTGCGCGAGGCGGCGAAGTTTTCCGAGGAAGTGCTGACGCCGCTCAACCGCGTCGGCGACAAGGAAGGCTGTACGCGCCACGACGACGGCCGCGTCACGACGCCGACCGGCTTCAAGGATGCCTACAAGCAGGTCGTCGACGGCGGCTGGATCGGCATCTCGGTCCCGGAACAGTTCGGCGGCCAGGGCCTGCCGGCGACGATGACGGTGATGGTCAACGAGTTCTTCTGCTCGGCCAACATGGCTTTCGCCATGTATCCCGGCCTGACGCAGGGCGCTATCGCCGCGCTGCTCGCGCATGCCTCCGACGAATTGAAAAAGACATATCTGCCGAAGATGACGGCAGGGACATGGACCGGCACCATGAACCTGACCGAGCCGCATTGCGGCACGGATCTCGGCCTGTTGCGCGCCAAGGCGGTCAAGCAAGGTGACGGCAGCTACAAGATCACCGGCACCAAGATCTTCATTTCCGCCGGCGAGCACGACCTGTCGGAAAACATCGTCCACCTCGTGCTGGCGCGCATCGAAGGCGCGCCGGCCGGCACCAAGGGCATCTCGCTGTTCGTCGCGCCGAAATTTCTGGTCAATGCCGACGGCTCGCTCGGCGCGCGCAACCCCGTCACCTGCGGCTCCATCGAGGAGAAGATGGGCATTCACGGCAACGCTACTTGCGTCATGAATTATGACGGCGCCGTCGGTTGGCTGGTCGGCGAGGAGAACCGCGGCCTCAACGCCATGTTCACGATGATGAACGAGGCGCGGCTGGGCGTCGGCGTGCAGGGCCTGGCGCAGTCGGAGGTCGCCTATCAGAACGCGGCGATCTACGCCAAGGAGCGGCTGCAGGGCCGCGCCATATCCGGCGTCAAATACAAGGATAAACCGGCCGATCCGATCATCGTGCATCCGGACGTGCGCCGCGTGCTGATGACCATGCGCGCCGTCAACGAAGCCGGCCGCGCGCTCATCCTGTGGACCGCGCTCAAGGGCGACGTCGCGCACCGTTCCGACAATGAGAAGGATCGGCAGGCCGCCGACGACCACATGGGCCTGTTGACGCCGGTGATCAAAGGCGTGCTCACGGATCTCGGCTTTGCCAACACGGTGCTGGCGCAGCAGGTGTTCGGCGGCCATGGCTACATCGCCGAGCACGGCATGGAGCAGTTCGTGCGCGACGCGCGCATCGCCATGATCTATGAGGGCGCCAACGGCATCCAGGCCCTCGACCTCGTCGGCCGCAAGCTCGCCAAGGATGGCGGCCGCGCGGTGATGGCCTTCTTCAACGAGGTGCAGGCCTATCTCAAGGAGCGCGCCGACTCCGACGCGATGAACGTCTATCTCAAGCCACTCGGCGTTTCGCTCGCCCATCTGCAGCAGGCGACGATGTGGTTCATGAACAACGCCATGTCGAAGCCCGACAATGCCGGCGCAGGCTCGTCCGACTACATGCATCTCTTCGGCCTGGTGGCGCTCGGCTACATGTGGGCGCGCATCGCCGAGGCGGCATTGGCGAAAGCCGACGATGCGGCGATGAAGGCGAAACTCGTCACCGGGCGCTTCTTCGTCGAGCGCATGCTGCCGGAAACGGCAGCGCATCTCGCCCGCATCGAAGCGGGCGCGGGCAGCGTCATGGAATTGGCGGACGAGGCGTTTTAGGCGGAGCCGCATCTATTCGCGGCGCCGTCGGTGAGTGCGCGCGCCAGCGTTTCGAGGATGCTCAAGGCGTCGGCCGTGCCGTCGGCCTCGCCTTTTTCGAAATCGCGGTCGGCCAGACCCATCGTATTGGTGATGTGCGCGAGGCAAAGAACAGGTTTGCCGCGCTTGCGCGCGAAAGTGTAGAGGGCGGCTGCCTCCATTTCGACCGCAAGGATGCCTTTGGCGCGAGCCGCCGCGACCGCCTCGGCGGTTTCGCGAAAAGGCGCGTCGGTCGTCCAGCTTGATCCGATATGCGTCCGAAGACCCCGTTCGCCGAGGGCGCTGCTCGCCCTGGCGACGAGGTCCGGATCGGCTTCGGCGAAGGCAGCGGATGCCGCGTAATGGTAGCTGGTCCCTTCGTCGCGCAGCGCGCGGTCGATGACGACGAAATACGGCGGGCTTGCGATTGAATGAATCTGCCCGGCGGACGTCAGGCTGATTAGAAGCCGGCACCCGCAGGCAAACAATTCTTCGGCGATCAGAACCGCGAACGGAGCGCCGACGGCGCAGCCGACGATCCCCGCGGTTTTTCCGGCAAGCGTGAACTCGTAGAGTTCGGTATGATAGCAGGGCCAGACATCGGACGGCTTGGCTTCGCCGAGCGCTTTGAGGCGGCGGACAATATCGCCGTCGGGGTCCAGGATGCAGATTGGCGGAACGTCGCCAAGGGCCATGCTTTTTTGCCGGCGTGCTTCGCGCAGCAACGCGGCCGGTTGAAAGATCGACGGTGCGTCGGGGTCCTTGTTGTCAAGGATCGGTAACGATGTCACGTGGTCTCCCATTGCGCGATGTCGTGCCTTATATGGCCTGCGAACAGGATGCACTCAAAGTGTGACGGAGAACAGGTGTGACCACGCAGGAGCGGCAGGATCACTGGCAGACCGTCTTCCGGACCAAGGGAGAGCGCGACGTCAGTTGGTTTCAGGAGCGCCCGGACGTGTCGATGGAGCTCATTCGGGCGACGGGCGCGGGCCACGCCGCATCGATCATCGACATCGGCGGCGGTGCATCGCGTCTGGTGGACGCCCTCATCAATGAAGGCTTCGAGCACGTGACGGTGCTCGACATATCCGAGGCGGCCCTTGCGACGGCGCGCGCACGGCTCGGCGGGCGGGCTTCCGGCGTGCAATGGATTGTCGCGGACGTCACAAAATGGCAGCCGACGCAGGCGTGGGACGTTTGGCATGACCGCGCCGCTTTTCACTTTCTCACCGGCGCGCAAGACCAGGCGGCATATGCCGGCCGGGTGCGTCAGGCGGTGCGGCCGGGTGGGAATGTCATCATCGGGACATTCGCGCCCGATGGACCGGAGCGGTGCAGCGGCCTGCCGGTGGTCCGCCACGACGCGGCGTCGATCGGGGCGGTGCTGGGACCCGCGTTCACACTGGTCGAGAGCCGCCGGCACGACCACCGGACGCCCGGCAACGCGATTCAACGTTTCCAGTTCAGCCGGTTTTTGCGCGCTGCTGAGTAGCCGGCGCTACGCTCTCGCTTCGATCTGCGCCGACAGCCGCAATGCCGGCCCGTCGGTTCTCTGCGTCAGCGCGTGACCGTCAAAGGCGCCGTCGGCGCAGAAGAACTCGAACGCGGCAAGGACGCGGTCGACCGTTTGACCGTCGCGGCCGAATGGCAGCAGCAGCCGCTCGGCATGCACCAGCCGGCCCTGCCGATCGGTGACGTCGAGGATGGTGTAGACGGGCAGGCCCTCGTCGACAGCCTTCGCGTAGGGCGCAAGCCCGGTCGGGCAGGTCGATGTCGAGACGATCTCGTCGAGATAACGGCCGCGGCCGTCGGGCGAGCCATAAGCGCGGCGGATGACCTCGCCGTGATAGCGGATCATGAAACGCGGCGCGCCGTCGCCGTCGCGCACGACGTCGAGGAAGCTTAAATTTTCCTCGATGGTGGCGAGCCGCTCGGCTTCGATCGCCTGCCAGCGCGGCACGCGATGACCCTCGAGATGTCGAGACCAGATTTTGAGCAGCCAGCGCTGGTTCACGGCGCGAACGACGTCCGGCCGGGAAGGTTCAAATTCCATCAGGCGCCCCCCAGGCGCACCCGTTGGTGCCGCTATTCGACGCGGCACGACTTTACCAACTCAGCCGTAACACCGCGCAGGCCAAATTATTCCGCTGCGCGCTAAAAGCGCAAGAGGCATGAATAACAATTTTCAGTTGATCACAGTCAAGCGGCCGCCAGAGCCGGTCGTTTGCCGCGCGAGCGCAAGAGCAACCAGCTCATGATGCCGACATTGACCAGGTTCCAGCCGAGCCCATTGAGGAACGCGGCTTGATAGCTGCCGGCGAGATCGAAGATCGCTCCCGACATCCAGCCGCCGAGCGCCATCCCGATCAAGGTCGCCATCAGCACCAGGCCGACGCGTGTGCCGGCCTCGTTCGGCGCGAAATACTCGCGCACGATGATGGCGTAGCTCGGCACGATGCCGCCCTGGAACAGGCCGAACAGCGCCGAGATAACGTAAAGCGAGAATAGACTGTCGAACAGCAGATACATCACCAGCGCCGCGCCTTGCAGCAGCGAGCCGAGCAGAAGGGTGCGCACGCCGCCGATCTTGTCGGCGATGAAGCCGGATCCGATGCGGCTGACGATGCCGCAGCCGAGCATCAGCGACAGCATCTCGGCGCCGCGCGCGACGCCGTAGCCGAGATCGCCGCAATAGGCGACGATGTGGACCTGCGGCATCGCCATCGCCACGCAGCACGCGACGCCGGCGATGCACAGCAGGACCTGCAGGGTCAGCGGCGAGAACGGCGCCCCGGCCCGCTTGCGCGCCGCGGCGGCGCCGGCGGAGGCATTGTCGTGCGCATCGAGGCGGCGGCGTAGCGGCAGCGACAGAGGCAGCATGATGCACAGGCAGAGGATGCCGATGCCGATATGCGTGGCGCGCCAGCCTTGCGTGGCGATGAAGTGCTGCACCAGGGTCGGCCAGATCGTGCCGGCGATGTAGTTGCCGGAGGCGGCGATAGCGACGGCGATGCCGCGCCGCTTCGAGAACCAGTGCGAGATATCGACCATCAGCGGCCCGAAGGTCGCCGAGCAGCCGAAGCCGAGCAGCGTGTGCGCGAGCGCGACCAGCCACAGGCTCGGCGACAGGCCGACGGCGACATAGCCGATGCCGAGTGACACCGTACCGACCGTCAGGGGCACGAGGATGCCGAAGCGGTCGGCCAGGCGCCCGATGACGACCCCGCCGCCGGCAAAGCCGATCATCGCCATTGTGTAGGGCAGGGAGGCCGCGGCGCGGTCGACGCCGAACTCGGCCTGGATCGCCGGCAGCGCCACGACCACCGACCACATGCCGACGCCGCCGACCGCCGACAGCGTCACGGCAACAGCCAGGCGCAGCCATGCGTAAGGGGATTCGATGTCGGTGGCGGGCGCGTGGCCCACGGCGGTGGTCATGAGGAGTAACCCGGCTTGGCGGCCCCTCGTAGCATATTTCTTCTTTCTCACCTCGCGTTAGCGATCGGGGTGGGGGTCATGGTCCCGACGCAGATATTTTCGTGACCCCCACCCTGACCCTCCCCCTTTCCAGGGGGAGGGAACATGACGGCTGTGCCAAGACACTACGCAAACTTCGGCATCACCTCGCGGGCGAACAAGCGGATCGAATGTTCCGCATCAGCAAAATTCATGTCGCCGAACGTCATCTGGCACAGCACGTAATTGACACCGGTCTCGCCCTCCAGTCGCGCGATGTAGTCGCGCACGGTCGAAGGCGAGCCGGCAATGCCA
>Ga0310810_10011443_pt1 | contig 10367 bp, 6 predicted proteins | sample NCmetagenome_FD_207641 | JGI IMG/M metagenome (GOLD analysis project Ga0310810, IMG submission 207641) | Soil microbial communities from experimental microcosm in Duke University, North Carolina, United States - NC | ecosystem: Engineered > Artificial ecosystem > Soil microcosm > Unclassified ... | reverse complement strand
CCCTAGGTCGTTCCAGACCCGAACCGAAATCTGTAACGGGCGCCGGCGCGGAGCCGCGTGATCGCACGGACGTAGGCGCCCGCGCCGATGTCGGCGCTCGGGAAATGGAAAGCACAGGGGCGCGCTGCCTTGTGCCTGTACGTCGAAAATGATATTAGCCGAATCATGGGTCGAGGCCGAAAGCGCGCGTCGAGCCGAGCGAGCGGTCAGCTCCCGATCCGCTTCCCGCGGAAGCGCGCGAAGACCAAGCGGATGCACGGCGGCAGCCGCGAGGGCGCCGGGCGCAAGCCGGCGAACGGCGTGAAAGCCGGGATGCCGCATGTCGCTCGCCCGAAGCTGTCGCGACATCATCCGGTTCACATCACGGTGCGCGTCGCGCGCGACGTCGAGCGGCTGCGGAAGCGGCGCGCGTACCAGTGCGTATCGTGGGCGCTGATCCGCATGCACGCGCGCGAAGACTTCCGCATCGTCCACGTGAGCATCCAGTCGAACCACGTGCACCTGCTGGTCGAAGCCCACGACGAGCGCGCGCTGTCGCGCGGCGTTCGTGCGTTCGAGATCTCGTTCGCGCGCCGGATCAATCGCGCGATGCGCACGCGCAAGGGACGCGTGTTCCCGGATCGCTATCACGCGCGCCAGATCAAGACGCCGCGCCAGGCGCGCAGCGCGTTCGCGTACGTGCTCAACAACTGGCGCAAGCATCGCGAAGACGTCGGTCGATCGTGGCGCCTCGACCCCTACTCGACCGCGATCGCCTTCGAGGGATGGAAGCATCACGCGCGTCCCTTCCGATGGCCGCGCGACTACGAAGCGCTACCGGTGAGGTTCCCGACCTGCTGGCTCCTCACCGAGGGCTGGCGGAAGCACGGGCTGGTCGGCATCGACGAGCGCCCCGGGCCGAGCGAATGAAGGCGCAATCCGAGTAGCCGTCGCTGAGGACAGTCGTGTGCAGCGCGCGCGTCGCAAAGCGTCGCAATAACGCCGCGCGGTCGCGCGTCTTCGCGGGGTTGAGGGTGCGCGGAATTGGTAAGACCGAGGCACGCGGCTTGCTATCTTCGGCGGCAATGTTCCTTCGCCGGGTAGCTATGGGCGCGATCGTCATCGCGGCGTGCGCGGATCCGGATCCGCGCGCGACCGGCACCAAGCGCGTCGAGGTGAAGGTCTGCCCGAACGCGGTCGTCGAGGGCATCGACGTCTCGGTGTACCAGGGCACGATCGATTGGGCGGCGGTGAAGGGCGCGGGCATCGACTACGCGATCATCCGCACGTCCGACGGCCTCGACTTCCCCGACTCGAAGTTCGCGACGAACTGGGCGGGCGCGAAGCAGGCGGGCGTGATCCGCGGCGTCTATCAATTCTTCGAGCCGGCGCAGGATCCGATCGCGCAGGCCGACATGATGCTCGACGCGATGGGCCCGCTCGCGCCCGGCGATCTGCCGCCGACGATCGACGTCGAGACGACCGGCGGCAAGGCGCCGGCCGAGGTCGCCGCCGCGGTGCGCGCGTGGACGGATCACGTCGCGGAGAAGATCGGGCGCGCGCCGATGATCTACGTCGGCAAGTACTTCTGGCAGGACCAGGTCGGCGGCGCCGATCAATCGGGCAATCCGCTGTGGGTCGCGCAGTGGGGCGTGACGTGCCCCGACATCCCGGGGCCGTGGACGACGTGGACGTTCTGGCAGTACAGCGCGACCGGGCGCGTGGCCGGGATCAGCGGCGACGTCGATCGCGATCGGTTCGACGGCGATCTCGCCGCGCTGGTCGACTTCGCCGGGCAGCACGCGACCTGCGGCGACGGCACCTGCGCGACCGCCGCGGGCGAGAGCACCGACACGTGCCCCGCGGACTGCAAGCCGTGCGGCGTGATCGACGCGAGCGGCGGCGTGATCGACGACGGCGACGCGTGCTTCGTCGGCGGCGGCGACGCGCAGTACCTCCGCACCGCGACCGACGCCGGCTGGCAGAACGATCTGACGTGGACGCACGCGACCAGCGACGCGGCCGAGGCGAACTACGCGACGTGGGAGCTCTACTTCGCGGAGGCCGGCGACTATCGCGTCGAGGTCTACACCGCGTCGAAGTACGCGCAGTCGAAGCTCGCGACGTACGTCGTCACGCACGGCGGGCGCGTCGACAACGCGCTCGTCGATCAGACGGCGGCCGACGGCTGGCAGGTGATCGGCGAGTACGACTTCGCGGCGGGCGGCAAGCAGTCGATCCATCTCGGCGACAACACCGGCGAGCCGCTCGCGGGGAACGTGCAGCTCGTGTTCGATGCGGTGCGCGTGACGCGGATCGATGCGCCCGGCGGCGGCGGTGGATCGAACGGCGGCGGATCGAACGGCGGCGGCTTGCTCGGCGGCTGCAGCGCGTGCAACGGCCGCGCGTCGCTGATCGGGATCGCGTTCGCGCTGCCGCTGATCATGCGCCGGCGCGCGCGTCCCGCTCGGCGCGCGTGAGCACGCGGGCGTGGCGGAGGTCGCGCTTGCACAGATAGGCGAGGATCGCGAGCAGGAACACGCCGCAGAAGATCGCCGCGCCGATCGGGTTGTCGTCGTGGCCCGGCGCCGGCGCGATCGCGAGGAAGCCGCGCGCGGGATCGAAGCGGAACTTCGCGCGCGAGAGATCCGGGTGGGTGTCGTCGGGGCGATCGAGGCAGCTGACGCGATCGATCCGGTCCTTGTCGTCGCGATCCTCGAGATCCATCGCGCCGAGGTTCGACGGCTCGTCGGCGGGGTAGAGCGTGACCTCGAGCGCGCGCACGCCCTCGCCCGGCGCGGTCGCGCAGTCGGTGATCGCGAGGACCGGATCACCCTCGCGCCACGCCTCGCCGACGATCGGGACGCGGCAGTAGTGCTTCTCGTACACGTTGCAGCCGTGGGCGTCGGCGACGCGCGGCGCGGTCCAGCGGTAGGTGCCGCGCGCGGCGAGATCGTCGCGCCAGGCGCCGCGCACGATCGCGCGCACCGGGCGATCGCGGGTGATCGATCCGAGCGCGCCGGCGTCGATCGTGATCGCGCGATCGCGGTGGAGCATCAAGGTCTGGTACATCGTCGCCGGGAACGTGCCGCCGAACGCGAGCGCGAAGATGCCGGTGCCGATCGTCGGGGCGATCAGATCGCGGCGGCGCAGGATCGCGTACGTGATCGCGGTCGCGACCAAGAGGCCCATCGTGCCGAACACGAGGTTCACGCCGAAGAACACCCAGGGCCAGCCGGTGCTCACGGGCCCGTACGCGAGCCCGAGCGCGATCGCCGCGGCGGGCACGAGCACGACGATCGCGCCGTACAGGCTCTTGCTCACGCGCGCTACTCGGCTTCGGTCTCTTCGCGCGACAGCATCTCCGCCAGGTCGGGGTGCTTCGCGATGTAGCGGCGCAGCTGATTGCGGTGCAGGCCGAGCGCGCGCGCGGCGCGCGTGACGTTGCCCTCTTCGGTCTTGAGCGCGGCGACGATCGAGTCGTGATCGGGGAGGGGCGCGGGCTTGCGCTGCGCGAGCATCGGGTTGGTCGGGTGGGCGGCGAGGTTGACCGTCGTCGGGCCGATCGCGCCGTCGAGGATCATGCCCGCCGACGCGTCGAGATCCTCGGAGCGCACGACCTTCTTCGCGGTGTCGCGCGCGCCGAACGCGGCGCGGCGCACCTCGCCGACCAGCTCGCGCACGTTGCCGGGCCACGGACGCAGCAGGCACGCCTCGATCAGCGTCGAGTGCACGCCGAGCTCGGGCGCGGCGCGCTGGATCTCGCGATAGACGAGCCACGGCACGTCTTCCAGGCGCTGGCGCAGCGCGGGCAAGCGCACCTCGGGACGACCGACGCGATAGTAGAGATCGTCGCGGAAGCGGCCGGCCGCGACGTCGCCGCGCAGATCGCGGAGCGTGGCGGCGACGATCTTGAGGCTCACGGTGCGCGGCTTCGCGGCGCCGAGCGGCATGACCTCGTGGGTCTCGAGCACGCGCAGGAGCTTCGCCTGCACGGGCAGCTCGAGCTCGCCGATCTCGTCGAGGAAGAGGGTGCCGTTGTCGGCGGCGACGAGATATCCGTCGGCGTCGCGATCGGCGCCGGAGTACGCGCCCTTCTTCGCGCCGAACAAGAGCCGCTCCGCGACGCCGGCCGGGATCGCGGCGCAGTTGACCGCGATCAAGTCTCCGGTCGCGCCGCTCGCGCGATGGAACTGGCGCGCGGCGAGCTCCTTGCCGGTGCCGCTCTCGCCGGTCAGCAGCAGCGTGTCGCCGTTCTGCGCGGCGCGCCCGATCTGCGCCCACGCGTCCGCGAGCACGGGGCCGACCACGACGTCGCCGTCGAGCTGGATGTCGGTCTCCTCGTAGCGGCGCACGTCCGACAAGAGGATCCCGACCGTGCGGCCGGCGCGCACCACGCACGGCGGCACCACCGTGATCTCGCCGTCGACGATCGGCTGGCCGCCGACGAAGGTGCCGTTGCGGCTGCCGAGATCCGCGATCGCGAACGACGGCCCGTTCCAGCGCAGGCGCGCGTGCTGGCGCGAGATCCGATCATCGGTGGTCGTCGGACCGAGCAGCTCGCGTCCGAGCACGAGGCCCGCGCCGGTGACGTGGAAGGTCATGAGCGCCGGCGTGTCTCCGCTCCACACGATCACGAAGCCGGGCTGGGGCGGCTGGTCGCTTCGCTCCGGCTGCTCGCTGTCCCGCGCCGTCTGCCACATGCGGGAACCAGTATAGAGGTGGATCGACGTTCGCTGTCGCATCGGCGTGCGCGCGCGCGCGAATCGCGGCCGCGGCCGGCCGATCGCGTGCCTCTGCGATTTCGGCGCGGGCTCGGACACGCGTGTCACGCCGGGCGCTCTTCGTCGGGGCAAGTGACCGTTTCGTCGACGGAAACCGCGCCGAAAAGCGATGGCACGTCCGTCGCTATGGCCGCTCCCCACTCGAGGAGGAGAATCGCGATGACAAAAAATGATCTCGTACGACAAAAAAAGATCGGAATCGCTGCGACCGTCGCTGCGAGCTGCCTCGCCGCGTGCGGCGGCAGCGTGCAACCGAACACACCCGATGCGGGCAATAGCGCCGACGCCGCGCCGGTGCCGGTGCTGAAGCGCGCGTCGAAGTCGTCGACGGTCGCGATCACAGGTGACGACCAGACCGTGATCATGGTGAACCCGGAGACCAAGTCGGTGACGATCTTCGACGCGGTCGCGCAGTCCGCGCGCGCGACGATCACGACCGGCGACGAGCCGAGCGCGGTCGTGATCGCGCCCGACGATCACACCGCGTACGTCGCGAACCGCGCGAGCGCGACGGTCGTGAAGATCACCGGCATCGACACCGCGAGCCCGAGCGTGAGCGCCTCGGTCGACGTCGGCAGCGAGCCGACCGGCCTCGCGCTGTCGCCGACCGGCGCGACCTTGTACGTCGCCGAATTCGCCGAGAGCCGCGTGTCCGCGATCGACACCGCCACGATGGCGATCACCAAGAGCGTCGACGTCGATCGCCCGCGCGCGATCAGCGTCACCAACAACGGCGATCAATCGGACGCCGACGAGACCGTGGTCGTGCCGTCGTTCTACGGCGCGCCGATCGGCACCGAGGCGACCGACGCCAGCCGCGAGGGTCACGTCCACCTGCTCGCGTCCGGCGATCTGCACGAGCTGAAGGCGATCGTGCTCGCGCCGCGCGACTCCGGCTTCGCGCCGTCGACCGCGCCGTCGGGCACCGCGACCGTGCAGGTCTCGCCGAACCAGCTCTACGCCGCGGGCATCGCGGGCACCAAGGTCTACATCCCGTCGGTGTCGGCGTCGCCGGCGCCGCCGCTCGATTTCCAGGCGAACGTGCAGCCGGTCGCGTACGTGATCGATCTCGCCGCGAACGCCGAAGACACCGGCGCGCTCGGCTCGGCGAACCTCGCCAAGCTGGTCAAGGACAACACCGATCCGACCAGCACGCGCTTCTTCCTCGCCGACACCGTCGACGTCTCGTTCGTCGGCACCAGCGTCGCGTACTACGTCTCGCGCGGCGCCGACACGATCCAGCGCATCCAGTACACCGGCAGCGCGCCGGTCTTCGGCTCGAACCGCAACAAGCAGATCGAGCTCAACACCGTCCCCGCCGGCTCGACCAAGGCGTGCCAGAACCCGACCGGCATCGTCGTCAACCACGCGGGCAGCTTCGCGTACGTCAACTGCTGGGTGACGCGGCAGCTCGGCGTCGTCGATCTCTCGCTGCAGACGCTGACCAAGACCGTCGAGTCGGCGGCGATCGCGGCGGAGGACAGCGACACCGCGGCGGGCCGTCGCTTCTACTTCACCGGCCGCGGCCGCTGGTCGAAGAACGGCTGGTCGGACTGCGGCTCGTGCCATCCCGACGGCCTCAGCGACAACATCACGTGGAGCTTCAACGCCGGCCCGCGCGAGACGACGTCGATGGACGGCACCTTCTCGCACCACGCGAACGAGGCGCAGAAGCAACGCGTCCTGAACTGGACCGGCATCTTCGACGAGATCCACGACTTCGAGCGCAACACGCGCGGCGTCTCCGGCGGCCTCGGCGCGGTCACCACCGCGGGCACCGGCACGTGCGGCGATCTCACCGCCGAAGCGCGCGTGAACGTCGACCCGAACACCGCGTCGCAGCCGGGCGGCCTGTCGACGCCGGTCAAGTCGATCATCGCGCAGACCACGGTGTGCGTGCGCGACTGGGACAAGATCGAGGCGTGGGTGAAGACGATCCGCCCGCCGCGCGGCAAGCGCGCGCTCGACAAGGACTCGGTCGCGCGCGGCGCGATCGTCTTCGGCGAGAGCGACGCGACCCACGCGAACGCGGGCTGCGATCAGTGCCACGGCGGTCCCGGCTGGACCGCGTCGCGCGCGTTCTTCGCGCCCGACGCGCAGCGCGTCTCGGATCTGCACACGACGGCGTTCACGCCGCCGAAGGTGTGGGGCCTCGGCTGGAGCCAGGCCGGCTTCCAGATCCAGCAGGAGCCGGTCGCCGGCGGCCAGCGCCCGCCCGAGCAGGTCGCGTGCGTGCTGCGCAACCTCGGCACGTTCGGATCCGCGTCGCTCGAGCAGCGCTTGGTCAACGGCAACGTCGTGCCGGCGCAGGGCAGCCTCGGCTACAACATCCCGTCCTTGTACGGCCTGTCGCTCGGCGCGCCGTATCTCCACCACGGCCAGGCGAAGTCGCTGCAGGATCTGTTCGACGATCCGACGTGGCTCGCGCACGCCGAGGCGGGCAGCCCGGTGTGGCTGCACACCGGCAGCGATCAGGAGATCGCGCAGCGCAAGGCGGACCTGATCAACTTCCTCTTGTCGATCGACGCGTCGACCGACGAGCAGAGCATCCCGGCCGGCTTCGACGGCTGCCCGGCGAGCTGATCGGATCCACGCGTGGAGCGCGCGACGCCGGCGAGCGTCGCGCGCTGTGCGGGGAGGATCCGATGATCAAGCTCAGCTCACCGTTCGAGGTCGCGTTCGCGCGTTGGTGCGGCGCGGCGCCCGAGGTCGGACCGATGAAGTCGCCGTCGTCGGCCGACGACGACTTCGAGCGCGCGTTCCGCGAGTGGGAGGACGTCTCGTTCGACGCGCTCGTCGATCAGACGCTCGCCGACTTCGACGATGACGAAGAACCGACACGCGTGTTCGCGCGCACGCCGATGCGCCGGCGCGCGTAGACGCTGCTCCGAGAGAAGCGGATGGCCGTCCGCAGGGAGCTGGTGTGAAGAAGCAACGTTTGGACGAAGCGCTCGAACCGATCACCGACGACAACGCGCCCGCGCCCGGGCGCTCGACCTTGACCCAACGCCTGGCGCGTTCGAGCGCCGCGACCCCGAGCCAACCCGCGCCGCCGCCGGCGCCGATCGATCGCGCGTCGATCCTGCAGCGGCACGCCGCGCAGGAGATCGATCTGGCCCGCGCGATGGGCTTCTTCGAGCCGGGCGGCCCGAGCGCGCACGTCGTGCAGCGCCACGGCGACGCGCACACCGGCCTCGCCGACGAGCAGGAGCGATCGATCGCCGCGCGCGGCGTGTCGGGATCGGGCGCGCCGCTGCCGCACCTCGACGCGATCCAGCGCTCGTTCGGCGCGCACGACGTCAGCGGCGTGCGCGCGCACGTCGGCGGCGTCAGCGCCGCGGCCGCCGACGCGCTCGGCGCCGACGCGTACGCGACCGGCAACGACGTCGCGTTCCGATCCTCGCCCGATCTCTTCATCGCCGCGCACGAGGCCGCGCACGTCGTGCAACAGCGCGCCGGCGTGCACTTCAGCGGCGCGGTCGGCCAGGCCGGCGATCCGTACGAGCAGCACGCCGACGCGGTCGCCGCGCGCGTGGTCGCGGGGCAGTCCGCCGAAGATCTCTTGGGGACCCCCGCGCGCGGCGGCGCACCCCAGGTCCAGCGCAGCCCGAAGCTCAACCCGATGATCAGCAGCAAGGAGATCTCGTACAAGGCGGAGAACAAGTACGGATCGTTCTCGATCAAGGGCACCGCCAAGCGGCACGACGACGCGATCGTCAAGGACAAGGAGAAGGTCGCCGGCTTCGACGTCGAAGGATCGCTCGGCAAGCTCAAGCTCGCCGCCGAGGACAAGGCCGGCAAGTGGGCGAACGCGATCACCTTCGGGATCGCGTCGGGCTCGGTCACGCTCGGCGAGCCGTTCGAGGGCGTGAAGTTCAAGGCGGGCCTCGATGTCGGCGAGCTCAAGGCGAAGACGTCGAAGCTCACCGAGGCGGAGCTGACGCTCGCGAAGATCAAGCTCACCGCCGAGATCGACGCGATCGACGCCGGCAACGCGCTGGTCGCCGAGATCATGGGCGACATCCCGGAGGAGATCCGGCACGACTACGACCTCAAGCTGTCGATCGAGGTCGCGGTGAAGCTGCCGGCGACCGAGCTCGCGGCGACCGCGAAGATCCTCGCGCAAGAGGCGAAGGCGGAGGAAGCGACCGCGGCGATGGCGAAGGACTACGAGGAGCTCGCGCGCTTGAAGGCGCGCCGCGCGGAGCTGCAGGGGCTTCTCGACGAGAAGTTCGTGCTGATGAACGACGAGCTCGCGCGTGAGGAGATCGCGAGCGCGACCAAGCAGATGGAGGAGGCGACCGCGCGCATCGTCGAGAACGCGCGCGCGCTCGAGGCGGCGGAGAAGGAGATGGCCGACCTTCGCAAGCTGATCAAGACGCCGATGCTCGAGCGCCTCTTCGGCGAGGAGGCCGCGAAGATCATCGGCAAGTCGCTCGGCTACCTGCTCGGCGCGCTCGAGGTCGTCGGTGATCTGTGGATGGCGTACGACCTGGGCCGGCGCTTGATCGCGCTCGCGCAGGGCTACGTGACGATCGGGCTCGGCGGCGCCGAGGCCGGCGGTCCCGGGAAGGGTGGCACCGGCGCCGAAGGTGGCGGCACCGCCGACCTCGGCAACCGCGGCGACGACGAGGCGAAGCCGCCGCCGGGCCAGGGCTCCGCGCCGCCGAAGACGATCGCCGATCCGAAGGGCTCGCCGATCGCGGGAGAGCCCGACAAGGGCACGCCGGGCGAAGGATCGGGAGGCACCGGTGGCAAGGCGCCGGGCGACGACAGCGGTGGTGGATCGCCGGTGCCGTTGCCCGGCGCGACCGAGGCGAAGAACGGAACGTCGACGCCTCCGCCCGCGGGCGCGAAGCCGGGCGATCAGGATCACGGCACGCCCGGCGATGCGAGCTCGACGCAGCCGTCGTCGCAGCCTTCGTCGCAACCGTCGACGCAGCCGTCGTCGCAGCCGTCGAAGGGCGACGACGGCGGCGGGACCGGTGACGTCGAGGGCAAGGGCGGAACCGGCGCGGGCAACGCCGGCGCGAAGCGCGACGCCGCCGCGGGCGCAGGCGGCAGCGCGAAGAAGGGCAAGAAGACCGGAGGCGGCAAGCACGCCCCGCTCGAGCTGCCGTTCGACGAGAGCTTGCTGCTCGCGCGCGACAAATCGACCGGCGAGATCCGGTTCAACGGCAACCTGCCGACCGGCACGATCCGCGATCAGTACGGTCGCCTCGTCATGATCGATCCGATCGACGTGAGCTCGAAGACGGTGAAGGGCGATCTCGGCGCCGGCGTGACCGACGTGATCGTCGCGGTCGCCGTGGTCGAGGTGCAGCTCGTCGAGGTCGGCGCCGACGGCGTGGGTGAGGTCACCGAGACGCGCACGCTCACGGTGCAGCGCTGGTTCGACGACAAGGGCCACACCGGCGCGATGCACGATCAGGGCGACAAGCTGGCCGAGCTGCTGGTGCCGTCGGGCGGCCGCTACAAGCTCGCGCGCGCGACCACGACGATCGGCGGCGCGAGCTTGAAGCTCTCGATCGCGGAGCAGGGCCCGACCGAGCAGGGCCACTATCGCGTCGCCTTCGACGCGTACGTCGTCAGCGCGAACCCCGG
>Ga0310810_10011442_pt1 | contig 10369 bp, 11 predicted proteins | sample NCmetagenome_FD_207641 | JGI IMG/M metagenome (GOLD analysis project Ga0310810, IMG submission 207641) | Soil microbial communities from experimental microcosm in Duke University, North Carolina, United States - NC | ecosystem: Engineered > Artificial ecosystem > Soil microcosm > Unclassified ... | reverse complement strand
TGCATTATCGTTGGATGGTTTAGACGAAAACGGTGGGCTTGGTGGGTGGCTATCGGAGTACTAGGTACTCAAGTGATAGGTGACATCGTAAACCTCGCGCGTCGGGATTTCTTCCGAGGCAGCGCCGGGGTTGTCATTGCTAGCGCTATGTTGTTCTTATTACTGAAACGTGATGTCCGGGACCAATTCTCTTGATGGTTGCTGCTTGTGAGCCTTTGAGACCTGCTTGTATTTCAACACCGCACGTAGAAGCCGACCTAGTGATGTGGTCTGTGCCCCTCCCGCACAATTCCGCTCACCTATCTCGAAGGCAATTCGCCATTGGCGAAACAGGATTCTGTACGCGTCAAAGAGACTGTTTTGGGGATCGTAGATGTTGGTCGCTTCCGAGGTGACACCATTCAGCTCCAAAACTTTCAGGTTGCGGCCCGCTTTGAAATCCTCGATAGACGGTACCCGAATATCGAATCGCCCGAAGTAGAAACCATGAAACGTGCGCGCAATGTTCTCGATTGCGTTCTCGAGAGCGGGAGTAACGGCGTAGCTCCCATCCAGGAAAATCGCTCCACGGCAATGCGTGCCGAGCTCGACCAGTTGGACGCGTTCGCCACGGCCCAAAACCCTCTTTGCGTGGGCTGAATTTTGCCGAACATACAGGTCGGCCATGCACACGGCGCGATCGTCCGTAAGAATCAATTCCTCCAGCGTGCGCTTCCCGTCACCGGTGATAATCGGCATCACCTTCTCCGTGATTGAAAAGATATGGCCTTTATCGGAGTCGGGTAGCCGATAGTAGAAAATCCCGAATTCAAACCCCCCAACGTACTCCTGCGCGATGACTGGAAGTTGAGCTGCCGCGAGATATTCGCGCATTTGGCGAATGGAACGGATTACTGAAACTCCCGAGCCTCGCTGACCAGCATCCGGCTTCAGCACGATCGGGAACGTCAGTCCTTCTCGGTCCATAAAATCTATGACGCTGCCGACCTGATCGTCGATTCCGCCTGCTTTCACCAGCATCGTCTTCGGCACCGAAGCACTGAATTCTAACGCTCGCAAGATCTCGTATTTCGATTCTCCAATGAACCCGCTGTCCGGAATTGCAGGATTGGTGGCCGTAAAGAGGGTCAGATTCTTGTGCTTCAGACCTAGGTAGAGCAGGTAAGTCACTACGGGTGGATAGAAGGCCCACGCTGGCCAAAATTCCCATCGCGTGAGGCGCCTCAGGCGACCCAGGACTTTTCGGCGGTACCATCTCCAACTTGAGCAATTCGTGGCAGCGGCTTGGCAGCCAGAGAGCGCCGTAATATTGCCGAGTACCGACCCGATTTCAAACTCGGCAAACTCGATTTTGCGCGTTTCTCCGAGATTGCATGGCTTTCCAGTAGCGTGCACCAATGAAACACTGGCTCGCGAACAAGAGATTTCCGTGTAGCTCAATGTCTCCACCAGTTCTCGATGAACACACATGCTGAAAGCCCCTGGTCCGTTTTCGTGAGATCGATGGAGTTGTCGAAGACAGGCAACTGAACCGGCCTTTATGTCATTTGAGGTCCGGGAACAAACATGCCCACGAAGTTCTTGCGCGCGATTGTCTGAAGCGCTTGAGGAGAACCAATGCCGCATTTCCCATGGATGTGATCGTTCTGCGAGATGCGTGCCGTCCCAGTTCCACTGCAAGACTCTGCCGTCGCCGGGAATGACGGCGAGCAGCCGGAAAGGCGCGCAACGGATCAATTGGTCCGTCCTCAAGGCGGTGTTCAGCTCTGCAGCATTGGCTAAAGGCAGCAAATCGGGAATGATCAGCCCGCGGCTACGCAGAGCACATTGCTGCACAACGGGTATGTTCCAGTTCAGTAGAGCCAGGCTAATGCCGTACTCATTGCAAGCTATCCACGTCCCACCTGCCTTGTCGCTGGGAAATGCCGCTCGAATGCCCCCTAAGTGATGAACCTCGGGTGGATATCCGGCGCCCCGTGCGATCTTCTCATCGCGATTCATTCCGAGCACGTATCCGCGTTCGCGTGGAAGGAAACTCACAGTGCACATGCGGTCTCCGCTAAAGCACTACTAGCGGAAACGGCGGCCTGCCTTCGCACCAGCTTGATCAACTTTGCAACTCCCCAGGGCGCAAAGAGCAATGCCGCCGTTATGATGAAGGACAACTTTGTAGAGTGAGAGGACGCCACATCCGGCACCAACCGCCAGATCGCGAAAATCGCCCCTACCCAAATGGCGGAGCAGACGGCCGTTGTCTTGGCGAAGACTCGAACGGAAAGATGGAGCGCTCCCGCAGCCGTATATAAAGGAAGGCGGCTCCCTGGGATCGCCCGGCTCATCACAAGCGCAAAGGAACCATGCTTGGCGAACCAGCGCTCTGCTCGGGCCAGCGACTCCGGGGTCAGGTACTTCTGGGCTAGCCGCGACCAGGCCAGCCGTCGACCGAGAGTCGATCCGAGCACGTATAACCCAAGATCACCTGCCCATATTCCGACGAATGTCGTAGCGAATCCGAACCAAGGATTCAGGCGACCGCTGGCCGATAACGTCGCGGCCAGTAAAGTTGCTCCATCCTCATAGACAAATGTCGCCAGCAGGATTATGGATGCGAGGGCAGCTTGCGATTGGGGAAGCGCGTGTAAGAAGTTCATCGTCAGTCTCCAGCTGCCATCGCGGCGTGTTTAAGTGTGGAAGGAGCGACACCAAACTCGTAGGGCAGCTGCACGCCGGCTCCCGCGCACACCAGTTTGATAATGGCGTAATGGTGAATCGCATGCCCAACGCTAAACATGATCTCGCGGCCGAATGTGGAACGTACTTCCTCCGGCTCGCTGTCACCGTACGCGACTGTGTAGATCACGCCGCATTCGCGTTCGAACAGCGTCGGAGAAATCGCACTAAAATCCTCGATCAAAGTCTCGGTAACAACGCGAGCATAGGTGACCGACATTTCAATCTGTATATCGCGCTTGCGAGCATCGTAGTTGATCCGACATGACGTGAGTCCTTCGAGGAAACACACGAAGTGCTCCAACACGTGGCGGTAGTGAGCACCGACCGTCCCCGACGCGGGTCCAGCGAGAGGCGAGGTATACGTCTTCTCATTCATGCCATCGAGTAGGACAAGTCCTTGCCGGAGCACATCCTCGATCGAATTTGTCAGGGAACGATTCATTGGAAGCGCTTCCCGACCACCGGAATGTCCGTCCGGTGGATGTAGAGCGCGATCGCGCTCGTTACGAAGACGGTGATCGCGAGTCCGAACAGAAGACCTTTGTCGCCCAAGACGTCGATACCAAGAATCGTCAGGTGGGTGGCAATTGCACCAAATGTCGCCGCCATGGCTAATATCGCTCCTGCCCACACATACCGAGGAGCTATCAGCAAGATCCCGGCAATCAGCTCCATGACTCCGGAGCCAAGGCGTCCGAACTTCTCCGCCATTGGAATAGAGATGGAAGCCAATGTCGCGTGCACCAGGCCACCAACCTTGGTGAAGATGTACACAGACTCTGGCGCAGCAGTGAACTTGAAAAAAAGAGTTTGCAATAGAATTACCGCGGCGATGGCTCTGCAGGCCCAGTCGAAAACAACCACGCCCTTTGATGTGGCCCGCCTGCTAACAACTTGAACTGCCTGAGTACTCATAATTCATCTCCTTGCAGCCCGTGAGACGCGCCAGGGTGTGAGAAGTGACAAGAGGGCCTTGGAACCGGGCCCTGTCACCTGGCCTCCGTTTGGGAATCACATGGATCGTGCGGGAGATGGTATGAGTACCGGCATGTGCGGTCATGAGAGGTGGTCCGCGACGTTTACAGGCACTCCCGCCCCCGCCCGCACTAGCCCGGCGGTGAACGCCGCCCACGGACGATACCTGTTGCGTTTAGCGCGATCGGTGGAAGAGCGGACGGCCGCTTACCGTCTCCGCTTCGAAGTATTCAACCTCGAATTGCGGGAGGGATTGGATACGGCATACACGACTGGCCAGGACGTAGACGAATTCGACTCGATTTGCGACCACCTGATTGTGGAAGACCATCCTAGCGGCAGAGTCATAGGCACATATCGTCTTCAGAGCGGCACAACGGCTGCCGCGAATGGCGGATATTACAGTGAGCGCGAATTTGATTTTCGTCCTTATGAACCACTGCGTGGATCGATGGTGGAACTCGGACGCGCGTGTATTCACCGAGAGCATCGCTCGACCGAAGTCTTGTTGCTGCTCTGGCGGGGAATTGGCCAGTACGCAGTCCAGAACAGCGCACGGTACTTAATCGGATGCTGCTCGCTTACATCGCAGGATCCAGCAGAAGGCACCTCTGTGTTCGCTGCGCTGAATGGCTCTCTGGCGGAGACACGGCTGCGAACCACTCCTCAGCCAGAATTCACGATGCCGTTACTGCGAGGCGCAGAATGTAAGCCTAAAATCCCGAAACTTCTACGCACTTACCTGGCAGTGGGAGCCAAAATCTGCGGGCCGCCTGCCATAGATCGAGAATTCAAGACGATCGATTTCCTCACGTTGATGGATCTGGATCAGCTTGATGTTCGGTTGCACTCCCGGATGTTAAAGCAATGAGCACCGACGGCTACCTTAGATGGGTGCGAGCAATATGGCGGTTTCTCCTACTCATCGGAACCTCTCTTCAAGCTGGCCTCGAGTTTGCGACACACCGACTACACGGACCCATAAGCCTGCCCCACCGTGCCGAATGGCTGCACAGATCTTGTTTAAAAGTGGTTACTCGGCTTGGCCTTAGTCTCGATGTCCATGGGCTATTTCCAAGTCGCGGCCTCCTCGTCTGCAATCACCTGGGTTATATCGATGTATTGGCCCTGAGCTCAATTGCACCCTGCCTCTTCGTCGCAAAGCAGCAGGTTCGGTCGTGGCCGCTCTTTGGCGGACTTGCTCGCTCTGGAGGCACGATCTTTATCGACCGTGAGCGCCCGTCGGACACGGTCCAAGCCAGCACACATATACGCCAGGCACTCGCCGCCGGGATAGTGGTGGTGCTGTTTCCTGAGGGCACGAGTTCGGACGGATCCACGGTGTTGCCGTTTCGATCAGCGCTGTTCAAGCCTGCGGTCCAACTAAATCAACCAGTTTCTACGGCTCACATTTCCTATGCCGTCGAAGGCGGTTCAGTCGAACGGGATGTTTGTTACTGGGGAAGCATGGTTTTCTTCCCACACTTATTCCGATTCTTGCGTCTCGGAAATGTGAACGCGCGCGTCAGGTTTGGTCCAAAGGCCAGTGCATTTACGGACCGCAAAATGGCTGCTCTGACTACTCGAGAAGAAGTTCTCAGAATTGGCCAACAGTTGGCGGAGGAGATGAGCATGAGTGCCTGCGTGTAGGCACTTTCCCCCGCTTCTGTTACGATTCTTAGCACACGTGCCCAGTGCGGGGGCATCGGGCTTACGCGCAAGGAGAGCTTGGGGTGAGCGCTCCCATACCAGTCAATGAACAGGAACGACTCGCGGCGCTTCAGCGACGTGCCATCCTGGACACCGCTCCGGAAAGCACATACGACGAAATTACCCAGCTCGCAGCTAAGATCTGTGACACACCGGTGGCGGTAATCAGCTTTATCGATTCCAATCGTCAATGGCTGAAATCCACGATTGGCATCGACGTCCGGGAGACCTCCCGCGAAGTTGCTTTCTGTGCTCATACGATCCTCCAAAGCGATGTCCTGGTCGTGCCAGACGCGTTGTTGGACTCCCGCTTCTCTGACAATCCGTTGGTCCTGGCGTCTCCCAAAATCCGCTTTTACGCGGGTGCGCCCCTGCTAACGGCGGACGGCTATGCCTTGGGAACGCTCTGCGTGATGGATCACATGCCTCGCAAACTGAGCCCCGAGCAGCGCGAAGCACTTCGTGTGCTGAGTTCGCAGGTCTCTTCGCAACTGGATTTACGGCTGGCTCGGACACAGCTGAAATCTGCGGAAAAGACCACCGCTTCAACAGCCGAAGCGTTGCGAGCAAGTGAGGAGTTTACTGCCCGTCTGGTTGCGTGCAGCCGTGACTGCATCAAGGTTCTCGACCTCGAAGGCCGCCTCCAGTTCATGAATGAAGGCGGGATGGAAGAGCTTGAGATTTGCGACCTTGGCCCCGTGTTGAACAAGCCTTGGATGGATTTCTGGGAAGGCTCCGATCGGGAGGCGGCTCGTAAAGCGGTTGAAACCGCTCGGCACGGCGGCGTGGGCCGATTTACCGGCTTCTTCGCCACACGGATTAACGGGAAGCCTCGATGGTGGGATGTCGTCGTAAGCCCAATTCGCAATGCAGCGGGACAACCGGAACGAATACTTGCCCTGTCACGTGACGTAACCTCACACAGATTGGCTGAGCAGGCCCTTCGGGACGCTACTCAATTTAACAACGAGATCATTCAGGGAGCAGCGGAAGGAATCATCGTTTACGACTCCAAGCTCCGCTATGTCGTCTTTAATCCGTTTATGGAGCGGCTCACAGGCAAGAAGGCCACAGAAGTCGTTGGGCGGGTAGCCGCCGAAGTCTTCCCGCGCCTTCGAACCAGTGGCGTCGAGGACATGCTGAGACGTGCCCTGCATGGAGAAGTCGTCACGATCTCTGACATCCTGGTTCCAAAACATTCAGCACAGGGACACGACGTTTGGGAATCAGGGACGTTCGCACCGCATTACGACTCGGAAGGCAAGATCGTAGGAGTGATAGGCCTTGTCCACGACACGACCGAGCGGCACCTCGCGGAAGAAACATTCCGTGCCATCGTGGTCGGAACAGCATCGGCAACTGGGACTGATTTTTTCCCTTCGTTAGTGCGACACATGGCTGCGGCCCTAAACGCTCGGTTCGCCTTCATCACGGCATGTGACGACGGCAAGCGTGCCAAATCGCTTGCGTTCTGGAATCGGGATCACTTCGGAGATAACTTCGAGTTCGATATAGCCGACACGCCGTGCATGAAGGTGCTGCACGGCGAGGTCTGCCACTATCGTGAGGGCCTCCAGCAGCTTTTCCCAAAAGACACCGGCTTGGCAGATTGGGGTGCTGAAAGTTACCTGGGCGTACCGATGCTGGATACGGGCGGAAGGGTTATCGGACATATAGCTATCTTGGATACGAGTCCAATGGATCGCAACGAGCGCGCCATTGATCTCGTCAAGATCTTCGCCGCTCGTGCGGCTGCTGAGCTGAAACGGCAGCGTGCGGAAACCGAGCTGCAGGCTGCATTGGCGCAAGTGCAGGAACTCCAGAAGAAATTGGAGGCCGAGAACGTCTACCTCCAGGAAGAAATCCGCAAGGAGCACAACTTTGAGGAGATTGTGGGAAACAGCCCGGCCTTACTGGACGTATTGCGGAAAGTGGAGACCGTCGCTCCGACCGACTCAACCGTGCTGATCCTGGGGGAAACAGGCTCCGGCAAGGAACTTATTGCGCGTGCCATTCACAGCCGCAGTCGACGGCAACACCGTCCGCTGGTAAAGGTTAACTGCGGGGCGATCCCAACCGGACTCGTCGAGAGCGAGTTATTTGGGCACATGAGAGGTGCATTTACAGGAGCCTTGGAGAGGCGCGTTGGACGCTTCGAATTGGCCGATCACGGCACCCTGTTTTTGGACGAAGTAAGCGAGCTTCCGTTGGACACGCAAGTCAAACTGCTGCGCGTCCTTCAGGAACACGAATTCGAGCCGCTGGGCAGCAGTCGTACCGTTCACGTCAATGTTCGCATCATTGCCGCCACGAATAGAGACCTCAATAAGGCTGTTCAGGAAGGACGTTTTCGCGCCGATCTTTTTTACCGCCTGAACGTGCTTCCCATGACGTTGCCTGCTCTGCGGCAGCGTCGGTCCGATATCCCCCTGCTCACATCCTTCTTTGTAGACCGCTTCAGTAGGCAGTTCGGCAAGCGCATCACCGGAGTGACCCAGGAGACGATGGAAGTGCTCTCGCGATACGAATGGCCGGGAAACATCCGCGAACTACAGAACGTAATCGAGCGCGCTGTTGTTCTCTGTTCTGGAACTGTCCTGAAGCTTGGAGCGGACCTCCTGCCAATTTCCGGCGACGTCCAGCCTGAGGAACAGGTGATTTCGGGGAATGGTCACAGCGCGGGCACCTCGGCATCGTTGGAGCATGTCGAAAAGAATCACATCATTGATGTCTTGGAGCAAACCGGGTGGGTCATTGAGGGATCGCGTGGAGCGGCCAAGGTTCTCGAACTGCATCCGAATACGCTCCGCAGCCGCATGAAAAAGCTCGGCATAGAGCGGCCCGTCCAGCGGTCGGAATCCCTCCGTCCCGGCCCGTGATCGTGCTACGACTGTGTAACCTCAATCCCCGGCTTACATCACACGAGTATGCCTCTCAGTGAAAAAGAGAAGATGCTCGCCGGCGAGCTGTACTGCTCTAGTGATCCGGAACTTCAGGCCGCGGCAGCGCAAGCCCAACAGCATCTACGCCGCCTAAATTCAACTCCAAACGAAGATTTAGGGCTTCGGCGAATGGTCTTGCAAGCGCTTCTGGGCAGCCTCGGTGATTTTGCGCAGATCAAATCGCCCTTTAGTTGCGACTACGGATGGAACATCCACATTGGACACCGAGGCTTCATCAATTACGGCTGTGTCTTCCTGGACTGCAGTTCCATCCGCATCGGCGATGACGCTCAAATCGGACCGGGGGTTCACATTTATACCGCGCTGCATCCGCTCGATGGACCCACGCGGCAAAAGGGGCTCGAGGCCGCGAAACCCGTGACAATAGGCCACAACGTCTGGCTCGGTGGCTCGTGTGTGATCTGCCCGGGCGTGAGCATCGGCGATAACACCGTCGTCGGCGCCGGCGGTGTTGTCGTGCGCAATTTGCCCCCGAATGTGCTCGCCGTCGGAAACCCTTGCAGAGTGATTCGTCGGCTTTCCTGACCGATCTTGCTCCCACCGTTGCCCACGATCTTTCGTGCCCACGAAGGTCCGTGGTGGCCCTGCCCACGACCTTTCGTGGTTAGTCAGGAACTGCGTCCGCTGCGATATCGCACAACTCACCTAATTGCAAGGTGATAGCGAATTTCGCAGAAGGTGGCCAGGTTGGCACCGCTCTTGCCCTTACAGAAGGCGTTCGAAGGAGCAAAGCTGTGCTGAGAATTTCGATTACGGACGAATCAGACAAAGCCATTCAGCTTCGCATCGAAGGCTGGCTGGTGGGGGCATGGGTCGACGAGCTGCGGCAACAAACGCAGACAGCCTTCTCCCAAGCAAAGACCCTGTCGCTCGACCTTGAAAAACTCTTGTTCGTTGACTCGCACGGCGCCGCGTTGCTGCGGGAGCTCGCTCGCCAGAACGTAGCACAGCTGAACTGCTCGCCTTTCATCGATCAGCAACTGAAGGAGACAGCTCTATGATGAGCGCCACCACAGCCACGCAGTCATCGTACCGGGCTCCAGCCGCGAAGGACTTTTCGGCCCGCCACGCCACCGAGCGTGAACTGATGCAGCGCATTCGCAATGGCGAAACCGATCTGTTTTACGAATTGGTCCGCCCTTACGAGCGGGTGGTCTTCCTGTCGGCTGCTTCGATTCTAGGCAATGACGCCGACGCCGAAGACGTCGCGCAAGAGGCCATGCTGAAGGCATTCAAGTACCTCTCGCGCTTTCGCGAGGAGTCCAAGTTCAGCACTTGGCTCATCCAGATTGCCATCAATGAATCGAAGATGAAGCTCCGCAAGGACCGACGGCACTTGTATGAGTCCATCGACAATGATCAAGTCGCCGAAGACGGCGATTACATCCCCAAGGACTTTGCTGACTGGCGGGAAATTCCTTCAGAGGCACTGCAACGGACCGAATTGCGCGAAGCATTAAACAAAGCTTTGGCGAGCTTGCCCGAAAAATATCGGACCGTGCTGATCCTGAGGGACGTTCAACAACTCAGTATCACTGAGACGGCGCAGTTGCTCGGGATTTCCGAAGAGAACGTAAAGACTCGGACTTCGCGGGCTCGGTTGCAGATGCGGGATGCCTTAGCCCCAGGATGGAGCGGACCATGGCAGAACGGGTAATCGATCTCGCGGCGCTAGCGGCCCATGTCCCTATTTAGCCGGGCACGAAGACGCTGGCTGACGCCCGTTGGCAAATCGAAACTGCGCTCGTCGGCGACTAGACGAACGACATTCCGTTCCCCGTCGTAAACGGCCGTGCAGTGCTTACAATGCGGCAGATGGGCCTCGATTTGAGCTTTCAGGTCAGGGGTAATCTCCCGATCCATATAGTTCGATAACTCCCGGATCACTTCCAGGCAACTGATTTCCATCTTGTTCTCCTATCCGGGTACCCTCCGCAGCCGCGGACCCAACCCTGAACTCCCATGAGATTCCGATCGGACCAACAGGT
>Ga0310810_10011441_pt1 | contig 10369 bp, 9 predicted proteins | sample NCmetagenome_FD_207641 | JGI IMG/M metagenome (GOLD analysis project Ga0310810, IMG submission 207641) | Soil microbial communities from experimental microcosm in Duke University, North Carolina, United States - NC | ecosystem: Engineered > Artificial ecosystem > Soil microcosm > Unclassified ... | reverse complement strand
CAGGCGAACAATTCGCCATAAAACTTCTTCGCGCGGTCAACATTATCTGCTGGGATTTCAAACCATGTGATGCTTGCAGATTGTTTGTTCTCCGACTTGCTCATGTTTTGCCTTTCTGTTGATGGATGATTTTTAATTTTGTCAGAACTACGACGAAAGACTGTCCTCGTTTAGGACAAGAAAATTCTAGTTCATCGAGCGTCACGGCGAAAAAGATGCTCAAACCGTCAGCAATATGCGATTGTTCTTGAATAAATGTTTGACGGAATACGACTACTCCAGTCTGTTCGCGCGATACTGCAGTATTGTTCATAACGGCCTCGGCATGATTAAACAGCAAGAATTCGTTCAACCGGAGCAGTTCAGATTTCAGGACGACGGCACTTTCCCGAACAGCGTGCTGCCTTTGCTGGTATATCGCCGGGCGCTGACCGTGGACGGGCAGGATCTCGCTTCCGCTTTTGAAGAACGTTTTGCTGAGAACGACTGGTGTAATTCGTGGCGGAACGGTGTGTATTCTTTTGCTCATTATCATAGTACCACGCACGAAATCCTGGGTGTTTTCCGTGGCGCAGCCACATTGAGACTAGGCGGAGAAGAGGGCAGAAATGTCGAGATACATTCTGGCGATGTCATTGTGATTCCAGCCGGTGTGGCTCACCAGAAACTCGAAGGCAGCGGAGATTTTGCTGTTGTCGGCGCTTACCCTGATGGACGCGAGTGGGACCTGCTTCGAGGCACGCCAAGCGAACGGCCAGAAGCTGATCAAAGGATTGCCACTCTGCCAATTCCGGATAACGACCCCATCTACGGCGTTGAAGGTCCCTTGCGACAGATTTGGAAAGCCGCAAACGCAAAATAGTCCGGCGTCGCCCACAACATCTGCCAGCATCCCCCTGAAACGTCGCGCTGCGGCCGTAGTAGCGTAATGTTAGCGGATGACACCACTTCAGAATATGTCCGCCGCTTCAAAATTTCGCGCGATGCACGAGTCCGGGTGCTTCGTGATTCCAAATCCGTGGGATATTGGAACGGCGATTTATCTGGAACGGCTCGGGTTCGAAGCACTCGCCACGACTTCGGCTGGCTTCGCTTTTTCACGTGGCAAACCCGATGGCGCCGTTCCGCGCGATGAAATGCTCGCGCACATCCGTGAAATCGTAGAAGCGACGGCGTTGCCGGTAAACGCAGACTTTCTGTCCGGCTATGCCAATGAACCTGAAGAGGTCGCGGCGAATGTACAGCATTGCATCGACACAGGCATTGCTGGTTTGTCGATCGAAGACAACACAGGTCGGGCCGATGCACCGCTCTATGAGAAAAAGCTGGCAGTCGAACGTATTCGCGCCGCACGCGCCGCGATTAACGATTTACGGATTGATGTAGTGCTCACCGCGCGTTGTGAAGCGTGGCTGGTCCACGATCGAAATCCGTTTCAGACCGCCCAAGACCGACTCGCTGCCTACGCTGAAGCCGGCGTCGATTGCCTCTACGCGCCCGGCGTCAGTGATCCAAATGAGATTGCACAGATCGTGAAGACAGTCGCACCGAAACCTGTCAACGTTCTTGTCTCTGGGTTTAATCATCAGCTTTCATTTTCGCGACTAGCCGATCTCGGCGTGCGCCGCATTTCGGTGGGGTCCGGTCTTGCGCTTGCTGCTTGGGGCGCATTTCTCCGCGCCGCGCAAGACATCAAAACAAACGGAGTTTTCAATCTCTTGGCCAATAACGCTCCTTCCGCCGATTTGAACGAGTTGTTTCGAAAGAGACGCTGAGAGCTATCGTCGGTTTTTCCCGTAAATGATCCCCCGGATTTGGTCACTTTCTAAGAATTTTAGCATTGCCGGCGCTGCGGCTTTTGCCTAGCAATGAACGGGTTTAAAAGAATATCTTTATGACAATCGGCCTGTTGTTCATTGGCGCTGTCATTCTAATCGGGGTGTTCGTGCTCGTCTTTGTTATCGGCGGATACAACGCGCTGGTCACATTGCGCAATCGCTACAAGAACGCGTACGCGCAAATTGATGTCCAACTCAAACGCCGCTACGACCTCATTCCAAATTTGGTCGAGACCGCCAGAGGCTATCTCCAACATGAGCGAGGCACGCTCGAAGCCGTCATCACAGCCAGGAACGCTGCTGTCTCGGCCAATACTCGCGCCGCGCAAAACCCGGGCGATGCTTCGGCCATGAAAGAGATTTCTTCGGCCGAAAGCGCCTTGACGGGCGTCATGGGCCGGTTGTTTGCGTTGGCGGAGGCGTACCCCGATCTCAAGGCGAACACGACAATGCTCAGTTTGATGGAAGAACTGACTTCGACCGAAAACAAAATCTCTTTCGCGCGTCAGGCTTACAACGATGCGGTGATGACCTACAACATACGCCGCGAAGTTTTTCCAACTAATTTCATCGCCAACACATTCAATTTCGCGCCTGCTGAACTTTTCGTCATCGAAAAGCCGGAACAAAAAGAAGTGCCCAAGATCGCGTTCTAGGCCGGCTCCGCCAAAATCGCCCCCCCCCAGTGGACTTCTTCGAACGACAGGATAAAGCACGACGGCATACCAGGCTCCTGGTATTTTATTTTGTTCTCGCCGTTCTGTCGCTCGTCATCGTCATCAACGTCGCCGTCTTATTGATGCTTGCAAGTTTTGGCAGTTACGGCGTGCTGATTTGGAAATCAGTTCCGATATCTTCCGTTGCTGAGCTGTCGCTCCCTTTTTCACAGGCCGAACTGCTTTTCTGCGTAACCGTTGGGACGCTCGCCGTGATTCTAATCGGGAGCGTTTTCAAAACGTTGCAACTGTCTCGCGGCGGCAGCGCGGTCGCCGAGTTGTTGGGCGGGCGTTTGATTGATTCCAACACGACGGACCCTGACGAACGCAAGCTGCTGAACGTCGTAGAAGAAATGTCAATCGCTTCAGGTGTACCCGTCCCGCAGGTTTACGTCATGGAGGACGAGGCGGAGATCAACGCATTTGTTGCGGGACATTCCACAAGCGATGCGGCCATCAGCGTGACGCGCGGCTGTACGAGACTACTTTCGCGTGACGAGCTTCAGGGAGTTATCGCTCACGAGTTCAGCCACATTCTCAACGGCGACATGCGGCTCAATTTACGACTCATGGGTCTTGTCTTTGGGATTCTTTGCCTAACCGTTATCGGTCGGATCCTCATCCGGGCACAAAGAAGCAAGTTTCTGCTGCTTTTAATTGGAGGTGCCCTCGTTATCATTGGTTGGGCGGGCGTGTTCTTTGGGCGCTTGATCCAAGCGGCTGTAAGCCGTCAGCGCGAGGCTCTGGCCGACGCTGCTGCGGTACAATTTACCCGCAATCCGGCTGGGCTCGCGGGCGCGCTCAAGAAAATACTCATTCACGGCTCTCGAATCGATTCGCCGCATGCGGAGGAAGCCAGCCACTTGTTTTTTGCTAACGGCTTGGATACTTCAATTTTCGCCACGCATCCCCTGTTGACGGATCGAATTCGCGCCTTTCGTTCGAGTCTCGATGGAAAATCCCCGCGCATGATAGAACAGCCAGCTTCGGCGATCTCGCCTGCGCCGCAGGTATCAGCGAGAGCAAAAATTCCCATGACACAAGCTGGAGCGAGTCGATTTGTGCCACCGTTTGTGGCGGAGCACGCGGTGATCGCAAACATCGGCCAGGCCACAACGCAGCATCTGGCTTATGCGGCCGATCTTCGCCATACGATTCCGCCGGCGATCGAAGCCGCTGCACGCGACCCGCTCGGGGCCAGCGGACTCGTTTGCGCACTTCTGCTCGCGAGCGAACGATCGATGCGGGAGCAGCAGTTCGAAGTTCTCGCCAGCGTCACATCCGTGGCCATGCTAAACGAGACCACAAGAATCTGGCCTGAAGTTAAAGTCATGCCGGTGCAGGCGAAAATTCCTTCGCTTGACCTCGCACTGCCTGCTCTGCGCCGCCTTCCTCCCGAGCAATTTCAGGAGTTCCGCGCAGCCATAGGAACCCTCGCAGCGAGTAACGCCAAATCTGATTTGTTCGCATACATGCTGCAAAAAATCGTGGCACGACATCTCGATACCTATTTCCTTCCCGAACGAAGGCCGGTCACGCAGTTCTATGCTTTGCATCCATTGGCGCACGACTGCGGCGTGCTGCTGTCCGCAACTGCTTATGCGGGACAGGAAGATACAACTGAGCTATCCACTGCATTTGCCAAGGGGGCGGAATATTTAAGCCAGGCCGCGCGCTGCGAAATTCAACTATTGCCTCCAGAGGAGTGTGACCTGCCGGGCATGGACGCGGCGCTGGAGCGTCTCAGTCAGGCGGTGCCGCAGATCAAGAAAAATCTGCTTGGCGCCTGCGCGCAAACGGTCACTGCGGATGGCGTCATCCAGCAAGGCGAAGCGGAACTGCTGCGGGCGATTGCGGACGCACTCGACTGCCCGGTTCCGCCATTCGTGCAGCCGGAAGAAGTGTCAGCAACCGCCCTGGCTGCAAACTAAATCTGCTTCCGGCAATCTCTGTTAACCGTCAAACTTCGACATTGGAATTCACGCGCAATTGAGTCACCATGCGCAAATGAAAATCGCCACGGTTATCGCTCGCGTTCTTCTTGGACTGATCTTTGTCGTGTTCGGCTCGAACATTTTCCTGCACTTCATCCCGATGCCGCCACCGCCGCCAGGGCCGTCTGGCGACTACACTAAGGCGCTTTTCGTAACTCATTACCTGCATGTGGTCGCGGTGTTCCAGATCGTCGGAGGCTTGCTATTGCTCATCGGACGCTTCGTTCCTCTCGGATTAGTGTTGCTCGCTCCCGTCATTGTGAACATCGATCTCGTTCACATCTTGATGGAGCCCAGCGGTCTGCCAATGGCCATCGTTGTTTCGCTCTTGTTAGTCTTTCTCATCTGGCAATACCGCAACGCATTCGCCGGTATCCTTCATCCTTGAGTTGAATTTATGGATGCGCAAACAACAAGGGACAACATGCCGCAGATCGTCGTGCATGGCGACGCGCGCACTTTTCAGCAGCAGATCACCGCCGGCAGGCATCGCTTTATCGCCGATGAGCCGGTGAGCGTGGGAGGCGGCGACGCCGGGCCTGATCCGTACGACTATTTACTGGCCAGTCTTGGTGTGTGCACCTCCATGACAGTCGGTTATTACGCTCGCCGAAACCGGTGGCCGCTCGAACAGATTACCGTTTCGCTCTCGCACGCGCGGATTCACGCCAGAGACTGCGAAGAATGCGAAACGAAAGAAGGCATGGTGGACAGAATCGACGTTGAAATTGAATTGAGTGGATCATTAAGTGAATTGCAACGCGCGAAGCTGATGGAGATCGCCGCAAAATGCCCTGTCCATCGAACGCTCACGTCAGAAATTAACATCAGGCTGCGAACTGCTCCCACAACATCTGAATCGTAAGCATTTTGTTTGACCTGACAGGTCATTATTGGCTGAATGTCTGAAAGAATCGGGCAGACTTTTCCATGAGCGCCCCGGAACAGACCGCATCTACAGCGAAGACACCCGACGGAGAAACGGATGTCGAGCGCGAAGTGCGTTTTGCCGTTGTCATGTACGGCGGCGTTTCTCTTGCCATTTACATCAACGGCGTAGCCCAGGAGCTTCTCCACATGGTCCGCGCGACCGCTCGCTGCGCGCCCGGCTCGAGCACCATGTTGTTTCCGCAAGACAACTTATCGCCATCCGAAGTGATCTATCGGGAAATCGCTCAACTCCTTGATCGAAAAGCGGGACTCGAAGGGAGAGGAGATCTGACACGGACACGCTTCGTGGTTGATATTATCTCGGGCACGTCCGCCGGTGGGATCAATGGCGTGTTCCTGGCCAAAGCGCTCGCGAGAAATCAAACCATGGAAGGGTTGAAGATGCTTTGGCTGGCGGAAGGCGATTTGGGGAAGTTATTAAACGATACCAAGGCGGACGATTATTCATCGGATACCGGTTTCGCGGTGGAGAAGCCGGAAAGATCTCTCCTCAACAGCCAGCGGATGTATCGCAAACTTCTGGAAGCGCTGGCGCAGATGAATGAAAAAGCGCCCGCCCAGGAACAGGTCGATGAAGAACAGCCGTCACCGTTCGTCGAAGAACTGGATCTTTTCGTCACCACAACCGACATCGAAGGGATCCCCTTGCCCCTCCAGCTCGCTGACGGTGTCGTTTACGAACGGCGCTACCGGAATGTTTTCCATTTTCGTTACGCGCCCGATCCGCGACCGGAAGAAGATCGCACTGACGGCGAGGATTATCGGCGTGATGATTTCAAAAAAAGGCACGACCCTTTTCTTGCGTTTGCCGCGCGCTGCACGTCGTCATTCCCGTTCGCTTTTGATGCGATGCAGCTTGAGGACATTAAGACGATTCTCGATCGTTACCCCCGTTATGACGAGGATGATGCGGCAGGCAAAGACCAATGGGACACTTTTATCAAGGATTATCTGCGGCTTGGATTAATCGATATCGACTTGAAGGCGCGCGGTCGCGACACGGCCGGCGTTTTGGGAACAGTTGAAGAAGCGACGGCCAGGTTGCGCGAAGCATTTCGATCCCGCTCATTTGGCGACGGCGGCTACCTCGATAACAAGCCATTTAGCTACGCCACGCAAATGTTAATGCGGCGTTCGGCCACTTGTGTGGTGGACCGAAAACTTCTGTATGTTGAACCAACACCGAAACATCCGGAGCTAGCGCCGAAACAGCCGGGGCCCCGTCCGGATTTCGCGATGAATGTCCGCGCTGCGGTGCTCGACCTGCCGCGAGAGGAAACAATTCGCGAAGACATCGAACGGATCGCTGAGCGTAATGAAGTAATCGAACGCGTGGGCAGTTTCGCCAGGTACGTCGATGAAGACGCCAGCCTGATCGACGTGCCGAAACCTTTGACTCATGATGAATTCGCCAGCGCAGATTTGCGCGAGATGATGAACCGTTACGGCGCGAGCTACGGCGCCTACCATCGTTTGAAGGTGCATGAAATCACAGAACTTTTGACCTGCCTGGTAGCTCGCGCTGCCGGGCATGATCCTGCCTCGAACGCGGGCGACGCCATTCGCCAATTGGTTTCGGAATGGCGAAATGACAAATACAAACTGGTTAAGCCTGTTGGAATGAGGGGGAACGGCAAGCCTCAGGAAACAGAGAACAAATTTTTGATCGATTACGATATTCATTATCGATTGCGGCGGCTGAATTTTCTGAATCGGCGAATTAATCAGCTTGCCGGCGCCGGTAAGAATAATCAGCTCAATTGCACCGCCAAAAACCTCCTCCTCGCCTGGCTTGAGTGCGCCTGCAAACCGAATCCGCCGACACATTCCCCGCAAAAAGGCGAGCTCAATCGGTCTTTCGATCCACACAACCTCAATGCCCTACGAGATTGGTTAAAGAAAAACGATGAAAACATTAGCCTTCCGGCGACGGCACAAATTCCCGATCCGAACAAGTGGCTGAGCGATTTTCGCAACGAACTAAACGCCATCAAAGGAGATCGAGTTGCGAAGCCCGCAAAGAAAGCGCGCTTCACGGAAGAACAGTTCCTTAATTCAAAGACGCCGGCCTCGATTGCTCTCCGCGCAAAAATCGACAGGCTTAAGCTTCCCTGGGGTAAAATCGAACTGATCCTGTCCGACAATGCGGACGTTAGACGACAAGCCATTGCCGAGCTTCTCGGCGGCGGCGGCCTGGCAGAGCTGGATTCTGTCGCAGATACATTGTGCGAGTTGTTTGATAACCGCACGCTGCCCGGGCTCACAATCGCCGATTCTCAACACATGGATGCCACAAAAGGCGCCGATGCCGCCCGGCTCTGTCTCGATCACTACTACCAGAACTTCCTCATTTACGATCTAATCACCTATCCTGTTCAATACGGAACAAATTCTGGCGAAGCGAACGTCGTCCACGTTTATCGAATCAGTCCCGAAGATGCTCCATTGATCATGGAAGAGCCCGCCGGTGCCGTACGCGAGAAATTGGCCGGACGCGCATTGATGTCCTTCGGTGCGTTCCTCGATGAAAGCTGGCGCAAAAATGACATCCTCTGGGGACGCCTCGACGGTGCCGAAAGGTTGATTTCGGTTTTGTTGCCCGACGACACGCCGGACCGGAAAAACCTGATCTACCGCGCACACCTCGGAATTTTGCGCGAAGAAATCACGCAGGGCAATGGTGAGGCAGTTTGCCAATTGCTTGGCAACGCGCGCGCGCATCCGCATCAAAAATCCATCGATGATGAGCACGCCAAGAGGCTGGTGGAAACCATCCTTAACGATAGGGCACTGGAGCCGTTCATGACCGAGGAAAGGCGCGGCCATCTGGTTGCGCCGCAGAAATTCGATCGACAGCTCGATGCCGAGGCTGCGCTCAGATATATCTCACGATCGACAAATATCACCGGCAGCATGCTCGAAGCTCTGGCGGACTTGCATCGATTCGACAGCGGCAAACGTGCCGCCAGTTGGGTCACGCGGTTCGGGGCGACATTTTGGAAGATGATCGCGGTCGCCGTACCCCAGAGTCTCGCCAGTATCTTCTTTCGCCACTGGCTTGGCCTTCTTTACTTGTTCGCCTTCGCGCTTATCGCCGTTGGCGTTTTCTTAAACAACGACGTGAAGTTGGCCGGCTGGCAGGTTCTCGGAATCGTTGTGGCGATCCATATCGTCGTTTCCGGAATCGACAGTTATATCCGTGGAGGAAAGGTTCTCAGGCTCATCAAAGCGATTGCAGCGTTTGCCGTCCTGGGACTGATGGCGTTTGGGGTGCTCGCTCTCATCGAGCGCTTCGGCCATGTTTCGTTAACGTGGCCCGGCGAATTGGCTCTGGCGGGTTCCATCGCTCTCTGCGGTAGCTTCTTGTTATCGAGACCTCGACGGAATTCGCCGCGCTGATAATTTCGCAGCACTTCAATTCAGTAGCCAAAATCGAAGCGCACCGATCATTGGTGTGCTCTTAATCCCACGCTTCGGTCAGCAAGGCACGCGTTTCTTCCACGCCTGTACGCCAGATTTTCGTCATATCTTCGTCGTCGCGCTGATAGAAACCGCCGTAGTTGCCGTCGTTGAGATATTCGCGCAGCGATTTGGGATCGAGCCGGCGCAATTTCTCCACATCGCTCATCGGTTTCTGTTCATGCGGAATCTGTACGTTCGCCAAACGCGTCCAGGGAAAATTTTCCATCCACGAGGCGTGGGAAGCGACGGGATCGATCGCCTGCACTTGTGCCCAAACTTTCGGCGCGTTCCACCAGTTGTGAAACTTGATGCGCACGCCAGGATGATCGGCCATCCATTCGCCGACGAATCCTTGTGCCGGTGTGTTCCCGCCATGGCCGTTGACGATTAGGATTCGTCCGAACTCCTGCTCCGCCATCGCGTCGAGAATGTCGCGCAGGACCGACAGGTACGTTTCGACGCGCAGCGTAATCGTTCCCGGAAACTCGCGAAAGTAGGGCGTGATGCCGTACGCCAAAACTGGAAACACCGGTACGCCCAACGGCTCCGCAGCTTCATTCGCAAGACATTCCGCAAGGATACTATCCACACTCAGGCTCAGGTAAGCGTGTTGTTCTGTGCAGCCAAGCGGCAATACTGCGCGCTTGTCGCGCTTCAGATATTCGTCCACCATCATCCAATTCATTTCGCTGATTCGCATATCACAAGGTGCCCTACAGACTTCGTTTCTTCACGCAGATTTGCGTGACAACGTGTTTCCCTTGCGATTGATGTTGCCGCCTTAAGACACCTGTGAAGAATCGCTGCTGAGAAGCTTTGGAAATGGGAGCCCGAAAACTTCCGCCCGCCTTACATGCAATTCGAACGGCCATTGCGGCGACTATACCGCGCGCAGTCGTTGGTTTGTGAAACTCTGCGTGAACGCCGGCTCAACTTTTGCGCTTGCTCTTACCCGGACCGGTCGCTAAAACGTTCACGAAATAATTGGGGAGGCCGTTGAGCATGAAGAAACAAGACCCAAACATCAATGTCGTCCAGTCAGTTTGGCGCCGACTTAAAAAGGACATAAAGGACGCCATAATTCGTGATCTGAAACCCGAAAAAGACGTCAAAGGTGGCGGCGGTGTTCAGGGCGGATCAAAACCCACCACAGGCGGCACTGGCAGCACGCGCAGCCACTAAAAAAGAAAGACCGCACCGTCGTTAGATACGCGAAATTCTAGTTCGAATTAGGACGTTACCCGTTGCGCCGTACGCGCGAGAAAATTATTCTTGCAGCGTGGATTGAAATAAAAACGGTTAGTCATTGGGCTCGTGAATCGCATCGCGCACCGCATTAATCTCGGTTCTTATGCGAGACAGCCAAAGAACAAAAGCGCACAGGTAATGTCTCTCTCGCTCCAGCTGG
>Ga0310810_10011440_pt1 | contig 10370 bp, 3 predicted proteins | sample NCmetagenome_FD_207641 | JGI IMG/M metagenome (GOLD analysis project Ga0310810, IMG submission 207641) | Soil microbial communities from experimental microcosm in Duke University, North Carolina, United States - NC | ecosystem: Engineered > Artificial ecosystem > Soil microcosm > Unclassified ... | reverse complement strand
ACCGGCACGCCGACGCCGGTCGAGCCCATGTCGATGACGCCCGGCGCCATCGCCACGTTCGGCAGGACCGCCACGCCGGTGAGATCGACCCGCACCGCCGGATCGCCGGAGCCGTCGTGCGCCAGGACGAGCTCGGCGCGGATCGGCTCCGCCGAGGCCGCGGTCGGGGCGAAGGCCACGGTGATGGTCGCCTCGCCGCCGGCGCCGATGACCGCCGGCGCCTCGACCACGCTGAACGAGTCGGTGCCCGGGCCGGCGCCCGCGATGCCGGCCACCGTCAGGCCGCTCGAGCCGCGGTTTGCCACCGCGAAGCTGAGCGACGGCGCCTCGGCCGGATTGCGGTAGGTCTCGGCGAACTCGAGCTCGAGCGGCGAGACCTGGATGTCGCGGGTCGCGCCGCGCCCGGCCAGCGGGATGCGGACATTCGCCCCGCTCGCCGCGTCGGTGGTGATCATGAGCTCGGCGACGTCGCCACCTGACTCCAGGGCCGGGCGGTACTCGATCTCGATGCCGATGTCGTCACCTGCGGTGACGGTGGCGCTGCTCGCCGACGGAGCCACGATGGCGAACGCATCCGCGTGCGCCCCGGTGATCTCGATGTTCGACAGCGCGAGCGGTCCGGCGCTGGTGTTGGTGAGCGTGACGGTCCGGCGCGGCGCCGCCGCCGACAGGTCGACCGCGCCGAAGTCGATCGCGTTGTCCGAGACCAGGAGGTCGGGGGCGGTGCCGATCGCGCTGATCCGCGTGCGGGTCAGGCTCGACGCCGAGATGCTGGTCACCAGGGTCAGCGTCCCGACCGCGCTTCCGACCGCGCCGGGCCCCGCCGCCACCTGGAAGGACGCCGTGGCGCCCGGTTCGACGTCTGCCGGGTAGGAAGCCGGGTCGACCGGGGTCAGCGAGAAGGCCGCGTCGTCGACCGACGCCGAGTCGAGCAGGAACGGCGACGCGGCGCTCGACGTGACCGTGAACAGCTGCGAGCTCGCGTCGCCGCCCACCGGCACCGCGCCGAAGTCGAACGGGGCGGGCGCCAGGGTCATGTCGGCCAGCGTGCCGCGTCCGCTCAGCGTCACCGAGTGGACATCGGTGTCGGTCTGCAGCGTGATCGTGCCGAGGTACTCGGTCTGCAGCGTCGGCGCGAACCCGATCGTGAGGTCCAGGCTGGCGCCCGCGGCGATCTCGAGCGGCAGCTCCGGCAGGCCGCCTTCGATCGGGAACGCGCTCGACGACACCGAGATCCCGTGCAGCGTCAGCGCGGCGTCACCCATGTTGGTGAGCGTCACCGTCATCGGCTGGGCGGCCGTGGCGACCGCGGTGTCGGGGAACACCACCGGCGAGGGGCTGGCGACCAGGACCGAGCGCACCGAGTGACAGGTCAGCGCGACGGTCAGCGGATCCTCCGGCGTCACCTGGGTGTCGTTGTTGTCGATGCGGAAGCTGGCGCTCTTCACGCCCTGGCTGGTCGGGTGGCAGCGCACCGTCCAGCTCTGCGTCGCGCCGGGCGCGACCACCACGCTGGCCCCCGGGATGGGTCCGGTCGGGATGGCGAACTCGCCCGGATCGCTGCCGGTCAGGCTGACCGCATCGATGACCAGGTTGGCGTTGCCGTCGTTGCGCACGGTGATGGTCGACTGGGTGCTGTTCGTGCCCACCGCCACCTCGCCGAAGTCGATCGAGGCGCCCGGCGGCTGGACCAGCGTGATCTCCGGCCGGCGCCCGCTGCCGCTCATCGAGACGACGATGTCGGCGAGGTCCTGATCGTCGTGCACCACCGTGAGCGTCGCGCTGCGCGCCGCCAGGTCGAGCGGCGAGAAGGTCACCGTGTGGATGCGCGAGTTGCCCGGGATGAGCGTGCACGGGGCGCCGGATGTGCAGTTGTTGCCGGTCACCGCGAAGTCGCCCGGGTTGCTGCCGCCCTCGGTGAAGTAATAGGTCAGGACCGAGCTCTGGGCGGCCGCCCCGTTCGAGATGGTGAACTGCAGGGTGCTCGAGCCGCCGACGTTGGTATCCGGGAAGCTGAGCGTGGTCGTGTCGATCGAGATCTGCGGATCCACGCCGGTGCAGTCGAGCGTGACGGTGCCGCTGCCGCTGGTCGCGTTGCTGGTCACCGTCAGGGTGGCGCTCTTGCCGCCGTTCGAGGTCGGCGTGCAGCGCACGGTGAGGTCCTGACTGCCGCCGGCGGCCACGTCGAAGGGAGTACCCGGCGGCGACACCAGGCTGAACTGGCTGGCCTGCGCCCCGCTGATGCCGAACGCGGTGACGTTCAGCGGAAGGTTGCCCGAATTCGAGATGGTCAACGTGGCGTCGTCGTTCGTGTTCCTGACCACGTTGCCGAAGCCGAGCGGCGAAGGGCTGAGCGCGATGACCCGCGCGCTGCCGGTTCCGCTCACCGCGACGTCGAAGTTGGCCTCGTTCGAGTCGTTGCTCGCGATGCGGATGGTGCAGGAGCGAGCGCCCTGCACCGAGGGGTCGAAGTTGACGTCGAACGTGGCGCTCGAGAGCTGCTGGATCGTGAACGGCGTGGCCGGCGCCGTCAGGTTGAAGTCGCCGCACTGGGCGCCGACCTTGGTGATCCCCGAGACGTCGAGGTCGTCGCTCATCGCGGTGCCGAGGTTGTCGATCGTGAAGGTGAAGTCGGCCGTCGCCCCGGCGGTCAAGAGCTGGGAGCCGAAGGAGTGCGAGGTCGGCGTGACGTTGATCTCCGGCTGTGCGCGGGCGATCGCGGGCGCCAGGACCGTGGCGAGGGCCGCGCCGATGAACGAGACGACCAGGGGCCCCCGGAACATACGGTCTCGCCAGTGTATCCCGGCAGACCGGGACGGAGCGAGATGGGCCGCCCGCGCCGGGCTCAGTTGCGGACCGCGTCGTCTGCCGCGGGCACACCCGCCGCCTGCTCGCGGATGAGATCGTCGATCGTCTCGAGATCCAGCGGCTTTTCGACGCACCGGTTGGGGATGGCCTGCAGGAACGCGCGGGCGCGCGGGGTGAACGCGCCGCCGGTCATGAACACGACCCGCCGCGCGATCTCGGGGGACCGCCGCACCAGCTCGCCGAAGAGCTCGATCCCGCTCATCTCCGACATCATGAGGTCGCAGAGGATGAGGTCGAAGGCGCTCGCGGTGTCCGCCGACAGCCGCGACAGGGCGTCGCGCGCCGACGTGGTGCCGATCACGTCGTGCTCCTCCTCGAGCACCCGGCACATCGCGCTGACGAAGAACGGCTCGTCGTCCACCAGGAGGATGCGTGCCCGCCGGGCCGCCTCGAGCACCCGGCGCGGCGGAGCCCGGCCGCCGGTCACCTCCCGGTGAAGCGGCAGGAGGACCCGGAAGGTGCTGCCCTGGCCGACCGCGCTCTGCACCTCGATGGCGCCGCCCAGCCCGGTCACGATCGTGTGGCAGATCGACAGGCCGAGGCCAGTTCCGAACCCGACCGGCTTGGTGGTGAAGAAGGGATCGAACACCTGCCCCAGCGCCTCGGCCGGGATGCCGGCGCCGGTGTCCTGCACCTCGATCGCCAGGCGGTCGCCGGCGAGATGGGTGCGCAGCCGGATCTCGTTCTTCTCGGCGCGGCCGTCCTCGATCGCCTGCGCCGCGTTCAGGAGCAGGTTGAGGAAGACCTGCACCAGGCGGTCCTCGTCTGCCAGCACCAGCGCGAGCGCGCCGTAGTCGCGCACCAGCCGGGCGCGGTGGCGGATCTCGTTCCACGCCATGTTGATCGCGGTGTCGAGCACGGTGCGCACGTCGACCGGCGTCGGCGGCCCCTGATCGCGGCGCGCGAAGCGGGTCAGGTCACCGACGATGCGCCGCACCCTGTCTGCGCCCAGCATCGCCTCGCGAGTGGCGCGGCGCACCTCGCGGACCACCGCCGGCTCGTCGATCCGATCGAGCCGCGCGCCGATGTACTCGAGGTTGGTCGCGATGTAGGCGAGCGGGTTCGAGATCTCGTGCGCGACGCCGGCCGCCAGGGTGCCGATGCTCTCCAGCTTCTGGGTGTGGATGAGCTCGATGCGCATGCGCTCGCGGTCCTGCTCGAGGCGAAGGCGATCGGCCAGCGACAGGAACAGCGCCACCTGATCGGCGACCGCGCCGGCGAAGGCGATCTCGTCGCTGGTCCAGGTGCGGGGCGGGCCGACCTGCTCGTGGCAGACCACGCCGATGACCCGACCGCCGTCGCGGATGGCGGCGTCGAGCATCGACGTGATGCCGAGCGGGTCGAGGTAGCCGTCGGTGAACTCGCGCGTGCGCGGGTCGCCGCAGGCGTCGTGCGCGTCGATGGCGCGGCCGCTCTCGAGGGCGTCGAAGTAGCTCGGGTAGTTGCTGGCGGAGAGGACCACTCCCTTCGAGTCGCGGTCGGGCGAGGCCTCGTAGAGCGTGACCAGGCGCAACTCCTGGCGGTCGGGGCTGAGCAGCCAGACGCTGGCGCGCTCGACCTCGATCGCCTTGCTGGCCTCGCGCGTCACCTCGCGCAGCGCCGCGCCGGCATCGGCCACGTCGGTGAGCCCGCGCCGCGCCAGGCGCACCAGCGCCGCCTGCTGGCGCGCCATCCGGTTGATCTGCTCGGACAGCTCGCGATTTCGCTGCTCCGACACGTGGCAATCCTAGCGGCAAGTTGTGAAGCCGCCAGGGGATCGCCGGAGTAAATGGCGGTCCGGAGCCGGGTAGCAGGCGACCGCCGCGCCTGGTACAACGCGGACATGGCCGGCCCGCGGACCTTCGCCCTCAGCCCCGGCAAGCGCGTCCTCTACCTGACGAAAGATCCGGAGCTTATCCGGCGCCAGCTCCACGGCGAGCTGACGCTGACCATGGATCAGGTACGGGTGGAGGACCTGCTGGACGACATCAACACCGACGCGATGACCCCGGCCTGGGTCTGCTTCGACCACGAACCGGCGGTCATCGCGCGAAACGCGTACGCGGGACTGATCGTCGATGGCGCGCGGCTGTTCGAGGAGGACGCGCTGGCCAGGGGGGGCTTCGAGGTGATCGTGTCGGGGCTGCGCAAGGGGGTCGGCTCGAGCCGCGAGACCGCCGCTGCCGCCTCGTTCGCTCCGATCCACGCGCGCAACAACATCAACATCGGCATGCTGATGGCGGACCACGCGGTCCTGCGCCGGCTCGAGAAGGGCGAGGCCATCTCGATCGCCGAGCTGGCGGCCGGCTGGGACCCGATCACGCGGCTCATCATCGAGTCGGGCGGCCTGTTCCCGTTCTGCCAGCGGCTGGCCGAGGGAGCGATCGCGACGCCGCGGGCGAACACCGCGCCGCGCGCGATGAACCTCGCCGAGAAGATCCTGGCCAGGAAGCTGGTCCCAGGGCAGGGCTCGCACGTGAAGCCAGGCGACGCGGTGCTGGTGGCGGTGGACGGCGGCTACTCGCACGAGTTCACCACCGCGCAGGTGCACCACTTCCTGGCCGCCGAGTACGGCCCGGACTACAAGATCAAGGACCCGTCGAAGTTCGCCGTCTTCGAGGACCACCTCATCTACGCCGACGGCGTGCCGCGCATGGCGCCGTACTCGATGAAGATCGAGCGGCTGCGCCGGCTGCAGCGCGAGTTCCAGGCCCACACCGGGGTTCGCAACTTCAACGCGGTCGATCGCGTGTCGCCGGGAATCTGCCACCAGGTGGCGCGCGAGCAGATCATCGAGCCGGGCGACTTCATCCAGGCGACCGACAGCCACACGTGCATGGGCGGCGCCTCCGGGTCGCTGTCCTGGGGCGTCGGCACCAGCGAGTACGCGGCGCTCCTGTACTGGGGCTTCACGCCGATCGAGGTGCCGGAGACCATCCGCTTCGAGCTCACCGGCCAGCTGCGCCCGGGCGTGACCGCCAAGGACGTCATGCTGCACATCCTGGCCAGTCACGCCCGCGAGGAGGTGACGCTGGATCGCGTGATGGAGTGGGGCGGCGAGGGGCTGTTCCGGCTATCGCCGGACGAACGGGCGACCCTGGCCAACATGGCGACCGAGTGCTCGGCGCGCGGCGCGGTGATGGAAGTGGACGACGTCATGCTCGAGTGGATCGCGGCGCGCCGACCCGGGGTGCGGATCGAGGATCTCCGCGCGAAGGTGGTCGTGCCCGACGCGGGAGCCGAGTACGCCGGCGGCGTCCACCGCATCGACCTGGGCGCCATCGCGCCGATGGTGGCGACCCCCGGCGATCCGGACCACGGCATCCCCTCCGATCCCAAGAACGGGGCCAGCGTCGACGAGATCGGGGAGGTCAGGATCGACATCGCCTACGGCGGCTCCTGCACCGCCGGGAAGCGCGACGACATCGATTTCTATGCCGAGGTGCTGGCCGACGCAGACCGGGCCGGCCGCCGGGTGGCGGACGGCGTCAGGTTCTACCTGCAGTTCGGTTCGGCCGACGTCGCCCGCTACGCGGCGGAACGCGGCTATATCGAGCTGTTCCGCCGGACCGGGGTCGAGGTCATCTCTCCGGGCTGCGGGGCCTGCATCGGGTGCGGCCCCGGGGTATCGGAGCGGTCAGATCAGGTCACCGTCTCGGCCATCAACCGCAACTACCGGGGACGCTCGGGGCCGGGGCGGCTGTACCTTGCCTCTCCGCTCACCGTGGCGGCGTCGGCCGTCATGGGGCGGATCGTGGAGTACCGGCGCGGCATGTTTTCGCCCCCCCCGAACGGTCCGCGATCGACCTGAAAGGCGCGCTTCGGGGGATGACCCCGTGGGCCCTCCTGACCTGGCGCCGTTGACGGTTTCGGGGTTGGCACCTACGCTTCAACCCCATGACGTCGCGACGTGAGGCTCTGCTCCTCTCCGCAGTGCTCCTGGCCGGCTGTCCCCGCAGCACCGGAAAGAGCGGATCGGACGGGTCGGGGGTGCCGCTCCCGCCCGCGGTGCCGGCCGAGGTGAAGGTGACGAGCGTGGAGCCGCAGGCGGGGAACGACCCGGCGGCCAGATCCAAGCTCATCGGGCTCATGGCGGACGAGAACGCGCGCTGGTTCAAGGTGCTGAAGGACGCGAGGCCGGCGCCGGCGCACTTCATCGGCTACACCATCCACGAGCGGCGCTCGGTCACGATCGAGGCCGAGGCGGGCGTCTTGCTCAGCGACGAGGACGAGACCCACCGGGTGCTCGACGTCGAGGTGCGGGTCGGCTCGAACGAGCTCGACAGCCGGCACCCTTTGCGCGACCAGCGGCTGGCCGCGTTCACCTCGCTGGCGCGGCTGGGCAACGTGCCGTTCGGGGACGATCCGAAGGCGATCAAGCACCACCTGTGGCTCGAGACCGACCGGCGCTACCGCGAGGGCGTCTTGCTGCTCGGCATGGTGCTGACCGAGCAGCAGGTGGCCGGACGCGAGGACAAGAAGAAGCGCAGCGACGACTTCGTCGCCGAGAAGCCGCGCGTGTTCTATCAGAAGCAGGCCAAGCTCGAGTACGACCGCAAGAGCTGGGTGTCGCGCATCCGCGACTGCTCGAAGCGCGCGGCCGACCCGAAGGGCGTCGCGACCCGATCGAACTGCCGGGTCGATTTCGAGCTCAACAACGTCTACTACGTCAACTCCGAGGGCAGCCAGCTGCAGACCTCGTGGACCAACAGCCGCTTCATGGTGCAGGTCGGGGTCAAGGCGGACGACGGGATGCCGCTCTCGCGGCTCGAGCAGGCGTTCGCGCCGACTCCTGCCGAGCTGCCGAACGACCATAAGATCGACGAGATGATCAAGGTCGTCAATCGCGACCTCAATGCGCTGCACAAGGCGCCGCTGGCGGATCCGTACGTCGGGCCCGCCATCCTGGAGGGGCGCGCGTCGGCGGTGTTCTTCCACGAGGTGTTCGGCCACCGCATCGAGGGGCACCGGCAGGAGGACAACCTCGAGGGCCAGACCTTCACCAAGCAGGTCGGCAACGAGATCATGCCGAGCTGGCTGACGGTGTACGACGACCCGACCATCCAGCGGCTGAACGGGATGGCGCTGAACGGCTTCTACCGCTACGACGACGAGGGCGTGGCGGCCGCGCGCGCCAAGCTGGTCGACAACGGAGTGCTGCGCGGGTTCGTGATGGGGCGCAACCCGATCCAGGGGTTCGAGCTGTCCAACGGCCACGGGCGGCGCGAGCCGGGCAACGTGCCCGTCGCGCGGCAGGGCAACCTGATCGTGGAGACCAAGCGCTCGGTGACCAAGAAGGAGCTCCTCGCCGAGCTGATCGCCGAGGTGAAGCGGCAGAAGAAGCCGTACGGCATGATGTTCACCGACATCAGCGGCGGCATCACCAACACCACGCGGCTCTCGTTCCAGGGCTTCAAGGTCGAGCCGGTGATGGCGTACCGGGTCTATCCGGACGGGCGGCAGCAGGTGGTGCGCGGCATCGACATCGCCGGCTCGCCGCTGACGGCGCTGGCCAACATCGTGAGCGCGGCGCGGCCGCTCGAGACCTTCAACGGCATCTGCGGGGCGGAGAGCGGGTGGGTGCCGGTGTCGGCGTCGGCGCCGAGTCTCTTGCTGAGGTCGCTGGAGGTGGAGCGCAGCTTCGCGCCGGACGACAGCGGGCCCGTCCTGCCGCCGCCGTCGCTGAAGGGAGGTGCGCGATGAACACCAGGAAGATGGCCGGCGCGATCGCGTTCGTGTTCGCGCTCTCTGCGACGTTCGCCTCGCGCGCCGAGCAGCCCAAGGAAGGCAAGGACAAGGGACCGAAGAAGAAGGACGACAGCAAGGAGGCGAAGGTCAAGCCGTCCGAGGGCGACCTGTCGCGCGCCATCAACGAGCAGGTGCTGGACGCGGTCGCGAGCGAGATGGAGCGGTCGATGACCGCGCTGCGCATCGACAACGCCGACGCGCCGTACTTCCTCGGCTACAAGATCACCGAGGTCGAGGTCAACGACGCGGCCGCCAGCCTGGGCGACGTCATCTCCGACAAGGAGCGCCACTTCGTCAACCTCGAGGCCCATGTACATGTGGGGGACTACAAGTTCGATAACTCCAACTTCGTCGCGTCCGGTCGAGAGGGGCTGGATGGGATCGCGGAGCAGCAGCTGCCGCTCGAGCCGAAGCCGGAGATCGCGCGGCGGGTCACCTGGCTGACCACGGATGTGGCGTACAAGGAGGCGCTCGAGCAGATCCAGGCCAAGCGCGAGGCGCTCAAGAGCGGCGCGTCGGGCGGCCTGTCGAACGTGCCGAGCTACACCAAGGTCAAGCCGGTCGCCATCACCGAGCCGGTGCGGGTGCCCAAGCTCGAGAGCGAGGACGAGCTCAGGAAGCGGGCGTCGAAGATCTCGGCGGTGTTCCGCGACCAGAAGCAGGTGCGCGACTCGCGGGTGGCGTTCACCAGCTACCTCGAGCGGCGCTGGCTGCTCAACAGCGAGGGGAACGCGGTGCACGACACCCGGCGGGCCAGCGGTGTCCTGATCGTCGCGTCCGGTCAGGCCGAGGACGGACAGGAGCTGTTCAGCTACTACGCCCGCTACGGGCACACGGCGGCGGACCTGCCGGGTGACGACGAGCTGATCGCCGCCGCCAAGCAGATGGCGAAGGACATCGAGGAGCTCGAGCGCGCCCCGCTGGTCGACAACTACACCGGTCCGGTGCTGTTCGAGGGCGACGGCGCGGTCGACATCGTGCGCGACTCGCTGTCGCCGAACCTGGTCGGCACCCCGGTGCCGATCGGCGTCTCGCAGCGCGACGCCACCCGCTTCGGCGGCACGCTCAACGACCGCGTCGGCGCGCGGGTCATCTCGCAGATCCTGAGCGTGGTCGATGACCCGACGGCGATGGACGCCGAGAAGACCGCGCTCATCGGCGGCTACCGCATCGACGACGAGGGGACCCCGGCGCAGAAGGTGTCGGTGATCCAGGACGGCACCCTCAAGGCGCTGCTCATGAGCAGGACGCCTAGCAAGCAGATCGACAAGAGCAACGGCCACGCGCGGCTCTCGATGCCCGGCGGTCTGTTCCGCGGCAGCACCACCAACCTCATGATCAGCGGCAAGGGCGGCGTGGACCGCAAGGCGCTGGTCAAGAAGCTCCTCGCCGAGGCCAAGAGCCAGGGCCTGAAGTACGGCATGGTGATCCGGCAGTTCGACGACGCCGCCATCACCGCCAACTCCGAGCTGACCCGCTTCGAGCGGCTGCAGCTCCTGCAGGGGGGCGATGACGAGGCGCCACCCATCGCGCTGCGCGCCTACCGCGTGTACCCGAACGGCAAGGAGGAGCTCGTCCGCGGTGTCCAGCTCAAGCCGGTCCAGGTGCGCGCCTGGCGCGACGTCATCGCCGTCAGCAAGAACCGCACGGTGCGCAACTACCTCGCCTCCATCGAGGACCCCGCCCTGCTTCAGGTCAACGGCCAGGGCCCCGGCTTCGTCCCCTCCGCCGGCGTCGAATCCTCCATCGTGACCCCGGATCTCCTCTTCCGCGAG
>Ga0310810_10011439_pt1 | contig 10370 bp, 5 predicted proteins | sample NCmetagenome_FD_207641 | JGI IMG/M metagenome (GOLD analysis project Ga0310810, IMG submission 207641) | Soil microbial communities from experimental microcosm in Duke University, North Carolina, United States - NC | ecosystem: Engineered > Artificial ecosystem > Soil microcosm > Unclassified ... | reverse complement strand
CAGCGGTTCACGATCAAGTCGCCGATCGACGGCGTCGTCGGCGAGCTCTCCACGCGTGAAGGGATGACCGTGGCGACGGGCGCGCCGCTCTTTCGGCTGAACGGCCTGGCAACCGTTTGGGTAAACGCCGAAGTGCCCGAGGCCGTCGCGGCCGACGTTGGTCCCGGCGACGCGGTCGAGGCGATCACGCCCGGCCTTCCCGGGACCGTATTCACGGGGCGCGTGAGCGCGATCCTGCCCGCGGTCGATCCGACTACACGAACGCTCAAAGCCCGCATCGAGGTCACTAACACGGGCGGCCGCCTCGTTCCCGGCATGTTCGCGACGATCGAGTTCACTCCGACGCGCCGCAAGGACGGCGTGCTCGTGCCGAGCGAGGCCGTGATTCGGACTGGCAGCCGCACGATCGTCATCGTCGCACAGGGGGAAGGGCGGTTTGCGCCGGTCGACGTGGAGACGGGGATCGAAAGCGATGGCCGGACGGAGATCCGGAAGGGCATTCGGACCGGCGAGAGCGTGGTCGTCTCCGGGCAGTTCCTCGTCGATTCCGAAGCGAACCTGAAGGCTGCGCTAACGCGCATGCGTGAGATGCCGGTCAACGCTTCGACCGACACGGGTGGCGGCATGGGCGGCGAGCACGACATCGGCGGCGAGCACGGCATGGGCGGCGAGCACGACATCGGCGGCGAGCACGGCATGGGCGGCGAGCACGGCATGGGCGGCGAGCACGACGTGGAGAAACGGCACGACGCGCACGCGGGCCACGGCACGCCACGCGGCACCGAGTGAACGCGTGATCGCACGGCTCATCCGCTGGTCGATCGAAAACCGGCTGCTCGTGCTGCTCGTCACGCTGCTCCTCGCCGCGTGGGGCATCGTTTCGCTCGTGCGCACGCCGCTCGACGCGATCCCTGATCTCTCCGACGTGCAGGTGACGATCCGCACGACGTTCCCGGGGCAGGCACCGCAGATCGTCGAGCAGCAGGTGACGTATCCGCTCGCGACGACGATGCTCTCGGTACCCGGCGCGAGATCCGTTCGTGGATATTCAATGTTCGGCGACTCGTTCGTGCACGTCCTTTTCGCGGACGGCACCGATCTCTACTGGGCGCGCTCGCGCGTGCTCGAATACCTGAACCAGGTGCAGTCGAGGCTTCCGGCACAAGCGAAGCCTTCGCTCGGCCCGGACGCGACTGGCGTCGGCTGGATCTACGAATACGCGCTCGTCGACCGCACCGGGCACACCGATCTGTCGCAGCTTCGTGCGCTGCAGGACTGGTTTCTCAAGTACGAACTCAAGACGGTGCCGAACGTCGCCGAGGTGGCGAGCGTCGGCGGCATGGTGCGGCAATACCAGATCGTCCTCGATCCCGATCGGCTGCGCGCCTACAACATCCCGCACGGCAAGGTGATCGACGCCGTGCAGCACGCCAATCAGGAAACGGGCGGCTCGATCGTCGAGCTCGGCGAGGCAGAGTACATGTTGCGGGCCTCCGGCTACCTGCGCTCGCTCGACGATTTCAGGCGCATTCCGCTCGCCGTCAGCGGGGCCGGCGTGCCGGTCACGCTCGGCGACGTCGCGCACGTCCAGGTCGGGCCCGAGATGCGCCGCGGCATCGCCGAGCTCGACGGCGAAGGCGAGGTGGCGGGCGCGATCGTCGTCATGCGCTCGGGCGCGAACGCGCTCGAGACGATCGACGCGGTCAAAGCGAAGCTCGCGTCGCTTGCGAGCGCGCTGCCGCCGGGTGTCGAAGTCGTGACGACCTACGACCGCTCGAGCCTCATCCACCGCGCCGTGGACAACCTCGGCAAGGCGCTCGCCGAGGAGTTCGCCGTCGTGGCGCTTGTGTGCCTCGTGTTCCTGCTTCACCTGCGCTCCGCGCTCGTCGCGATCGTGTCGCTCCCGCTCGGCGTCGCGATCGCGTTCATCGTCATGCGACAGCAGGGCATCAACGCGAACATCATGTCGCTCGGCGGCATCGCGATCGCGATCGGCGCGATGGTCGACGCGGCCGTCGTGATGATCGAGAACGCGCACAAGCACATCGAGGCGTGGCAGCGGGCGCACGCCGGCGCGCGTCCCGATCCGCGCGCGCGCTGGCAGCTGATCGCGAACGCGTCGGTGGAAGTCGGTCCCGCGCTCTTCTTCTCGCTGCTCATCATCACGCTTTCGTTTGTGCCGGTCTTCACGCTCGAGGCGCAGGAGGGGCGCCTGTTCTCGCCCCTCGCATACACGAAAACCTACGCGATGGCCGTCGCCGCCGGGCTCTCCGTGACGCTCGTTCCGGTGCTCATGGGGTATTTTATTCGTGGGCGCATCCCCGGCGAGATGGCCAACCCACTGAACCGCCTGCTCGTCGGCGGTTATCGACGCGCACTGCGAGTTGTCCTGCGCGCGCCGCTGGCGACGCTCACCGTGGCGCTCGTGATCGGGGCTTCGGGGCTTTGGCCGGCAAGCCGCATCGGCGGCGAGTTCATGCCGCCGCTTGACGAGGGCGATCTCTTGTACATGCCGTCGGCAATGCCCGGCATCTCACCGGGCAAGATGAGCGAGCTGCTGCAGCAAACCGATCGCCTCATTCGAACGGTGCCGGAGGTCGCGCGCGTATTCGCGAAAGCGGGACGCGCCGACACCGCGACCGATCCGGCACCGCTCGAAATGATCGAGACGGTGATCCAGTTCAAGCCGCGCGACGAATGGCGTGCCGGGATGACACCCGAGAAGCTCGTCGAGGAACTCGACCGCACCGTCCGCGTGCCGGGACTCTCCAACGTATGGCTGCCGCCCGTGCGCGCGCGCATCGACATGCTCGCGACCGGCGTCAAGAGCCCTGTCGGCGTGAAAGTCGCCGGTGACGATGTCCGCAAGATCGACCGCGTGCTCGCCGAGATCGAGCACGTCGCGAGGCAGGTCCCGGGCGTCACTTCCGCGTTCGCCGAACGGCTGGCCGGTGGCCGCTACATCGACGTGCAGATCGATCGTGCGGCCGCGGCGCGCTACGGCTTGAACGTGAGCGACGTACAAAGCGTCGTGTCGGCGGCGATCGGCGGCGACAACATCGGCGAAACGGTCGAGGGCCTGCAGCGCTTTCCGATCAACGTTCGCTATCCGCGCGACGTACGTGATTCGGTCGAGTCGCTGCGGCGCCTGCCGATGCTGAGCGAGCGTGGCGCGCAGCTTCGCCTGGGCGACGTCGCGCAGATCGCGGTGACGGACGGACCTTCGATGCTGAAGAGCGAGAACGGCCGCCCTTCGGGGTGGGTGTATGTCGATTTTCGCGGCCGTGACCTCAGTTCCGCGGTACGCGACCTGCAGCGCGCCGTCATCGATCACGTCAAGGCGCCGACCGGCTATTCGATCTCCTGGTCGGGGCAGTTCGAATATCTCGAGCGCGCGACGCAACGGTTGCGAATCGTCGTGCCGGCCGTACTCGCAACGGTGTTCGTGCTGCTCGTCGTCGTGTTCCGCCGTCCCGACGATGCGCTGATCATCATGGGGACGCTGCCGTTCGCGCTCGTCGGCGGGCTGTGGCTCATGGACTTTCTCGGCTACGACATGTCGATCGCCTCGGCGGTCGGCTTCATCGCGCTCGCCGGCGTCGCCTCCGAGATCGGCGTCGTCATGCTCATGTACATCAACCATGCGATCGCCGCGCGCAGAGAGGCCGGCACGCTCACCGGCCGGCGTGCACTGGCCGAGGCGATCGTCGACGGCGCGGCGCTGCGCGTACGGCCGATCATGATGACCGCCTCCGTCGTCATCGCGGGATTGCTGCCGATCATGTGGAGCGACGGCACAGGGTCCGAGGTAATGCGCCGCATCGCGGCGCCGATGGTGGGCGGGATGATGACCGCGCTCGTCCTGTCGATGTTCGTCGTGCCCGCGGCGTGCGTCATCGTGCGGCGCGGGTCGATGCGAAGGCGCGATGCGAACGCCCTCCGGGACCCGGTTGCAGACGCACAGGCGCCCGGCTGATCGCGCGGTGCAGAGGACCGGCTGGAGGAAGCTCATCTTGCAGATTGCGTGCGCCCTGCTGTGCGCACAAACGAAAAACGGCGGCCGCGCGGCCGCCGTTTCTCTTGCTACTGCTGACGCGAGCCGCGGCCTCAGTCTCCCGCGGAAACGTGCGCCTCCTCGAAGCAGTTCTTCGAGTCTTCCTTGCAGGCCCTGTCGAACGCGACGAGCGCCTTCCGGCGTGCGGCAAGCTGAACCGGCGACTTGAACGGCGCCATGATCTGGTCGAGCGAGTAGACCTTGCCGTTCTTGACTACGTAGTGGACCGCCGCAGCGTACTTGAGATCGTCGAGCGGATTGCCGTCGACGATCGTCAGATCGGCGAGCTTGCCCACTTCGATGCTTCCGAGCTCCTTGTCCTTGTAGCTCATCTTCGCCGCGTTGATCGTCAGCGCCTGGAGCGCTTGGTGATTCGACATGCTGAGACCCAGCGCCATCAGGCTCGCGTGATTCTGCACGCCTGGCGGGTTGAGCGGCACGTCGGTACCGATTGCGAACAGCGCGCCCGCTTCGATCGCCCGCGCGTCGTTGTCCGTCTGGACCTTGAGCGTCGCGAGCTGCGCCGGCGTCGGAGGATTCTGCGCGAGCAGGCCGGTGACGTACGGGATCGGCATCAGCACGTTGAAGCGCTCTCCGCTAAGAAGAATGGGACTCTTCGCCGCCATGCGGATCGACCCGAGCGTTTCCATCAGATGCACTTCGCCGGCACCGACCAGCGCATTCACGTCCTGGTAGGCGATGCTCTTGCCCGCGGACTTCGCCCAGCCGTAGCCCATCCGCTGCGTCGCCTGCAGGTGCGTGATTCCCTGGACACCCGTCGAGTAGCCCGGGTAGAGCAGGTGCGTCCCGCTCGGAATGCCCATCTCCTGCGCGGCTGCGCCGAAACGCCGCATCGCCGGGATCGGGTCGCGTACGTACGTCTTGATCCAGTCGATATCGACGGCCTTGAAGCGGGCGATTTCGCGATCGGCGACCTCCGCGTTGGGCACGGCGCGCGACATGTCGTACGACACGCGATTGCCTTCCATCAGCGGCGTCGACGTGTAGAGCCGCGGGCCGATCATGCTGCCGGCTTCGAGCGCTTCGCGCATCTCGGTGCTCGCGTAGATCGGGCCGGCCACCGACTGCACCGACGTGAACCCGTACGCGAACATCGCCGCCCATACCAGGTTGAACTGGCTACCCTGGTACACGTTCAGCGGATGGAAGTGCGGATCCCAGTAGCCGGGCAGCACCGTCTGCTGCGAGGCATCCACGAACGTCGTGTTCGGCGTGCGCGGGCGCTCCTTGTGTGGCTCGATCGCGGTGATCCTGTTGCCGTTGATGACGATGTCGACGTTGTGCCTGAGCTCCGGCGAGAGCGCATCCCACATCGCGCCCGCATGGATGATCGTCTTGCCTTTCGGCGCATCGACCTTGTACGTCAGATCGAGCGAGACGTCCTGCTGCCCCGTGCCGTCGGCCTTGATCTTCCTGAGCTTGCCCGCCGACATGTACAGCAGCGTCTGGGAGTCGGCCTGCCATGACAGCATGTCGGCGACTTCGTCCGTGAGCGGCACGGCGGGACCAGCAGGCGAGCCATCGGCGTTCGTCGGCATGACCTTCAGCACCGATTCGCTGATGAACGCGACCTTCGTGCCGTCGGGCGACCATGCGGCCGCGCCTTCGGTACGATCGGAAATCGTTGCGGGCATCGGGCCGACCGCGTACCACGTCGCCGTCTTGGTGGCGATGTCGGCGACACGCAGCTTGTTGTAGCCCTCGCGGAAGCGCGGATTGATGCGGTCGTTATCGACGAACATCACCTTCGTGCCGTCATGCGACCAGAACGGCCGGCTCACCTGGGGCTGCGGCGACAGATGGTCGACGATCGGCGTGCGCGTGCGTGTGGCGATGTCCATCACCTCGACGAAGCCGGAACCGGTCGAATAGGCGAAGCGATCCTCGGTCGGCGAAAGCGTCGGCTGGATCATCGAAACGCTGGGGATCGCGGCGACGCGCGTGCGCGCCTTGGTGACAACGTCGATTTTGTCAACCGCGAGGCTGCCGGCGTTGTTCTTGTCGCTCGACCAGTAGACGAAGCGGCCGTCGGCGGTCCAGCGCGGATCGACGTCGCGATCGATGTCGTCGGTGAGACGCACTGGCGCCTGGCCGATCTTCATCACCCACAGGTCGTTCAGGGCGACGAATGCGATGCTGTTGCCATCGGGCGAAATCACCGCGCCATTGATGCCCTTGACGTGCTTGGTCCCCGTCTGGCCGAGGCTTGGCCGGCTCACCGACGGCGTGAGCTTCGGCCGACGCAGCACCTGCGTCGCGCTGAACGCGATGTCCTGCACGTTGCCGCCGCTGACGTCACGCGTGCGGATCTTGCCGTCCCCCGTATAGAGGATGCGCGACGCACTCGTGAACTGCACCGGGAACGGGAAGAGATCCTCGTCATCCGTGATCGCGGCGCCGTTGGCGATCAGGTCGCCGCCATTCTGGTAGACGAGATTAGCGCTGTCGGGCGTCCATTGGGGATAACGGCCACTGCCGAACACCTGCGGCGCCGCGCTCAGGTCGGCCGGCATCGTCGCGATCGTATTGCTGCCGCTCATGAACGCGATCTTCGTGCCGTCGGGCGATACGACCGGGTTGCTTTCCTCACCTTCACCCGTCGTGAGTTGCTGCAGCGCACCGGCGAGCGTGACCGACCAGATCTTGTACTGCTTGTCGTTGCTGCGATCCGACGAGAAGATGATCTTGCTCGAGTCGGGGTACCATGACGGCTCGCGGTCATCGAACGGACCGCTCGTCAGCGCATGCAGCTGCGACCCGTCGGACCTCACCAGCCAGATTCCGTAGTTGGCCTCGGTCGAGTAGTTCTGGAACACGATCCACTGCCCGTCCGGCGACCACGCGGGCTGCGTTGCCTCGACGTCCCATGGTGTGATCTTCGTCGCCGTGCCGCCATTCGCCGGCATGATCCAGAGTCCACCCTGCAGCGAGAACACCATCTTCGTGCCGTCGGGCGACAGAACGGCCGCCATGTTAGTGCCCTCGTGCATTTCAACCGTGATGTCCTTGAACGGAGCGGTGAGCTCGTTCTGGTTCTCCGGCCCCGCCAGGCCCACTGCGGACGTGTTGGCCGCGAGCGCGTACGCCGCGCCGCCAAGCAGCGCGACGCCTGCCATCAGCGAGATCAATCCCGAGGGTATGGCCTTGCGTTGTCGTCCATGCGAAATCCGCGTTGCATCATGCGCAACTTCCCTGCGTTCCATTGCGTCTTCTCCAGTGAATCTGCTGCTCGACGGCGAACGACCGCACAGCAGGGACCCTGACGCTAACTTGCTGCGCCATGTCGCGCTACACGTAACGATCGATGGATTGGGTCAGCCGAGCAGAACGTGATCCTGGCGCTGTTGCACAGGCGGGCTTGATGCGTATCGGTGTTGTCGCCGCTGCCTCCCGCAACGAGGACATCTATTGTCGCTGTGGAGCCCATTCGACGCACCGCACGACCGACGTCGATTCATGAGTCAGTTACCGGGTGCCTCCTCCTTGACGGTGCGTGATCGAATCCGGTCGACGTTGCTGCCGTTTTGTTTTCTGAGCAACGTGTTCAATACAATCGACCGGCGTGAACAGCATATTTGAATGCCGCGCGCAGTGTCAATGCTCCGAAGGAAAAATCGCGCCGGCCGTTGTATCGTAGTGCGATGTAACGCTTCGCGAGTTATCTCGGCGTACAAACAACAACCAACTACCATCGATCCGATCGACGCAAATCCTGTGGCCGGTCGACGTCGGCCAGGATGCCGGCGTCGTCGCTGTCGATTTGCACAATATTGGCAGTGTTCGCTTCCACGACGCCTCGCGCGCCGAGATCACCGGTAAGCGCGGCAAGCGCCGCATGATGAAGGCGCGAGAATCCGACCGGATGACCGCGCCGTCCACGCAGCGCAGGCGCGGTGATATTTGCGCCCGCGCGGAGGGCATCGGCCACCTTGACGATCGTCGCGGGGTCGATCCATGGCATGTCCGCCAGGGCGACGACCCACGCGTCCGCATCCGCTGCCGCAGCTACACCGCAGGCGAGGCTCGTCCCCATGCCGTCGTCCGCGCTCGCGCACTCGACGAGGCGCACGCCCGTGGCGGCCAGCAGGCGCGAGAGCGCGTCGTCGCCGGGTCGCACGACCGCGACCGAATCCGGGAGCGCGGCGACGAGATTTCGCGCCGCAGCCACGCCGAGCGGCGTGCCCGCCGGCACACCGAGCGCAGCCGTGCGTAGCGGCGCGATCAACTTGTCGCCGCCGAACCGCGAGCCGCGGCCTGCGGCAAGCAGGATGCCGACGACGCGCATCGGCTACGAGCGCCGCGTGACCATGACCACGCTGCGGACGCAAATCACGCCGGACAAGGCTTTTACTGCGACAGCAGCCTGAACCGGCCGTCGCGGATCGTGATCAGCACGCGCGCGCGTTCGTCCATGCCGTTGTGATTCGTCGGCGACATGTTGAACACGCCCTGGCAGCCGACGACTTCGCGCTCCTGCTCGAGTGCGTCGCGCAACGCGGAACGGAACGCCTCGGTGCCGGGCTTCGCGGCTCTGAGCGCGAGGGGGATCGCGCGCTCGAGCAGGATCCCGGCATCCCACGTGTTGGCGCCGAACGTCGCCGGCTTCATGCCGAACTGCTTTTCGTACGCTGCGATGTACGCCTGCGCGACCTTCTTCGTCGGATTGGTGTCGGGAATCTCGTCGATGACGAGCATCGGTCCCGCCGCGAGAATCGTGCCTTCGACCTTGTCCTTGCCGAGCTTGATGAAGTCGTCGGTCGCGACCGCATGCGTCTGGTAGATCGTGCCCTTGAAGCCCTGCTCGCGCAGCGTCGCCTGCGGCAGTACGGCGGGTCCGCCGACGGCTGCGATCAGCATCGCATCGGGCTTTGCGGCTATGAGTTTCAGTGTCTGTCCCGTCACGCTCGAATCGGTGCGGGCGTAGCGTTCGACAGCGATGACCTTCACGCCCGCCTTCTCGCCGAGCGCGCTGAACACCTTGTGCCAGTTCTCGCCGTACGGATCGTTGAAGCCGATGAAGCCGACGGTCGCGACGCCGTTGCGCTTCATGTGCGAAAGAAGCGCGGCGGCGATCAGGTCGTCGTTCTGCGTCGTCTTGAACACCCAGCGCTTCTTCGCATCGAGCGGCTCGACCACGGCCGACGTGCCGACCGTCGCCATCATCGGCACCTTCGCCTCGGCGATCACGTCGAGGATCGCGAACGCGTTCGGCGTCGTGGACGGTCCGATCAGCGCGTCGATGTGGTGCTCCTGCACGAGCTTCTTGACGTTCTGCACGGCACGCGTCGTGTCGCCGCCGTCTTCGAGTGAAATATATTCGACGCTCGCGCCGCCGATGGTCCGCGGCAGGATGTCGCCGGTGTTTTTCTGCGGAATGCCGATCGCGGACGTCGGTCCGGTGGCGGACACCATGAGGCCGATGCGGATCTGCGCGCCGGCGGATCCGATCGCGGCCCCTGCGAGAAGGACCGCCAATGCCATTCGAGCGAACACGTGAGCTCCTGTCGAGAATCGGGTCAGGACAAACCATTGCGGGAGCCGCTACCCGTCGACCCTCCGGGGTTGCGGCCGCACGGCCGGCGCCGTAAAGTGTCCAAGGAGTTGCAGCGCTCGATCCGGCATTGCGACACCGCGCCGGACCGGGTCCCTCAGTGACTCGATCGACGGAGGACACGATGCGGCGCAGGCTCTATTTCATCATGCCGGACCTTCCGAGCGCGCGCAGGATGATGGACGACCTGCTGCTCGCGCGCATCGAGGAGCGCCATATCCACTTTCTCGCCCGCCGCGGGACCGCGATGGACGGCCTGCACGAGGCGAATCATCTGCAGAAGTCCGACCTGGTCCACGGCGCGCAGGTGGGACTCGCGCTTGGCGCGCTGCTCGGCGTGATCCTGGGCGCCGTCGTCGTGATGACGACGGCCACCGAAGATCGCTGGCAGATTCCCATCGTCCTGGGCTCGGGCCTCGCGGGCGCGATCTTCGGCGCCTGGGTCGCGAGCATGGTCGGCAGCGCGGTGCCGAATTCGCGCCTCAAGCAGTTCGAAAGCGCGATCGCGGACGGAAAGATCCTGGTGATGGCCGACGTGCCGCAGCATCGCGTGAACGAGGTTCGCGAATCGCTCGGCGCGCGCCACCCCGAGGCGGAGGATCGCGGGATCGATCCGCACATCCCGGCGTTTCCGTAACGAAATGCGGGTCAGAGATGTAATTCGCCTGCCGAGCACGATGGCCGGCGAATTACATCTCTGACCCGCATTTTCCGCAGTCAGCGGTCGCAGAAAAGTGCGCGCGG
>Ga0310810_10011438_pt1 | contig 10371 bp, 11 predicted proteins | sample NCmetagenome_FD_207641 | JGI IMG/M metagenome (GOLD analysis project Ga0310810, IMG submission 207641) | Soil microbial communities from experimental microcosm in Duke University, North Carolina, United States - NC | ecosystem: Engineered > Artificial ecosystem > Soil microcosm > Unclassified ... | reverse complement strand
GTACCGGGTACTGAGTACTCAGTACAGGTACCCGGTACGGCCGGCTCGTTCGGAGGGGCTCACGCGGAGCCGCGAAGCCCGCGGAAGACACGCCGTCAGCCGACGCCCTGCTCGGACGCGGTGATCAGCGCGCGTGAGGGAGAGCGCTCTCCACGGCTCCGAGTAGCGAGTATGCCAGTCCCGCTACAGCTACCCGCTACCCCCTACTCGCCGTTGTCGTTGACCCGCGGCGCTCTCCCGCATTGGCGTCTCATGACAACTCGATCCGCATCAACCGTCGCTCCAGCCGTCGCTCGCACGTCGCGTCGAAGCGCTCGGCGTCGAGGGTGCGGTCGATCGTCGTGACGGCGTCGTCGACGGCGTGGAGGTAGCCGGCGCGCCAGGAGGGTGGGTAGATCGATTCGTCGGTGCGGCGCTCGAGGCGCTCGCGGAGGCGGTGCAGCATGTCGACCGCGTCGGCGAGACGGCGGTGCGAGCGGAGCGCGACGGCGGCGGCCTCGTAGCCCGCGGCGAGTCCGCGGTGCGTGTCGACGTCGGCGAGGGTGACGCCGGGTGGAGGCGTGGTGCCGTTCGCGAAGGCCTCCTCGCGCACGGCGGCGAGGGCGTAATGCTCGGGGAGCTTGTGCCGCGGGATCGCGGGAGCCGCACTCGGTGTGCGGGCGTCGTCTGGACCGGCGTCGGTCACGGGCGCGTCTGTCCTCGGCGGAGGGGAGTCAGCCGCGCGGAGGGAGCGACGGCCGCCGAGCAACTTACGTGATTCGGGTCACACCGCCAGAGCGAATCGCGGAAACGAACGCGCCGCACGGCTCAGCGAGGGAGCCGTGCGGCGCGTCGATCCGCGGGCGGTCAGCGGTTGGCTTCCTGCGCCGCGCAGAAGCGGTCGAAGGCGTCGACGAGATCGGCGGCGATCGCGTCGGCGGTGCGGCCCTCGATCTGCCAGCGCTCGAGCATGAACACGAGCTCGCCGTCCTTGAGCAGGCCGATCTGCGGAGAGCTGGGCGGATAGCCGGTGAAGTAGGAGCGCGCACGCACGGTCGCGTCGACGTCCTGGCCGGCGAACACGGTGGTGAGATGATCGGGGCGTACGGAGTGCTGGAGCGCGGCGGCGACGGCGGGTCGCGCGTTGCGCGCCGCGCAGCCGCACACCGAGTTCACGACCACCAGCGTCGTCCCCGATTCGTGCAGCTTCGTGTCGACCTCGTCGGGGGTGCGCATCTCCTCGACGCCGAGCCGGGTGAGCTCCTGGCGCATGGGGGTCACGAATCGCTCGTCGTACATCATCAGAAACCTCGGAATGCTTCGTGGATGGATTGGGTGCGGCTACTCGCGCACGAGCGCGAGGATCGCCGTCTGCGGGACGACGAGATACCGGTCGCCCTCGAAGGTGATCTCGACCGCTGCCTTGCGAAAAAAGAGCGCGTAGTCGCCACAGCGCGCCTGCATCGGGACGAAGCGCGGCTCGCGCACGGGCTCCTTCCACGGCTCCTCGCCGGGATGCGGATCGAGCGCGGGCATCGGATGGCCGGGCCCGGTGGCGACGATCGTTCCCCCCTGCACCGCCTGGCTGTCGAGCGCGGTGGACGGAAGATAGAGGCCGACGCGCGTGCGCTCCTCACCGTCTTCTGCCTTCACGAGCACGCGATCGCCGACGACGATCAGCTCACGGTCGTTGCGGATCATGTTCGATGAATGAGTGATGGGGCCGATGAAATATATCCCTCGGCGCGGAGAAGGTGCCCGAACGGCCGTGGTGCGTGCTGCGAGGGGCGTGCGGCCGGCCTACGAGGGCGTGTCGCCGTCGGCGGGCTCGCGCTCGACGTCGGGCGCCATGCCGCTGCGCCGGATGAAGACGATCACGCCGGCGAGGAGGGCGGCCCAGAGGCAGATCGTCAGCTCGCTCTGGAGGAGGGCGCGAAGCGCCATGTGCGGCCAGTCGCCGAAGTCGGCGCGCGCGGCGCCCTCGGACTCGCGGCGCAGCGCGATGAGGAGGAGGCTCGTGCCCATCTCGCCCGCGCTCTCGACGAGCGCGAAGAGGGGTGCGCGCCAGAGCCAGGAGCGGATGGTCCAGTTGGCGAGATGCGCCGTCGTCATCCCGAGGAGGATCAGCGTGCCGACGACGAACGCGACGCCGTAGAACAACCAGCTCGTGCGGCCGGCGCCGAAGGTCAGGGCGCGGAGCAGTCGCAGCACGACGCCGGCGAGCAGCGCCATCTCGACGAGCGAGAGCGAGAGTCGCCGGAACGCTTGCGGCTCCTCGAGCCGCCATTCGACGGAGTGCCGCGGGAAGAAAGAAGACATCGCGCTCGACCTCGCTGGTCGTTGGACACCCGTGGGATGACGATCGTTGCGTCAGGATGTCATCGAATCCGGGTGCCGATGCGCCCCCACCGGATGTCGGTGATGAACGGGAGCGGTCGGTCGCTGTCGTCCGCGTTGTAGGAGTAGTAGACGAAGATCGGTCGGCCGCGGACGTTCGCGCGCGGGACGACGCCCCAGTAGCGGCTGTCTTTCGAGTCGTAGCGCGCGTCGCCCATCATGAAGTAGGTCTCGCGCGGAATGACGAGAGGCCCCCAGCTGTCGTGCGTGGGGACGGCGGGCGCGGCGCCGAAGCGCGACTGCTTCAGCTCGATGGCGTGCTGCCACGCGAAGAGCGGATCCGTCTGATCGGGCTGCGAGCTGCCGAAGCTGGGCCGGCTCTGAATGCCGTAGCCCTGCCGCTGCGCGATGCCGTTCACGAACAGCATGCCGCCGCGCATGTACAGCGTGTCGCCCGGCATCCCGACGAGGCGCTTCACGAGCGTGGGATTCGGATCCTCCGGCTGATCGACCTGCGTCGGCGACTTGAAGACGACGACCTCGCCGCGCTTCGGATCGGCGAAGGCGGGCATGTGGACGTCGGTGAAGGGGACGGCCGCGCCGTACACCGCCTTGTTGACGAACAGCCAGTCGCCGACGAGGAGGGTGGGCACCATGCTCCCCGACGGGATGCGGTACGCCTCGAAGAGGAACGTCTTGATGACGAGGTAGATCAGGATGGCGCCGCCGAGCGCCTTCACGTTCTCCCAGATCGCGCCGTTGATGCCGGAGCGCGATTTCTTCTTCCCGCGTGCCTGCGAGACGACGTTGCCGGCCATGTCGAGGAGGTGGAGTGGGCGGGGCGGGCGGTCGACGGAAGTTCTCCCGGCGACGGCGGCGCGGGCAAGGGTACACCGCGAGGGGGGCGCAACGGCCGAGGGGGCGTGCCGACGGATCGGCACGCCCCCTCGTTCCCGACGGAAGACGACTCGCGCTACTTGAGGTGCTTGTTGACGAGCTTCGTCATCTCGAACATCGAGACGCTCGACTTGCCGTTGAAGATCGGCTTCAGGTTCTCGTCGGCGTTGATCTGCCGGCGGTTCTTCTGATCCTGGAGACCCTTCCGCTTGATGTAGGCCCAGAGCTTCTTGGTGACCTCCGTACGGGGGAGCGGGCTGGAACCGACCACGGCGGCGAGCTGCTGGTCGGGGGTCATGGCCTTCATGAACGCGGCGTTCGGCGTGCGCTTCGCGGCCTTCTTGCCGCTCTTCTTCGCGCCGGACTTCGCCGCCTTCCTGGCGCCACCCTTCTTCGCCGCGCTCTTCTTCGCGGCGCCACCCTTCTTCGCGGCGCTCTTCTTGGCGCCTTTCTTCGCACCCGTCTTCTTCGCGGCCATGCTCTTCTCCTGGGATGGTGAACAGGTTCTCGCTCTGAGAGAAACGCTGTACGACGGGGCGCAAGATACAATCCACTCGGGGGCGCGCAATAGGGAAATACGTGAGCGCGCGGGCGATTTTCCCTCTGAGAACTGCACTGCGCGTCGATGCTGACGGGTCGTGCGCGTCCGACGCGCGGCGAACGACCGCACCCGCGGCGCGTGCGTCGCGCCGTCGATCGACCGTCAGCGACGCCGCGACGTGAGCCAGGAGTAGAGCACCGGCGCGAGGGTCGCCGCCACGATCGCGGCGACGAGCACGGAGAGCGTGAGCACCGGGGGCAGGAGCGCCGCGGCGACGATCGACGCGACGCCCGCCACGGTGAGACAGCGACCGGCGAAGCGATGCGTGCGCGCCCAGACGTCGGCGCTCGAGAGGGCCCACGGGGTGCGAACGCCGATCCACCGGTTGGGCTGCGTGCGCGGGAGCACCACGCCGATCACCACCAACAGCGCGCCGACGAGCGCGGGCGCGAGCCGCGCGACCGGCACGTCGTAGCCGAGCGCGATGGCGAGCACGACGACGTGCACGACGAGCAGGACCAGCAGCGTCGCCGCGACGATCGCCTCGTACGCGCCGCTCGCCCCGGGCGTCCCGTCGGCGCGGGGGTCGAGCCGCGGGACGACGCGCATGAACTGCCAGAGCACGAACATGAACACGGGCGCGAAGAACGCGCCGGCCGCTCTCGGCATCCAGCCGTTCGGGTTCCCATGGAGATCCCAGTGCACGGCGACGCGCTCGGGGAGCCGCGAGTACACGACGACCGAGAGCAGCGCGGCGATCGCGACGAGGATCAGCGGGTAGCGACGTCGCATCGGGGCAAGGACGTCACGCGCGGGACGTCGCGAAACGAGGCCGCTCCGCCGGGAAGCGCGCGATTCCTCGACTCCGCGCTGCGCGCTCCGCTCGGAACGACCCGGCGAGGTGAGCGCTCGGCGCTGCGCGCTCCGCTCGGAACGACACGGCGAGGCGAGCACTCCGTCCCTCCGCGCGATCCCGCTCGACGCTCACCCGATCCGCTCCAGCAGTTCCATCATCTGGACGTCGTACGGATCGGGGGAGTCGTCGTCCTCGGCGATCTCGGTGTCGAGCTGCGGCGTCTCGAGAATGAGCGGGACGGCGCGGGTGCGGCGGTCGGCGAGCAGCCAGCCGAATGGCTCGACGCCGATCGCGCCGTCGCCGATCAGCATGTGGCGGTCCTTGTTCGAGCCGAGCGCGCCCTCGCTGTCGTTCAGGTGGAAGAAGCCGGGAGCCTCGCCCGCCGCCTGCTCGAACTCGTCGAGGATGGCCGCGACGCGCGCCTTCGATTCGCGGAGATCGTAGCCGCTGGCGAAGAGGTGGCAGGTGTCGAGCCCGTAGCCGGTGCGCGCGCGATGCCGCTTCGGCACGTGCGCGAGGATCGCGCCGACCTCGTCGGCGGTGCGCGCCATCGTCCTCCCCGCGCCCGCGGTGTTCTCCACGAGGAGGCGCGTGTCGCCCCGCACCTGCTCGAGCGCGTGGACGATGGCCGCCGCGATGCGCTGTGCCGCGGCGTCGCGGTCGTCGTCGGTGGCCGCGCCGGGATGGAAGCACACGGCGCCGGCGCCGAGCGCGGTCGAGCGCTCGAGCTCCTTGGCCAGCCCGTCGCGCGCGCGCGTCCACTTCGTCTCGTCCGGCGTGGCGACGTTGAGCACGTACGCCGCGTGCACGACGACGCGCTCGGGGTCGATCTTCGTTCCGGCGAGCGCCTCGCGGAAGCGCGCCACGCGCTCGGGACGGATGCTCACCCGGTCGCCGTAGTACTTCGGGATGGCGGTGAAGAGCTGCATGGCGCGCATGCCGGCGTTGCCGGCGCGACGGACCGCCATCTGGATGCCGCCGGTATCGATCGTGTGTGCCCCGAAGTAGTGCTCCACGCCTCTCCTCGCCGCCGCCGGCGGCACTCAGTCGGTGTGCGCCGGTCCCTTCGACAGGTCGATCATCCGCCCGCCGGACCGGTGCTCCACCGACTGCGGGTTCTTGAGCCGCGCGAGGCGGCGCACGACCTCGGCGATCTTCGCCGCCTGCGCCCGCACGTCCTGCAGCTCCTCGCGCTGGTCCGGCGTCAGATGCGCGTCCATGAGCAGCAGCTCGGCGTGGCCGAGCAGCGCGGACAGCGGGTTGTTGATCTCGTGCTCGAGCGCGATGGTCGTCTCGCCGATCCCGGCGAGCCAGCGCGCGCGCGCCAGCTCGGCCTCCGCCGCGCGGCGCGCCTCCCCCTCCGCGATCCGGCGCGCGGCGATCTCGAACCGCGCGCGCAGGTTCTCCGGCGCGCTCGGCTTCATCACGTATTCGTCGGCGCCCGCGTCGAGGACGGCGGCGAGGTCGTCGCGCCCGTCGCGCGCCGTGACGATGACGACGAAGGTCTCGCGCCCCGCCTCGTGCGCCCGGATGCGGCGGCACACCTCGAGGCCGTCGAGCCCCGGCATGTTGACGTCGAGCACGACGAGCGGCACGGGGTCCTCCTGGAACATCTCCCACGCGCGCTGGCCGTCGCTCGCGCCGCGCTGCTCGTGGCCGAGGTGGGTGAGCACCGCCGCGAGCAGCGTGCGGGCGATGACGTCGTCGTCGGCGTAGAGAACGCGCATGGAGGGTGGCCTCGAAGTCAGCGCAGCACGCCGGTGCGAATGGCGAGCACGGCGGCGCCGCTGTCGGCGCCCGCTCGCCGGATCCACGCGACGGCGATTCGCTTGCCGTGGACCGCGACGCGCGGCCGCGTGGCGACGCCGTTGTCGTCGGACACCGGGAGCACGCGGTCGCCCGGCTGGAAAATGTGCCCCATCGTGCTGGAGATGGCGAGGCCGATGCGCGGCACGCGGCTGTTCGGATCCTCGAACGCGACGGCCACGTGATCGCCGTCGGCGGCGACGTCGGCGAGGCCGAGCCGATCGCCGTAGAAGATCGGCACCGGCGAATGGAAGGTCGCGCCCGAGTCCATCGAGTGCGCGTAGAAGAGGCCCGGCCCCTCGCGCGCCTGCAGGGCGTAGGCGAGATGCACGTAGCCGCTCGCCGAGTCGGCGGCGATCGCCGGGGGCGAGCGGCGGCAGCCCGTGATGCCCCGGTCCGTCGTGTCGACCGGGGCGGGCGCGCTCCAGGTGCGCCCGCGATCGTCGGTGTGCGCCACGAGCAGGTTCGCGCCGCTGTCGGGGCGCACGTGCCACCACGCGGCGTAGACGCGCCGGCCGGCGCGCGACACGACCATCGTGTACGGGCAGACGCCCGCCTCCGGACGCGCGAGCCGCGCCGCGAGGATGGCGTTCGTGTCGGGCAGCACGCGGCCGTCGGCGCTCAGCACCACGAAGGGCAAGGCGCGCGCGACGCGCGTGTCGTTCCAGGAGACGGGCGCATCGGAGCACGCGAGCAGCGCCGTCGCGGCGACGACCGGCATCACGCACGCGAGACGCGCGAGGCGCGCGACGGCGCCGCGTGCCGAGCCCAGGTGCGCGCCGCCACGGTGGTGCATGGCTCAGCATAACGGGGGCGCGCACGGCGGAGAAGCCGCGCCGCGCATCGCGCGTTGGTATCTTTCAGCGACGCCGCACGCGTCGTCACCCGCACCGAGCTCCGTCATGGCCAGCACCGCGTCCGACCGCTCCGCGCCCGCCCGTGGCGCCGCCGAATCCCGTCAGGCCGAGGAGACCATCGCGCCGCCGTCGGCCCCGCTCGCGGGATTCGCCGGCACCCGCCGCGTCCCGCCGCCGGTGAACGAGCCGGTGCGCAACTATGCGCCGGGCTCGCCGGAGAAGCTCGCGCTCAAGGCGCGGCTCGCCGCGATGGCGAACGAGCGCGTCGACATCCCGATCATCATCGGCGGCGAGGAGATCCGCACGGGCGACCTCGCGCAGAGCGTGATGCCCCACGACCACCGGCACGTGCTCGCCGACTATCATCGCGCCACGCCCGCGCACGTCGAGCAGGCGATCGCCGCGGCGAAGCGCGCCGGCGCGGAGTGGGCGAACTGGGCCTGGGAGGACCGCGCCGCCGTCTTCCTCCGCGCGGCGGAGCTGCTCACCACGACGTGGCGCTCGACGGTGAACGCCGCGACGATGCTCGGCCAGTCGAAGACGGTGTTCCAGGCGGAGATCGACTCGGCGTGCGAACTGATCGACTTCTGGCGGTTCAACCCGGCGTACGCGCAGCAGCTCTACGACGAGCAGCCGATCAGCAACGCGACGATGTGGAACCAGCTCGACTACCGTCCGCTCGAGGGGTTCGTGTACGCGGTGACGCCGTTCAACTTCACCTCGATCGCGGGGAACCTTCCCACCGCGCCGGCGCTCATGGGGAACACGGTGCTCTGGAAGCCGGCCGCGTCGGCGATGCTCTCGGCGTACTACCTGATGCGCCTGCTCGAGGAGGCGGGGCTGCCGCCGGGCGTGATCAACTTCGTGCCCGGCGATCCGGTGGCGATCTCCGACGTGGCGCTCGGACACCGGGACCTCGCCGGCGTGCACTTCACGGGGAGCACGGCGGTGTTCAACGCGATGTGGCGGACGATCGGGTCGAACATGTCGCGCTACGCGAGCTATCCGCGCATCGTCGGCGAGACGGGAGGCAAGGACTTCATCGTCGCGCACGCATCGGCCGACGTGCAGGCGCTCGCGGTGGCGATCGCGCGCGGCGGCTTCGAGTACCAGGGACAGAAGTGCTCGGCGGCGAGCCGCGTGTACGTGCCGCGCTCGATCTGGCCCGCGCTGAAGGAGCGGCTCGTCGCGATCGTCGACGAGATCAGGATGGGCGATCCGGCCGACTTCACGAACTTCATGGGCGCGGTGATCGACCAGCGCTCCTTCGCGAAGATCAGCGGCTACCTCGACGATGCGCGCACGAACGCGACGGTGATCACCGGCGGCGTCGCCGAGGGGCACGACGGCTACTTCATCAAACCGACGATCGTCGAGACCGACGATCCCGGATACCGGCTGCTCTGCGAGGAGATCTTCGGCCCGGTGGTGACGGTGCACGTCTACGAGGACGCGCGATGGGACGAGACGCTGCGCATCGTCGACACGACGTCGCCCTACGCGCTCACCGGGGCGGTGTTCGCCACCGACCGGCGCGCGGTGCGCGAGGCGATGATGGCGCTGCGGAACGCGGCGGGGAACTTCTACGTGAACGACAAGCCGACCGGCGCGGTGGTGGGGCAGCAGCCGTTCGGCGGCGCGCGCGGCTCGGGGACGAACGACAAGGCGGGCTCCAAGCTGAACCTCGTGCGCTGGGTGAGCGCTCGGGCGATCAAGGAGACCTTCGCGCCGCCGGTCGACTGGCGCTACCCGTTCATGTCGGAGGCGTAGCGCCGTACTTCTTGGTCCAGATCACGATCAGCCCGCACTCGGCGTGGTACTGGGCCGGTGCGCCGGCCGCCTCGGGATAGACCTCCATGGCGGCGATCTCGTTCGGCGGCGTGAAGTTGATCGACGCCTGGTCCACCCCGTCGATCACGACGTTCGCCTCGCCGCAGTGGTGCCGGCCGGCACGCGCGCTGTTGGAGAAGACGTGCGCGTACGGACCGACGCCGTCGACGTAGAAGCCGCCGAGGTGCTGCACGAAGATCCCGAGCTCGCCCGGATGCTGGCGCTGGATCTCGGACGCGGTGACGAACCGCCCCACGGGGCTGTTCTTCCGGCGGTACTCGAAGTCGGCGTAGCGATTGCGACGCCCGACGACGCGGATCGAGTCGAGCGAGACGACGCGGCGCAGCGTCACGTCGCGGCGCAGCATCCGCCCCGCGCGAAGCTCGACGGCGACGTCGCCGATGAGGTAGCCGATGCGCCGCACCGCGAGGAGCTGGGTGCCGGCCGGCAGCCCGTGCAGCGTGAACCGGCCGACGTCGTCCGTGCGCGTGGCCGGCTGCGCGTTCACGACGCGGATCTCGACGCCGGGAAGCGGACGCCCCTCGTCGCCGCGCACGATGCCCGTGACCGACGCCGTGCCGGTGAGGGCGAGCTGGATGGTCGAATCGTCCGCGGCGATTGGCTCGCGGTCGAGCCCGCGCACCGTGGCGCCGACGGAGTCGAGCATGGCGAGCGTGGGGGCCTCGGACACGCTGAGCGAGAGGTCGCGCACCACGACCCCTTCCTCGCCCGAGACGGAGACGCGCAGCGCATTCCCCGCGCGGCCGTCGTACTGCAGCTGGACCAGCAGCCAGCTCTCCGTGGGCACGTTGCAGATGCGATACTCGCCGCGCGGCCCCGTGCGCACCCAGCCCTCGTGGTCCTCGGCGCTGGGGCGCATCGTGCTCCTGTCGACGGAGATCTCGCGCCACGAGATGGCGACGTCGGCGTCGGCGAGGGGCTGCTCGGTGTCCGCGTCGACGACGCGGCCGACGACCGCGCCCGTTCCCTTCGCGAGCGTCAGCCCGCGACAGACCGCGTTGCGCAGCGCGGTGCTCGACGGCAGCGAGAAGGGCATCGTCACCGTCTCGCCGCCGACGATGTCGATCTCCTCGATCGGGAGCGACAGCCCGAGCGAGTCGAGCAGCTCGTGGCCGAGCTGGATCATGTAGCGGCCCGCGGGGAGCGAGTCGAGCACGTAGTGCCCGCGCGCGTCGGGCTGCGCGTCGAACGCGACCGCCGGCTCGGGCGCGACGCGCGCGATCATGATGCGCGCGTCCTGCACGGAG
>Ga0310810_10011437_pt1 | contig 10372 bp, 12 predicted proteins | sample NCmetagenome_FD_207641 | JGI IMG/M metagenome (GOLD analysis project Ga0310810, IMG submission 207641) | Soil microbial communities from experimental microcosm in Duke University, North Carolina, United States - NC | ecosystem: Engineered > Artificial ecosystem > Soil microcosm > Unclassified ... | reverse complement strand
CACCTGAGGGCCCGAATCTGTGGAAAAGGGCTCTGACCCCTTCCCGCGCTCCTGACGCCCTTGCCGCGCTTTATCCCCACGAACGCCGGATTTTCCACAGGACATCCGGCGCGCGTTTCGGCGGTCCGGCGGTTCTGAGCGGCACCGTTTCTGCACCTCGCAGGAGCAGTCGCCGGGAGGGTCCCATGATCCGTCTCACCGCATGGATGACTGCCGCGGTCGGTCTGACCGCCGCCTTCACCGGACGCATCAGCGCGCCGCAGTTGGCGCAGATGCAACACCATTTCGACCAGATCGTGCTCGTGCGCGACGCCGTCATCCGCGGCGATCTGCCGTCGGCCCAGATGTCGGCCCTGCCGCTCACCCGGCTCAGCACGCCGTCGACCATGCCGGCCGCGGCCGGCCCCTTCATGGACGCGCTGCGCGAGGAGGCGCGGAAGGTCGCGACCGCCGCGTCCCTTGACGTGGCGGCGCGAGCGACTGCGTCGATGCTCACTCAATGCGGCGAATGCCACAACGCGTCGTCCGTCTATGTGAATCCGGCGGTCGCGCGGAAGCCGGACGTCGGCGGCATCGTCGGCCACATGCTCGAGCATCAGCGCGGGGCCGACCAGCTGCTGCTGGGCCTCATCGTGCCGTCGCCGTCGGTCTGGCGGGAAGGAGCGGAGCGGCTGAGCGGCGAGACGTTGGATCCGTCGATGCTGCCGAAGGATCCGAAGCTCGTGAGCGAGGTGCGAAAGGCCGACGTCCGTCTGCACGAGCTCGCGCGTGACGCGCAGCGCGCGGTCGAGCCCGAGGCGCGGATGGCCTCTTACGCGCAATTGCTCACGACGTGCGCCGCGTGCCATGGCGCGCACAGCCGGATCTGGGGGCCGGGGCGCGGCGGGCACTGACGGTCGGTGGCCCGTTCGCGGTACCTTTGCTAAACATTCTGCGTCTTCAATTGCAGATTGCGCGCGTGTGAACCGGCAGCCGGCGCTTGAAACTCGCCGAGCAGGATCGGCACCGCGACCTTCAGCATCAGCGTAAACACGAGAAAGCCGATCGCGAACACGCCGGCGGCGACCCGCAGCTCGGTGATCGACGGAGAGTACTCGTAGATCTCGCCCAGCGTGTCCGGCGTCAGACCGGGAATGATGAGTCCCATGCCTTTGTCGATGTAGACGCCGACGTACGTCGCGAGACAGCCGATGTTGAGCAACACCCAATTGCGGCGCGCCGACGGCACGATGAACAGCACGAACGAGAGCAGATTCAAGCCCACCGCTGTCCACGCATACGGCACGAGCGTGTGATGGCCGCGAATGCCTTCGAACCAATAACGTGTGTACAGCAGATGCTCGCTGTTCGAGTAGTACTCCTTGAACGCTTCCGCGCCATGGAGGAACAGGTTCAGGAAGATCGTGTACGCCATCAGCTCGGCGATCTTCCGTATCGCGGCGTCCTGGATGTCGAATTTCGTCACGCGCCGGAGGATCTGCAGGACGAACAGCAGAATCGCCGGGCCCGAGCAGAACGCGGAGGCAAGAAACTGGGGAGCCAGGATTGACGAGTTCCAGTACGGGCGCGCCGCGAGCCCGTTGTACAGAAACGCCGTGACGGTGTGAATGCTCACCGCCATGGGAATCGAGAAGAGCACGATCGGCACCACCAGGCGCTTTTCGTACGGCCGGCCGTGAAACGCGCGATACAGGATGTGCGTGACGACGACAAAGTTGATCAGAAAGTACACGTTGAGCACGACCACGTCCCAGGCGAGCAGCGATCGCGGGAAGTTGAGGTGTCCGAGCACGGGAATGAGATGCCAGGCGCGTTCCGGATGTCCGATGTCGACCGTGACGAACAGCAGGCACATCACGATGGCGCTGACGGCCAGGAGCTCGCCGAAGATCACGATCTCGCGAATCGGTTTCCACTGATAGACGTACGCGGGGATCACGAGAATGACCGCGGCCGCCGCGACGCCGACGAGGAACGTGAAGTTCCCGATGTAGAACGCCCAGCTCACCTGATCGCGCATCGCCGTCACGATCAGCCCCCGGCTGGCCTGACCCGCGTAGGCGAATGCGCCCGACACGATCAGCAGGGCGAGCAACCCGAGCCAGGCCCAGTACGCCCGCCCGCCGCGGCGGACGAGCATCCAGCTGCCGGTCACGAAGGCCGAAAACCTCTGCACAAAGATCTGAACGTTTGCCATGTGCTTCGCCTCACCGCCTGATGTCTGTTGGCCCCACGCGCGCCTACGTTCCGTAGAAGTAGAAGAACTTCGGCATCGTGTTGAGCTCCGGCTTCAGCAGCAGCACGCGCTTGTTCTCGAGGATGTAGCGAATCTCGCTTTCCGGATCGAGCAGATTGCCGAACTTGCGGGCGCCGGTCGGACATACCTCGACGCACGCGGGATAGCGCCCGGCACGCGTTCGCTGAATGCACCACGTGCATTTCTCGACGACCCCGCGCGGACGGGGGCGATTCCCGAGATAGTGCATGGACGTGTTCACCTGGTCGGACGGCAGTGATGGCGTGGCCCAATTGAAGTGCCGCGCGCCGTAGGGACAGGCGGCCATGCAGCAGCGACAGCCGATGCACCAGTCGTAATCGATCACCACGATGCCGTCGGGCTCCGTCCAGGTCGCACCCACCGGACAGACCTTCGTGCACGGCGCGTTGCGGCAATGCTGGCACGCCGTCGGCACGTAGAATCGGCCCGGCTCCGGCACCTGTTGGGGCGCGTAGTACGGATCGGCGTCGGAAAAGTCGATGCCTTTGTCCTTGTCCATCGACAGGACGCGGATCCACTGCACTTGCGGATCGCGCGACTGATTGTTCTCGGCGACGCAGGCCTCGACGCAGGCGCGATTGCCGTTGCAGCGCGACAGGTCCAGCGCGTAGGCGAACAGCACGCCTGGGATGGGCGGCGCGTCCGACACCGTCACGGCTTTGCCGAACTTCTCCGTGTACTCGCGCTCCCAGGTCTTGATCGCCTGCCGCAATCGATCCTTGGAGATGTCATGCAGGCGGCGCGGTCCGCACGCCGTCAGCAAAAACCCCGCGGCGGCCGCGGCGGCCACCGACCCGAATTCACGTCGCGACAATGATGATGCGGGGGGCTTCGTGCCAGCGCGGCGCCCTGCGCGCTCACTCGCGGGGGCGCCTGCGCTCCGCTCCGCTGGCGCGGGCTCGCTCGCATTCGCTCGCTCGGACATCCACTGTTTGGTCATCGCTTATCCCCAAGCCCAAAGTTCGGCTTCGGCCTCGTCGGCGGCAGCGGGGCCGGCTTCGGCGTCATCGGTTTGAAATGCGGTTGATGCGGACTGTGACAGTGCACGCACAACAGGTACGACTTCTGCCCGTTCCATTGCCCCGTCCGGCGGCCGTGCACACCGGCGCGCCAGTCGCGGTATTTCTCGCCGTGGCACTGACCGCAGAGCCGGTACGCTTCGTCGAACGGAATTTTTTCACCGCTCGCCAGATGCAGCACGTCGCGGTTCTGCGCGTCGTGGCAGTCGAGACACCAGCGATTCTGCTCGTCGTGCTTGAGCACGATCTCCGAGTGATCGTCGGGGAACGTGCGCCGTGTGAGATTGGGCTTCAGGTCCTTGTTGTCATGGCAGAACGTGCAGGGAAAGATGCCGTCCGAGAATGGCGGCGGCGGCACCTCGACACGTTCTCCGGGGCGCGCGGCCTGCGAGGTCGCCGCGGTGGCGAGCCGCGCGGGTTGCCCGTGACCGTGAAGCGCCGCCGCCGTCAACGCACACACGCCGATGGAGAACAGCATCGCCTTCATGACGTCCGGAGCTCCACGACGCGCTGCATTTCCCGCAGCCACATCGCCTGAAACACCTGCAGCCGCTGGCCCATCATCTCCGCGGCGTTCCGCGTGACGACGTAGCCGACGTCAGGATGCGTCTCGAAATACGCGGTGAGCGCGTCCCGCGGAATCGACAGCACTTCGCTGTCGAGCAGCGCCGTCGCCTTCAGCGTGAAGCGATGGGGCGGAATGAGCGCGGACCACCCAATCGCCTGGCCCGGCACGCGCTCTTCGATCAGCACATCCTGCGCGTGCTTGCACACCTGCATCGGCAGCGTCAGCGAAATGCGGCCGTGCTCGACGACGAACAGAGAGTCCGCGGCGGCGCCCAGCTCGAAGAGCGTCGACCCGCTCGCCAGACGGATCGACGTCGCCAGTGCCATGACCTGTGCGGCCTGCGCGGGCGAAAGACCGTTGAGCAGCTCGGCTTGAGAAACGGACATGACTCATCCTTTCGGCGTGCGGTCAGATCCCGAATTGACGTTGGCGCGTCCTCGCGTTGTCGCGTGACGGGCGCGCGCGTCAATTCAGCATCTGGCTCCCGCTCAACGGCGACGTGGTGGCGGACTGCAGTGTCTCGGCGGTCGGTCTCGCCCTGAACGACTCCGCCGCGGCCTGCTCCAACCGAACGTGGCGCTCGATTTGCAGCAGGAGCACCTCGATCGGAATGACGGGCCGGGCATGCGTCGCGCGGTCATCGGCAAAGAAGTGCGACGGCAGCCGTAAGAGCCGCTCGTCGGGCGTCGGAGGAGCGGGCGTCGCACCACGGGTAGCGGCAGCAAAGAGCAGGGCCGCGACGGCGACCCCAATCAAGCTCAGCGTCATGACGGAGAGGAACATTTCCATGCCCTGCCATCAGGCAGCTTTGGTGCCAGCCGCGACGCCGAAAAACCCCCGAGGAACTGCGGGATTTTCGAACCGCGTCGTGGTCCGCCTGCCGTCCTGGCAGTCGCGCGCTGACGTTTCGTCCGACTCGGAAACCGCGCACCTTGCCGACCCCGCCCCCTCGGAACCTCGGAACCACGGAACGCGGAGATGCGCCTAGCTCCCAGGCTCTCGAGCATGACCGCCGGCCTGGCGGTCGGGACCACGCTCGCCGTCGGGCTGGCGGCGGGCACGGCGGCCTATCTCTATTCCGTCCGGCACTCCCGAAGCCTGCTCGAGAACGCGCGGGAAACTGCACGTACGCAGGGCGAGCTGATTCGAGCGGCGCTCGAATACCAGATGCTGCAGGACGACCGGACATTGATCGCGCAGATGATCAGGACGTTCGGCCGCCAGCCGAATGCCGAGCAGGTCGTGCTGCTCGATCGCGAAGGCGAGGTCCAATTCTCGAGCGCACCCATCGCCGTGCCGGGAGATTTCGCGCCGGGCTCCGCGACCTGCCAGGCGTGCCATCGATATCCGGCCGCGCAGCGGATGGACAGCCGCGTGATCGAGACCGCGGGCGGCGCGATTCTTCGAACGGTCATCCCGGTTCGCAACAAACCCGAGTGCCACGAGTGTCACGACTCGGCCGATCGGATCAACGGCGTGCTGATGTTCGACATGAACGTCGAGACCGTGCGCGCCGGCATGGATCGCGATCTGCGCTGGATGGTGATCTGGACGGCGGCGATCACCCTGCTGCTGATTGGCGGCATCGCGCTGGTCGTCCGTCTTGTCGTGTTACGACGCCTGCAGCGCTTTGAAGCGGCTGCGCGCTCCATCGCCGAAGGCGACCTGGCGCAGCGCGTACCGGCGAACGGATCCGACACGATCGCGTGGCTCGCGCGCGAGTTCAACACGATGGCGGACTCGATGACCGGGCTGGTCAGCCAGGTCCAAGGTCAGCAGCAACGGCTCGAGAAGGTGATCAACAGCATCGACGACGGCATCGTCGTCCTGGATCCGAAGCGGAATGTGATCGCGGCGAATCAGGCCTTTCTCCAGCGGACGGGCCGAAGCCGGGAAACGGTCCTGGGTTCCTGCTGCCGTGAGTCGGGTCCGGTCGCGTGCCCGACGGCAGACTGTCCGACCGTGGCGTGTCTGACCTCCCGTCAACGACAGGTGCGTATCGTCGAACGCCAGGCGCCTGGCGGATCGACGCGGTGGGAAGAAGTGCACGCCTCGCCGATTGTCGACGGAGCCGGTGAGTTGCTGCACGTCGTGGAAGTCTGGCGCGACATCTCGGATCGACGCGCCGCGGAGGCGCGGCTGTCCGAATCACACCGTCTTGCGTCGCTCGGGATGCTGGTTGGTCGAACGTCAGTCAGCGGGCGACCGTCGCGCGGGAGCAGGTGCTGCGGTGCCGGGGCATCACGCAGCATTTTCTGCGTCTCTCGCGCGGACAGACCACCGGCATCGATATCGTGGATGTTCAGTCCACGCTGAGCGGCGTCGCGCGCCTCATCGATCCCACGGCGCGATCGCATTCGGTCCGCGTCATTCAGGCGCCGGCGTTTTCGGGCGTACACGTGTACGCCGACGACGCCGAGCTGCAGCACGTGCTGATCAACCTGCTGTTGAACGCCATTCAGGCCAGTCCTCCCGGCGCCGACGTGTGTCTCGACGTCATCGCGGGCAATCCGACCCGGATTCGTGTATCGGATCACGGCTGTGGGATTGCCGCCGAACATCAGGCCCGCATCTTCGAGCCGTTCTTCAGCCTGCGGAGCGGCGGCACCGGCCTGGGACTGTTTCTGTCGCTGAATTTCGCTCGTCGGTGGGGCGGTGATCTGACCGTGGCCAGCGAGCCGGGTGCCGGCTCGACGTTCGAGGTCGTCATCCCGGCCGCGGGGACGAGCGCCGCGAGGCAATCCGCATGAAAACCGCATCGGTGCTGCTGGTTGACGACGACCAGGCGTTTCGTCAGGCGTTGGGCGGTGAGCTCGAACGTCTGAAGTTCTCTGTCACCCTCGCCGATTCGGGCGAAGCCGCGCTCAACCTGCTGCGCGCGTCGGAGCCCGACATCATGCTGCTCGACTTGCGGATGCCGGGGATGAGCGGGCTCGACGTGCTCAAAGCGATGCGCGAGCGCCATTCGCACGTCGACGTGATCGTGCTGACCGGCCATGGCTCGATCGACACCGCGATCGAGTCGATCCGGATGGGCGCGTTCGATTACGTCGCGAAGCCATGCCCGATGGACGAGCTCGAGGTGCGCATTCAACGCGCGCTCGAGCGGCAGGCGCTGCGCCATCGCGCGACGCTGCTCGAGCGCGGGCTCACGCCGCCGGATCTGGGCAGCGCGTTCGTCGGCAAGAGCCCGCAGTTCATGCAGGCGCTTGCGCTCATCGAACGGGTCGCCCCCGTCGATTCCGCCGTGCTGATTACCGGGGAGACCGGCACCGGCAAGGAAATGGTCGCCAAGCTGATTCACGCGCGGAGCGCGCGACGCCAGCGGCCGTTTGTCGTCGTGGAGTGTGCGGCGCTGCAGGAGACGCTGCTGCAAAGCGAGCTGTTCGGGCACGAGCGGGGCGCGTTCACCGGGGCCGAGCGCACCAAGCCCGGACTGTTCGAAGTCGCGAGCGGCGGAACGATCTTTCTCGACGAGATCGGCGAAGTCAGCCTCGCGACGCAGGTCAAGCTGCTGCGCGTGCTCGACACCTCGACGTTCCGGCGCGTGGGCGCGACGTCGGAGATTCGCGTCAACGTGCGATTCCTCGCAGCGACCAACCGCGATCTCGAGGCGATGGTGCGCCAGGGCCTGTTCCGCGAGGACTTGTACTTCCGGCTGCGGACGATCCGCATCGAACTGCCGCCGCTGCGCGATCGGCGGGGCGACATCGACGAGTTGGCCGAGCATTTCGTCGCGCGCATGAACGAGCGTCTGGGGTGCCGGAAGGTGTTCAGCCCGGAGGCGCGCGACGCGCTGCGCCGGCACGCGTGGCCGGGAAACGTGCGCGAGCTCCTGCACGTCATCGAGGCCGCGATGGTCGTTTGCGAAGGCGACCGCATCGAGCCCGTGCACCTCGGGCTCACTCCGCGCGCAACCCCCATGTCCATCGGCGAGCCGAACGGCCTGGTCACGCTCGAGGAAATGGAGCGGCGGCACATCGCGCTCGCCCTCCAGACCGCGGCCGGCCACCGCAGCCAGACCGCGCGGCTGCTGGGCATCAGCGAGCGGAATCTGTATCGAAAGATTCGGGAATACAGGCTCGAGGGCGCCTAAACGGAAGGGGGTCAGAGCCCTTTTCCACAGAATTGGGCCATTCGGTGCCAGAGCTAGCTCTGGCACCTGAGGGCCCAAATCTGTGGAAAAGGGCTCTGACCCCCTTACTTCCACCCCCTCCCGGACCGATAATGTCTGGCTGCAGGAGCGACCATGGCTGCGCGTCCGACCTGGAAGGGCTACCTCAAGATCAGTCTCGTCAACATTCCCATCCGGGTGTTTCCCGCCACGGATGCCGCGGCAACGGTGAGCTTCAACCAGCTCCACGCCGAATGCCGGACACGCATCCAGCAGAAGAAGTGGTGTCCCACCTGCCAGAAGGAAGTCGCCCAGACCGATCTCGTGAAGGGCTACGAGTTCGAAAAAGGCCGGTACGTCGTGCTCGAGGAGGACGACATCTCCAAGGTGCGTCCCGAGTCCACGCGGGTGATCAACGTCATGCAGTTCGCCGACGCGAAGATGATCGACCCTGTCTACGTCGAGCGGCCCTACTATCTCGCCCCCGACGGCAACGTCGCCGCCGAAGCGTTCGCGGTCATGCGCGCCGGCATGGAAGGGAAGGCCGCGATCGGCAAGCTGGCGCTCTACGGCCGCGAGTATCTCGTCGCGATCCAGCCGCGCGAAAACGGGCTCGTGATGTACACGCTCCGACATGCGACCGAGGTCCGCGCGATGGACGCCATCGACGAGCTGAAGTTCGTGCCGGCCAAGATCAAGCCGGACGAAGTGAAGCTGGCAAAACAAGTGATCGGGAATTTCGAGACCGAGGGCGACCTCACGCAATACAAGGATGACTACCAGGAAGGACTGCGCAAGGTGATCGACGCCAAGATTGCCGGCGAGGAGGTGGCCGAGCCTCAGGAAGAGGCGCCGCCCAAGGTCGTCAACCTCATGGAAGCGCTGCGTCAGAGCCTCGAGCGCGTCTCGACAACCAAGAAGAAGGCGGCGAGAATCGAGACCTCTCGGCCGCCGCGTGCCGTGGCCGCGCCCAGGAAGCGGGCCCGCGGGTAGGGGTGACAAAACAGGCCTCCCCGTACTAGCATCGTGAGGGTGACACCGGTGGCCCCGAAGCCAGAACCCCAGCTCGCCGGACCCACCCGCCCGCTGGGGGCCCCAGAAATTCCCCAATTCCACTTGCCTGGTCCGGGCAAGGGCGCGGTCTATGCCCCCAGGGTGTATGGAGCCGCACGTATCCAATTTGCTGAGCGAAAGCGCGGTCTCGAGGAGACGCGGCGTGTCGCGTTCCTGGCGCCGATCCACCCGACGCTGAAGACGCTGGATTGGGACGCGGCCCGGGCCATCGACGTGATGCCCGAGCAGCTCATCAAGGATCCGAGCGGCAAACTGACCTACGAGCCTCTTCCGAACATCGCGATGCAGGTCAATACGTTCACCCGCTGGGCCAAGGCCTTCGACCGCTGGCTCGCACGCACCCAGCGTGTCGAGCTTACGACGAAGACCGATCCTCCAGACACCGTGACGGTCGGTCCGAAGCGGGGTGGCGTCGCGGTGGAACTGGTGGCGATCGTGTGGGAGCCGACGGCGCAAGAAAAGCCCAAACCTGAGGCGCCGGGCCCCTCGGCCTGAGACCCAATAGAATCCTGCCGAAGCGTCAGCCGTCGTGTGCCAATCCGGCAGTCGGCAGACGGCTCACCTGGGCCTGGAGCCTTAGGTGTTTGCCTGATCCGGTGGCACTGATTCTGCCTAGAATAGCGCCCGAAGGAGCGCGTACTCATGAAGCGATTCGTCATCATCCTCGTCGGCAGTGCATTCCTCGGAACGGCCCCGCTCATGGCCCAGGACGCCAAGAAAGTGGACGCGGGCAAGCAGGTCTACGCGGCCAAGGAATGTTCCAAGTGCCACATGATCGCCGGCAAGGGCAACAAGATCGGCCCACTCGACGGCGTGGCCTCGAAGGTGAGCGCCGACGACATGCGGAAGTGGCTCACCAACCCGGCGCAGATGGAAGCGAAGCTCGACCACAAGCCGAAGGTGAAGATGTCGTCGAAGATCGATCAGATGAAACTGAAGGACACCGAGATCGACGCGCTCGTCGCGTACTTGCAGACGCTGAAGAAATGATCTCGACGCCGGGATCGCCTAGAGTTTGTCCGACGCGTACTTGATCGCTTCGCCCCACGCTTTGATATCGCCATCGCTGGGAGTGATGACAGCCGGAGGCGGCTGCCCGACATTCAGCACCGGCCGCGTGGGAAGCGCGGGCATCGCGTCGGCGTGCAGCACGATGCCCCGCAGGTACATGGCGATCGCGATCAAGATCGCGAGAATGAGCATGCCGACGCCGATGGCGACCCATGGGATCGTCCGCGGGCGCCGTTCGGTCATGCCGAAGGTCAGTCCTGGATCCGGCGCGTCGGTCTGGGTCATCCCCGGATCGGCCGCCGACGCCG
>Ga0310810_10011435_pt1 | contig 10372 bp, 6 predicted proteins | sample NCmetagenome_FD_207641 | JGI IMG/M metagenome (GOLD analysis project Ga0310810, IMG submission 207641) | Soil microbial communities from experimental microcosm in Duke University, North Carolina, United States - NC | ecosystem: Engineered > Artificial ecosystem > Soil microcosm > Unclassified ... | reverse complement strand
CGCGCGTCGCTCACTCGTCGGTCCTCGCGCGCGCCTACGGATGCCGCAGCTTGCGATCCGCCTCGACGTTCGCCTTGAACTCCTCTTGAGTGAGCTGCAGCGGCTCGTACGTCCGCACGGGCAGCTTCACCTGCACCGGGTAGTCCTTGCGCAGCGGGTGCCCTTCCCAGTCGTCGGGCGTCAGCAGCCGCTCCAGCTTCGGATGACCGTCGAACACGATGCCGAACAGATCCCAGACCTCGCGCTCCTGCCAGTTCGTGGACGCCCAGATGCCCGAGAGCGTCGGCAACGTGTCGTTGACGCCGGGCAGCTGCACCTTCAGGCGCAGCGTCAACGGGACGTCGGTCGCCACCAGGTGGTACACGACCTCGAAGCGGGGCGCGCGCGGGAAATGATCGACGGCCGTGACGTCGAGGCAGACGTTGAAGCGAAGCGAGGGATGATCGCGCAACACGCGGGCCACCGCCACCAGCGCGGAGGTCGCCACGACGATGGTGGGGATCTCGTCGCGAGTGACCGCCACCTGGAAGGAGCCATCGGGCAGGGCCTGCTCCAGCGGGGGCGTGGTGAACTTGGTGGCCATGTCGGTGTTGGCGGCTGCGGTCGCCGAGTGTAGTGCAGGCGGGGCCCGGGGACGCCCGTCTAGAGCTTCGACTCCGAGATCTTCTTCTGCAGCTGCACGATACCGTAGATCAGCGACTCGGGCCGTGGCGGGCAGCCGGGCACGAAGACATCCACCGGCACCACCTGATCCACGCCCTGGACGATCGCGTAGTTGTCGAACACGCCGCCGACCGACGCGCATGCGCCCATCGAGATCACCCACTTGGGCTCGGGCATCTGGTCGTAGATCCGGCGGAGCACCGGCGCCATCTTCCGCGACAGCCGGCCCGCGATGATCATCAGGTCCGCCTGACGCGGGGAGGCGCGGAACACTTCGGCACCGAAGCGGGCGATGTCGTAGCGCGAGCAGCTCATCGCCATCATCTCGATGGCGCAGCAGGCCAGGCCGAACGTCACCGGCCAGATGGCCGACCGCCGGGCCCAGTGCACCATCTTCTCGACGGTGGTCGTCAGGACCGGAATTTCAAGCTGCTGTTCGAGACCCATCAGCCACCCTGGCCGCTCGTGCGGCCATCCGTGCGCGCGCCTCGGCTGGACCCCAGTCGAGGACGCCCTTGCGCCAGATGTAGACATAGCCGGCCAGCAGGATCGCCATGAACGTGACGATCTGGAAAAAGCCGGTCCAGCCGAGGTCCCGGAGCGCCATCGCCCACGGGTAGAGGAACGCGACCTCGATGTCGAAGAGCAGGAACACCATGGCCACGAGGTAGAACTTCACCGACTGCCGCTCGCGGGCGTCGCCGACCGGCGGCACGCCGCACTCGTACGGGGCCTGTTTTTCCGGCGTGACGGCGCGCGGGCCGAGAAACTGCGAAATGACGACGGTGAAGGCCCCGAAACCCAAGCCAAGGGCAAACAAAAGGAGGATCGAAAGCCAGCTCTGCATGGGTCCGGACGACACGTCCGACGGTTTGTGAAGATTTTCGCAAACCGTCCAACCCCCATGCTACTGGACGGTTAAACGCGAAGTCAACGACACGGACAGGTATCATCCTTTGGTGCGCGTCGCCCTCTTCTCCCCGATGCCGCCCGTCCGCAGCGGGATCGCCGACTACACGCGCGATCTGATCGCTGCGCTGGCGAGCGGCACCGAGATCGACGTGTTCGTCGCCACCGCCGGCGAAGTGGACGCCGCGACTGAATCGGGGGGGCCGGCTCGATACGCGACGGCACACGATTTTCCCTGGCGTCATCACCGCGCGCCGTACGACCTGACGATCTTCCAGATGGGCAACTCGTGGTGCCACGACTTCATGTGGCCCTACCTGTTCCGCTACCCAGGTCTGGTCGTCCTCCACGACGGCCAGCTGCACCACGCCCGCGCCTGGTCGCTGCTGCGGCGCCGCCGATCCGACGACTACCGCGCAGAGCTGGCGTTCAATCACCCCGAGTTGCCGCGGGAAGCAGCCGAAGCCGCCCTGGCCGGCCTCGGAGGGACGCTGTATTACTTCTGGCCGATGCTGCGGAGCGTCGTGACATCGGCGCGCGCCGTTGCCGTGCACAGCGCGGCCCTGGCTGATGAGATCCGCGCGGGCTTTCCCGATGCCGCCGTGCATGTCATCAGGATGGGCGTGCCGGACGTGGCGCCCAGGGCCGACGAAGTGGCCTCCGTGCGCGAACGCCACGGCTTCGCCCCGACGACCCTGGTGGTGGCCGCATTCGGAGGCGTCACGCCGGAAAAGCGTCTTCGCCCGCTCTTCGACGCCGCCGCCGTCGCGCGGCGGTATCACCCCGACCTTCGACTGCTCCTGGTCGGCCCGCCGCATCCGCACTACGACGTCATGCCAGAGGCCCAGTCAGCCAGGGTGGCCGATCTGGTGACGATCACCGGCTTCGTCGCCGACGCCGAGCTGCCGGCGTACCTTGCGGCCGCTGACATCGTCTCGTGCCTGCGATTTCCGTCCGCGGGCGAAACGTCAGCGTCGTGGCTGCGCGCGCTGGCGGCGGGCCGGCCGACGCTCATCAGCGATCTCCCGCAACAGGCGGCGTTGCCGACGCTCGACCCCAGGAGCTGGACCGTGGTCTCGGCGAACCCGCGCACCCGCAGTGCGCCAATCGCGGTCAGCATCGATTTGCTCGACGAAATCCACTCGCTGACGCTGGCGTTGAAGCATCTCGCCACCGATCCCCAGCGGCGTCGGTCACTAGGCGAGAGTGCCAAGCAGCACTGGGCGGCCAACCACACCGTGGATCTGATGGCGTCCGACTACCGTGAAGTCATCGCGCGCGCATCCCACCGTCCGGTGCCCGAGGTCTCGCTCCCATCGCACCTGCGGCCTGACGGCACGGAACACCTGCGCGAGCTGCTCGCGCCGTTCGCGGGCCTCGCTGTTCCTTTGCCCTCAGCCCCCCAGCCCCCCAGATCCCCCGAAGGGCGATGAGCGACCGGGCATCGTTGCGGCGCGCGCACGGTTGGCAGCTCACCGTGCTCGTGGTCTGCCTCGGCATCGTCCAGCTCCTCCTGCAGATTCTCGTCGTCCGCCCGCACCTGCCACCGGCAGGGCTCGGCGCGACCGTCGGCGCGGACTCGCCCTTCGCTGGCGCCGGCCGCGGAATCGTCGTCGTGGCGCGGCCTCCGACGCTCACCGATCTTCACGGCACGGAGGTGAACCGGGTCCAGGTGGTGCAACCCGGCGGACCAGCGGCCACCGCCGGCGTCACCGCCGGCGACGACATTCTCCGCGTGACCCGCGTGGACGATGGACGGACCGCAGACCTGACCGTCTTCCACGGTGACGACCACGTTGCCCAGATCATGTCGTGGCGGTCCGTGTACTGGCTTGGGCTCGACGGCGCGCTTCGCCTCGACCTGCAGGACGCAGCGGGCAGACGCCGGACAGTGACCGTCGAGCGGCCGTCCGTGGGGCACGTGCCCTCGGCGATGATGGGCGCCTGGCTGCGACAGCATCTCGGACTGCTGATTCAGCTGACGGTCTTCATCACGTGCAGCGTGGTGCTGCTGGTGCTGCGGCCACGGGACGTCTCGGCCCGGCTGGCCATCGCCTCCTTCGTGTTCGCCGGGTCAGCCGCCGGCGGTGTGCTGCTCGGCGCCGAGTCGGTACTCCCCGCGGGCCTCCGCCAGGTGATGACGGTGTTCTCGTGGATCGCCTCGCCGATGGCGTTTCCGGTCATCACGTTCGCCATCGCGTACTTTCCGCGCAAGTCCGCACTGCTCGTCCGTCACCCGTGGCTGTATGCCCTGCCGTTCCTGACCGCCGCGCCGATGTTCGCGTCGTGCCTGACGTCGGGACTGTTCGTCGCCGGCGTGGAACGGCTCGCCCCGCTGGTCGCGTGGGACGCCACGCACCCGACGGTGTTCTTCGCCGCGTTCGCGATCGGCCTCAGCGTGAATGTGGGGGCGATGGCGGACACCGTCTGGCGCTTCAAGCACAACTCCGACGCGCAGGAGCGGCGTCGCGTCTCACTGGCGGTGATCACGGCCGCGATCGGCACACTGGCTTTCGTCGTCAAGGACGGACTGCCGGCCTTGAGCCTGGCGCTCGCGGGCACGCCGCTCGTCTGGCCGTGGTGGGTCAGGCTGCCCCTCTTCCTGATGGTGTCGCTGCCGGCGATTGGCGTGACCTACGCGGTGGCCGTGCACCGTGTGCTGGCGCCGCGTCTGGTCATTCGCACGAGTGTGCAATACGCGCTCGCGCGAAAGACTCTGATGCTGGCGGCGGTGCTGCCGGGCGCGCTGCTCGTGCTCGCCCTGTTCCGGCGCAGCGACGAATCACTGGCGGCGATTATCGGCGGCCAGCCACTGGCCTTCGTCTTCCTCGCCGGTGCGTTTCTCCTCGCCCTTCGCTATCGCGATCGCGCGCTGGCATGGCTCGACCGGCGGTTCTTCCGCGACGAGTACGACGCGCGCGCCGTGCTCGTCTCGCTGGCGGGGCGCATTCCGTTCGAGACCGATCCGAACGACCTCACCTCGCTGGTCCTCAGCCAGATCGATCAGGCGCTCAAGCCGTCGATGGCCACGGTGCTGGTCTCCGGCGTCGAGACGGGCAAGCTGACACCGGTCAGCACGCTGCGCGGGGAGGCGGATTCGCTGCCGCAGACCGGCGGCATCAGCACGCTCCTGCAATGGTCGGACGAGCCGCTCGAGCTCGACCTCAACGACACGCGCTCTCCAGCGCGGCGGCTGCCGCCAGACGAGATCAAGTGGCTCGAGCACACCGGCGCGACGCTGTTCGTGCCCCTCTTCTCCAAGGAAGGGACCACGCGAACGCTGCTCGGCGCGATGGTGCTTGGCTCGAAGCGATCGGAAGAGCCATACACGGACGAAGATCGGCAGTTGCTCGCGTCGATTGCCGCGCAAGTCAGCCTCGGCCTCGACGTGGCGCGACTGCGGAAGCGCGAGACGATGGCTGAATTGGTTACGTCGGCCACCCCGGGAGACATCTCGGAGCTTCCCGTCGCGGAGTGTCCGACGTGCCGTGTCTGCTACGACTCGGGCACACACGTCTGTCCGACCGATCGATCGGAGTTGCGCGTCGGCGCCGTACCTCGCACCGTCGACACGAAGTACCGCGTCGATCGGCTGCTCGGCGCTGGCGGCATGGGCGCGGTCTATCTCGCGCACGACATGCGGCTCGATCGCGACGTGGCGATCAAGGTGGTCCGCGGCGATCTGCTGGCCAGCGCGGACGCGCGCGCCCGTTTCCGCCGCGAGGCGCAACTGGTCGCGCGGCTGCAGCACCCGGGCATCGTGTCAGTCTTCGACTACGGGACGCTGCCGGGCGGCGGCGCGTTTCTCGTGATGGAGTTCGTGCGAGGGCGCGACCTTCGGTCGCTGGTGAGGGAAGGTGCACAGACTGCCGGTGTGGTGACGCCGCTGCTCGCAGGAATCGCCGAGCCCGTCGAGGCCGCACACCGGATGGGCGTGCTGCACCGAGATCTCAAGCCCGAGAACATCCTGCTGCCGGAGCAGGCCACCGTTGTCGCCAAGGTGCTCGACTTCGGCATCGCGAAGGCGATCGCCGATTCGTCGGGCCAGACGGAGGGCGCGGCAGTGACGAACTTCACGACGGCAGGGCAGCCCATCGGGACGCCGGCCTACATGGCGCCGGAACAGCTGTCGGGAAGTGCGACGAGCGAGCGGACAGACGTCTACGCGCTCGGGGTGATCGGCTACGAGCTGCTGACCGGCGAGCTGCCGTTTGGTCGCGGGAGCTTCGTGGAGATCGCGATGCGGCAACAGCAGCCGGTCGAGCTGTCGGGGCCCGATCTTCCCGAGCCGCTGCGGCAGACGGTGCTGGCGGCGCTGTCGACGGATCCGGCGGGCCGGCCGGCCACCGCGCGTGCGTTCGCGGACCGGATCCGTGCGGCTGTCTGAGCAGAACTGACCGCCTCCGCCAAGGCTGCGGCGGTCCGCCGAAGCGCTGCGAAGGCGGAAGTTCGCTCCACAAGCGTCTCGCGCCGCCCGAGCGCCGACACCTGTGGCACAGGACTTCAGTCCTGTGCGACGCCTATGCCAGCGCGGCCTGGGCTACCTTGATGCGCTTGTCGAGTTCGGCGAGCGCCTGCTTGAGCTGAGTCTTGCGGGCGTCGTGCGTGGCGACGTCGAGCTGACGGGCGGTCTCGGCCCGGGCCAGTTTCAGCGATTCAAGTTGTCGGACCTGCTCCGGGTTCTTTACGGCCTGCGCGCGGCCTTTTGCGCGGCTGAGCGCCAATTCGTCCATGCGCTCCTGAATTCTGGCGTCAGCGTCGATCAGTCCTTCACCGGCATCACCCATCGTTGGTCCTCACCCCGCAGTTGGTACGATAAGAAACGGAACAAGGATTATACCGTGTCGGCGGTCCCGACACCGCTAAGATCGACCGATGGCGTTCCATCCGGCCGTCGAGACGTGGTTCCGACAGTCGTTCGGCTCGCCGACACCCGCCCAGTCGGCCGGCTGGCCGCCGATCGCGCGCGGCGAGTCCACGCTGGTCCTCGCGCCGACGGGCAGCGGCAAGACGCTGGCGGCCTTTCTGGCCTGCATCGATCGGCTCATGTTCGAGCCGCGGCCGGATCCTGCCGCGCGCTGCCGCGTGCTCTACGTCTCGCCGCTCAAGGCGCTCGCCGTCGACGTGGAGCGGAACCTGCGCGCGCCCATTGCGGGCATTATCGACGTCGCCTCCGCGCGCGGCGACGCGTTCGTCGTGCCGGACGTCGCGATTCGCACCGGCGACACGCCATCATCCGAGCGCGCGCGCTTCACCAGGTCGCCCACCGACATTCTGATCACCACGCCAGAATCGCTGTACCTCATGCTGGCGTCGCGGGCACGTCATGCGCTGGCCAGCGTCACGACGGTGATCGTCGACGAGATTCACGCGCTGGCGCCGACCAAACGCGGCGCGCACTTGGCGCTGTCGCTTGAACGGCTCGAAGCGCTGACGGGCCGCACGCTGCAGCGCATCGGACTCTCCGCAACCGTTCGACCCGTGGACGAAGTGGCGCAGTTCCTCGGCGGCGCCGCGCCGCTCGGCGCGAGTCAGCCGAAGGAGCCGCTTGGCGCCCTGAGCCTGTCGAAGGATGAGAGTGGCGGGCCCGCTTCGCAGATTCACGAAGAGTTCGAAGGCGTGGGTGCGTCGATCGGCTGGCGGCCCGTCACCATCGTGGACGCGCGCGTGCCGAAGCGGCTCGAGCTGCGCGTGGAAGTGCCCGTGGAAGACATGGCGCGGCTCGCAAGGCCGGTCGCGACCGTGAGCGCGGAGCCGCCCGCGCCGGCCAGGCCGGGGAGCCCGTCGATCTGGGCCAGCATCCACCCGCGCCTGCTGACACTGATCCGGCAGCATCGCTCGACGCTGCTGTTCGTCAACAGCCGCCGGCTCGCCGAGCGTCTGGCAGGAGCGCTGAACGAACTCGCCGGCGAGACGCTCGTGCGCTCGCACCACGGGTCGATCGCGCGCGAGCAGCGGCTCGAGGTCGAGGAGCTGCTCAAGGCAGGAGAGCTCCGCGCGCTGGTCGCGACCTCGTCGCTCGAGCTCGGCATCGACATGGGCGCCATCGACCTGGTGATACAGATCGAGGCGCCGCCCTCGGTGGCCAGCGGAATGCAGCGCATCGGCCGGGCGAGCCACCAGGTGAACGCGGCCAGCTCGGGCATCGTGTTCCCGAAGTTCCGCGGCGATCTCATCGCCTGCGCGGCGGTGACCGCAGCGATGCACGAGGGCGCCGTCGAAGCGATTCGGTATCCGCGCAACCCGCTGGACGTCCTCGCGCAGCAGGTCGTCGCGATGGCCGCCGGCGATAGGTGGACCGTAGGCGAGATGCTCGGCGTGGTGCGCCGCGCGGCGCCGTTCGCACGGCTCGGGCGGCGCGCGTTCGAAGGCGTGCTCGACATGCTGTCGGGCCGCTACCCGTCGGACGAGTTCGCCGAACTGCGCCCGCGCCTCACGTGGGACCGGGTTGCCGATACGCTCACCGGCCGCGAAGGCGTCCGCCACGTCGTCGTGGCGAACGCGGGCACGATTCCCGATCGCGGGCTCTACGGCGTCTTCCTCGCGGGGGCGAAGCCGGGCGCGAGCCGTGTCGGCGAGCTCGACGAGGAGATGGTCTTCGAAACGCACGTCGGCGAGACCTTCATGCTCGGGGCGTCCACGTGGCGCGTCGAGCAGATCACGCACGATCGCGTCATGGTGTCCGCTGCGCCGGGCGAGCCCGGCCGGATGCCGTTCTGGAAAGGCGACACCGTGAGCCGGCCGCTCGAGCTCGGCCTGCGCATCGGGCAGCTCACGCGCGAGCTCGGCGAGATGCCGCCGGCCGCGGCGATCGAGCGTCTGCAGCGCAGTCACGACCTCGACCTGACGGCCGCAGAGAACCTGCTGCAATACCTCGCGGATCAGAAAGGGACAGGAAGCGCCGTGCCCGACGACCGCACGGTCGTCATCGAGCGATGCCGCGACGAGCTGGGCGACTGGCGAATCTGCGTGCTCTCGCCCCTCGGCGGCCGCGTGCTGATCCCCTGGTGCCTCGCCGTGGTCGCCCGCCTCCGCGACGAGCTCGGTCTCGACACGGAGACGATGTGGAGCGATGAGGGGTTCGTGATCCGCTTCCCCGAGTCCGAGACGCCGCCCGATGCGCGGCTGTTCGTGCCGTCGCCCGACTCGGTCGAGCACCAAGTCCTCGATGAGCTCGGTTCGAGCGCGTTGTTCGCCGGTCGTTTCCGCGAAGTGGCCGGTCGGGCGTTGCTGCTGCCCCGCCGCCGCGCGGGACAGCGGACGGCGCTTTGGCAGCAGCGCAAGCGAGCCGCCGATCTGCTGGCGGTCGCGTCGCGCTACGGCTCGTTCCCGATCGTCCTCGAGACCTACCGCGAGTGCCTGCGCGACGTCTTCGACATGCCGGCGCTCGTGGACACGCTGACGGCCATCGCCCGCGGCTCGATCCGCGTCGTCACCGCGGACACCGCGACGCCCTCGCCGTTCGCCGCGTCGCTGCTCTTCAGCTACGTGGCCACGTTCCTGTACGACGGCGATGCGCCGCTGGCCGAGCGCCGCGCGCAGGCGCTGGCGGTCGACCACGCACAGCTCCGGGAACTGCTCGGCGACGCGGAGCTGCGCGAGCTGCTCGATCCCGACGTGCTCGACACGCTCGAGCGGCAGCTCCAGTCGCTCGACGAGGACCGCCGCGCGCGCAGCGTGGACGGGGTGCATGACATGTTGCTGCGCGTCGGCGATCTCACGCGTGAGCAGATCGCGGCGCGCGTGGAGCACCCCTCACTGATCCGCGCGGTGGACGACCTGCTCGCCGCGCGCCGTGCCATCGAGCTGCCAGTCGCCGGTGAGCTGCGCATCGTGGCGGTCGAGGACGCCGCGAGATATCGCGACGCGCTGGGCCTCCAGCTTCCTGCAGGCGTGCCGAATGCGTTGCTGGAGCCTGTCGCCGATCCGCTCGGCGACCTCGTGCACCGGTTCGCGCGCACGCACGGCCCGTTCACGACGGCAACGTGCGCGGCACGGTTCGGGCTGTCGCGTGAGGCCGTCGATCGAGCGCTCGCGAAGCTGGCAGCGTCGGGCCGCGTCGTGCAGGGCGAGTTCCGGCCGGGCGGGCGCGAGCGGGAATGGTGCGGCCGTGATGTGCTCACCGCCCTGCGCGAGCGATCGCTCGCGCGGCTCCGCAAGCAGGTCGAGCCGGTGGACGCGGGCGCGCTGGGCCGTTTCGTCGCGACGTGGCAGGGCGTGGCGCGGCGGCGTGCCGGCCTCGACGCGCTGCTCGACGTTGTCGAGCAGTTGCAGGGCGCGCCAGTGCCTGCGTCGGAGCTCGAGCGCGAGATCCTGCCGGCGCGGGTCGAAGGGTATCGGCCCTCCGACCTCGACCGTCTCGTCGCCGCGGGCGAGGTCGCGTGGATCGGCCTCGAGCCGCTCGGCGATCGAGACGGGCGCATCGCCCTCTATCTCACCGACCACCTCCGTCTGCTGCTGCAGCCACGCGACGCGTCTCGTTCGACCGAGCTCGAGCAGCGGCTGATCGACCACCTGCAGCAGCACGGCGCGTCCTTCTTCCCGAGCCTCCACGCCGGTGTCGGAGGCGGCTTCCCCGCCGAGGTCGTCGACGCCCTCTGGTCGCTCGTGTGGCGCGGGCTGGTCACCAACGACACGCTGCAGGCCGTGCGCGCGTTCGTCGAGCCGCCGAAGCGCGCGAGGCGTCCCGAACCCGCGCCGTTCCGCTCGCGCCGCGTGACGCCGCCGGAGGCGCAAGGACGCTGGTCGCTCGTGGCCGACCGGCTGCGCACGCGGCCATCGGCGACCGAGTGGGCCACCG
>Ga0310810_10011434_pt1 | contig 10372 bp, 7 predicted proteins | sample NCmetagenome_FD_207641 | JGI IMG/M metagenome (GOLD analysis project Ga0310810, IMG submission 207641) | Soil microbial communities from experimental microcosm in Duke University, North Carolina, United States - NC | ecosystem: Engineered > Artificial ecosystem > Soil microcosm > Unclassified ... | reverse complement strand
GTGGGGGTGGAGCGGGATCGGACGGTGACCAGCTCGCTTTCCAGCACGCCGCGGGTCACCTCCTGGCTGGGACTTCGCATCCTCTCGGGGAGCAGCTTCGTGCTCTCCCGCAGTCTCACGTCCCGGGACCCGGTCCGGGAAGACGTGGACACCGGCGCTTTCATCCTGCCGCAGACCCTCAACAACCTGCGCAGCTGGGAGACCGGCTTCACCTTCGACCTGCCCCGGCTGCTGCGCGGCATGACCGGCGACTCGAGCGGACTCGCCAAGGCGCTGGGACGGGTGCGGCCGTTCGACCTGGGCCGGCGGGTGCAGCGGACCTCAACCTTCGACCTGGCCGCCTTCAATCCCAACCTGAGCTACATGCTCGCCCTGGGCGGGCTGGAGAACTTCCTGGAGCAGGAAGGCACGGACGCCCTGGGAACCAGCGTCACCTGGACCACGAACCTCACCTCCGGCGCCGACCTGCCGTACGGCGTCAGCGGCTCCCTGACCTACGGCCACACCTCCACCGACCGGTACCAGCTGGTGAGCGAGAGCCGGGTGCTCACGGTGGTGGAGCAGCGCGAGTGGCCGGTCGGCAACGTGCGCTGGAACCACGTCTTCCGGGCCGGAGTGTTCAACCTCGTTTCGGCCGGCGTGGCCTTCCGGCACCGAGAGGGAAGCTCGGTGCAGGCAGGGCAGGTGAACCAGGTGCAGAGCGCCATCAACTCCGATTCGTGGCGGCCGGACATGCAGATCGGCCTCCGCAACGGGATGAGCTTTTCCTTCTCCTGGAATACGCTGGGGCAGGAGACCACCAACACCAGCAGCACGACGGTCCTGGACCAGAACGAGCTGGCCGGCAATTTCAGCCATACCTTCCGGATGCCGCGGGCGTTCGGCCGAGTCCGCCGTCAGGTCCGCTCGTCGATCTCGGCGCTGTTCTCGAGAGTGAAGAGCTGCATCGAGCAGGGTACGGGCGTCGACTGCACCACCATCTCCGACGTGACCAGGCAGGAGCTGCGCGGGGGTCTCGACAGCGACGTGGTCAGCTCGTTGACGGCGGGGCTGCAGGTAGGGTATTCGATCAACGAGGCCCGGCACCTCAACCAACGGAACTCGCAGATCTCGCTGCTGGCCTCATTCCAATGGTCGTTCGATACCGGGGGCAATCGCTAGGTGCGCATCTTCCGCTATGGAGTCATCCTGCCGGCGCTGGCCGCCGCGCTCTTCGCCGGCTGTCATCGCGACACGCCGCCGCCGAGGGAGTTCGACGGTCCCGGCGCGTTCCACTACATCGAGACCCAGGTGGGGTTCGGACCCAGGATCCCGGGTACCGAGGCGCACCAGCGCATGGCCGCCTGGCTGGACAGCCTGCTGCGCGCGCGAGCCGACACCCTGGTGACGCAGCAGTGGACCCACGTCACCGCCAAGGGCGACAGCCTGCCGCTCACCAACTTCCTCGCCCGGTTCAACACCAAGGCGGATCGGCGCGTGTTGTTCCTGGCCCACTGGGACAGTCGGCCCCATGCGGACGGCCCTGCGAGCAGGGACTCCACCGCCCCGGTGCCCGGGGCCAACGACGGGGGCTCGGGCGTCGCGGTTCTCCTCGGCGTGGCCGACGTGCTCCACCGCGCGCCGCCGACGGTCGGGGTGGACCTGCTGTTCGTGGACGGTGAGGACTACGGCGACTTCACCGCGACTCCGAACGACGTGCTCATCGGCTCGCGCTACTACGCCGCCCACCAGCCTCCCGGACCGAAGCCCCTCTTCGCGGTGCTGTTCGATCTGGTGGCCGACCGGGAGCTGCAGATCTATCAGGAAGGGAACTCGCTGATCGGGGCACCCGAGGTGGTCAACCTGGTCTGGGACACGGCCCGGCTGCTCGGCTATCGCGCGGTGTTCATCGACACCCCAAAGCACACCCTGATCGACGACCACCTGGAGCTGCAGAAGGCCGGCATCCGTGCCATCGACGTGGTCGATTTCGACTATCCCTCCTGGCATACGCCGGAGGACAAGCTCGACAAGGTGAGCGACCGCAGCCTGCAGATCGTCGGCGACGTGGCGATGGCGCTGGTGCGACGGCAGTAGCCGCGCGATTCGGTGCCGTGCCGCACCGGTGAGGGTCGGTCGCAGTGAGGTGTGCAGGCTAGTCTAGCGCCATGTCGGCCACCGAGCGGCGGGCGCTTCTGCTGTTGCTGGCCCTGGGGCTCCTGGGGCACGGCGTCCGTCGCTGGCTGGTTCCCTCCGGAGCACCACCGGGCCAGGTCGAGCTGCTCCAGGCCCTGCCACCCAAGTCTCCGCTTCCCCATCGCGACAGCATGCTGGCGCTCGCCCGTCCGCTTGGCCCGGACGAGCGGATCGACGCGGATCGCGCCACCGCGGCGGAGCTCGCGCGACTCCCACGGGTCGGCATGGCGCTCGCCAAGCGGATGGTGGCTTACCGTGATGCGCACGGTGGGTTTGGTGGCCTGCCCGGACTCGATCAGGTCCCCGGAATCGGTCCGGGCCTGCTGGGGGCGCTGGCCCAGCACCTGAGCTTCTCCGGGGCATCTCCCGGCGGGCTGGCCGCCACGGCGGCCGAGCCTGGCCCGGGCGGGACCACCCTCCCCCTGGCCCCGCTTTCTGCCACGACCACGGGCCTCCTGCCCGGCCCCCCGACCGGCCCGGCCCCGGCCGGACGGGTGAACCTCAACGCTGCCAATGCTGCAGCGCTGGACGCACTTCCCGGCATCGGTCCTGCCCGTGCGGCCTCAATTGTGCAATACCGTGCGCAACACGGCCCATTCCAGTCGGTAGACGAGCTGGGCCGGGTTCCCGGAATGGGAGCGGCGGCGGTGGCGCGCGTCCGGGAGCACGTGGCGGTGCCATGACCCCGGCGGCCCAAGAATCCCGGGTTCGCGTCCGATTCAATACCCGGTCAACAACTTATCTGTCCGGAACACATCCGAATCATGGCCACCGCAGCCGCAGGAGGGGCCGACCGGTTGGGTGAGATTCTGCTCCGCGAGGGGCTGATCTCGCGGGACCAGCTGGCGCAGGCCCTCACCGAGCAGAAGGCGAGCAAGCAGCGGCTGGGCTACGTCCTGGTCAAGCTGGGGCTGGTGGCCGAGCTGGAGGTCACCAAGCTCCTGGCCCGGCAGCACCGCATGCCCGCCGTCGATCTCTCCCGCTTCGAGGTCGACCCCAAGATCATCAAGCTGATCCCCGGCGATATGGCGACCAAGGCCGTGGTCCTTCCGCTCAAGCGGGAGGGCCGCACCCTTACCGTCGCCATGGCCGACCCGACCGATCTCGGCCTGCTGGAAGATCTCAAGTTCATCACCCGGTTCGATCTCTTCCCGGTGCTCGCGGGCGAGTACACCCTGCGGAACCTGATCGAGAAGCACTACGCCAACGATCAGCAGGAGCTGCAGACCCTCCTCAAGGACATGGAGGCCACCGGCGAAGACGTCGAGGTGGTGGAGGAGACGGAGGAGGAGGTCGCCACCCAGGCGCAGATCGAAGACGCGCCGGTGGTCAAGCTGATCAACGGGATGCTGATCGACGCGGTGAAGCGAGGGGCCAGCGACATCCACATCGAGCCGTTCGAGCACGAGATCCGGGTGCGCTACCGCATCGACGGCGCGCTGCTCGAGATCATGCGTCCGCCGCTCAAAATGAAGGCCGCGCTCACCTCCCGCATCAAGATTCTGAGCCAGCTCAACATCGCCGAGCGCCGGGTTCCGCAGGACGGCCGACTCAAGCTCAAGCTGGGCGCCCGCGTCATCGACTTCCGCGTGAGCACCCTGCCGGTGCTGTTCGGCGAGAAGATCGTGCTCCGAATCCTCGACAAGGGCAACCTGACGCTGGACCTGACCAAGTTCGGCTTCGAGGTTCAGGCGGAAAAGGATCTGATGAAGGCGATCCTCAACCCCTACGGCATGGTGCTCGTCACCGGACCCACCGGGTCGGGCAAGACGACGACGCTCTACTCCGCGCTGTCCCGGGTCAACACGCCCGAGGTCAACATCATGACCGCGGAGGATCCAGTCGAGTACAACCTGATGGGCATCAACCAGGTGCTGGTGCGGAACGAGATCGGGCTCACCTTCGCCGCGGCGCTCAAGGCGTTCCTGCGGCAGGACCCAAACATCATCATGATCGGCGAGATCCGAGACCTGGAAACCGGCGGCATCGCGATCAAGGCGGCGCTCACCGGCCACCTGGTGCTGTCCACCCTGCACACCAACGACGCGCCCAGCACGATCACCCGTATGATCGACATGGGAATCGAGGCCTTCAACGTGGCCAGCGCGGTGAACCTGGTGGTGGCCCAGCGGCTGGTGCGGCGGATCTGCAAGGAGTGCAAAGGTCCGCACAAGTACAAGGACGAGGAATTGCAGTCCCTGGGCACGGAACTTGACTCTCTCCGGGCGATTCAGTTCATGAAGGGCGCCGGCTGCGACACCTGCAGCGGCACCGGCTACAAGGGCCGGGCGGGCCTCTACGAGGTCATGGCGCTGAGCCCCGAGCTGCGGCGGATGATCCTGCGCGGCGCCTCGGTGGCCGAGCTGCGGGAACAAGCGGTGGTGGACGGCATGCTCACCCTGCGGATGGACGGCATGAAGAAGATCGAGCGCGGTGTCACCACCCTCGAAGAAGTGGTCAAGGAGACGGCGGCATGACCTTCAATCTGCGATCCCTGCTGGAAGAGATGATTCAAAAGGAGGCGTCCGACCTCCACATCACCACCGGGGAGCGGCCCAAGCTCCGGGTCGACGGCGACATCACCGACAGCTCGGTGGCCGAGATCCTGTCGCCCAAGGACACCCTGCATCTGGCCTACTCGGTCCTGACCGAGAACCAGAAAAAGCGGTTCGAGAACGAGAACGAGCTCGACTTTTCCTTCGGCATCCAGAACCTGGCCCGATTCCGCGGAAACGTATACAAGCAGCGGGGTTGCGTCTCCATGGCAATCCGCATGATTCCCTTCAATGTGCGGACCTTCCAGGAGCTGGGCCTGCCCCCGGTCGTGGGCAAGCTGGCCGAGCGGCCCCGCGGGCTCATTCTGGTCACCGGCCCGACCGGGTCGGGCAAGAGCACCACGCTGGCCGCGATCATCGACAAGATCAACAAGGAGCGGAAGGGTCACATCATCACGGTGGAAGACCCGATCGAGTTCATCCACCGCCACCAGTCGTGCATCGTGAACCAGCGGGAGATCGGCACCGACACCAACAGCTTCTCCACCGCGCTCAAGTACGCTCTCCGGGAAGATCCCGACGTCATCCTGGTGGGTGAGATGCGCGACCTCGACACCATCGGGGCGGCGCTCACCATCGCCGAGACCGGGCACCTGGCGCTGGCCACCTTGCACACCAACTCCGCGGCGGAGTCGATCAACCGGATCATCGACGTCTTCCCCTCCAACCAGCAGTCGCAGGTGCGGGCCCAGCTCGCCTTCGTGCTGGAGGGTGTCGTCACCCAGACCCTGCTGCCCAAGGCGCGGGGCCGGGGCCGGGTCATGGCCTGCGAGATCATGGTGGCCACGCCTGCCATCCGGGCACTCATCCGCGACGACAAGATCCACCAGATCTACTCCGCTATGCAGTCGGGCAAGAAGCACGGCATGCAGACGATGAACGACGCACTCTACCAGCTCTACACCAACAAGGAAGTGACCCAGGAAGAGTGTGAGCGGGTGTCGCACGATCCCAAGGAGTTCCTCCGGATGATCGGCGTGACCCCGATGGAGGAGCAGGACATCGCCGCGTCGTCGGGCGACCGGAAGCTGACGGGGGGGTTGAAGCGGTAAGGCGGTAAGTCGGTAAGGCGGTTGAGTGAGTAGCGGCGGGATGATTGACCACCGGTGGCAAGGACATCGGAGGGTGGTACCGACAGCGGAGCAATCGTACCGCCGTACCGCTTTACCGTCATTCCACCGAGGCCCGATCTCAGGAGACGACAACAATGCCGATGTTTGAATACACCGCGCGCAACACCACCGGCCAGATCCAGAAAGGCCAGCTCGACGTCGCCACCAAGGACGACGTCAGCGCCTATCTGCGGAAGAACCGGCTCATCCTGGTGAGCGTACGGGAGGCCCCCAAGCAGATCACCCTCGGCATGGGTGGGGGGCGGATCAAGACCCGCGACATCGTGATCTTCACCCGGCAGTTCGCGACCATGATCAACTCGGGCCTGCCGCTGGTGCAGTCGCTCAACATTCTGGCCTCGCAGACCGAGAACAAGACGCTCCGGGAAGTCACCAAGGCCGTGGTGTACGACGTCGAGTCCGGCAACACCCTGGCCGATGCGCTCTCCCATCACCCCAAGGCGTTCAGCGGCCTCTATGTGAACATGGTGGCCGCCGGCGAAGCCGGCGGTATTCTCGACACCATTCTGCTTCGGCTGGCCGCGTTCCTGGAGAAGAACGACGCGCTCATGCGCAAGGTGAAGGGCGCCATGGTCTACCCTGGCGTCATCATCACCGTGGCCGCCGCGGCCATCGCCGTCCTGCTCATCTTCGTGATCCCGACCTTCCAGAACATGTTCGCCGGGGCGGGGCTCGAGCTGCCGCTCCCGACCCGGGTCGTGATCGCGGCGTCGGCATTCCTGATCGGATACTGGTGGGCCATGCTGCTGGCCATCGGCGGGGCGATCTTCGCGATCCGCAGCTACTACAGCACTCCCAACGGCCGTCGGCAGATCGACGGCGCGCTGCTCCGCTCCCCGGTCCTGGGCGACGTGCTCCGGAAGTCGGCTGTCTCCCGCTTCACCCGGACCCTCGGCACCCTGGTGAGCTCGGGCGTATCGATCCTCGACGGACTCGAGATCACCGCCAAGACCGCCGGCAACACCATCATCCACGACGCGGTGATGGAGTCCCGCAACTCGATCGCGGGCGGTGAGACCATCGCGGCCCCGCTGGAGAAGTCGAAGGTCTTCCCGCCCATGGTCATCAGCATGATCGCGGTCGGCGAGCAGACCGGCGGTCTCGACGAGATGCTGACCAAGATCGCGGACTTCTACGACGAGGAAGTGGACGTGGCGGTGAGCGCGCTCCTCTCCCTCATGGAGCCCGCCATGATCGTGATCCTGGGCGTAATCGTCGGCGGCATGGTGATCGCCATGTATCTGCCGATCTTCGACATGATGAACGCGGTGCAGTAGACCGCAGCGGTCGGGCAGGGAAACGGGGCGAATCTCGCGATTCGCCCCGTTTTCGTTGCCGGTATGCCACCCAAGCGATCTCGCTTGCCTGCGTCAGGCGGGGAGCTCGTCCGACCCCCTGGCACCGCTTACCGGTGAGACGACCACCCGCCCGCCTGCGTATTCCCTCTCGAAGGTCATCGACCAACCCGCCGCTCGCCGGCGACCACGAGGGGGAGTCATGCACTGGTACCGATTCCGTCGCGATCTGCGTAGGCTGGCCTGCGCGCTGACCCTCGTGCTGGCCGCGGGCTGCGGCAGCGGGCACAATCCGGTCGAGCCCGGCGGCGGGGGTGGAAATGACGGAGGTGGAAACGGTGGGGGTGGAAACGGTGGCGGACCCATTGGCGGCGGCAACGAGGGCATCGCCGGGGAATACCAGCTCGTGAACTACGGCGGCCGGGTCTCCCTGCCGATCGAGCTGCAGATCGAGAGCTGCCCAGCGGTCACCTTCACCGGCGGCGGCCTCACGATCTACGACAACGATACCTGGTATCTCACCCTCGACTACACCGACGCCAATGGCGCGGATTACCTGGAGGACGAGGGTAGCCTGGTGCAGAACGGCACCGCCCTCTCGTTCACCTCCGCCGACTACGGCGACAGCTTTCAAGGCTCGGTGGACGGCCGGGTCGTCAAGTTCGACTACGACTGGTGCCCCGACGGGCAGTCAGACATGCAGCCGTGGTTTGCCAAATGAGGCACGAGCCAAGGGCGGCTAAGGTCCGTCCTCGTTGAGCAGCCCGGCGTCGCCTGGGGACAGGCTGGGGTAGCTCGGCTGGTAGAGCTGCTCCTCGATCGCCTGGGCGAACACCTCCGGCGCCATGACGCCAGGCAACTCCCGGCGGGCCGCACTCACCACCGCCGTCGCCACCAGCACCGCCACCTCGCGCAGCCGGTCGATGCCGGGGTACACGGCGCCCCGGTCGAGCTCCGCCGGAAGCACGGCGCCGGCGAGTGCTTCGGCGGCCGCCAGGAACATCGCGTCGCTGATCCGCGGCAGGCCGGCGGCGACCACGCCCAGGCCGACGCCGGGGAAGATGTAGGCGTTGTTCGCCTGGCCGATGACCCGCTGCTGCCCGCGCCAGTCCAGCGGCGCGGCCGGACTTCCGCTGGCGTAGATCACCCGCCCATCGGTCCCGCGGTACGCCTCCTCCGTGGCACACTCGGCGCACGAGGTCGGGTTCGACATCGCGAAGACGATGGGCCGGGGATTGTACTCCGCCATCGCCCGGAGGATACGCTCGGTGAACAGCCCGCCCTGCCCCGAGAGCCCGATGAGCGCGGTCGGGCGCAGCGTGCGCACCGCCGCGAGCAGGTCGGGCTCGGGCGGATGCGTATGGGCGTAGCGCAGGGGATAGGCCGGGAGCCCGCTCCGCGCCGCCACCAGCAGGCCGTCACGGTCGAAGAACCAACTGTGGCGGCGCGCCTCGGCCTCGCTCAGCCCGTCCCGCCGCAGGGCCGCGGTGAGCAGATCGGCGGCGCCGACCGCCACGCCGGCGCCGACGAAGAGCACCCGCTGAGCCCCAAGCGGGGCGCCGGTCAGCCGCCCCGCCGTGAGCAGGCCGGCCAGCACCACCGCCGCCGTGCCTTGGATGTCGTCGTTGAACATCCGGGCCCGGTCGCGATACCGGGCCAGGAGAGCGAAGGCGTTCGGAGTCCCGAAGTCCTCGAACTGGATCAGGGCGCCGGGGAACACGTCCTCCACTGCCTCGACGAACTCGTCCACCAGCTCGAGGTACTCCGGGCCGCGCAGTCTGGCCTGAGGCAGGCCGATGTACTGCGGAGCCGAGCGCAGCGTCTCGTTGTCCGTCCCCACGTCGAGCATCACGGGCAATCCGCGGGAAGGGCTCAGCCCGCCGCATGCGCTGTAGAGCATCAGCTTGCCGATCGCGATCCCCATGCCGTGCGCGCCGAGATCGCCCAGGCCAAGGATGCGCTCGCCGTCGGTGACCACCACGACGGCGACATTGCGCTGGGGCCAGTTGCGGAGCAGCTCGCGCACCCGCCCCCGATCCCGGGCCGAGACGTACAGGCCGCGGGGCCGGCGGAAGATGAGCCCGAACTGCCGGCATGCCTCGCCTACCGTCGGGGTATAGAGCACCGGCAGCAGCGCCGCGAGATTGTCGATGACGGTCCGATAGAAGAGCTGCTCGTTCCGATCCAGCAGGTCGATCAGGTAGAGGTACTGGTCGAGCGGGCGCTCCTCCATGCGGCGCAGGTTGGCCAGGATCCGCCGTACCTGCTCCTCCTGGGTGAAGACACGGGGCGGGAGGAGGCCTCGGAGCCCCAGTGCCTCCCGCTCCTCGTCGCTGAACGCGGTACCCCGGTTGAGCCGCGGGTCGTGGAGGATGTCGACGCCCCTCGGCGCCCGCCGATCGGGAGAGCGGCTCCGGGTTTCGCTGCGAGGTTCGTCCGGCGGGGTCACGGGGGTGAAGATACACCCGGCGCGAGCGCCCGGAGCACGCCGACCGCGCCCTTGGTCGCGTCGGCGAAGGCGTGCGTCACGAACGGATAGTCCCCCGGCTCCCGCAGGCGAACCTCGAAGATCGCGCCGCCGCCGACCGGGACATTTACCGTCTGGACCCCGATCAACGGGTTCGTCTGGCTGCCATCCTCGAAGACCCGCTCGAAGATCCCACCCACGACGTGAAACGAGCTGATCCGGTTGGGTCCGGCGTTCACCAGGTAGATCCGGATCAGCTCGTTGGGCCGGGCCTCGATCGGGTGGCTGGCATACTGACTGGCGCGGCCGTTGAAGACGATGTGGTCGGGGGCCTGACCCAGGAGCTTCTGCCAATCCAGGCTCTGATTCCCATCCTGGTCGGCCTTTCCGGTGAGGTAGAACTCACTCTGCACCAGCACGAGCTCCTTCGCCTTCGGTCGCGGCGTGGCCGGATCGACCACCAGCGCGCCGTACATCCCGTTCGCGATGTGCATCGCCACCGGCGCGGTCCCGCAGTGGTACATGAACGCCCCGGGGACCCGCGCCACGAAGCGATAGTGCAACGAGTCCCCGGGCATGACGTTCGTGTAATACTTGCTTGGCGCGATCTCCGCGGCGTGAAAGTCCATGCTGTGGGGAATGTTCGCCCCGTTCACCAGGGTGAAGTCCACCGTGTCTCCCTGACGGACGTGCAGGAACGGCCCAGGTACCGTACCTCCGAAGGTCCAGGCCGCGTAGGTCACGCCA
>Ga0310810_10011433_pt1 | contig 10373 bp, 10 predicted proteins | sample NCmetagenome_FD_207641 | JGI IMG/M metagenome (GOLD analysis project Ga0310810, IMG submission 207641) | Soil microbial communities from experimental microcosm in Duke University, North Carolina, United States - NC | ecosystem: Engineered > Artificial ecosystem > Soil microcosm > Unclassified ... | reverse complement strand
GCCCGCGATCGTGGTCGTCAACCGCACGTTCGCCGACAAGTTGTTCCCCGGCCAGAATCCCGTTGGAAAGCGTCTGCTGCTCACGTGGGAAGGCGGGAAGAATCCCACGTGGCGCACGATCGTCGGACAGTACGGGGACGTGCGTCATGGAGGGCTCGATACGAACAAGAATCCGCAGCGCATGGAGCTCGCGGTGCCGATCGCACAGCTTCCGTTCACCATGGACGAGATCGGGCTCGTGGTACGGAGTCGAACGGATCCGGAGACGCTGGTGCCTGCGCTCCGACGCGTCGTCAACTCCATCGCCCCGTCGCTGCCGCTGTTCGAGGTGCACACCATGACGAGCCTGATCGATCGGACAAGCGATGTGCTGCTCGGCCGCATTCTCGCGTCGGTGCTCGCGGTGTTCGGCGCGATCGCGATGCTGCTCGCCGCGCTCGGGCTATATGGTGTCATCTCCTATTCGGTCACGATGCGTACGTTCGAGATCGGCGTGCGTTCCGCGCTCGGCGCCGATCGCTCGGCGGTCGTGCGGATGATTCTGGGACAGGGCGCGCGGTTGGTCGTGACGGGACTGATCGTCGGACTCGGCGGAGCAAATATCGCCGCGCGGGTCATGCGGTCGCTGCTGCACGGCGTTTCGCCGGCAGATCCAATTGCGGTCGGCGGAACGGTGGCCGTGCTGCTCGCGATCGGGACGTTAGGCAGCCTCCTGCCCGCGCTGCGGGCGAGTCGGATCGAGCCAACGGAGGCGTTGCGGAGTCAGTGAGCTGAACACGTGATGGTGGGCGAGTTTATCGACTATCGACTCATGGCTTGCTGAATCTCGATAAACGGTTTATCGTTTATCGAGAAATCATACAGTCCCAGCCATGAGGCTCGAATTTGATGATCCAGCCGAACGCCGACGCGTTATCGGTCTCGCACAAGGTTCTCCGGCTCCTGATCACGTTGAACTGGCTCTTCGGCGCCGCGATTCTCGTCCTCCTCGTTTGGACGTTCGCCGCCGCGGAATTCGTCGCGCGCGCACTGGGCACGGATGACAGTCCGCGCGCGCTTCTTGGCATGCGCCTCATCATGGTGGTCGGCGTCGCTTGTACGCCCATCGCGAACGCGATTTTTTCCCGACTACTCTGGATCGTGGAGACGGTCCGCGCCGGCGACCCATTCGTGACCGAGAATGCTGCGCGGTTGCAGACGATCGCCTGGTCGGTGCTGGCGTTGGAGCTCGCCCGTTTCCTCATCGTAGGCATCGCGAACAGCGTTTCCACAGCTGCCCGTCCAATCCATATCGACTTGAATCTCTCCGTCACGCCCTGGCTGGCGGTGCTCCTGTTGTTCGTGCTGGCGCGCGTCTTCGACCACGGCGCTCGCATGCGCGAGGATCTCGCCGGGACGGTCTAGCCATGGCGATCAACGTCAAGCTCGACGACATGCTGTATACGCGCCGCATGTCGCTGACGGAGCTCTCGGAGCGGGTTGGTATCACGCTCGCCAACCTGTCGGTCCTCAAAACCGGCAAGGCTCGCGCAATCCGCTTCTCCACGCTCGACGCCATCTGCGACGTGCTGCAGTGCCAACCGGGGGACATTCTGGAATTTCGCCCGGGTGAGGCCAGCGATCGCGACCGTACCGACACCGGGCGCGAGCCTAACGCCGCCTAATGTCACCGAAAGCAAAGGCGAGACTGAGTGGCGCCCTGTACCTCGCCACGATCGTCGGCGGGATTGTCGCGCAGGCTTTCATCGGCGACCGGCTCGTCGTGACCGGAGATGCGGCCGCCACCGCTCGCAACATTCTTGCGAATCCGATGCTCATTCGCGTGGCCTACGCCATCTTCATGATCGAGATGGCGTGCCAGACGGCGATGACCGCCGTCATGTATGACCTGCTGATGCCCGTTGATCGCAGCCTGGCGAGAACAGCGGCGGTATTCGGTTATATCGGGTGCGGCATCAAGGCGATGGCGCGCCTCTTCTTCTATGCACCGCTCTTCGTGTTAGGCGGCGCGTCGTATCTCTCGGCATTCGACGCCAGACAGCTCGAGGCGCTGGCCTATCTCCTGATTCGCATCAACGCCCAGGGAACACAGATCGCTCTGGTCTTCTTCGGCGTCAGCACGCTGCTGACCGGGTACCTCATGTTTCGAGCGACGTTCCTTCCGCGCGTGTTAGGTGTTCTGTCCCTGATCGGCGGAGCAGCGTGGCTTGCGTTCATCTATCCACCGCTCGGCAACACGCTCTTTCTGCCGATCGTACTCTTCGCGTTGATCGGTTGCGCGGTGACCATCGGGTGGCTGCTGGTGCGCGGCGTCGATGAGAAACGGTGGTACGAGATGGCCGCGACGTCATCGGCGTCGATTTGGCGCTAACTAGGTGTACAAAGTCTCGAATCCGCGTCATCGTTGTGATCGTGTTTCATCCGCGTTAGGTGTTGCTGTACTTTTGTCGTCGTCGTTCTTCGCTCGTCCCTGGTCGGCTGCTTACCAGATGCCGCGACGCGACGACGCGCTTGAACTGGACCGAGCTGCCGAAGTTCATGACGAGGCCCACTTCAATTCACCAGCGCTCCGCCACCTCGTCGAGACGCCGAGCCCACCACGCCCATTCGGCGTGCGCCGCTTCGCTCGCGACCGCGACCTGCGCGCCCTTCGCCCAGAGCATCGTGCGCGCGCCATACATAACGGCGACATCCTCGAGCCGAGCCCAGAGCGTGTCATCGAGCTTTTGTTCGAGCTCGCGCTCGAGCAACTCGCGGTAGCGGGCGATCACCGCCTCCTTGCTCCGTGACAGCCGGCTGGCGTTCACGGCAAGGTACCAGCCAAGATCGGTGGTCGATGGCCCCGCCCCGATCAGCGCCCAATCGAACGCAGCGACGCCGCCCTCCGGCATGGGAGCGAAGTTCGCGACCTTGACGTCGCCATGGACCAACGTCTGCGGAAGGTCGGCCCACGCCTCATGAACGATCGGCGCCGGACAGCGAAGCACGTCCGCCGCACGCACCGACACTCGCGCGAGCGCCGCGCCCCACCCGAGCCGCAATCGGTCGCGAAGCGCCGGCGGCATGAGAGCGAGCGCAGCGGCATCCTCGAGCACGTTCGGGAGCACGATGTCCGACGTCGCTGACGCACGTCCGAGCCAGCCGATCGAGAGCGCAGGTGAATGCCAGAATCGCGCGTGGAGTCGAGCCAATGCCGCCAGCAACTCGTCTTCGTGCGGGCGCGCGATGGGCTCGCGCACGTCAGGGAACACGTGCGCGGCGAGGTCGTCCATCAGCAAGCCCGATTGGCCACCCTCGACCGCGTACGCGACGTAGGGCGACACGAACGCATCCCACACGGCGTCGAGCGAACGCTCGGCGAGCAGCGACCACTCGCGCCCGACACGGTCGCCGGACCGAATCGCGGTCCACTCGCGCGCGGGATCGCAGAGCTTGAGGACGAAGCGTCTCGTCTCGCCGGAAGGAAGCACCGCAACGAGTCGTCGGTGCGTGGCTCCCGAGAACCCGACGGTCGACAGGGGCTCCTCCCGCACGCTCACGGCACCGAGCGATGCCGGGTCGGTCAGGTCCGCGAGGCAACCCAGGCGAACGGTCCGCATGACGCGACGATTCACCCCGTCCGGGGAGGGCGCAAGGCCGCTAAACCTTTCGGCAACTCCACCCGTCGAACTCGTACAAGCCAGTGCTACATAGGTAGCGGGATAATGTACCGGAGGAGACGGGACCATGTCCGACATCACGCACTCCGTCATCGGCGACATCCGCTTTGCTGCGCGCCAGCTCCGCCGCAACCTGCCGCTCACCATTGCCGCGCTTCTCTGCTTCGCACTCGGCGTCGGCGCCAACACGTCCATCTTTTCCGTCGTCAACGCGGTGCTCTTCCGGCCGCTGCCCTTCCCGGATGCCGACGAGCTCGTGATGGTGAGCGAGGGGATCCCGAAGCTCGCCGCCGACATCGGCTCCATCTCGGCGGCCGATCTCCTCGACTACAAGGAAGCGGAAGGCCGCGTGTTCGAGTCGCTCGCCCTCGCACAACAGCGAGGCGTCACCGTCATGGTGGACGGCGAGGCCGACATGGTGCCTGGCGCAGCGATCACGCCGTCGGCGTTCAGGGTGCTTCGTGTGGCTCCCGCGGTCGGACGCGCGCTCGTCGATGACGATACGGCCACAAGCGCGCCGCCGGTCGTCGTCATCAGTGACGCGCTCTGGCGTCGCCGGTTTGGTGCCGATCGGTCTATGGTCGGCAAGCAGATCACCTTCTCGAGCGGCCAGACCGCCGAGGTCGTTGGCATCATGCCCCGCGGATTCGCCTTCCCGCTGCCGGGCCTTGGCATGCCGGTCGCCGACGTCTTCTTCCCGTTCTGGTTCTCGCCGACCGTGATCCGTCAGCGCGCCGACAATTTCGGCACGCTTGCCTTCGGGCGCCTCCGGAACGGGGTATCCATGGCCCGCGCCGAGGCGTCGCTGACCGAGATCGTGCGGCAGTTGCCACAGCGATATCCCGACAGCTGGGGGAAAGCTCAGGTCAACGGTGGTACTCCGCTCATCCACGTGAAAGGCCTGCGCGCCACGGCGGTCGGAGAGTCACGTCGCCCGCTGCTCGTGCTGCTGGGGGCCGTTGGTTTCGTGCTGCTCATCGCCTGCATCAACGTGGCGAGCCTGTTCGTCGCCCGCGCCTCGGCCCGCAGGCGCGAGATCGCGATTCGGAAAGCGCTCGGTGCCACGCGCGGCCGCCTAACGCGGCAATTCCTCGCGGAGGCGTTACTGCTGCTCGCCGCGGGGTCGGCGTTAGGTCTCCTCGCGGCACGGTGGGGGACGCGGGTGTTGGTCGCTCTCGCGCCAGGCGACTTCTATTCGTCGTTCGATGCCTCCATCGACGCGCGAGTGCTCGCGGTGACTGGCGGACTCACGATGCTCACCGCGTTGGTGTTCTCGATTCTCCCGGGCTTGCGCGGCCCGCAGTCCGACGCCGAACAGTCGTTGCGCACGGAGGAACGGTCGTCTACAGCGAATCGCGTGAGCCAACACGGTCGGCGCGTGCTCATCGTGAGCGAGGTCGCGTTCGCGCTCGTGCTCACGATTGGCGCGGGACTCATGCTGAGGAGCTTCGCCCGCGTGCGTGCGGTGAATCCCGGCTTCGATCCGGAGAACGTGGTGAGCTTCCGTGTAAGTCTCCCCCCGGACGCGTATCCTGACGCCGACCGGATCAAGCTGACCGAGCTCGAGATCCTGCGGCGCCTGCGCGAGATTCCCGGCCTGATGTCGGCAAGTGCGACGTCGACTCTGCCGATGCAGGGTGACTGGCTGATCGTCTTCACACCCGAAGGGCCAACGCCGTCGCAGTTGCCGGTCGCCACCAACGCGCTCGTTCTACCCGGCTTCTTCGAGGCCATGCGTATTCCGCTCCGCGCAGGCCGGGTGCTCACCGAAAACGATGCGAAGGGCACGCCGCGCGTGGTGGTCATCAACGAGACGATGGCGCGGAAGTACTATGGGAACGCGAATCCGATCGGTCGACAGTTCAAGTGGGGATCGCGCGATTCGCCGGGTCCATTGAGTGAGATCGTGGGCGTCGTCGCCGACGTGAAGACCCGTACGCTCGACGAGGAACCAACTCCTGCGGTGTATCACCCAGTCCTGCAGCAGGACACAACGCAAATGTCGGTCGGTATGTATCGCGGGCTGTCGTATGTCGTGCGGACGAGAATGGCGCCGGCGACCGTCGCCGCGTCGCTCAGGACAGCGGTGCGAGGTGTGGACCCGAAGCTCGTTGTCTTGAACGTCCTGCCGATGGGCACGATCGTCGGCAGCACAATCGCGTCGCGGAAGTTCAACGCCGCGCTGCTGGGTCTGTTCGCGGCGCTGGCGTTAGCGCTCGCGGCTACCGGTGTGTACGGCGTGCTTCAGTATTCGGTGATTCAGCGCAGACGTGAGATGGGAATCCGCCTCGCGATCGGCGCGACGTCGTCGGACATGATCCGGCTCATCGTCGGCCAGGCGGTGGGTCTCGCGGCCATCGGCGTTGCGATCGGACTGGCGGGCGCGTTTGCGCTCACGCGGGTGATCCGTGCGCTGCTGTTCAACACCGATCCGCTCGACGCCTTCACGTTTGCTGCGAGCGCCGGGGTGTTGCTGGTGATCGCGGTGTTGTCGGCCTACTTGCCGGCGCGGCGGGCCTTGCGCGTCGATCCGACTGTCGCAATGCGGGCGGAGTAGACAGAGCTTCCTCACGACATTGCGAACGGGCGCGTCGGATAGCGGGCGTGTTACAGAGAGGTAATTGCGGCTCTAGGAAGCTCGGATAACTTGGCGTGGACAACGCATTCTCTCGACGCGAGTCCGTTCGCGCCGCTCTCGCTGTTCGGCCATTCTCCAACGACGAGCCCTATGCCCCTGCCCACCATCTTCGATCCGAGCGGTGTCTCGGACGTCAAGCTTCTCAAGTACGGAAAAGTCTATCTCCTGACGATGGGAGACGGGTCGGAGCTGGTCATCAAGGCCGAGTCGCAGCAATTCCAGATCACAGATCGCATCGCCGAGCGGAAAAAGATGGACTTCGGGTTCCAGATTGCGCAGAAAGTGGCGAGCGCTGGTAACGCGCGCGTGATGGACCAGGTCGAGGTCAAGCGACTTGCCAGGTTGCAGGCGGCCTTTCCCGATCCCGCGTTTGGCTGGGACGTCTCGCTGGACCCGAGATACAATGCGCAGACCAGTTGGCTCCTCATGGAAGCCGCTTCCGGCCTCAAGAACCTCGAGGACGTGATGGGGAAGGGCGAGGGCAAGCAGTTTCTCTCGCTTCTCATGCTGTTCGGGCTGCACCAAAAGGACAATCTGGTCGCTCTCGGAAAGATCCTGGCGATGGACTGTTTCCTCGGGAATTCCGACCGTTTCATCGTCGACGACTCGACGGCGCAGGACCCGATCAAGAACCTTGGCAACGTGTTCTTTCAGAAACAGTCGGACAAGTCGTTCAAAGTTGTCGGGATCGATCCAATGGATCCCAATTCCGGGTGGGCCAAGCTGGATCAGGACATCCTGACGGTTACGCAGGCGGTGTCGCGGCAGGGCGGGCGCCAGGTCACGGAAGAAATGAAGCAATGGCCCGGGTTGATCCTCAAGAGCGACAAACGCATGCGTGACCTGGCCAAGCGCTGCCTGCGGGCCGTCAACGATCACCTGATGGAGTTCGCCAAGCTCAGTGACAAAGAGAAGAAGACGTGGACCGTCCGCGGCAAGCACTTCGATCTCGTGGAGAAGGGGATCAAGAAAGGGCGTGACGAGATCAAGTTGATCGCGAGGGCACGCGTGGCGCCGAAGGGCGGCCGCGCCGGTGCGCCCACCGGGTTGATGAGCCGCATGCAGACGTTGGGTTGGGCCTGAGTCGCGCCGGCTTGCTACGTAAGCCGCAGGTCAGCTGTCGGCTCTGACGATCGCGGTTCGTCCCTGCTTGCAGTTTGCTGACCGCCGAGGAGTGGCGGGCGGGCGCGCGTCGGTCAACATCGAGATGACACGCGTGTCGAACAGTCTCCTCGAGCGAGGCATCCGTGCGACGACCCTCTTACACTCTTCCCGCCATTGCGCTGGCGATGCTCGCCTGCGCCCCGGCCGAGCCGAAAGCATTCAGCTCGGCCGACGAGCGGGCGATTCGCCAGGTCGATTCACTGTACGTCGCCGCCTGGCTGCGCGACGATACGGCCGCGGTCCTCCAGACGCTGGCGCCCGACGCCGTGCTGATGCCGGCCGGGCAGCGTCCGCTCGCGACGCCTAACGATATCCGGGCCTTCTGGTGGCCCGCCGACGGGTCGCGGACGAAAATCCTGACGTTCCATCGCGTCATCGACGAGATTGCGGGCGACCCGAGTCTCGCGTGGGTTCGTGGGACGGACACGCTCACGTTCACGTACGACAAGGGTCAGACACACAGCCAGCTCGCCAGTCGCTCCATGACGCTGGCGGTGTGGCGGCGACAGCCGGACGGCTCCTGGCGCATCAGCCGGATGATGTGGGGCACGCGTGCCCCGTAGCGAGCTGCCGTATTACCCGACGTATGAGAGAACCACGTAATCCGTCCCATCGAATACAAAGTCAGCCACCTCGCGCATGCCCATTTTCGCGTGCGCACGCAACGATGCCGGATTGTCGCGCCGGATGAACAGAACGCCTTCGCGTCCCGGCTCCAGTTGTCGCAATTCTGCAACCATCTCCTGCGCCAGTCCTTTGCCACGTTCTTCTTCGCTCACGCAGATGGGGCCATAGACATACGCGTCAGGTGAGCCCGGGTATGCGTCCAGCATCGCGCGAATGATGGGAACATCGTCATTCATCTCGCGTGGACTATTCATGAGGAAAGCGACGATGCGGCCATTTCGGCGCGCAACGATCAACGGCATCGCGCGCATCATTGCGGCGACGCGAGAGCGAGGCAGCTCGGCAGACAGCAACCCGCCGCGTTCGGGCTGGTTTGCCGCTTGCAACTCCAGAATGCCATCCAGATCGCGTTCAGCCGCCCTGCCGATCTCCACTCCGGAAATGGTCACGACTCTAACCTCCGGCGCCTAACGCTGCCGTTTCAGATCGCGGCTGAGTGGTCAATGCGGCGCGCATTCGGTTCAGGTCAACTCGACTGGCCCTTGCCGTGCCACTTGAGCCCGATCTGGGCGGATTGGCGTAGGCGCTCCGTCAGCTGTCCGGTGTGGTGTTGGAGATGACGAATGTTCACCAACTGATGCTCGAGCTTTCCCATCTGATACCAGGGGAAACCGCACTCCGGCGCGTTGAGGTCAAGCGAGTCGACGGCCAGGTCGATCCGCGACTCGAGGTCCTTCCAATAGGCCGTCAGCTCCTCGCTCGAGTAAGGAATACGTAGAGTTCCGTCGGGAGCGGGCCCGAGCTCCCAGTAGCCCTTGCGGTGCTGAGACCAGGGAACGAACGCCTGTTCGGACGCGCTCAGGTAGAAGTCGGTGTAAAAGAGCGTGTGATAGATGACCTGCCAGGACTGGTTCCTGTACGAGTCGTCGGCCCAGAGCCCCTCGGGACACGAGTCGAGGGCTGCTCTCAGCATTGCCATGCCCCCGTGATACTGGCTTTTGAGCGCGGCTTGGATTGTCATGGACGGGTAAGTCAGGAGTGTGGCTAGTCCTCGCGCTTCATGCGCTCGCGCCGCGCGCGTTCAGCGTCGCTCGGTGAATCGAGCGCGGTGTCGCCGATCTCGATGTCGCCCGCGCGCTCGTAATGACCGATCAAGAGGCCGGTGCTCGAGACGCGTGATCTGGTCAGCTTGTAGCCGTGCGGCACGGAGCCGTCGGCGAACAGCTTCTTGCCACCGCCGAGGACGACCGGGATGGTGAAGATGCTGATTGCGTCAACGAGGTCATTGGTGAACAGCGCGTGAACGAGCTCAGTGCTGCCCTGGGTGACGAGATTCGGGCCGTCTGCTGCCCGCAAACGCTCCACGTCGGCGATGTCTCGCAGCAGCACCGAGCCCTGCCAACTCGTATCGACGTCGCCCGAGCGCGAAACGAGGTACTTCTTGATGCGCTTGAACAGCCTGGCGATGCGGCCGGCGGAGCCGGTTTCGTCGTAGTAGGGCCAGTATCCGGCGAAGATCTCGTAGGTCTTTCGCCCGAGGAGGAGATCGCAGTTCTCCGTCAAGACGCGGTCGATCTCTTCGCCGAACACCTCGTCGAAGTAGGGCATAACCCAGCCGCCCAACTGAAAGCCCCTGGTGGGATCCTCCCAAGGGCCGCCGGGCGCCTGCATGACTCCATCCATGGAAACCTGGGCGCCGACAATGATCTTTCGCATGGATTACCGTCTCACGCAAACGAAATACCGCGTGGTACTGATAGGCTGCGGTTTTCCACGTCGCCCCGCAACCATCCAGAACGGAGGGGTCGACCGCATGAGCGGGCATGAGCAGCATACTGGGCATCAATCCAGGTCGCCGAAGACCCCTCGCGCAACGAGCTGATTGAAAAGGGAACGGCTTTCCGGGATGCTAGCGTCCCGAGCGGTCGTTCCCCTTTCTCATTTCGGCTCGTTGTAAGAGGGAGCGTCCCTGTAGAGCGGGATGCAAAGCATGCTGCTCATGCCGCTCATGCGGTCGACCCCTCCGTTCTGGATGCTGGATTCGCTCTCAATTGGCGCGCGGCGCATTTGGCGCCGGCGGATCCTCACGCCACCACCACTGTGTCGGCAGGGGCCTAACGCGAGGCCATATCTCATCGAGCGTGTTGCCGTCGTAGAGCCGGCCGTTCTTCATCACGTACCGGATGCTATTTGTGTTCCTGATGTCCTCGAGCGGATTCCGGTCGAGCACCTGCAGGTCCGCGAGCTTCCCGACCTCGAGGGTACCGAAATCCTTCGCGTGACCA
>Ga0310810_10011432_pt1 | contig 10374 bp, 3 predicted proteins | sample NCmetagenome_FD_207641 | JGI IMG/M metagenome (GOLD analysis project Ga0310810, IMG submission 207641) | Soil microbial communities from experimental microcosm in Duke University, North Carolina, United States - NC | ecosystem: Engineered > Artificial ecosystem > Soil microcosm > Unclassified ... | reverse complement strand
AATTTTTAGCAATTCGTAAATATTCTTGTTGAGAAAATTACAATGAAACTTACCATTTCCAATTACAAGATTATTGAAGTCATTTATGAAGGTTCCACTACTCGGATTTATCGCGCTTTGCGAGAACTAAATCCAACTTCAGTAATTATTAAAACTATTAAATCAGAATATCCCAGCATCGAACAACTAGCTCGATTAAAACATGAATATAAAATTATCAAATCTTTAGATATTGAAGGAATTGCTAAAGCCTTAGACTTGGTAAGATATCAAAACGGTATCGCGTTAATTTTAGCAGATTTCAACGGAGAAAATCTAAAACTAAATCTCAGCAACCGAAAAATTGAAATAATCAATTTTTTGCAAATTGCCATTCAGCTGGCTTCAATTCTCGATCAGTTGCATCGAAACAAGATCATCCATAAAGATATTAAACCACATAATATTCTGATTAACTCTAAAACCGAGCAAGTAAGAATTATCGATTTTAGCATTTCATCGTGTCTATCGATAGAAAATCAGACGGTCAGTAATCCCAATCTAATCGAAGGCACCCTCGCCTACATGTCACCAGAGCAAACTGGAAGGATGAACCGCTCAATTGACTACCGAACAGACTTTTATTCCTTAGGCGTTACCTTCTATGAAATGCTAACGGGACAGCTGCCTTTTCAAGCTACCGACCCCCTAGAATTAATTCACTGCCATATTGCCAAAACACCTGTATCTCCCAGAGAGCTAAATCCAAAAATTCCTCAAGTTGTTTCAGATATCATAATGAAGTTATTAGATAAAACTGCCGAAAGACGATATCAAAATGCCTTGGGATTAAAGGCTGACCTGGAAGCTTGTGTGAACAGACTAGAGGAGTTTGGCGAAATTTCTCCTTTCACTATTGGTCAGTTAGATTTATACAGTCAATTCCTAATTCCCCAAAAACTGTATGGTCGCGAACAAGAAGTCACTACTTTGATGGATGCCTTTGAACGAGTGGCTCTTGGCACAACTGAAATGATGTTAGTCAGTGGTTATTCGGGAATTGGTAAATCTTCGCTAATTAATGAAGTTCATAAACCCATCGTGCGTCTACGGGGATATTTTATAGCGGGTAAATTTGACCAATTTAAACAAAATATTCCTTATGCTTCTCTCATTCAAGCCTTTCAAGAATTGATGCGGCAACTACTAACGGAAAGCCGGGAAAAAATAGCCAATTGGAAAGCAAAGCTTTTAGAATCCTTAGGAGCCAATGCTCAAGTTATTATTGATGTTATTCCCGAAGTTGAATGGATTCTTGGTGCTCAGCCAGGTGTCCCTCAATTAGAGCCAGCTGAATCACAAAATCGATTTAATCGGGTGTTTCAACAATTCATTCGAGTCTTTACCCAACCCGAACATCCTCTCGTTCTGTTTCTAGATGACTTGCAGTGGACGGATTCAGCCTCTTTAAGGTTGATTCAATTGCTAGGTTGCGATCCAGATAGTCAATATTTGTTGTTAATTGGCGCATATCGCGATAACGAAGTTAGCCTCACTCATCCATTGAGGTTGACGTTGGACGAGATGCGCTCCTGCGGCGCAAAAGTGAACAACATTGTCCTCCAACCCCTGCATATTACGGATGTCGGCGAATTAGTGAGCGATACTCTTCGTAGTAATGTAGAACAGTCAAAGCCCTTAGCGGAGTTAGTGTTTAACAAAACTCAGGGTAATCCCTTCTTCTTAACTCAGCTGCTCAAATCTCTTTACCAAGCAAACCTGTTGTTCTTTGATTTCAGTCAGGGTTGCTGGCAGTGGGATGTTGATTGTTTTCAAAGCATTGATATCACTGAGAATGTCGTCGAATTGATGGTCAAACAAATTCAAAGACTTTCGCAGAAGACGCAAAACGTCTTAAGGTTAGCAGCCTGCATTGGGGACAAATTTACTTTAGATATTTTAGCGATCGTCAATGAAAAATCTCAATCAGAAACAGCCCAGGATTTGTGGGAAGCACTACAAGCGGGTCTAATTTTACCTCTTTCTGAGGCTTATAAAATTCCACTAACCTTTGACCTAGAAACCTCAAGAGCTTCGCAGGTTGATCCATTAAAAGTTGACTATAAGTTTTTGCATGATCGCGTACAACAAGCGGCTTATTCTCTCATTCCAGAATCCCAAAAAAAAGCAACTCATCTAAAAATCGGTCAATTACTCCTACAAAACACTACGCTGACAGAACGAAAAAAAACTATCTTTGCCTTAGTCAACCAACTCAATCACGGCACCGATTTACTCACTCTAGAGTTGGAAAAATATGAACTGGCTGAACTTAATCTCATAGCCGGTCAAAAAGCGAAAGCAGCAACAGCCTATGAAGCGGCTATGCGCTATTTAAATGTGGGTTTGAGCCTATTGACCGATTCTAGTTGGCATCAGCACTATGAACTAACATTCGCTCTATACCAAGAAGCCGTGGAAGCGGCATTTCTTAACGGTGATTTTGAGCAAATGAAGCAACTGGCTGAGGTCGTACTGCAAAAAGCTAAAACGCAATTGGATAAAGTCAAAATTTATGAGGTACAAATTAAATCTTGTGAAGTGCAAAGAAAACTCCTTGAAGCGGTGAAGCTTGGTTTACAAGTTCTAGAAATACTGGGAGTAAAACTAATTGAATCACCAACGCCATTCGATATTCAGACGGCTATTGAAGAAACAACAGCAAATTTAGCAGGAAAAAATATAGAAGATTTAATTAATCTGCCATCCATGACCGATGCAAACAAGTTAGCCGCTTTTCGGCTCATAGCAAGTTTAGTTCCTGCTGCCTATCAATCTGCACCTGCACTATTTATTCTCATGGCTTGCCAGGAAGTAAATTTATCTATTCAATATGGAAATACTCCTTGGTCAGCTAGCGGGTTTGCTGATTATGGCGTGATTCTCAGCGGGTTATTACAAGATATTGACAATGCTTATCAATTTGGTCAGTTGGCTGTGAATTTATTAGAACGTTTAGATACTCGTGATATCAGAACCCAGACCTTATTTAAAGTTGCGACATTTCTCATGCATGGGAAACATCATATTAGAGAAACATTGCCACTTTTAGAAGATGCTTACTTGAGCGGGTTGGCAATTGGAGACTTAGGAAATACTGGCTATTCAATCGCTTATAAATGTCAATATTCATATTGGATGGGGTTGGAACTAAAAAGCCTTGAGCAAGAAATGACTAGTTATAGTAAAGCCATTGTTAAAATCAATCAAGAAACCGCTTTAAAGTGGCATCAAATATTTCATCAGACCATTTTGAACTTAAGAGGTTTGGCTGACAATCCTTGCTATTTAAAGGGAGAAGCTTACAATGAAGAGCAATTATTACCATTCCACATTCAATTCAATGAACGAACAGCAATTTACTATGTGTTTCTCAATAAATTAGTGCTGTGTTATCTATTTGGCGAATTTTCTCAAGCAGTGGAAAATGCGAGCAACGCCGAGCAGTATTTAGATGGGGTAAGCGGCTGGTTCATTGTACCCTTGTTCCATTTCTACGATTCTTTAGCCCAACTAGCCATATATCCCTCAGTGCCAGAATCGCAACAAGAATACCTTTTAACTAGAGTACTGAATAATCAAGAAAAAATGCGAAAATGGTCAAACTATGCATCAATGAATTTTCAGCATAAGTATGAGCTTGTAGAAGCAGAGAAAGCGCAGGTATTGGGACAAATTGTAGAAGCAATGGATTTTTATGACTGCGCGATCGCAGGAGCTAGAGAACAAGGATTTATTCAGGAAGAAGCACTCGCCAATGAGCTAGCAGCAAAATTTTATTTCTCACGAGGCAGAGAGAAGGTAGCCAAAGATTATTTAAGTGAGGCTTACTATGGTTATGTCCGCTGGGGAGCCGTCGCAAAAGTCAGAGATTTAGAAGCCAGATATCCTGAAATTTTTTCCCAGATACTGAAGCAGCCAAACAGCGATTTAGAGGTAAATTTCACCCCGAAACATGGGACTAGCGGGAGTTTTCAGCGTCTGGATTTTGCCAGCGTCCTGAAAGCTTCACAAGTTCTTTCTGGGGAAATTGTTCTCAGCAAGTTACTAACGAAGTTAATGCAAATTGCGATCGAAAATGCTGGCGCAGAAACAGGGTTCCTGATTTTAGAAAAAGCAGGGCAATTTCTGATCGAAGCATCCGGTCGAGTCGAGCAAGATGAGGTAACGGTTCAGCCGTCTCTTCTTGCAGAACTTAGCCAGTATCTACCGATATCTGTAATTAATTATGTCATCCGAACACAGGAATACGTTGTTCTTAATGATGCTACCCATGAGGGGGTTTTTACGACGGATACCTATATCCTTAACCAACAACCGAAATCCATTTTATGTACGCCCATTGTCAATCAAGGTAATCTCATTGGTCTGCTTTATCTGGAAAATAATTTAACGCCTGGAGCTTTTACACCAGACCGCTTAGAAGTTTTAACGCTCTTATCCTCTCAAGCGGCGATTTCGATTAAAAATGCTTGTTTGTATCATGATTTAGCACAAGCCAATGCTAGCTTGCAACGCTCTCATGAGCAATTAGCTGAATACAGTCAAACCTTGGAAGCAAAAGTTAAAGAGCGAACGCTAGAGTTACAAGATAAAAACTTGCACCTGCACCAGGAAATTTGTGAACGCCAACGAGCTGAACAAGCCGCCGACGCCGCAAACCGAGCCAAGAGCGAATTCCTAGCTAACATGAGCCACGAACTCCGTACCCCGCTCAATGGAATTTTAGGTTATACCCAAATCTTTAAAAAAGATAAAACCTTAACCGAGGCGCAAAAAAACGGAATTGGCATTATTCATCAGTGCGGCAAACACCTGCTGACGCTGATTAACGATATTTTGGACGTGTCTAAAATCGAAGCCCTAAAAATGGAACTTTTTCCGAAAGATTTCTTTTTTTCGGAATTTTTGGAAGGCATTGCTGAAATTTGCCGAATTCGTGCCGAACAAAAGGGTCTTGTGTTGATTTACGAAACCGTAACTCCACTTCCCAAAATGATCAGAGCCGATGAGAAACGATTGCGGCAAGTTTTGATTAACCTACTCGGCAATGCTGTTAAGTTTACACAAAAGGGTCGTGTAACCTTCAAAGTCGGCTACGTCATGGAAACTGGGGAGTGGGGACTTGGAATGCTCAATGCTAATACCCTATCCAAAAGAGCAACATCACGAATTTCCAAAATCCGTTTTCAGGTGGAAGACACAGGCATTGGCATTGCACCGCACCAATTAGAAGAAATATTTTTGCCATTCCAGCAGGTGGGCGAGCACAGTCGCGAGACTGAAGGAACCGGATTGGGACTAGCCATCAGCCGTCAATTAGTTCAGATGATGGGTGCGTCACTGAAAGTAAAGAGTACCCTAGGAGAAGGGAGCATTTTCTGGTTGGATTTAGACTTGCCTGAGGTACACCAAGGAGCTGATGTTGTCAAAGTAGATGAACGTTATATTATTGGGTTCAAAGGCTCCAAACGGAAAGTTCTGGTGGTAGATGACAAGTGGACAAATCGCTCTGTTCTGGTCAATCTACTGGAGTCCTTGGGGTTTGAAGTGGCTGAAGCGATGGATGGCTTAGAAGGTCTTGCTAAAGCGCGTGAGTTGAAGCCCGATGTAATCTTAATGGATTTGGTAATGCCTGTGCTTGACGGCTTTGAAACCACCCGTCGAATCCGGTTCTCGCCAGAGTTGGAGGGAGTCATCGTGATTGCCATCTCAGCTAGCGTGTTTGACTTCGATCGCCAACAGAGTCGGGAAGTCGGTTGTGATGATTTTCTCCCCAAACCCATCCGGGCAGAAGATCTTTTAGAAAAATTACGAGTTTACTTGGGGCTGGAATGGATTTATGAGACGTCAGGCGTAGGAGCCACTCATGCGTCCTCCGTACAGGGATCAGGTGTTATGGATGAAGAACAACGGCTCCATAGCAACCCACCACTGACAAGTCCGGAATCAATCGCTTTACCAGCAGAGGAGCTTGAGATGTTACTCGATCTGGCCATGAGGGGTGATATCAAAGGAATTGTAGAACAAACCTCACGCCTGGAGGCATTAGATCCACAATGGATACCGTTAGCCACCCATCTTCGTCAACTTGCCAAAAGCTTTAAAGGAAAACAAATCCTCGAATTATTAAAAAATATGAAGAGGCCAAATGAGCACTGATACGACTAATGAAGGAGTCATCTTAATCGTCGATGACACGCCCACTAATTTAGAAATGCTCTTTGATTTCCTAGCCCACGCTGGGTTCAAAGTCTTGGTTGCTGAAGATGGCGCAAGCGCGATCGAGCGAGCTGAATATGCCCCACCTGACCTGATCTTGTTGGACGTGCTCATGCCGGAAATGGACGGGTTTGAAACCTGCCGCCGTTTGAAAGGGAATAAACTAACCAAAGACATCCCCGTGATTTTCATGACCGCGCTGTCCGAGACAGGGGATAAGGTCAGAGGGTTAAATCTCGGTGCGGTGGATTATATCACCAAACCGCTTCAGCATGAAGAGGTTTTAGCCCGTGTCCAGCTCCATTTGCGCCTGGGCAAGTTAACGAAAACACTGCAAGAGCAAAATCAGCGTCTGGAACAGGAAATCCAGCAGCGCCATCGCTGGGAAGAGAAAATTCACGAACAAGCAGCCCTGCTGGACATTACAACGGATGCCATATTCGTTCAAGACTTAGACAACCAAATTTTATTTTGGAACAAAGGGGCGGAACACGTATATGGTTGGACATCCGAAGAAGCGATCGGCAAAAATGTCCTGAGACTCTTGTATCGGGAAGCCTTATGCGACATCGAAAATCCCTCTGAACTTGTGGCTGAGTGTGGCTCCTGGCAGGGTGAGTTGCGTCAAGTCACGAAACAAGGTAAAGAAGTCATTGTGGCAACGCGCTGGACTCTCGTGTGCGATGAACAGGGTTTACCCAAATCCATCCTAACGGTCAACACGGATATTACCGAGAAAAAACAACTCGAAGCCCAGTTTCTCAGAGCTCAGCGCATGGAAAGTCTGGGAACCTTAGCCAGCGGCATTGCTCACGACCTGAACAATGCACTGACCCCGATTATGATGACGGTTCAACTGTTGGAAACAAAACTTGACGATGAGCAGAGCCAAGAGTGGCTTTCTATCCTAGAAACCAACGTTAAGCGAGGGGCAGATTTGGTCAGACAAGTCCTGTTGTTTTCTCGAGGGCTCGAAGGTCAGCGCACAAACCTCAAGGTAGAGAAATTAATCGCAGAAATTGAGCAGATTGCTAAACAAACCTTTTCTAGAGCGATCGAGATTCACACCGAGTTACCAACGCAAAATCTTTGGACGATTTGTGGAGAAGCAACTCAACTTCACCAGGTACTCATGAACCTCTGCGTTAATGCTCGCGATGCCATGCCAGAGGGCGGTATTCTGGAGATTACGGCTACAAATTTATGGGTGGATGAGAGCTATGCCCGCATTAATCTGGACGCCAAGGTTGGGCCTTATGTTGTGATTACGGTATGTGATACTGGAATAGGTATTTCTAGAGAAATTATCGATAAAATTTTTGAGCCCTTTTTCACTACCAAAGAACTGGGAAAAGGGACAGGGCTGGGTCTTTCAACCGCGATCGGCATTATCAAAAGTCACGGCGGTTTTGTGAACGTCTATAGCGAGGTGGGAAAAGGAACCGAATTTAAGGTGTACTTACCCGTCACGCAAACCAGAGAAACAGATTGTATACCAGCAGAGCATCACGAATTACTGGCAGGGCATGGGGAATTAATTCTGGTGGTAGATGACGAAGATTCCATTCGTGAGGTTAGCAAAACGTTGTTGGAAAGCAATGGCTACAGAGTTTTAGTGGCGAGTGATGGAATAGAAGCTCTTGCCGTATATACGCAACATAAGGAAGAAATCAAGGCGGTTTTGATTGATATGATGATGCCGTCGATGGATGGGCCAACGACGATTCGCGTATTACAAAAAATTAACCCACAGGTCAAGATTATTGGTGTCAGCGGATTAGTATCGAACCATAAGTTGATTGAACTCGTTGGAAGTAGCGTCAAAACATTTTTGCCAAAACCTTACACCTCACATGAATTGTTGAAAAATCTACAAGCCGTTCTGAGCAGTGAGCAGTGAGCAGTGAGCAGTGAGCAGTGAATTATAGCGGTTTGCATTTGGATGAGGTATAGGGCTGACGGTTTTAATGCGAATGTCACTGAACTTAAGCAACAAGTAGTCGTTCTTTGAGAAAAACCCAGATTGGGGGGTCTCCCCCCAAACCCCCCTGGGGGACGGAGTGCCTCCCCCAGACCCCCTGCACAAAGGTTGGTTGGTGAGTGAGGAAAGTTCTTAAGTCAGTGCCATTCATATTAGATGTACTCCACCCAATCGAGAGCCGCTATATTTCTGCCAAGCTGGTCTAGGTATTCCCCCCTGCTTGTTGTGTAGAATCGAGGGGCACTGTGTATCTAGGTCGTTGTGCATCAGTCTGTTGCCCAGGCAGTTCACTGTATTAATCCTGATTGTCCCCGCCCTTATCCGCAGCCTTGGGGGAATAAGTTTTGTAATGGCTGTGGTGCGTCTCTGCTATTGAATAATCGCTACATTCCCCTCCAGAAGTTGGGGACAGGGGGTTTTGCCGTTATCTACACCATTTGGGATATGCGGTGGAATAAGGAGCAGGTGCTGAAGGTCTTGGTGGAAACGGCACCGAAGGCGTTACAGCTGTTTGAGCAAGAGGCATTAGTTTTACAACGTCTGAAGCACCCGGGTGTTCCCAGAGTTGAGAAAGATAGCTACTTTACGGTGAGACTGGGTTATCCCCCCGATCGCTTACTCTCCTGTCTGGTCATGGAAAAAATTAACGGTCAGACGTTGGAGAATGTTTTAAATGACCATCCTCAGGGGTGTTCTGAGCAAGCGGTGCGGGATTGGCTCTACCAGGCAGCAGAGATTTTAGGAGAGTTGCACCGTTGTGGGATTATTCATCGGGATATTAAACCCTCAAACTTGATGTTGCGGGAGGGAACGGGTCAGTTGGTGGCGATTGATTTTGGGGGAGCCAAACAATTCGGCTCGATGTCGATGGGTTCTCAAAAGGTCTCGACGCGCTTGGTTTCTCCCGGTTATAGTCCGCCGGAGCAGATTACGGGGGAGGCTGTCGGGCCAACAGCGGATTTCTATGCCCTGGGTCGAACCATGATTCAGTTGCTCACGGGTCAGGAGTTGGAGGATTTGCAAGACCTAGACACTGGGGAGTTACGCTGGCGATCGCAGGCGGTCGTAACCCCTGCCCTCGCTGACTTACTCGATGATATGGTACGCCTCGACCCTCAACAACGCCCTGCCACGGCGGCTCAGATTCAACGGCGTTTGGATTTGAGTTATCCAGTCAGCAGGCCGCCGACTTCGCTACCCACCGTGTCGTTATCCGATGCGATCACAGCTTTCCTCGATCAGGGGCTGGCGGTAGCGGAAAAGGTGCTTGGGGTATTTGGTCAAGGTGCTGTAAGCCTTGTGCGTTTTGTGTTTCGCGTGGTCGCTGGCGTCATCCTCGCCTGTCTGGATACCACCTTGGAGATGGTGTTAGGGGGGCTGGGAGCTGCTACAGGGGCTGCGCTTGGGTTTGCTTTGATTAATTGGAGCAACGTTGGCGATCGCTTTATGCAGTGGATCGCGCCGCAAATCCTGCTTCTGTTTCCCACGATTGGGATTACAGCGTGGCGAGAACTGCTGATGTTTGCGATCGCGGGATTGGTCACGGGGTGGGGGTTGACGCTGGCAGGGGGCTTTGGTCAAGAGCGGCGTCCAATCGTAGCAGGAGTTACGGGGACTCTCGGCTATGGCGTCGGATGGTTCCTGTGGCAGGCGTCGATGTCTCCTGTAACAGCAGACTTGATGTCTTCTGCACGAGCGGAACGGTTACTCGGATGGGTTACTGCCGTTGCGGTTGTTCCCCTAGTGCTGGGGTTGGGGTTACCCAGCCATTACCTGGTTCACGCCTTAGTTGCAGCGGTCGGTACAGGTACAATCTTAGGGGGTCTAGTCTGGCTACAGATAGTACCGGTGCAGATTTTGCTGGAAATCTTTTCTCGTTCTAACGCCAGTTTGCCTGATTTCATCTACACGGTTGCTTTTTTTTGTTTGTGGGGTGTAATCCTGGGATTCTGGTTGGGAGTGAGTTATTACATCCTGGTGCCTATACTACGTTGGTTAGGTTGGCGCTAAGAGCCTATCCAAAAAATACTCGGAGTAATGCGATCGCACGCAGGAGTCGGGTCGGATGTTATAGCAGTTATCAGTTGCGTGAATTATATCAGATGGAATCAGTAAAAGAGTTAGGTTGCTAA
>Ga0310810_10011431_pt1 | contig 10376 bp, 8 predicted proteins | sample NCmetagenome_FD_207641 | JGI IMG/M metagenome (GOLD analysis project Ga0310810, IMG submission 207641) | Soil microbial communities from experimental microcosm in Duke University, North Carolina, United States - NC | ecosystem: Engineered > Artificial ecosystem > Soil microcosm > Unclassified ... | reverse complement strand
GAATTCTCGTCGCGTGATGTGCGCTGTCCGATCCGTCATTGGACCACCATCTCTCCGCGAAGACGTATGTCCTTCGACGAGCTGCCCACCATGATGCGGAACGCGCCCGGCTCGACCACCCAGTGCATGTCGCGGTCGAGCATCCTCAGCTGATCGGCAGACAGCGTGATCGCCACCGTCTTCGATTCGCCGGGCGCCAGACGCACGCGCCGAAATCCAGCGAGCTGCATCACCGGCCGCGCGACCGACGCCAGCACATCCCGAACGTAGACCTGCGCGACCTCGTCGCCTGCCACGCTGCCCGTATTCTTCACGGTGAAGCGCACTGTGGCGGAGCCGTTCAGGCCTAACGTCGTCGGCTCGATGGCGAGACCTGCGTACTCGAACGTCGTGAAGCTGAGCCCGAACCCGAACGGGAACAGCGGCTGCCCGGTGAGATCCAGATAATCGTCGCCTCGGCCCGTCGGTTTGTGGTTGTAGCGCAGCGGCAACTGGCCTTCGCTGATCGGGAATGTGATCGGCAATCGACCGGCGGGGCTGTAGTCGCCGAAGAGCACGTCCGCGACAGCTGTACCACCGGCCTCGCCCGGATACCACGCATCCACCACCGCGCCGACGTCGTCGAGCCATGGCATCGTGATGGCGCTGCCGCCGACCAGCACCACGACCGTCGGCTTGCCCGTCGCCGCCACGGCGCGGATCAGTGCCTCCTGATGTCCCGGCAGTGCGAGCGACGCACGGTCGCGGAACTCGCCTTCCTCGATGCCCGCCACGACGATCGCAATGTCACTGCGCCGAGCGATGGCGACGGCACTGTCGATCTTCGTGCGCCAGTCGTCAGTCACGCCGGCGTCCCATACGAGCTTCACGCGGGCGTTCCCGGTGCTCTCGAAGTACTCGAGTCGAATGTCGTGCTTCGAGCCCGGTGCGAGCGACACCTTCGCCAGGCGCGTGCGGTACGACTGCTTCCTCCAGTTATCGATGAGCAGCCTGCCGTCGAGGTACAGCCGGTATCCATCGTTCCCCTCGACGCCAATGCGTCGCACGCCGCCGGGTGGCACCGCGACCTTACCGGTCCAGCGGACGGAGTACCAGTCGAACGGGATCTCGCGCGCAGGTGAGCTCAGCGTCCAGCCGAAGTCGACCTGCGCGTCTGCACGCCTCACGCGCGGCTCGCCAGCGAGTCTGTTGTTGTCGAAGTACTCGGCCTGCAATCCAGGCGATGGGCGGTCGGGCGCATTCGACGACAGGTACGCCGCCGGAATGACGACGTGATCGGGCGTTAGGCGCCCAGGCCCGGACGCATAGCGGACGACGCCACCACGCCCGACTTTCGCGCGGATGCCGTCGAGGATCGACACCTTCGCGTTCCCCGGCCCGCTATATCCGCCGAGCCGGCCTTCGACCGCGTCGGTGCCGATGACGGCGACTGAGCGCGCCCGCGACGACAGGGGCAACGTGCGACGCTCGTTCCGCAGCAGCACGATCGACGCCCGCGCCGCCTCGAGCGCCAACGCACGATGCCCCGCGTGGCCATTCCAGTATGCCGCGCTGTCCGGGTCCACGTACGGCCTGTCGAACAGACCGAGATCGAACTTCACCGTCAGCACGCGCGACACGGCCGCATCGATGATCGAGTCGGCGATCAGGCCGCGCTTGAACGCGTCGAGATACGGACGGTGCTGCGGCCACGACGATTGGAACACGACGTCGAGTCCCGCCTCGAACGCATCCTTCGCCGCTGCGGCCGTGTTGGGCTCCGTGTAGTGCAGCACCGTCGCGCCGCCGGTCGCCGCCGCATCCGAGATGACGAAGCCGCTGAACTTCCAATCGCCCTTGAGCTTTCCGTTGATCAGCTTGCGACTCTGCGTCGCCGGCGACCCATCGACAGAGTTGTACGCGGTCATGACCGACCGCGCGCCTGCACCGTGAATCGCGACGTCGAACGGCGGATAGAACAGCTCCTCGAGCATGCGGTCGCTGGCTTCGATCGGGTAGCTGTCCCGCCCGCCCTCACCGACGTTCGCGATGAAGTGCTTCGGCGTCGTGACGACGCCCGCACGCTCGAACGGCGCGATGAACGCGCGTGCCATGACCGACGTCAGGTACGGATCCTCGCCGTACGTCTCCTCCACGCGACCCCATCGCACGTCGTTCGCGATGTTGATCACCGGCGAGAGCGCCTGCCTAACGCCGCGCGTGCGCGTCTCCCGTGTGATCGCGCTGGCGACGCGCGCCATCAGCGCCGTATCCCAGGTCGCCGCGAGCGCGATCGCCTGCGGGAACATCGTGCCGCCCTCGCGCACGAAGCCGTGCACCGTCTCCTCGAACGGGATGATCGGGATACCGAGCCGAGCCTTCTCGACGAAGTAGCGCTGGATGGCGTTGATGCGTTCGGCGTGACGGCGAGCGGCGCTACCGGCGCTCTCGACAACCTTAGATGGCAGCGCTGCGGGAGCGATCTGCAGGCCGAACACCCCGTGCGAGTAGTCGTGCGTCGAGTCGTCGAGGTCGCCCGGGATCATGAACAGCTGCCAGAACTTCTCCTCGAGCGTCATGCGCCCGACCAGATCACGTACGCGCGCCGGTGTCGGAAGCCGCGCGTCGTGATATGGCGCGCCGGCCTGCGCCGACGCCGCGTTCGCGAGCGGCGACCCAACGAGTGCGGCAATACCGACTACAGCGAGCGAGCGACGCAGAGACACGAGGGCCAGGGTAAGGTGCCGGGAAGATAGGGCGCGCCGCTCGTGTCGCGAGTAGCTTGTGCAGCGTGATTGCCTCGGCCACCTACCAGGTCATCTACGACGCAGCCCGGATGCGCTTTCCGGCGTGGCCGGTCGCATCCGTCGGGCTGCTCGTCGCCGCGATAGGCGTTGGACTCGGCGCCTATCTCCGACAGCGCGGCGTAACATCCGCCGCTGCGCGAACGGCGGTGACGAGCGCCATCATCTTCGGGGTGTCGTGGGCGCTGCTCGTCGGCGGCGGCCTCTATGCGCAGCACGGCCAGCTCCGAACGGCCCTCGAGGAAGGCAGCGTCGTGCACGTCGAGGGGATCGTGTACGACTCTCCCGCCGGCGCCGCGCGCGATGCCGACGGGAAGAGCTGGGTCGTCGAGAGCGGAACGAAGGCCTACTGGTATCGCTACGATAGCTCGCCGCTTGCGGTAGGCTATCGTCGTGCGGCTCCCGGCACGGGAGGGTTGCGGGACGGCGCGCGCGTGCGCATTGCGGATGTTGGCGGTCGCATTGCGCGCGTCGAGGTCGAGCAGTGATGTCACTGTCATTCCGAGCGAGCGAAGCGAGTCGAGGAATCCCTGCTCTCTCTACCGGGAGGTCAAGGATTCCTCGCTCCGCTCGGAATGACAATAACTCAACGGAGATCAGACCCGTGATGAGCCGGACACTCGCCCGAATCGCCGTTGCCTTCGCGATCGTCATCGCGCCAGTCAGCGCACGCGCTCAGGGCCCCGCGCCGAGTGCGGGCACCGAAGGCGACTTCGAGATGCGCGACTTCAAGTTCACCGATGGCTCGACGCTGCCGGTGCTGCGCATCCATTACACGACACTCGGTCACCCGCGGAAGGACGCGCGGGGCGTCGTTCGCAATGCGGTGCTCATCATGCACGGCACCACCGGCAGCGGGCGGGGGTTTCTCTCGCGCACGTTCGGCGGTGAGCTCTTCCAGGCCGGGCAACCGCTCGACACGGCGTCGCACTACATCATCCTGCCCGACGGCATCGGCACGGGAAAATCGAGTCGACCGAGTGAGGGACTGCACGCGAAGTTCCCGCGGTATGGGTACGAAGACATGGTGACTGCGCAGTACCGCCTCGTGACGGAAGGACTCGGCGTCAATCACCTGCTGCTCGTGATGGGCACGTCCATGGGCGCGATGCACACGTGGATGTGGGGCGAGCGCTATCCCGATTTCATGGATGGCCTCATCCCGCTCGCCAGCGCGCCGACGCAGATCGCCGGCCGCAATCGCATGATGCGCGCGCTCGTGAGCAAGTCGATTCGCGAGGATCCGGACTGGAACAACGGCGAGTACACGAAGCCGCCGCGCGGACTCATGACGGGGCTCACAGTCCTGTGGATGATGACGAGCAGCCCGTTGCAGCAGCACAAGCAAGCGCCGACGCGCGACAGTGCCGACGCGGTCATCACGCGCTACATCGACGACCGCATGCGCTCCACGGACGCGAACGACTTTCTCTACCAGTACGAAGCGTCGCGCGACTACGATCCGTCCGTTGCGCTCGAGAAGATCAAGGCGCCACTCGTCGCGATCAATTCAGCGGACGACGTGGTAAATCCGCCGGAGCTCGGCCTCATGGAGCGCCTCATGCCGCGCGTGAAGCGCGGGAAGTACATCCTGATTCCAACGAGCGACCGCACGCGCGGCCATGGGACACACTCTCTCCCGGCAATCTGGAAGCCTTACGTCATCGATCTCTTGAAGGAAATCGAGGGAGCTGATCGCTAGGTCGCGCGCAGGCAGCGCCGTTCGTTGCCCGCGGCGCTGCACTCGTTGCAGGCGCGTGGCCGTCGGAGCCAGCAGCGTGTAACGTGACGGGGTGACCTCCTCCCTGTCCGCTTTGCCTCCGGCGCCGTCCAGCCGCAGCCCGGGCACCACCGCGCTCTGGCTGTTCGCCGCACTCGCCGGCGGGCTCGTCGTCGGTTGGCTCGATCGGTCCGCGACCGAGGTTCAGGGGCCGTTGCTCGTCCTGATGACCGTCGCGTTCCTGACCGCCATCCCACGACGCGCGCCTGGCTGGGCCATCGCGATCGCGACCACGCTCGGGCTACCAGTCGCGCACGCCGCCGGACGCTTGTTAGGCGATGCCACCGGCGCGTCGTGGGGGATGGTCATCGCGGTTGTCCCGACGCTGATTGCCGCGTACGCCGGCGTTGCCACCGGTGCCGTCATGCGCAGTGCGTCCGCGGCGGTCGGACGCCGCTTCCTCCTCGGTGCCGTCCTCATAGGCTGCGCGGTCCTCGGCTTCGGACCATTGTACGCGACGCTCGTCGCGCGCGTGCAGCCGTTCGCGTGGTGGGTTGCGACCATCTGGCAACTCATCACGCTCGTCGGGTGGGCCGCCGTGACACCACTGCTGCTGCGAGCATGGCAGCACGATGGCTCGGCCAGCGGCAGCGGGACCGCATCGCGCGTTAGGCTCGGTCATCACGCCGCGGCCGTCCTGACTGTTGCCATCGCGCATGCGCTGCTGCTGCCGGTTGCGACGCGCCTGATGTTCATTCCGCTGGGCGCATCGTCCGTGGTACGCGCGGTCGCCTGGGCGCTCGCAGCGTACCTGCCGCTCGACGTCCTGACGTACGTAACGGTCATGGGGGTCGCCTATCTCTCCGACGCCGACCGACGCTTGCACGCGGCAGCGGCCCAGGAAGCGGCCGCGCGCGGCGAGCTCGCCGTCGCGCGACTTGCCGGGCTCCGCGCGCAACTCCGTCCACACTTCCTGTTCAACGCGCTCAACACCGCCTCGGTGATGGCGAGCCGAGGAGACGGTGATGGTACGCGACGCGTCCTGGCCGGACTGGGCGATCTCCTTCGGTACGTCATGCGCGGTGTCGACGAGCCGGACGCCGTTAGCACCGGCATGGTCCTACTCCGCGAAGAGATCGCCTTCGTGGAGCAATACCTCGCCCTGGAACGTGAGCGGTTTCCGGAGCGACTCCGCGCAACGATCACGGTCGCGCCGGACGTGCAGAACGTCGAGGTGCCGACGCTGCTGCTGCAGCCGCTGGTCGAGAACGCGATCAAGCACGGCGTCGGCGGCCGAATCGGCGCGGGCGAGATCACGGTGCGGGCATGGCGTGAGCGCGATTTGCTGCACGTCTCAGTAGCGGACGACGGTCCTGGCCCGGCGACCTCCGTGCCTAACGCGTCACCCGGCATTGGCCTCGCCAACACCCGGGCCCGCCTCAGTGTGCTCTTCGGCCAGGCTGCGACCTTGAAGCTCGAACGACGCGCTCAAGGCGGTGCGGAGGTGGTCGTGACGATACCTATCCGAGAGGCCGCGAAGCCGGAATCGTGACGGCACATCGTCTCCGCGCCGTCGTCGTGGACGACGAGCTGCACGCGCGCGAAGGCCTCGCAGCTGATCTGTCGGCCGCGGGCGTCGACGTCATCGCGACGTGCGCCGATGGCCGCGCCGCCCTGGACGTGATCCGTGCTGAACGCCCGGACGTGCTGTTCGTCGACGTCGAGATGCCTGAGATCGACGGCTTCGCGCTCCTGGAGCTGCTCGAGCCGGAAGAACTGCCGCCCGCGATCGTCTTCGTCACCGCCTATGACGAGCATGCGCTCCGGGCATTCGAGGCACGGGCCCTGGACTACGTGCTCAAGCCCTTTGCGCGCGAACGGATCCACGCTGCGGTCGAACGAGCCACGCAGCGCGTCCGCGAGATGAGAGCGCTCGCGGAGTCCCTCGGTCGATCGGACGCGATGGCCGAGGGGAGCGAACGGCTGGCGTACCTCGAGCGCCTCGTGGTGCGTGAGCGTGATACGACGATCGTCGTTCCCGTGGCGGACCTCCAGTGGATCGAAGCCGACACGTACTACGTGCGCCTCCACACCACGACAGGACGACCGCGACTGCTCCGCGAACGGATGGCGGCGCTCGAGGCTCGACTCGACCCCGCGGTCTTCATCCGAACACATCGGTCGGCCATCGTTCGCCTCGATCGCATCCGGACCATCCGCACGGTGTCTCGCTACGAGCACGTGGTGCTGCTCACGGACGGCACCCGCGTGCCCCTGAGTCGCGATCGCCGCGCGCGCCTGGAGTCACTGCTCCGGGACACCCGGTAAGCTGTTGTCATCCCGAGCGCAGCGAGGGATCTTGCCTACGATACTCGTGGCAAGGCTCGCCACAACGCAGGGACGAACGTCCCTCGTCACTTCGCTCCTCGGGATGACCCATGCGCTTCTCCTTCGCCATGCCCCGTTCCGTTATCGCGTCATTCGCTCTGTGGCTCGTCGTCGGCCGCGTGGACGCGCAGGCTCCGCGCCCGGCTCGCGCGGCGTCGACGCAGACCGCGATCTCCGCCGATGACCTCAAACAACGTCTCTACCTCATCGCCGACGACTCGATGATGGGCCGCCAGCCCGGCGAGGCCGGGAACTACAAGGCGGCCGAGTATGTCGCGAGTGAGTTCCGTCGGTTGGGACTCGAGCCAGCAGGCGAGAACGGCACGTACTTCCAGACCGTGCCGTTCGTCCTGATGGCACCCGAGGCGAATACGTATCTCGAGGCCAGCGGCACTCGATTCGCGTTAGGTAAGGACATCCTGCTCCTCGGCCCGGCGACCACCGTCCGCACGATCACGAACGCTGCCACGGTGTACGGCGGGGCCACCGGTAACCAGGCGGGGTGGATCGCGGCGGACGCGGCCAACGGCAAGGTCGTCGTCCTCGACATCCGGCCCGGACCCGACGGCGCTCGCACGACGCGCGGAATCCAGTTCGTCGGGCGCGATCCGCGATTCGCGGGCGCGGCACTCATCGCCATCATCGGTGCTGACCTCGTGCCCGGCGAGCAGCGAGCCGTCATGCAGGCCGGCCGCCTGACGGTGAACACGACACGCAACGCGACCGCCCCGCCGCTCGCATTCATCTCGCCGCAGGCTGCGTCCGCGCTCCTCGGCGGCGACGCGTCGACAATGACGCCCGGCACCGCCGGCAAGACGGTGAACGGCAGCGTCGGCTACGCGCCGAAGCAGGTCGCGTTTGCGGCCCGGAACGTCGTTGCCGTCCTGCGTGGCTCGGATCCGAAGCTGCGCGGCCAGTACGTCGCGCTCACCGCGCATAACGATCACGTCGGCTTCGACCATTCGCCCGTCGATCATGACTCCCTGCGCGCGTACAACCGGGTCATTCGCCCCATGGGCGCGGACAGTCCGCCGCGCCCGCCGACACCCGACGAGGCCGCACGCATCACCGCCATCCGGGACAGCTTGCGCGCCGCACACCCGCCGCGGCTCGACTCCATCCGCAACGGCGCCGACGACGACGGTTCGGGCACCGTCTCCCTTCTCGAGATCGCGGAAGCGATGGCGGCAACGAAGCATCCGAGCCGCTCGATTCTGTTCGTGAACCACACCGGCGAGGAGTCCGGTCTCGTTGGCTCCGCCTGGTTCACGGATCACCCGACCGTGCCGATCGATTCCATCGTGGCCGAGATCGACCAGGATATGGTTGGGCGTGGCACGGCGCAGGATTTGCCTGACGCGGGCCCGACCTACATGGAAGTCGTTGGCGCGAAACGCGTCTCGAAGGAATTCGGCGAGATTCTCGAGGCTGCCAATGCCGCGCAGCCGGCGCCGTTCGTGTTCAACTACACGTACGACGCGCCGGGGCATCCACTGCAGTATTACTGCCGCGCGGATCACTACAACTATGCGCGGTATACGATTCCGGCGGTCGCGTTCTCGCGCGGTGAGCACCTCGACTACCACCAGGTGACCGACGAGCCGCAGTACATCGACTATCCGGATATGGCGCGCGTCTCGCGCTTCGTGTACGATGCAGCCGTGCGAGTGGCCAATCTGAACCACCGGCCGGCAATCGATATCCCGAAGGGTGACCCGCACGCGCCTTGCAGGCAGTGAGGTAGCAGTGCTCGAGCCGCGCGCCTAACGTACGCGCGGCTCCGCCAAGCAGGACGGGAGGGACCGATGTACGATGCCATCGTGATCGGCGCGCGGTGCAGTGGTGCGGCGACGGCACTGCTGCTCGCGCGGAAGGGCCAGCGTGTGCTGCTCGTCGACCGGGCGACGTTCCCGAGCGACATTCCTCACGGCCACCTGATACACCATGGTGGCCCCAGGCGCCTCGCGAGCTGGGGCCTCCTCGACCGGGTGTTAGGCACTGGCTGTCCCGCGATCACGGCAATGACCGTGGACATGGGCGACTTCCCGCTGGGCGCGAACGAGCTGGCGGTGGACGGCGTGCCTATCGCGTGCGGTCCGCGTCGCGTGGCGCTCGATCGTGTGCTCGTCGAAGCGGCCGTCGAGGCGGGCGCGGAGCTTCGCGCCGGATTCTCCGTGGAAGCGCTGCTGATGGACGGCGACCGCGTTACCGGCATTCGTGGTGGCGACAGGCGCGGTGGCCGGTCCGGCACCGAACGGGCCACGATCACGATCGGGGCCGATGGTCGCAACTCACGCGTGGCGCAGACGGTTGGCGCCCCCGAGTCCGAGCAGGTGCCGTCGCTCACGTGCTGGTACTTCAGCTACTGGGCCGACGTCGCCGGTGACGCGCTCGAGCTCTACGATCGACACGGCCGCGCCATGTTCGCGTTTCCGACGAACGACGATCTGTTCGCGGTGTTCATCGCCTGGCCCGCGGCGGAGCTGTCCGTCGTCCGCGCGGACATCGAGCGTCAGTTCCTCGCCGCGGTGGACGGCGTGCCCACCCTCGCCGAGCGCGTGCGCGCGGGCCGTCGCGCCGATCGCTTCTACGGCGCCACGAATCTCCCGAACTATCTGCGCAAGCCGTACGGGCACGGCTGGGCGCTCGTCGGTGACGCCGGGTGCCACAAGGACCCATACTTGGCGTTAGGCATCTGCGACGCGTTCCGGGACGCCGAGCTGCTCGCGGATGCCCTCGATGATGGGCTCGCCGGTCGCCGTGACATCACCGATGCCCTCGCGGGCTACGAGGTTCGTCGGAACGAGGCGACCCTGCCCGATTATCGGATGAACCTCGACCGCGCGATTCACGCCCGTACCACAGAAGCAGCGTGAGATGCGTGCCGCGCTGCATGGTAACGCAAGCGCGACACGGCAGTTCCTGTTGTCGATCGAGCAGATGATGCCTCAGGCGGAGCTGACCACGAACTGATTGCCGTCGGGATCAGCGATCACCGCAGCGGTTCCCCAGTCGGCCTGCTTCGGCTCCTGAATGAACGTCACGCCCTTGGCGGCGAGCTCGCGACACGTCTCCATGACGTCGTCGGCGACGAGGGAGATGCCGGTGAACGTGCCGATGCGGCTCTCGTGACCCGGCGGCGTGAACAGCGTTAGGCCCGAGCTCGAACGGCCGATGCCGAGCTCGATCCAGCGCTGGTTGTCGTCGAACGGCTGATCGGTCATGACGCGGAAGCCGAGCGCCTTGGTGTAGAAGTCGAGCGCGCGCTGCTGATCGGTGACGGGGACCGCGACGAACTTGATGCCTTTGATCACGATCGTATCCTCGCACGTGAGTCTGTGTGGCGTTGCGGATGGTGTGGCCGGCTGCGACCGCAATACACAGTGGCCGCTCTGGCCTCGCAAGGCGCGTCGTCGTTACTATGGCAATGAATGCCATAGGTCACGCATGTCACGGAGGGGCGATGTCGGCGGTCGAGATCGATG
>Ga0310810_10011430_pt1 | contig 10377 bp, 7 predicted proteins | sample NCmetagenome_FD_207641 | JGI IMG/M metagenome (GOLD analysis project Ga0310810, IMG submission 207641) | Soil microbial communities from experimental microcosm in Duke University, North Carolina, United States - NC | ecosystem: Engineered > Artificial ecosystem > Soil microcosm > Unclassified ... | reverse complement strand
GCTCCTTGGGCGGAGCGAACGACGGATCGTACGGGAGCGAAGGATCGCAGCGGACGCCGTAGTAGTTCTGCACGCGCCGCTCGGTCGGGAGGCCGTTGTCGTCCCACCCCATCGGGTAGAACACCTCCCGGCCCCGCATGCGCTGGAACCTGGCGACGAGGTCGGTATGTGTGAACGAAAACACGTGGCCGACGTGCAGCGAGCCGCTGACGGTCGGCGGCGGCGTGTCGATGGCGAAGATCTCAGCGCGGGAGTGCGTGCGATCGAACCGATAGACGCCCGTGGCCTCCCAGCGTTCCGACCATTTCGCTTCGAGGCCTTCGAGTGCCGGCTTTTCGGGCAGAGCCATCGAAGCAGTCTAGCATTTCAGATTTCAGAGTTCAGATTTCAGATTGATTTTCGATTGGCGGATTCCGGAACCTGAAAGAAGAATCTGAAATCTGAAATGTCAGACGGGCGCGCGGGCGTGCGCGTTGATGAAGGTGACGATGTCCTGCATCGGCGTGCCTGGGAGGAAGACACCCTTGACGCCGATCGACTTGAGCTTCGGGATGTCGGCGTTTGGAATGATGCCGCCGATGACGACGAGCACGTCGTCGAGACCTTTCTCCTTCAGCAGATCCATCAACCGCGGGGCGATGTGGTTGTGCGCCCCGGACAGGATCGACAGGCCGATGACGTCAGCGTCTTCTTGCAGCGCGGCGGACACGATCTGTTCCGGTGTCTGGCGAAGGCCCGTGTAGATCACTTCCATCCCGGCGTCACGCAGCGCCCGCGCGATGACCTTGGCCCCTCGGTCGTGCCCGTCTAGGCCCGGCTTCGCGATGACGACGCGTAGTTTACGCATTAGATGACCGGCACTTCCTCGTATTCGCCCCAGACCTCGCGCAACGCGTTGCACATCTCGCCGACGGTTGCGTACGCGCGCACGGCGTCGAGAATCGGCGGCATCAGGTTGGCGGTCGTCCGCGCCGCGGCGCGCAGCGCATCGAGCGAGCGATTCACGGCGTCCGCGTTCCGCGTCTTCTGCAGCCGCTCCAGCTTCGCCAGCTGCGCCTCTGCGGCTGACTCGTCGATGTACAGGATTTCAATCGGCGCCTCGTCGGTCTGGACGTAGTCGTTGACGCCGACGATGACCTTCTCCTTGCGCTCGACGGCCTGCTGGAAGCGGTAGGCGCTCTCGGCGATTTCCTTCTGCGGGAAGCCGCGCTCGATCGCTTCGACCATGCCGCCCATGTTGTCGATGGCCTCGAAGTACGCGAGCGCTCCGTCTTCCATGTCTTTCGTGAGCCGCTCGACGAAGTACGACCCGCCGAGCGGATCGACGGCGTTCGTGACGCCGCTCTCGTGGGCGATGATCTGCTGCGTCCGCAGCGCCAGCGTCGCCGCCTCGGCCGTCGGCAGCGCCAGCGCCTCGTCGAGCGAGTTCGTGTGCAGCGAATTGGTGCCGCCGAGCACCGCGGACAATGCCTGCAGCGCTGTCCGCACGACGTTGTTGTAGGGCTGCTGCGCCGTCAGCGAGACGCCGGCGGTCTGGCTGTGGAAGCGCAGCTTCCACGACCGCTCACTCTTCGCGCCAAACCGGTCGCGCATCGCCGCCGCCCAGATCTTGCGTGCCGCGCGGTACTTCGCGATCTCCTCGAAGAAATCGCTGTGCGCGTTGAAGAAGAACGACATGCGCGGGACGAAGATGTCGACGTCGAGCCCCGCATCCACGCCCCACTGTACGTACTCGAGGCCGTCCCGCAGCGTGAACGCGAGCTCCTGAAGCGCGGTCGCGCCCGCTTCGCGAATGTGGTAACCGCTCACCGAAATCGTGTTCCAGCGCGGCGCCTCGCGCGCGCAGAAGCCGAAGATGTCGGTGATGATCCGCATCGACGGCCGCGGCGGGAAGATGTACTCCTTCTGCGCGATGAACTCTTTGAGGATGTCGTTCTGAATCGTGCCCGACAGCGTCTTCCAGTCGGCGCCCTGCCGCTCCGCGACGACGAGATACATCGCGAAGATCATCGCGGCCGGCGAGTTGATCGTCATCGACGTTGTCAGGTCGCCGAGCCGGATGCCGTCGAAGAGCGTCTCCATGTCGGCGAGCGACGTCACGTTGACGCCGCACTTCCCCACCTCGCCGAGCGACAGCTCGTGATCCGGATCGCGGCCCATCAGCGTCGGAAGGTCGAAGGCGACGCTCAGCCCCGTGCTGCCCGCAGCGAGGAGCGCCTTGTAGCGCGCGTTGGTGTCCTCCGGCGTCCCGAACCCGGCGAACTGCCGCATCGTCCACAGCTTGCCGCGGTAGCCGGTCGGGTGGATGCCGCGCGTGTAGGGAAACTCGCCCGGCTGCGCGATGTCGCGCGCGGGATCGACATCGTGGAGGTCGTCCTCGGTGTAGAGCCGCTCGATCGGTCGGCCGGAAATCGTGGTAAAGCTGGCGCCCCGTTCGGGGGAGTGCTTCAGTGCCGGCCCGAGCGTTTCGCGCTCCCAGCGCTGCTTCGCCGTCTCGGCGACCGTTCTCGGCACGAGTCAATTATAGTCGCCGGGCAATTTGACTTCGCAAAACGGCTGACGGTAGGCTGAGCCACTGCATGGCACCGCGCCCCGATTCGTCCACGCCCCGCGGCGAGGAGCTGCCGGGCCACGGATCGACCTTCGGCGCGATGCTGCAGGAATTCAACGTCGCCGCCCGGATTCTCAATCTCGATCCCGGCATCTGGCGGATCCTCACGCATCCCAAACGACAGATCGTCGTGTCCTGCCCGGTGCAGATGGACAACGGCGAAATCGAAGTCTTCACCGGCTTCCGCGTGCAGTACAACATCACGCTCGGACCGGCGAAGGGCGGCATCCGCTACCACCCGTCCGTGAACCTCGACGAAGTCACCGCGCTCGCCGCGTGGATGACGTGGAAGTGCGCCGTCGCACACATCCCGTTCGGCGGCGGCAAGGGCGGCGTGATCTGCGATCCGACCAAGATGTCGAAGCGCGAGATCGAGGCGCTCACCCGCCGCTACATCGCCGAAATCGTCGACGCGATCGGCCCGGAGAAGGACGTCCCGGCGCCCGACGTGAACACCAACGATCAGATCATGGCGTGGGTGATGGACACCTACTCTATGCACGTCGGCCACACGACGACGTCCGTCGTCACGGGCAAGCCGGTGGAGCTCGGCGGATCGCTCGGCCGGCGTGAAGCCACCGGACGCGGCGTGATGATTGCGACGCGCGAGGCCGCGAAGCACGTGGGCCTCGATATCACTAAAGCGCGCATCGCCGTACAGGGATTCGGCAACGTCGGATCAATCTCGGCGAAACTGCTCGCCCAGCAGGGCGCGAAGATCGTTGCGGTGACCGACTGGAAGGGCGGCGTCCACAACGAGAACGGGATCGACATCGAGAAGCTGCTCGCGCACGTGCAGCAGCACCGCACGGTAGACGGCTTCAGCGGTGCCGAGCCGCTCGCCGGTACCGCGCTGTTCGGACTCGCCTGCGACATCCTGATTCCCGCGGCGCTCGAGAATCAGATCACGACGGACAACGCGCCCGGCATCAAGGCGAAAATCATCATCGAAGGCGCGAACGGACCGACCACCCCGGACGCGCATCGAAGCCTCCACGAACGCGGCGTGTTCGTCGTCCCGGACATCCTCGCCAACAGCAGCGGCGTGACGACGTCGTACTTCGAGTGGGTGCAGGATCGCTACGGCTACTTCTGGACCGAGCAGGAGGTCAACGAGCGGCTCGAGTTCAAGATGTGCGAGGCGTTCGACGACGTGCTGCAGACCTCGATCAAGTTCAACGTCGACATGCGCACCGCTGCATACATCGTCGCCATCAACCGGGTGGCGACGGTGACGCGCATGCGCGGGATGTACGCCTAAGCGTCGACGGGTTTCAGGATCACGCCAGCGCGCGTACGGCCGTTGATCGCGATCTCGACCGGGTTTTCGAACCGCAGGTGGCGGACGAATTCGGTTTCGGCCGCCGCCGGCTGGCCCGCCAGCCACTTCCAGTCCACGAAGCCGTCGCCCGCCTCCGGATTCACGGTGAAATAGCCGATGTTGCCGGCCGTGAGATTCTGGAAAAAATGACTGCCCTGTGACGGCGCCACGGTGAAGTCCAGGAATCCGGCCTCGACAATCGCGCGCGCGCCGGCGATCTGATCCCACGTCACCGGAATGCCGAGCAGCGGGTCGGCCGATCCCCACCGCCCGACGCCAATGAGGACGTACGGACGCCGGCGGGCGGTGAGATCCGCGTTGATCTGCGCGACGGCGCGGGCGATCTCCCGCGTCTTGGAGCGGTCGAAGCGGTTCGCGTCGACGACGATGACGTCGCAGACGCCGTCGATCGTCCCGTGGCCCAGCGCGCTGGCGCTCGCGCAGATCACGCGTTCGCGGTCCACGCGCGGCAGCGCCGACTCGGGCACGTCGCGGACGCGAGCGAGCGGCCGCAGCTGCAGGACGCCGAACTCGGGCGTCCCACGTGGCGGCATATGGACCGCGAACTCCAGCTCCACCGGCACGCTCGTTCCTTCGACGGCCATGCGCAGCAACGCATCCACAATCTCGGCGAGCGGGAACAACCCGTGCTTCAGAATCGGCGCGAACGTCACCAGCCGCACGCCCGGCCGCGAGATGCCGTCGTATACCACGTCGTTTTCCGGCGAAAACGTCGAGCCGGCCGCCGCGAGCGTGCCGTCTTCTTCGGCCGCTGAGAGCTCGAACCGTGCCGGTGCAAACGGCGTCGAGCTGTCACGGCCGAGCTCGAGGGCAAAGAACTCGCGCTGCGCGTTGGTCAGCGCTTCCTGCACGGACGAAAACGCGAGGGTGTGCCGGGGATAGCGCGGGCAGAACCGGAAGCACGCGCTGCCGGTGACGACCGTCTCCCCCAGGCCGAGGGCCACGGCGGCGAGCCCGTCCTCGGGCTTCATCGGCGGCACCGGATAGAAATTGTGCGATCGCGCGACGCCGGAGATGTCGGGATAGAACCGTCCGCCGTGCCGGCCGCCCACGATCCGCTGAAGGACGACCGCCATCTTCTCTTCCTCGAGCCGGTACGGGCTCTCGGCCAGATACCGTTTCGCCGCGCGGCTGAACGTCGACGCGTACACGCGCTTGATCGCCGTCAGCAGCTGCCGCAGCCGGACGTCCGCGCGGTCGTGATCGTTCGGCAGCATGCACGTTGCGTAAATGCCCGCGAACGGTTGATACTGCGAGTCTTCGAGCAGGCTCGACGATCGGACCGCCAGCGGATACGCGGTCCGCGACACGAGCGACGCGAGATCGCGCTCCGCCGCTGGCGGCAGATCCGCCGAGACGAAGCGGTGCTCGATCTCGGCCTCGTCGGCGCTCTCGAGCGCGAAGTCCCGGAGCTGGTTGCGCTCGAGGAACTCGTCGAAGAGATCGGTCGAGAGGACGACGGCCTGCGGCACGTCGATCCGCAGCTGCGGAAACCGCGCGGCGATGCCCGACTGGCTGAGCAGCACGTCGACGAAGGCGAGCCCTCGCGCCTTGCCGCCGAGCGATCCGCCGCCGACGCGGCTGAACGTCGCGTCGGGATCGAGCGCCGCCTGATCGAAATCGACGACGGCAGCGCGGTTCGTGTCGCGCCGGTGCTCCTGGATGGCGCGAATCAGCTCGGCACGCAAATCGTCGACCGTCGCAAAATCCGTCACTTTGCGCGGTCGGAGCCGATCGGCCAGCGCGAATTCGGTCCGTGCCTTGAACCAGTTGGAGAAGTGATTCCGCTCGCCGTGATACGCGAGGCTCTCCCCCGGCACGGTGGCGAGACGCTCCTCCAGCTCGCGCAGGTCGCGGGCGCGCGCGACTTCCTTGCCGTCCGGAGTGCGGAACACGAAGTCGCCGAACCCGAGCTGCTCGACCATGAAGCGGCGCAGCTGCTGCAGCAGGGTCGACGATCCCTTGAGCAGAAACGACGCGCCCGCTTCGCGGGCCTGCCACTGGTTCTCCTGCCGCGTCGACTGGAGCATCACCGGCACGTCGGGTTGCCGCTCGCGCACGCGCCGGGCGAATTCGAGCCCGGCGTCGCGGACCATGCGCCCGTTGCGCGGGAACTCGACGTCCGAGATGACGCCGAGCACGTTCGCCTCGTACTCGAGATAGTACTCCCACGCTTCCTCGAACGAGGTGCACAGCAGAATCTTCGGGCGCGCCTGCAGGCGCATCAGCTTGTGCGACAGGTTCACGCCCTCCGGCACGAGGTTGTGCGCGTGCTGCACGACCTCGGCGTACATCGTCGGGAGAAACGACGAGTAGTAGCGGACGTTGTCTTCGATGACGATGATGGCCTGGACGCCGAGGACGCCGGCATCGCGCGCCACGTTGCGCCGATCTTCGACGAGCTTGACGATGGCCGGCACGAGCCGGACGTCACCTTGCCACAGGAACACGCGCTCGATCGGCGAGTGGCCGGCCGCGGTGAACTGCGCCACCTCGCGCATGTCGTACGCGAGCGCGACGACCGGAGTATCGATGCCGGCCTGACGCATCCGCCACGCGAGCGCCGTGGCGGTCACGTCGCCGACGCTCGCGGCCGCGATGATCAGATTGAACCGCGCCCGATCTGCCCCCAGGGCGAGCGCTTCTTCGACGTTCGCCACATGAGTGATCCCGGGCGTGTGGCGGACGTTCAGGTCGAGGAATTCCTTGAGGATGACCTCGTCGAGCTCGCCGTCCTCCGCGAGGATGAACGAGTCGTACAAGCTCGAGACGAGCAGAATGTCGTGAACGCGAAATCGAGCTAGATCGGAAAATCGCGCGGCGCGCGTGTCACACCAAGCCTTGATCCATCATGGCATCGGCCACCTTGAGGAATCCAGCAATGTTGGCGCCGTTCACGTAGTTGCCCGGCGTGCCGAAGGTGTCGGCCGTCTCGCGGCAGTTGCGATGAATCGCTCGCATGATGCCGTGCAGCCGCTGGTCGACTTCCTCGCGCGTCCAGGAGATCCGCGCGCTGTTCTGCGACATCTCGAGCCCCGACGTCGCCACGCCGCCGGCATTGGCCGCCTTGCCCGGACCGTAGAGGATTCCCGCGTCGATGAATTGCCGCACGCCGTCGAGTACCGTCGGCATGTTGGCGCCTTCGGAGACGACGTAGACGCGGTTGCGCAGGAGGTTGGCGGCGTCGGTCGCGCTGATCTCGTTCTGGGTCGCGCTGGGAAACGCGCAGTGCGCCTTGTGGTTCCATAGCGGATTGGTGTCGCTTCGCGCATCGTGCGGCGTGTACACCGCCCCGCGATACTTGTCGGCATATTCGCGAATCCGCCCGCGCCTGACGTTCTTCAGATCCATGACGAAGGCCAGCTTGCCGGCGTCGATACCCGCCTCGTCGTAGATGTAGCCGTCGGAATCCGAGAGCGTCACCGACTTCGCGCCGAGCTGCAGCAGCTTTTCAACCGTGTACTGCGCCACGTTGCCGCTGCCCGACACGAGACAGACCTTGCCTTCGAGCGTTTCGTTCCGCGTCGCGAGCATCTCGGCCGCGAAATACACGGCGCCGTATCCGGTGGCCTCGGGTCGAATCAGCGATCCTCCCCAGTTGAGGCCTTTGCCCGTCAATACGCCGGTGAACTCGTTCCGCAGACGCTTGTACTGACCAAAGAGAAACCCGATCTCGCGGCCGCCGACGCCGATGTCACCCGCCGGCACATCGGTGTCGGGCCCGATGTGGCGCGACAACTCCGTCATGAAGCTCTGACAGAAGCGCATCACCTCGTTGTCGCTCTTCCCTTTCGGATCGAAATCCGATCCGCCCTTGCCGCCGCCCATCGAGAGCGTCGTCAGCGAATTCTTGAACACCTGCTCGAACGCGAGGAACTTGAGGATGCCGAGGTTGACCGAGGGGTGAAAGCGCAGGCCGCCCTTGTACGGCCCGATCGCGCTGTTCATTTCGATGCGGAAGCCGCGGTTGATGTGCACCTCGCCGCGGTCGTCCTGCCACGGCACGCGAAACATCAGCACGCGCTCGGGCTCCACCATGCGCTCGATGATGCAGGCGCTCCGGTACTCGGGCCGGCGAATGAGCACGAGATCCAGCGATTCGATCACCTCCTGAACCGCCTGATGGAATTCCGGCTCCATCGGGTTCTTGGCCTTGAGTTCCGCCATCAGGTCGCGCACGAACGTCGATGTCATCGTCACGGTGGCTCCAGGTATGAATGAATGTGGTTTATTGAAAGCCGGCTGTACGCAGCAGCATGTACGTCGCGGCGGAGATCGAAAACGCCGCAGGAATGGTCAGCACCCACGCCCATACGATCTGCCCGGCAACGCCCCAGCGGACTGCGGAGAGACGCCGGGTCGCCCCGACGCCGACGATCGAGCCGGTGATCGCGTGCGTCGTGCTGACAGGCACGCCTGACTGTGTCGCGATCAGGATCGCCAGCGCGGCGCCTGTTTCCGCCGCGAACCCGCCCACCGGCTGGAGCTTCGTGATTTTCGAGCCCATCGTGTGGATGATGCGCCATCCGCCGGTGAGTGTGCCGAGGCCGATCGCGGTATGCGCGATGAGGACGACCCAGAACGGGATCGTGAGCGCCGGGATGTAGCCGGCAGTGAACAGGATGCCGGCAATGATCCCCATTGTCTTCTGCGCGTCGTTGGCGCCGTGGGTGAGGCTGAAGAAGCCCGCCGAGAGCAGCTGCAGGCGGCGAAACCAGCGATCGACGCGCGACGGCGGCGTCCATCGGAACAGCCAGCTCACAGTCGTCATCAGCAGAAGCCCGGCTGTCATGCCGATGAGCGGCGACAGGACGATGAAGACGAGCGTCTTGGTCCAGCCGCCGGGAATGATGGCCGCGAACCCCGCCTTCGCCACTGCGGCGCCGGCATACCCTCCGACCAGCGCATGCGACGAGCTCGTCGGCAGGCCGAAGTACCACGTGATCAGGTCCCAGATGATCGCGCCCGCCAGCCCGCCGAAGATCACGGCGAAGGTGACGATGTTGATGTCGATCATCTTCGCGCCGACAGTCTGCGCGACGGCGGTGCCGAACGTGAACGCGGCGACGAAATTGAAGAACGCCGCCCAGACGACCGCACGCCCCGGCGTCAGGACGCGCGTTGACACGACGGTCGCAATCGAGTTCGCCGCGTCGTGGAAACCGTTGATGAAATCGAAGAACAGTGCAACCAGGATCAGCCCGGCGACGACGTAGAGCATCATCGACGGCTAGCCGTGCTTGACCATGACGCCTTCGAGGACATTGGCCACGTCCTCGCACCGATCGGTGGCGTCCTCGAGGAAGTCCAACGCTTCCTTCCACTTGATCACCAGCAACGGGTCGCGCTCGTCGTCGAAGAGCCGCTTGACGGCTTCCTGATGGATCCGGTCGGCCTCGTTTTCGAGGCGGTTGATTTCAACCGCGTGAGTGATGAGCCCCTTGTTCTGTTCGAGCGCGTCAAGCGCGAGGCGCACCTGGTCGGTAGAGGCGGTGATGACGCGCGCAAGCTCGCGCGCGCCGAAGCGGATGCTGTCGAGGCGATAGAGACGGATCAGCGTCGCCGACGCGTCGATCGCATCCATGACATCGTCGAGCGAGCGCGCGAGCGCGTGGATGTCTTCGCGGTCGAGCGGCGTGACGAATGTCCGGTTCAGCCGTTGAATGATCTCGTGCGTCAAAAAATCGCACGTGTGCTCGATTTCCTTGATCTCGTCGGCTTTGTCCCAGATGGGCCGGTCGGGGGCGAGCATCTGTTCCAGTGTCGCCGCCCCCCGCTTCAGTTCGTTCGCGAGCGCCTGAAAATCGGTGTAGAACTTTTCTTCGCGCGGCAGCAGCCGGAAGGCCATCGACGGTGGATCCTACCCGTTTGTTACGTTCAGGTAAAATGCGCCCCGGACGCGCTGGCGCCTCCAGTCCGTGTGATACGGTGGAACCGCCGATGACATCCGTGCGGCTGACCGGTCACCAGCCCACATCCAGGAAAGAGACTTCCATGCCGACATTCTCGTTGTCCCGGTATTCGCTCGTGGCGTGCCTCGCGGCGGCGACGGTTGCCTGCGGAGGGGGGACGGCGCCTCAGACCGGCGGCCCAGGCGGCACGGCCGCGCCGGCATCCGGCACGGTGATTCGCATCACCGGCTCGGACACGATGGTGAACCTTGTGCAGGCCTGGGCGGAGAACTATCACAAGAAAAAGCCGGACGTCTCGGTACAAGTCGCGGGCGGCGGTTCGGGCGTCGGCATCGCCGGGCTGATCGATGGCATCCTGGATCTCGCCGCGGCGAGTCGCGAAATGGAGCCGAAGGAGATCGACCGCGCCGCACAGAAGAACGGCCACAAGCCGATCGAGGTCAGCGTGGCGCTCGACGCCTTGTCGGTATACGTGCACAAGGACAACCAAATCAACACGATCGCCCTCGAGG
>Ga0310810_10011429_pt1 | contig 10377 bp, 10 predicted proteins | sample NCmetagenome_FD_207641 | JGI IMG/M metagenome (GOLD analysis project Ga0310810, IMG submission 207641) | Soil microbial communities from experimental microcosm in Duke University, North Carolina, United States - NC | ecosystem: Engineered > Artificial ecosystem > Soil microcosm > Unclassified ... | reverse complement strand
TACGAGGTGGGCAACGTCGACGTCACCGTGATCCTCGAGCGTCCGAAAATTGCGCCGCACGTCGATGCGATGCGGCAGGGGATCGCCGCCGCCATCGGGATCGACGCCGCCCGCGTGAGCGTGAAGGGCAAGACGAACGAAGGCGTGGACGCCGTCGGCCGCGGCGAGGCGATCGCCGCCCACGCGATCGCGCTGGTCAGGTCACGCTGATGCGCGTGCGATTTGCGCCGAGCCCCACCGGCCACTTGCATGTCGGCAACGCGCGGACGGCGCTCTTCAACTGGCTGCTCGCGCGCGGCTCCGGCGGCACGTTCATCCTGCGCATCGAGGACACCGACGTCGAGCGCTCGACGCACGAATCCGAGCTTGGAATTCGCCGCGACCTCGAATGGCTCGGACTCGATTGGGATGAAGGCCCAGACTCCGGCGGAGGGCACGGACCGTACCGGCAGTCCGAGCGCCTGCACCTGTATCAGTCCTACGCGAAGGAACTGCTCAGCGCCGACGCCGCGTACTACTGTTTTTGCTCCGTCGCGAAGCTCGAAGCCGACCGACAGCAGGCGCTGGCCGAGGGTCGCGTCGCGCAGTACGCGGGAACGTGCCGGCGCCTGTCGCGCGAGCAGGCGGCCGCGCGGATCGCCGCGGGCGAGCGGCCCGCGATCAGGTTTCGCGTGCCGGAGGATCGCGACGTCGCGTTCGTCGATCTCGTGCGCGGCGACGTGCGTTTTCATACCAGCGTGATCGGCGACCCGATAATCGTCCGCGCCGACGGCCGCCCCGCCTACAACTTCGCCGTCGTCGTCGACGATGCGCTGATGGAGATTACGCATGTGATCCGCGGCGAGGATCACATCTCGAACACGCCGCGGCAGCTCCTGCTGTACGAGGCGCTGGGGTTCACACCGCCGGCGTTCGCGCATCTCGCGCTCGTCATGGGGCCCGACCATACTCCGCTCTCGAAGCGTCATGGCGCCACTTCGGTCGGTGAATTCCGCGCGAGGGGGTACTTGCCGGAGGCGCTCGTGAACTACCTCGCGCTGATCGGCTGGTCCCCCGGACATGACGAGGAGATTCTGCCGATCGACGAGCTGGCGCGCCGCTTCTCGGTGGACGCCGTCGGGCACAGCGCGGGCGTGTTCGACGAAGAGAAGCTCGCCTGGGTGAACCGGCACTATCTGAAAGCCGCTGATACGACGCGAATCGCGGAGCTGTCGATTCCCTTCTTCATCGCACATGGCGTGCCGTTGCAGCCGGATGGATCCGGCCTCGCGTTTCTGACCTCGGCGATGACGATGGCGACGGCCTCCGTCGACCGGCTGAGCGACGTGCCGGCGCGGCTGGCGTTTCTCTTCGACTACGACGCCGAGGCGACGCTTCGGGCGCCCGCCGTCGCGGACGAGATGCGACAGCCCGAGGCGCGCGCGGTGATTGCCGCGCTCGCTGACGCTCTCGCATCCGCGGCGCGCCTCGATCGCGAGGGATTTCGCGCGGCGGCGGCGCGCGTGAAGGCGACAACCGGCCAGAAGGGCCGTGGGCTGTTTCACCCGATTCGCATCGCGCTGACGGGCCGCAGCGAAGGACCGGAGCTCGATCTCGCCGTTCCAGCGATCGATCGCGGCGCGGAGCTGCCGCCCGGATCGGGCGTGCCGACGGTCCTCGGGAATCGCGAGCGCGCGGCGGCGTTCGCGGCCGCGCTGGAGCGCTCGTGAGGATTTCAGATTTCTGAGTTCAGATTTCAGATTGATTCTCGGACATGCGGATTTACGGTCTGCACCCGGTGCTCGAAGCGCTCCGAGCCGGTCGCGTCGCGGCGATACAGATCTCCGCGCGATCGGACGATCGGATCGCCGAGATCGTGCGTCTCGCGGAGTCGCGGGGCATCAGCGTGCGCCGTGCTGCCGCGGCCGAACTGGATCGCGCCGCGGGCGGATTGCGCCACCAGGGGGTCGTCGCCACGCTTCGGGATCGAGACGCACCGCTGTCCGTCGAGGATCTCGTCCGAGGCGCCCACGGTGCGCCGCTGATCGTTGTCCTCGACGGCATCGAGGATCCGCACAACGTCGGCGCGATCGTTCGGACCGTGGACGCGGCGGGCGCCGACGGGATCGTCCGGCAGTCGCGGCACGCGGCGCGGCTCGAGGGTGCCGCGGCGCGCGCGTCGGCGGGCGCGCTGGCGCACGTGCGGGTCGCGGAGGTCGTGAACATCGCGCGAGCGCTCGAGGACTTGAAAGAAGCAGGGGTCTGGACGATCGGGCTCGCCGGCGATGCCGCCAAACCGTACACGGAGGTGGACCTGACGCTGCCGACGGCGTTCGTCGTCGGCGCGGAGGGGGTGGGGCTGCGGCGGCTGGTGCGGGAACGCTGCGACTGGTTGGCATCGATTCCGATGGCGGGCCACGTTCAAAGTCTGAACGTCTCGGTGGCGACCGGGGTCGCCCTGTTCGAGGCGGTCCGTCAGCGCCGGCAGGGTGCGCCATAAGGTGTGTACAATAGAGGGTTCCGGAACCAGCCACGGGCGGCTGGAGGGGCGAGTGCGGATCGGGCAACCGGGGCCGGCGGCAGGGGTTGCGTCGCTGGCACGAGACGTGCTAAAGTTCACCTTTTGTCTGGCTGGCGTAGCTCAGTCAGGTAGAGCAGCTGATTTGTAATCAGCGGGTCGGGGGTTCAAATCCCTTCGCCAGCTCCATCGACCGATTTTGTGAGCAAAGCCAGGTCAGGGCATCGAACGAGTAAGCGCCGAACGCACACGTTTCCATACAACAGACCAATGGCGAGGTAGCGAAGCGGTCAAACGCAGCAGACTGTAAATCTGTCGCCCTAGCGGCTTCGAAGGTTCGAGTCCTTCCCTCGCCACCAAACGCTGCGAGCGGGAGATTGGGTGGGAATAGGCGGGAGTAACTCAGTGGTAGAGTCACAGCCTTCCAAGCTGTTGGTCGCGGGTTCGATCCCCGTCTCCCGCTCCATCTACCAAGGGCCGGATTTGCCGATGTAGCTCAGTTGGCAGAGCGCGTCCTTGGTAAGGACGAGGTCACCAGTTCAATCCTGGTCATCGGCTCCAACGACGAGCAGCTAAGCAGAGGACGTAGACGACATGGCCAAAGAAAAATTCGATCGCAGCAAGCCGCACGTAAACGTCGGCACCATCGGGCACATCGATCACGGCAAGACCACCCTGACCGCCGCGCTCACGAAGGTGGCGGCCGACAAGGGCTGGGCGAAGTTCGTCCCGTACGACGAGGTCGCCAAGGCGTCCGAGTCGCAGGGCCGCCGTGATGAGACGAAGATTCTCACGATCGCGACGAGCCACGTCGAGTACTCGAGCGCGAAGCGGCACTACGCGCACGTCGACTGCCCGGGCCACGCCGACTACATCAAGAACATGATCACCGGCGCGGCGCAGATGGACGGCGCCATCCTCGTCGTCAGCGCCGTCGACGGCCCGATGCCGCAGACGCGCGAGCACGTGCTGCTCGCGAGCCAGGTCAACGTGAACTACCTGGTCGTCGCGCTCAACAAGGTCGACGCCATCGACGACCCCGAGCTGCTCGACCTCGTCGAGCTCGAGGTGCGCGAGCTGCTCAAGCACTACAAGTTCCCCGGCGACGACATCCCCGTCGTCCGGCTGTCGGCGCTCAAGGCGCTGCAGGGCGATCCGGAAGGCGTCGCCGGCGTCGTGAAGCTGATGGAAGCGCTCGACGACTACGTGCCGCTCCCGCAGCGCGACGTCGACAAGCCGTTCCTGATGCCGATCGAAGACGTGTTCTCGATCTCGGGCCGCGGCACCGTCGTCACCGGCCGCGTCGATCGCGGGCAGGTCAAGGTCGGCGAGGACGTCGAGATCGTCGGCTTCCGTCCGACCGAGAAGAAGGTGGTCACGGGCGTCGAAATGTTCCGGAAGCTGCTCGACGCGGGTGTCGCCGGCGACAACATCGGCGTGCTCCTCCGCGGCGTGGAAAAAGACGACGTCGAGCGCGGACAGGTGCTGGCCAAGCCGGGCAGCATCAAGCCGCATACGAAGTTCAAGGGCGAGGTGTACATCCTCTCGAAGGAAGAGGGCGGCCGCCACACGCCGTTCTTCAACGGCTATCGTCCGCAGTTCTACATCCGCACCACCGACGTCACCGGCACACTCAACCTGCCGGAGGGCGTCGAGATGGTGATGCCGGGCGACAACACGACGATCACCGGCGAGCTGATGTCGCCGGTCGCGCTCGAGAAGGGCGCGCGCTTCGCCATCCGCGAAGGGGGACGCACGGTCGGCGCGGGTACGGTGTCGGAGGTCGTTGAATAATGCGCGATATCGTCACGCTCGCCTGCACCGAGTGCAAGCGGCGCAACTACAGCACGACGAAGAACCGGAAGAAGACGACGGACCGGCTCGAGTTCAGCAAATTCTGTCGCTTCTGCCGCAAGCATACGGCTCACAAGGAGTCGAAATAGTTGGCGAGTTGGAGAATTGGTGAATCACCGACTCACCAACTCCGGCATTCACCAATTGGATAGGCCAGTAGCTCAATTGGCAGAGCACCGGTCTCCAAAACCGGGGGTTGGGGGTTCGATTCCCTCCTGGCCTGAACCCTTCGGGAAGTGAGAAGTAAGAAGTAAGAAGTCGGAAGTTATGGCTGAAACGACAACAACGCTCGACACGATGAAACAGGCGACCGGCGGGCGCATCGAGCGCGCGCGGCTGTTTCTCAGTGAGGTCCGGAACGAGCTGAAGCGGGTGACGTGGCCGTCGCAGAAGGAAGTCTACGCGACGACGGTCGTCGTCATCCTGACGTCGATGTTCTTCGGCGTGTATCTCTTCGCGCTCGATCAGGTTCTGATCAAGTCGGTTGAATGGATCTTCCACAAGTTCGGTGCAGCGTGATCATGACCGACGACGCGCAGAAGAACTGGTACATCGTCCACACCTACTCCGGGTTCGAGAAGAAGGTGGCGGAGTCGCTCACCGAGCGCGTGAAGGCGTACGGGCTGCAGAACGACATCGGTGAAGTGCTGATCCCGACCGAGGACGTCGTCGAGATGCGCGGCGGCAAGAAGGTCGTGACGGCGAAGCGATTCTTCCCCGGCTACATCCTGGTCGAGATGAACATGTCCGACCACGCGTGGCACGTGGTGAAGAACACGCCGAAGGTCACGGGCTTCGTCGGCGCCGGCGCCAAGCCGACGCCCCTCAGCAAGGACGAAGTGGAGCAGATTCTCGATCAGGTGAAGACGGCGGCCGAGAAGCCGAAGCCGAAGTACATGTTCGAGAAGGGCGAGCAGGTGCGGATCAACGAAGGTCCGTTCGCGAGCTTCACCGGCGTCGTCGACGACGTGAACCTCGAGAAGAACACGCTGAAGGTGATGGTGACGATCTTCGGCCGGTCGACGCCGGTCGAATTGGACTTCTTGCAAGTCGAGAAGATTTAGGACATGGCCAAAAAAGTTCAGGCAGTCGTGAAGCTCCAGATTGCGGCCGGTAAGGCGACGCCGGCGCCGCCTGTGGGGACCGCGCTCGGTCCGCAGGGCGTCAACATCATGGACTTCTGCAAGAACTTCAACGCGAAGACGGCGAAGGACGAAGGCCTGATCATCCCGGTCGTCGTCACCGTGTATGTCGACCGGTCGTATTCGTTCATCACGAAGACGCCGCCGGCCGCCGTGCTCTTGAAGCGCGCCGCCAACATCGCGAAGGGATCCGCGGAGCCGAACAAGAACAAGGTCGGCACCGTGACGGCGAAGCAGGTCGAGGAGATCGCGAAGATCAAGTTGCCGGATCTCAACGCCGAGTCGCTCGAAGCGGCCGTCAAGACGGTTGCTGGCACGGCCCGCAGCATGGGCCTGGACGTGATTGGATAGTTGGTGACTTGGAGAACGAGTGCATTGGTGAATTCATTCACCAACTCGCCAACTCTCGAATTCACCAAGTGATGTGTGGGAGAGCCGAAACGGCTCGATTGAACCACGAGGTTTGAACATGAAAAAGCACGGGAAGAAATTTACAGCAGCCAAGGCGCAGATCGCCGAGCGGCCGTACTCGATCGAAGACGCAATGCCGCTCCTGCAGAAAGTGAAGTTCGCGAAGTTCGACGAGACCGTCGAGCTCTCGCTGCGGCTCGGCGTCGACCCCAAGCACGCGGATCAGATGGTGCGCGGCACCGTCGTCCTGCCGCACGGGCTGGGCAAGAGCAAGCGCGTGCTCGCGATTGCCGGCGGCGAGAAGCAGAAAGAAGCGCAGGACGCGGGCGCGGACATTGTCGGCGGCGAGGAGATGGTCGAGAAGATCCAGGGCGGCTTCATGGACTTCGACGCCGTCGTCGCGACGCCGGACATGATGCGGGCCGTCGGGAAGCTCGGAAAAGTGCTCGGCCCCCGCGGCCTGATGCCGAATCCGAAGACCGGTACGGTCACGCCAGACATCGCGAAAGCGGTGAAGGAAATCAAGGCGGGCAAAGTGGAGTTCCGCGTCGACAAGACCGGCATCATCCACGCGCCTTTGGGAAAAATGTCGTTCGCGACGCCGTCGCTCGTCGCCAACGCGCACGCGCTGGTCGACAGCATCGTCAAGGCGAAGCCGGCGGCGGCGAAGGGCAAATATCTGCGCAGCGTCACCGTGTCGTCGACGATGGGCCCGGGCATCCGGATCGACACGACGAATATCGAGGCCGCTGCAAAGCATTAACGAGGAACGACGAACCGCGAACGACGGAACGGCAGGATTCAGAACAATGGCTGTCACAAAAATGGACAAGGCCGCCGAGCTCGCGCAGCTCGAGTCGGCGTTCAAGGGTTCGGAAAGCGCGATTCTCGTCGACTACAAGGGCATGAACGTGCCGCAGGTGACCGAGCTGCGCCGGCAGCTCCGCGGCGCCAAGGCCAGCTACCGGGTCGTCAAGAACACGCTCGCCAAGCGGGCGCTCAAGGGGACGCGGTTCGAGGCGCTCGAGAAGCACTTCGAGGGGACGACGGCGGTGGCGTACACGTCGACGGATCCCGTCGCGCTCGCCAAGACGCTCACCACCTTCGCCAAGACGACGCCGACGCTGCAGATCAAGGCGGCGGTCGTGCAGGGCCGCGCGATCAAGCCGGCCGAAGTCACCGATCTGGCGTCGCTGCCCGGCAAGCCGGAGCTCTACGCGAAGCTCCTGTTCGTGCTGCAGGCGCCCATGGTGCAGATCGTCAGCGTGCTCAACGCGGCGCCGCGCGATCTGATGAGTGTTCTGGTGCAGGCTGTAAAGATGCGCTCGGAATCTTAAGGATTTCGTTTCTAGGAGAGAACAATGGCCGAAGTGACGCAGCAGCAAGTCGTCGAGTACATCAAGGGCATCAGCGTGCTCGAGCTCTCGCAGCTCGTGAAGACGCTCGAGTCCGAACTGGGCGTGTCGGCCGCGGCCGCCATGCCGATGGCGATGCCGATGGGCGGCGGCGCGGCCGCCGGCGCGGCGGCACCGGCGGAAGAGAAGACCGAGTTCAACGTGATCCTGACCGGCTTCGACGCCGCGAAGAAGATCAACGTGATCAAGGTCGTCCGCGAAGTGACGCAGCTCGGTCTGAAGGAAGCGAAGGACCTCGTCGAGGGCGCGCCCAAGCCGATCAAGGAAGGCGTCGCGAAGGACGAGGCCGAGAAGATCAAGAAGCAGTTCGAGGAAGCCGGGGCGAAGGTCGAAGTCAAGTAGGGCTGGCAGGGCTGGTGGGTCGGGTAGGTCAGGCGGGTTTCGGAGCCCACCAGGCTTACCTGACCCACCAGACCGCGCCCTACGCTGTCAGTACCGCGCTGGCGCGCGAGCACAGCGACGCCGGCGAGCGCTCGGTTCTATTTCCTCGAGGTTCAACGAATGTATAGCCTTCCCAAGAACGTCTACCGCGAGCGCATCGACTTTTCGAAAATCAAGACGACCGTTCCGATCCCGAACCTGATCGAGATCCAGAAGAAGTCGTACGAGCGCTTTCTGCAGATGAACCGCCTCCCGAGCGAGCGGGAGGACGCAGGGCTGCAGTCGGTGTTCAAGTCGGTGTTTCCGATCAGCGACTTCCGCGAGAACTCGTCGCTCGAGTTCATCGAGTACTCGATCGGCAACTGGGAGTGCAAGTGCGGCAAGCTGCAGGGGCTGCACCACCTGCGCAAACCGTGCAGCAACTGCGGCGCGACGCTGATCGCCGATCCGTACGGCGACCGCGAGGTCCTGTGTCCGCGCTGCGGCAAGGCGAACCAGGCGCGCGGCGACGTGTGCGACATCTGCGGCAATACCGTCGGCTTGAAGCTCAAGTACGACGTCGACGAGTGCCAGGAGCGCGGCATGACCTACGCCGTGCCGCTGAAGGTCACGATCCGCCTCGTGGTCTGGAACAAGGACCCCGAGACCGGCGTGAAGACCATCCGCGACATCAAGGAGCAGGAGGTCTACTTCGGCGACATCCCGTTGATGACCGAGAACGGCACGTTCATCATCAACGGCACCGAGCGCGTCATCGTCTCGCAGCTGCATCGCTCGCCGGGCGCGTTCTTCCACTCGGAAGACAAGACGCTCTACGTCGCGCAGATCATCCCGTATCGCGGCTCGTGGGTGGAGTTCGAGTACGACGTCAAGAACCTGCTCTACGTGCGCATCGACCGCAAGCGGAAGTTCCTGGCGTCCGTCTTCCTGCGCGCCCTCGGCCTGCGCGGCGCCGACGAGATCATCCGGGCCTTCTACAGCGTCGACAAGCTGCACATCAAGAACGGGAAGCTGTACTGGGCGGTTGCCGACAGCCTCGTCGGCCTCCGCGCCGCCACCGAAATCCAGGTGCCGGGCGGCGAGTTCACGATTCAGTCGGGCAAGAAGATCACCAAGAACGCGATCGAAGCGCTGAAGAAGGCGAACGTCGAAGCGATCGAGATCTCCGACGCCGAGCTCGAAGGCGCCTTCGCTGCCGCCGACGTCGTGGATCCGGCCACCGGGGAGGTCATCCTCGAGGCGAACGATCCGCTCGAGCCGCGCGTCGTGTCGATGGCGCAGGAGAAGAACGTCGACCGCATCGAGATCTTCTTCCCCGAGCGCGACGACGTGGGCCCGATCATCGGGCAGACGTTGAAGAAGGATCCGATCCACACGCACGAAGAGGCGCTGATCGAAATCTACCGGCGCCTGCGGCCCGGCGATCCGCCGACGCTCGACAGTTCGCGTTCGCTCTTCGAGAACATGTTCTTCAACCCGCAGAAGTACGACTTCTCGCGGGTCGGCCGCCTCAAGCTGAACACGAAGCTTGGGCTGAACACGCCGCTCGACGAGAAGATCCTGCACCCGCAGGACTTCTACGAAGTGATCAAGTACCTGCTGAAGCTCCGCCGCAATCAGCAGAACGTGGACGACATCGACCATCTGGGCAACCGCCGCGTCCGCTCCGTGGGCGAGCTCCTCGAGAACCAGTTCCGCATCGGCCTGGTCCGGATGGAGCGCGCCATCAAGGAGAAGATGTCGGTCTACCAGGAAATGGCGACGGCGATGCCGCACGACCTGATCAACGCGAAGCCGGTCATGGCCGCGATTCGCGAGTTTTTCGGGTCGTCGCAGCTGTCGCAGTTCATGGACCAGACGAACCCGCTGTCGGAGATCACGCACAAGCGCCGTCTCTCGGCGCTCGGTCCCGGCGGTCTCTCGCGCGAGCGCGCGGGGTTCGAGGTCCGCGACGTCCATCCGACCCACTACGGCCGGATTTGCCCGATTGAGACGCCGGAAGGACCGAACATCGGCCTCATCTCCTCCTTGTCGTGCTACGCGCGCATCAACGAGTTCGGCTTCATCGAGTCGCCGTACCGCAAGGTGAAGGACGGACGCGTCACCGACTACGTGATCGTCACCAACGCCGGCGGGCACCCGAAGTACAAGACGGGCGAGATCGTCGAGGCCGACGATCTCGTCAGCGAGGACGGCCGCGCGAAGAAGAAGGGCGTCGAGTTCGAGCCGTACTCCTTCTATCTCTCGGCGTGGGAAGAAGACCAGTACATCATCGCGCAGGCGAACGCCGCGGTGGACGCCGACGGCCGGCTCGTGCAGGAGCGCGTCAACGCGCGGCAGGCCGGCGACTTCATCCTGTCGCCGCGCGCGAACGTGCAGTTCATCGACGTCTCACCGAAGCAGCTCGTGTCGGTGGCCGCGTCGCTGATCCCGTTCCTCGAAAACGACGACGCCAACCGCGCGCTGATGGGATCGAACATGCAGCGCCAGGCGGTGCCGCTGCTCCGGGCGCGGGCGCCGTTCGTCGGCACCGGCATGGAGTACATCACGGCGCGCGACTCGGGCGCCGTCATCGTGGCGCGGCGGTCCGGCACCATCGACTACGTCGACTCCCAGCGCATCGTCGTGCGCGTCGAGGGCGAGAGCGACGATCCGAACACGAACAAGGAGATGGGCG
>Ga0310810_10011428_pt1 | contig 10377 bp, 9 predicted proteins | sample NCmetagenome_FD_207641 | JGI IMG/M metagenome (GOLD analysis project Ga0310810, IMG submission 207641) | Soil microbial communities from experimental microcosm in Duke University, North Carolina, United States - NC | ecosystem: Engineered > Artificial ecosystem > Soil microcosm > Unclassified ... | reverse complement strand
CTTGCATTGTCGCTTACGGGTTCATTCGTGTGGCTAGCCGCAGCAGAAAACTACGACGTTGCATCACTTTTGCTCTGGTTACTATTCGTACATGCAGCCATCGCACTTTTTACAAAGAATCATGCCAAGTACGTCTACTGGATGGCGCTATGGTTCTTCTTGCTGAGCATTACCAAGTATACATACCTGCCGTTTGCTGGCTTGGCTGGGCTCGTTGCATGCGGTCTTTACGTACGTAATAAAAACGCAGGCCAACTTGTCGGGCTGCTAAAAACGATTCGTGCAGACTTTGTAGTCTGGCTACACAACTTATCGAAGGCAACGATCATTTTCGGGGTACTGGTACTGGTGGTAGCGGGAGGACTGTTCGTTGAGCGTATCGGATTTAATATATTACGATACGGCACGATCAGCCCAGAATGTACAAGTATTCATACGCAAGATGGCTGTATGAAGTTCGGGGTATATGCTCGGAATTACCGACAAACACAAGATATCGAAGCGGGCACCGCACAAAATATTACGTATACACCGTATGGATATGTCGGACTATGGCTAAAGCGCTACTACGATTCGATGTATGTATATATGGGGCATATCTACATACCTCGGTACTCCGCATTAATTGAACTTTCTGCGGTGCTGGCGATTATCATTGGCGTGTGGATGTATATCTATGCAAAGCGAAGACAGGTTCGAATACTGAGAACGCAGCAAGAATGGTTCATCTTAGGCCTTGTCATTATGCTTGTCGTCGTTCAATTTGCGTATAACGTTGATGTGATTCGACAGTACCAGGGCCAGCTCTACGCGCATCAGGGAAGGTACCTGCTCTCTGCAGTCGGGTTTGTATACGTACTGTTCTTCGTGCTGACTCGGCGATTCTTTGCGGCAGTAAAGCCACAGAAACGACATACCTATATGGGTATAGGCTTAGTTATAGCTTTATATGCCATTATTACGACAAGTGCTATTCCATCGTTTTTAATTCATGCGATTAGCCCGGATTGGTATAGTCCGTTTGCCCAGCAAGTGTTACCTCATTGGGTGACAAGCCATTTTATCTTCTGGTAGAAACTATATATCTAACGACCTACGCCGATATAGCGTATGCCTGCAGCTCGTAGTTCTTGAGGTGAATAGATATTGACTGCATCGATTAAAACGGAATTTTCACCGAGTACCGTGTGCAAGGTTTCGGTACTGAGCGTTCTAAACTCTGGCCACTCGGTTGCGACGACGAGCGCGTCAATCGGTCCGGCAGTATCCGGTGAATCGATAAGTGTAACGGAGTCATGTAGGTCTTCGCGAGCTTCCTCGTTACCCTGAGGATCGTAGCCAACAACCTCGGCGCCGTAGTGAACAAGTAGGTTCGCAATTGCGACACCTGGTGACTTGCGCGTGTCGCTCGTGCCAGCCTTGAAGGCAAGTCCAAAAACGGCCACTTTTTTGCCGGCAAGTTCTCCAAGCTCAACCTTGAGTTTTTCAACGATATACCCAGGCATCGCGCCATTGACGGCTTGTGCGGACTGCATGATTTCAAGGTCAACGTTGTTTTCAAGTGCGCTTGAAATCAGACCTGAAACATCTTTCGGGAAACAGCCACCACCGTAGCCACGGCCAGCATTCAAAAACGCACGACCGATGCGCTCATCTGCACCGACCGCATCCATGACCTCAACAACGTCTGCATCGACGCGGTCGGCGAGCATCGCGATTGAGTTTGCAAACGAAATCTTCAGCGCCAAAAAAGCGTTCGCCGTTACCTTGATAAGCTCGGCGCTATTGAGCTTCGTGCTGATGTATAGACCTTTGCGCGGCCCGGTCGTAATACCGGCTAAAGCAGCAATGTCATCACGATGCGCCTCTAGTGCCCGGTATACATCAAGGACCGTCTCGACTGCGGCTGTATCGTCGCCACCCGCTACGACGCGATCGAAGTAAAGCGTATCGTACACTGCTGTGCCTTCGCGCAAAAACTCTGGATTTGACACGTATTGCACGTCAACACTCTTGTTCTTGAACTGGTCAATGACTTTGCGACCGGTACCGACAGGAACTGTACTCTTTTGAACATACACGACACCAGGCTTCATATACTCAGCTGCTTGCTCAGCGGCACCGAACACGTAGCTAAGATTCGAGCTGCCATCGGGGTTGTCGGGCGTACCGACGCACGAAAATATAACATCAGCGTCAGGAACGCTTTGCTCATATGAGTCGGTTGGAATCAGGGTGCCACTCTCGACACCTTGCTTGATAATCGGATCGATGCCGTCCTCGAAAAAGAATGACCGGCCTGATTTAATCGCTTCGAGTCGCTTCGGGTTTGGTTCGACGACGAATACGCGGTATCCTGACTGCGCTAAAAGGGCGGCCGTCGTCAGCCCGACGTAGCCGGCGCCCAGAATGGTGATTGTACTATTTTTCGACATTCAGTAGATACTCCCCGTATCCTGATTTACGCAGCGGCTCGGCAAGCTCATTGAGGTCTGCCTTACTAATCAGCCCTTCACGATACGCGACTTCTTCAGGACTACCGATAATCAGACCGGTACGTCGTTGAACGACACGGATATAGTCACTGGCATCTACCATGGAATCAATTGTACCGGTATCAAGCCACGCGTCGCCGCGATCGAGGGTTTGAACGTTCAGTTTATTACGTCGTAGGTATTCTTCGTTGACATCGGTAATTTCAAGCTCGCCACGTGCGCTTGGCTTGATGTTCTTGGCAATCTCGACGACGTCGTTGTCATAGAAATAAAGTCCAACGACGGCAAAGTTTGAGCGAGGATTTTGAGGCTTTTCAACGATAGAGATTGCGCGGTTGTCATCATCAAACTCAACCACACCGTAGCGTTCAGGGTCAGAAACCGAGTACGCAAAGATGGTCGCGCCCTCGTCTTTGACGCACTGCTTCAATGAAACGCCTAGTTCGGTACCGTGGAAAATATTGTCGCCGAGAACCAGTGCGACACTGTCTTTGCCGATGAATTCCTCGCCGATAATAAATGCTTGCGCTAAGCCGTCCGGCGACGGTTGCACCGCATAGCTAAGCGTGACACCCCACTGCGAGCCATCACCAAGCAGTCGTTCAAACTGGCTTTTTTCGGCTGGTGTCGTAATGATCAAGATTTCAGTTATGCCCGCAAGCATTAAGGTAGTTAATGGATAATACACCATCGGCTTGTCGTAAATTGGCATGAGCTGTTTTGAAATGCCGTGCGTAATTGGCCACAAACGTGACCCAGATCCACCTGCTAAAATAATTCCCTTCATAGACTCCTCGCTTAAATACTCAGCCTATTATAGCAAATACCGCTACTGTCGGGCGATGTAGTCTTTGAGATCGTCATACCAATCCCGACTTTCAAAGCCGGTAGCGTGTAGTTTGGTTAGGTCCATATTGCTACCGAGTGGGCGTGGTGCGATGCCTTCTTTACCTGCGAAGTATGCGGTCGTCGATGTGTCGGTTACGGTTAGATTAGTGTACCCAGCAAGTTTGAATATGTCACGGGTAATATCTGCCCAGCTGGCGAGCCGGCCGTCGTTGGTCGCATTATATGTTCCGTAAGCTGCTTCACTTTGGAGTAGGTGATCGATAATTCGAACTAACTCACTAGTAAAGGTTAGTCGACCAACCTGGTCTGATACGACGGTCGGCGAGATGCCTTTTTCGGCGAGTCCAAGCATGGTGCGTACGAAGTTCTTGCCTTCGCCGATAACCCACGTCGCTCGCAAAATATAATGGCGTTCAACCATGGCCGCGACCAAATCGCCCGCCGCTTTACTCTGGCCATACACGCCGAGTGGGCTGAACGGCTCGTCTTCGGCGTGAGGCTCGTTTGTACCATCAAATACGTAATCGCTCGAGATATGAACGAGCGTCATGTCGTGCTTCTGGCATGCATCTGCCAAGTAGGCGACCGCTGAGGCGTTAACTTTCCAGGCGGCAACGCGACCTTCGGATGTTTCGGCGCCGTCAACGTTCGTAAACGCGGCAGCATTTAAGATATATTTTATTCCCGACCAATCAAAGTTTCGCACCGATTCGGCATCGGTGATATCGAGTTCATCAATATCAGCAAATTGTGAGCCAGGGTATTGCTCGCGTAGGGCGGTCCCGAGTTGGCCATTGGCGCCGACGATAAATATCGTTGAATCGTCCATGATTATGCCTCGCTTTCAGTGGGCTGTATATCTTTAAGTAGCGGATGCGCCTTATCTTTGTCTGATAAAATCGCAGTTTCAAGTGGAATAGGCCAGTTGATATTAAGGTCTGGATCGGCCAGGTTTACGAAGACGTACTCAGCATCTGGAGACCAGTGGTCATCTACCAGGTATGAATACTCAACATCAGGCGTAAGCGTTTGGTATGAATTACCGCAGCCTTTTGGTACATACAATGCCTGTGCCGGCGTCAGGGTAAATTCTTCGACGCGGCCGAACGTATCGCCAGCGCGTAAATCGACGATAGCAACATATACCATGCCACGGGTCAGCGTGATGTATTTATTCCAAGGTTCCGCATGGATGCCGCGCGTAACACCAGCTTCGATATTTGATGACACATTATTCTGAACGTCGTTGAAATCAGCGGGAAAGCCAAGCGCGACCAGCTTCTCGCGCTGGAAGCTTTCTTTGAACCAACCGCGTTCGTCACCGTGCAGCACTACATCGATATGGAGTAATCCGGGAATGTCAGTCTGCGTGACGCGTAGCTCACGGTTCTCGTACAGGGCAGGATGGTAATTATGAAATTCGGAAGGGTCTATGCTGGAGTTCATAGCTATAGTATATGCCATCGCTAGCGCCATTGGTAGCGGAAGCTCGTTTTCGTCCTTTTGGACTCATCAGCACAAATACACATTTGCGGAACGAGCGGAACGTGCGCTGCAATCGCGGGAGCAGAGCTCTTACCGTGATTCGCACACGTTTCGTGTGTCACTGCTCACTCAACATTCGAGAATGGAGTGAACCGTAGACGATTCGGCATATTGCTTCGTTTCGAAGCAACTTTACGGCTTACCTAGAAGCCGTACGGTGTGCCGCCGCACCGTATTGTGCCGCACAGGCGTCAGGCCTTGCAGACCTTCAGCAGGCCGGCCTCGAAGAGCGCGCCCATCAGCCGGATGGTCGAGCCGAGCGTGATCCCGTCCGGGCTCTGCTTCTGGAAGTCGTTCCAGTGCATGAGCTCGAGCGAGGGGCTCTGCTTGATGGCGACCTTCATGGCCTCCGTCAGCTCGAACATGCCGACGTTGTTGCCCTCGCCGACCTCCTTGAGGAAGAAGGCGCGGTCACCGATGAAGGGCTCGCCGTCGATCATGACGACCGACTCCGGCTCGAGTCCGGTCTCCTCGGCCAGCTCGCGCAGCGCACCCTTGGCGGGGAACTCGCGCTTGCCGGTCTCGGGGTCGTACTTGCCGAAGCCACCGGGGACCTCGGCGCGGTGCTGCCCGTCGTTGAGGTTCCAGCGCCCGGCCACGAGGCCGAGCACCAGCAGCTCGCCATCCTCGTCGAAGCAGTAGCCCATGACGGGCGCGCCGCTGTTGGCGTGGATGATGTGCTGGTCGTAGCCCAGGGGGCCGCGCCCGTAGGCGACGGACCCGACGTACGGGTTCTCGCTGACGGCCGGACCACCCTCGATGGTGGCGTCGACCCAGCCGACGGTCTCGCCGTCCTCGATCTTGGTCAGGCCGAAGACGACGGTCTTGCTGGTGGTGTCGTTCATGACGAACGCCTTTCGCTTGAGAGGTGCGTAGTGGTAAACCACCTACGGCTCTGAAAATCAGAGCTTAATAATATTAGCATAAATACATTAAAAAGTCAATAGCATAACAGGGAAGAGATGCTACAGCCCTAAAGCAAACCATACAATAATTGACTGTATTGTGTTTTTATGCTATTATATAAATAATATGAGCTCATCTGAACATGCGCCACGGAGCGGCTTTCGGCCATTTGGCAGCCCTGAAACTGTATTCCAGAACCCATGGTACAGCGTTGAGCGTCAAGCCATGGACTTCATTGACCCTATAAGTGGTGTCGTACGAAAATCATCGACCGAAGGTGGTCAGATGAACTATGTCCGTATGCTGCCGGGTGTGCAAGTCGTTGGCGACATGCCAGGGGATAAAACCCTTCTGTTGCCACAAGAACGGTATGTCACGAATCTTGTGTACGGCGAACCGGTATGGCACTACGAGCTTCCTGGTGGTGGAATCGAGGCGCATGACAGCGGTCACGGCGTCGAATTTGATGAAGAAGCAGTTATCGCCGCAGCGAGACGTGAGTTCGGCGAAGAAACAGGTTACGAGGCTGATGACTATACGATCGTTGGTTCATTACGAGGCCTGATGACACATAGCGGCATGTCAATGCATCACACCGTAACCGTGCTCGCACAAGGTATTAAGCGTCGAAGCGATGGCGCACTTCATGAAACGACTGAGATAATCGGTCAAGCCGAAGAATATTCCTGGGATGATGCGCACGAGATGTATTTAAATTCACAGGGTCTTCGCACGCCTGATGGCCGAAAAATTATTAGTTCCGCTAACACGGCGAATAGTCTCAATATTGCGCATCGTTACCTTGAGCGCGCCCGACACTTCGGAAAAAAGGTGATTGATCTCAAAACCGACTAGCCGATACGGCTTATGCGCTATGTTTTAGCGCAGAACGAAGTGCCCGCATACCGGCGCGGACATCATCGTCATGAAGCCGAGATAAATCGAGCGTCGCGATATCTAGTGTCTCGATAGCCGCGACGTCATCGGCAGGCACCGGTACGACGCCGGGCTTTAGGCGGGTATAGAATAGCGAGCTTAACACGGTCAATGTTTCTCCTCCGAAAGGATACTGCCCTACGGCACTACAAAGAAATGTCGGCGGTTCGTACTGATCTGGCTCGAGTCCCAACTCTTCGCGTAGCTCACGCTCCAAACCTTGCTCGAGTGTTTCTGCGCCGTCTACGAAACCTCCGAAGCTATCGAGCATGCCTTTGTGTGGTTCGATACCGCGAACCGACAGCATGACTTGATCGTCATCGGTTACGATGAAGACACCAGTTGTTGGTAGCGGATTATAAAAGATTACATGACCAGCCGTACAGCGGAAGCTCGATGGGCTTTGCGGCTCGAGCTCAGCCCCGCAGCGTCGACAGTTGCGAAACTCCACAGTTTACTGCCCCTGCTTGGCGTAAGCAGTCTCGACAGTTTCTTTGTCAGCTTGCCACCAGTCGCGGTTTGCCTCGTACCAGTCGATAGTTTGCTTGAGACCATCGCGCATGCCGGTTTGATTGTCGGTATATCGTGGTTGCCAGCCAAGTTCCCGCCGGAGTTTGCTGCTATCCATGGCGTAGCGAAGGTCGTGACCGGGTCGGTCGTTAACGTGCTCGTACCAATCTTTACCTTTGCCCATCAGCTCACAAATAAGCTCGATGACCATCTTGTTGTTGACGTGGTCGTTATCTGCCCCGATGATGTAGGTTTCACCAAGCACGCCCTTGTCGAGAATTAAATGCACAGCTTCGTTATGATCGTCGACATGAATCCAGTCACGGACCTGTTCGCCCGTACCATAGAGCTTCGGCTTGATGTCCGAAAGAATATTCGTAATCTGACGAGGGATGAACTTTTCAATATGTTGGTATGGACCATAGTTGTTTGAACAGTTCGAAAGCGTGGCTTGTATACCAAAGCTACGTACCCACGCCCGGACCAAATGGTCGGAACCTGCTTTGGTGCTGGAGTAGGGACTGGAAGGGTTGTATGGGGTGGTTTCGGTGAACCGGTTTGGATCGTCGAGCTCGAGGTCGCCAAATACCTCATCGGTGCTGATGTGATGTAGTCGCTTGCCGTGTTTGCGAACCGCTTCGAGAATGGTATAGGTACCGATAATATTGGTTTCGACGAATGGCCATGGTTCGCGCAAGGAATTGTCATTGTGACTCTCGGCAGCAAAGTGCACAACGATATCGGTTTCGCCGACGAGTTTATCCATGAGTTCGCGGTCGCATATATCACCCTTGACGAAAGTAATATCTTCTCTGACCGACGCAAGGTTCGATTCGTTTCCGGCGTATGTCAGCTTATCAAGTACAGTCACGTCATACTCAGGTCTGTGCTTGAGGGTATAGTGTACGAAGTTCGACCCGATGAACCCCGCACCACCTGTCACGAGTAGTTTTGTCATGCATCTAGCATAGCATTTTTAAAGAGGGTTTGGTACAGGGGGTACAAAATCGCAAGTATGTTGTAAATATGTATTTTCTTTAAATTGCTCTACAAAATTGACTTTTCGCGGGCGCGGGCGTAGGCTACATGACAGAAGCATAACCGAAAGGAACAAACATGTGCGGTATCGTCGGCTATATTGGTCCCAAACAGGCGCAGTCAGTCTTGCTGAGTGGCTTGGCGCGGCTCGAGTATCGCGGCTACGATAGCGCCGGTATCGCGACGATCAGTCCTCGCTCGAAGGTAACATTGCTGCGTACAAAAGGCAAAGTCGCTGAGCTAGCTCACCGAATCGACGGTGCGAAAAAGAGTGATACGATTGGCATCGGGCACACACGCTGGGCAACGCATGGCGAGCCAAGCAAGCGAAACGCACATCCACATGCCGTCGGTGATATCTATTTGGTTCATAACGGCATTATCGAGAATTATCAGGATATCAAAGCCATGCTTGCGGAGCATGACTACGACATGAAAAGCGACACCGACAGTGAAGTGCTGGCCGCGCTGATCGAATATCTTTCATCGTCGTACGATACGCTTGTCGAGACCGTCAGCGCCGCGCTTAAAATGGTCGTAGGCGCCTACGGCATAGCCGTAGTCGATTCCAAGAACCCAGATGAGATTGTGGTTGCGCGAAACGGCAGTCCGCTTGTATTGGGCCTTGGTGACGGCGAAGTATTTATCGCCAGCGACGCCTCGGCGATTGTCGGGCATACCGATCAAGTCGTTTACCTACGCGACAATGAGCTTGCGGTCTGTCGTCGCACTGGCATAGAGCTATATGACTTAGATATTCGGGCGCTTGATACGACCGTCGAAACGCTAGAGCTTGATTTGCAGGCAATTCAAAAGCAGGGCTATGAGCACTTTTTACTGAAAGAGATTCACGAACAGCCCGACACGGTCCGCGCGACCCTCAGCGGCAGGGTGCGACTGGCTGAACGAACGGCGCGCCTAGGCGGTATCAATATGACCGATGCCGAGCTTCGTGCGGTCAAGCATGTCTTTATCGTCGGCTGCGGCACTGCGTATTACGCTGGTTTGCTGGCCAAATACTATACCGAGCTGCTCACCGATGACGTAGTAGTATCAGTCGAGACTGCATCAGAGCTTCGCTATCGATCGTTTGCGGTGCCTGAAAACTCGGTCGCTTTAATTGTCAGTCAGTCTGGCGAAACAGCCGACACACTTGCCTGCTTGAGCGAATTGCAGCGTCGTGGCGTTCGCTGTTTAGGCGTCGTAAATGCGGTCGGCAGTTCGATTGCGCGGCAAGTCGATGGCGGTGTGTATCTGCATGTGGGCTCCGAAATCAGTGTTGCGAGTACCAAGGCGTTCACATCGCAGGTTGTCGCCATGATCATATTCGCCATCATGCTAGCCGAAAGTAAGGGCAGTAACAAAACGCTCGTCAGGGAATTTGTTGAAGAGCTTGATTTGTTGCCTGCTCAAATCGAACAAGTACTTGAAGATCATCTCGATACAACCAAACAGCTTGCGGATCGCTATACGCACTATGAACACAGTTTATATGTCGGCCGTGATGCCCTGTACCCGGTGGCACTTGAAGGCGCCTTGAAGCTCAAGGAAATCAGCTACATTCACGCCGAAGGATACGCGGCAGGCGAGCTGAAGCACGGGCCGATTGCCCTGATCGATGAGCGATTCTTCGAGGTCTATTATATCCAGGATAATTGGCTGTATGAAAAGTCTCAGAGCAATCTTATCGAAATGAACGCACGGGGCGCACATGCTATTGCAATTACCGATTCGGACAAAAAACTACCGGCAGAATCGGTTGTACGGGTTCATACCAAGTTGCAGCATCTCACGCCTCTGGTGTTTAATGTCGTATCGCAGCTTATCGCCTATCACATGGCGGTGAGCCGGGGTAACGATGTCGATCAGCCGCGTAACTTGGCAAAGTCGGTCACCGTCGAGTAGCCACTTCGTAGCTATATCGTGACATATGTTACAGCCTGTTCGCTAAGACATTGGCATACTAGAGGTACCGTCGCAGTGAGGCGGACATAGTACAAGGAGGTATATATGACCAAGCAATCGAAGTCCACGAAAGCCTTAAATGAGTTTGAGCGTAGCTATATTGCCTCAAACTTTGACTGGCGTATTTACCTCT
>Ga0310810_10011427_pt1 | contig 10377 bp, 8 predicted proteins | sample NCmetagenome_FD_207641 | JGI IMG/M metagenome (GOLD analysis project Ga0310810, IMG submission 207641) | Soil microbial communities from experimental microcosm in Duke University, North Carolina, United States - NC | ecosystem: Engineered > Artificial ecosystem > Soil microcosm > Unclassified ... | reverse complement strand
TTTTGCTCCCCACTATGGCCCAGGCCTTCAACCAACAGAACTTCGAAAAGGACGTCCTGCAGTCGCCCGTGCCGGTGCTGGTGGATTTCTGGGCGCCGTGGTGCGGGCCGTGCAAGTTGATCGGCCCGGTGGTCGAGGAGCTCGCCGCCGAATACGACGGCAAGGGCGCCAAGGTCGGCAAGGTCAACGTCGATGAGAACGGCCAGCTGTCGCAGAGCCTCGGCATCATGAGCATCCCGACGCTGATGGTCTTCAAGGGCGGCCGTCCCGTCGGCCAGGTCGTCGGCGCGGTCAGCAAGGACCGCCTGGTCGACCTGCTCAAGAAAGCGATGGCCTAACGGAGCTTCGAGCTCCAAGCGCCGGGCTTCAAGGGCCGCGTTTCGGTCACAGGCTCGACGCTCGAAGCTCGGAACTTGAAGCTTTTCTATGTCCCGCAATCTCATCATCATCGGAGCCGGTCCGGCCGGCTACACCGCCGCGGTCTATGCCGCGCGCGCGGACCTCAAGCCGCTCGTGTTCGAAGGCGTCCAGTACGGAGGCCAGCTCATGACCACGACCGAAGTGGAGAACTGGCCTGGATATTCCAAGGGCATCCTCGGGCCCGAGCTCATGGAAGAGATGCGAAAGCAAGCGCAGCGTTTCGGCGCCGAACTCGTGAGCGAGAACGTCACCGCGGTGGATTTCTCCAGCCGTCCGTTCAAGGTGACCGCCGGCAACCGCACCGAGGAGGCCGACACGGTCATCATCTCGACGGGCGCGTCGCATCGCCGCCTGGGGCTCGAATCCGAAGCGAAACTGTTCGGCAAAGGCGTCTCGGCCTGCGCCACCTGCGACGCCTTCTTCTTCAAGGACAAGGTCGTCACCGTCGTCGGCGGGGGAGACTCGGCGATGGAGGAAGCCACGTTCATCTCGCGCTTCGCTTCCAAGGTCATCATCCTGGTGCGCACCGAGAAATTGCGGGCCTCGAAGATCATGACCGAACGCTGCAAGACGAACCCGAAGATCGAGTTCGTCTACAACGTCGAGGTCGTCGAAGTGCTCGGCGTCGACAAGGGCCATGTCACCGGCGTGAAGCTCAAGGACGCCAAGACCGGCGAGACGCGCGACCTTCCCTGCGACGGCATGTTCCTGGCGATCGGCCTGATGCCCAACGTCGACCTCTTCAAGGGAAAGATCGAGCTCGACGAGCGCGGCTACCTCAAGACCCGCAACGTCACCGAGACCGACGTCCCCGGCGTGTTCGCGGCCGGCGACGTCCAGGACTGGAAATACCGGCAGGCCGTGACCGCCGCCGGATCCGGTTGCGCCGCCGCTTTGGATGCGCAGCGGTATCTGGAGAAGATGCACGAGGGGAAAGCTGAGAGCTCCAAGCCCTAGAGGTTAGAGTGGTCCGGTCCTCTAACCTTTAGGACTCTAACCTCTAAAAAAATACCGGCCCGAGGGGGCCGGATTTTTTACGGTCTAAAGGAGTACTTGATGCCGGCGCCGAAGGCCCAGCCGTCCGGGATCGGCACGATCATGCCTTCGACGGCGAGGTGCATCCGATACGGCATGCGGATGTCGATGCCCGGGTAGAAGGACGCCGTGTTGTGATCGAGCGCGTGGCGTTTCTCGATCGTCGACGGGTCTTTGCCGAAGGCGGAGATGGTGTTGCGGGCCTCGTCGTCGAAGCTGACGTCGACCGCGGCCGACAGCCGTTCGAAGGCGACCGAGAACGTCGGCGATACCCGTCCGGTCTCGATGCGGATGCCCGTGCCGACCGCGATGCGCTGCCACGAGAACGAGAACCGTCCGTGCTGCCGGATGTAATCCGACAGATCGAGGGCGCCGCCGCCGATCGTGACCGTGACGGAGTCGACGCTCAGGGGGTCGCTGCCGAAAGAGGTCTCGTACTCGCCGAACAGCGACCAGCGGACCCGCCCCTTCTCGAGAAGAAGGAAACGGACGCCGCTCGTCAGCGTGACATGGCCGTCGTGCGACAGTTCCGCGTCGAGCGAGGAGTCGTCGCTGATCTTCCCGTGGTACTTGAAGTCGGCGTAACCGACGCGCAGCACCGTCGAGAGCTCGAGCCATCGCGCCGGGATCAGCGAGAGGCCGAACAGCGTGTTGACCCGCGTGAAACCGTTCTCGCCGGAGCGCACCACGGAGGTGTCGACCCCGGTCGTGAGCAGCAGCGGGTGGTTGCCGTCCGCGTTCGCCTTGGCCGCGGGTTTCGCGGGGTCCGGGACGGGGGCGGGCTTTTCCGGGGGCGGGCCGTCGTCCGCCGAAGCGGTGGCCATCGCGGCGAGGAACGCGAGAAAGGAAGCGGTGAGCCGAGGCAGGGTCCGAGAGGGTCGCGTCATGCGGCACCTTCCTGCAAGTAAGCGCTCGTGAAATGAGCTGGTTCCAGCGTTGCATGGACCATGGGCCATGTCAATCCGGTGAGCTTAGAGACCTAAAGGTTAGAGGTTAGAGCGCTCGAATCTCTCTAACCTTTAGGGCTTGGAGCTCTAACCTTTCGGAAAAGAAAACCCCCGCATTGCGGGGGCGCATCATCGGCCGGAGCCGAAGGTGAGAGGGATGAGCAGGTTGGCTTCGCCGGCGAAGAAGACGCGGTCGCTCGTCGGCAGGAACGTGGCGTTCAGCCGGAGGCCGAATCCTCGTCCGAGGTCGAACTCCGAGCCCAGCATGTAGAAGAACGTGCTGTCGCCGCTGTTGTAGAACCGTTCCGGCGTCGTGTGCGCGGTCGCGAGCAGGTCGCTCGCTTCGGCGTCGAAGGTGACGGCCAGGCGGCTGTCGACGTAGAGGTATCCCAGGTCGACGTAGGGATGCCACCAGCCGAAGTCGCCGAGCAGGCGCAGGTTGCCCTGCACGCTCCTCCATTGATGGTCCACCGCGACGTGGTTGCGAAGCGAGTCGATGTTGACCGGCGCGTTCGCGATCTCGCCGCGGGGGGTGAACGAGGACAGCCAGGCGCGGTTCTCGCCGAGCGGGAACTCGAACTCGCCCATGGCGATGAGGTGAAGCCTCCAGAACTGGACCATGTCCACCGAGACGCGGGCGCCGAGCGACGGCTGCCAGGGCAGCGACAGTGACGCGTCGAACGGAAGGCCGTTCTTCTGCATCAGGTCGATGTCCGTGGTCGTCATCCTGATGAAGGGCGCGATGCGCAGCCGGTCCCGGTACGAGAACTCGGGGGCCAGCGTGAAACGCATCTGCAGGACGTTGGTGTCGGAACCGCGGGAGACCCACGTGCCGAAACCAGCTTCGAGACGGGCGGAGAAATCCGGAGGCGTCGAGCGCGATTCTTGCGCGTTTGCCACCGAAGATGCGCCGAATGCGGCTGCGAAGGCGACTGCCGCGATCAGCTTCATGGTGGGCTCCTTCCGAACGGCCGTAACGGCCGCCGGTTTCCGGCAATGCCGGAACGCCGGGTGTGAGGCATTCAGGGACGAAAAAGACCTGGAGACACCGTTCCACAGGGGAGGGGGAGTGTCAATCGGGCGAGGTTAGAGCTGGAAAGGTTAGAGGTTAGAGCGGACTTGCTTGGTCGGTCGCTCCCTCTAACCTTTTGGGCTCTAACCTCTGCCCTGCACCGGAAAAAAAGACCGCCCGGGGGCGGTCTTGGCTAGAAGCGGTGCAGGAACATCGTGTTCGCGCCGTAGGTGGTGGCGTCGCGCGCGGGGGCGATGATGACGCCGATGCCGAGCACGTCGCGCGCTCCCATGTTGATGTCGATGCCGGGCATCAGCATGACGCGGAAGAACGAGACCTCGTGCGGCGACTCGATCAGCGTCGCGTCGTAACCGAGGCGCTGGAGCGTGTCGCGGCTGTCGGCGTTGAGGCCGACGTCCATCGAGCCGTGGTAATGCTCGAACCCGACCGTCAGCCGCGGCTGCGTGATGCCGGCGCGGATCTTGAAGGTCGCGCCGAGCGCCAGGCGGTACCACGTGAACGACAGGTCGCTGTTGTTCCGCGCGTACGGGCCGACGTCGTAGTTGCCCTGCGGCGTGGTGATGCGCAGGCTCTCGAGGTGCGGCGAGGTGTTGGCGACCGAGGATTCGAACTCCCCGTAGATGTCGAGGGCGAACGGTTCCATGCGAAGGGCGTGGACCGTCGCGCCCGCGGCGACCGAGACGTCGAAGTACGACCAGAGCTGCCCGTTGACGGTCAGGCCGTCATCGAGGCTGCCCTGATAGCCGAACCTCGTCGTTCCCAGGTGCAGGTCGCTGTAGAGCGTCAGGTACCTGCCGCAGTCGAGCGACAGGCCCAGCGAAACGTCGGCCCGCATGAGCGAGCGGCCGTTCACCGTCCCCATGTTGAAGCCCGCGCCGGTGCGCAGGCCGACCGGTCCGGGCGCTGCCGGAGCCGGACTGACGACTGGCGGTGCCGCGGGCGGCACGGTGGGGGTGGGAGTCTCGTCGGCTTGCGCCTGCACGGGTGCTGCGGTGAGCAGGAGCAATGCCGCGGTCGCGGCGAACATGTGGCGAATGTTCATGACCGCCCCTTTCCTCTGATGAGGGTTGATGTTCAAAAGGAACCATTCGCACCGTAAGCCGGTTTTTCGGGAGTGTCAACCGTGCCGGGGTGGTATACTCCGCTCATGGATGACGCGAAAAAAACGAAGCGGCGCTGGACGCCGGTCATGACGGGGCTCGCCGCTACGGCGGTTTCGGCCGGGATCCTGCTCGCCGCCCAGTTCGGCGCCGAGGGGTCCTCATCCGTCTGGTTCATCCCCGTCTTCTGCCTGCCGGCAGGGCTGCTCGCGGCCTTCTTTCACGCCCGGCGGCTCCGGTTCCTGCTCGGCGGGCTCCTGCTGGGCCTCCTCACCGGCGCGCTGTCGTCGTTCGGCCTGCTCGGCCAGCCCGTCGAAGGCCTGTTCTTCATGGTCGGCGCGACCATGACCTTCTTCGTCACCCTTGGCCTCCTCGGCGGCGGTTTCTTCGAGTTCGTCCTGTTCCTCCACCATCTGACCCATGGCAGGCGGCCCGCCGACTACGGCGCGCAAAAGGGGGAGTAGCCCCTGCCTAAAATACGTCCATGAAAAAATACGACCACAAGGAGATCGAACGGAAATGGCAGGAACGCTGGGAGAAGGACGGCGTCTTTGCGACGTCGGACGATCCGTCGAAGCGCAAATGCTACGTCCTCGACATGTTCCCGTACCCGTCCGGCAACGGGCTGCACGTCGGTCATCCGGAAGGCTACACCGCCACCGACATCGTCAGCCGCAAGCGCCGCATGGAAGGCTGGAACGTCCTGCATCCTATGGGCTGGGACGCATTCGGCCTGCCCGCCGAGAACTACGCCATCAAGACCGGCGTCCACCCGCGCGAGAGCACCTGGAAGAACATCGACAATTTCCGCCGGCAGCTCAAGATGCTCGGCTTCTCTTACGACTGGTCTCGCGAGATCAACACCGCGGACCCCTCTTATTATCGCTGGACCCAGTGGCTCTTCCTTTTCCTTTATAAGAAAGGGCTGGCCTACAAGAAAATGGCCGCGGTGAACTGGTGCACGTCGTGCCAGACCGTGCTCGCCAACGAGCAGGTCATCGACGGCCGTTGCGAACGATGCAAGAGCGATGTCATCCAGAAGAACCTCGAGCAGTGGTTCTTCCGCGTGACGCAGTACGCCGACCGGCTGCTCGAAGGGCTCGACCGGGTGGACTGGCCGGAGCGCATCAAGGCGATGCAAGTGAATTGGATCGGACGTAGCGAGGGGACGGAGATCGTCTTCCGCGGGACCTCGCTGTCCATCGGCGGCGCCGTGGTCGAAAAGGATTACGCCATCACGGTCTTCACCACGCGCCCGGACACGCTCTTCGGCGTCTCCTACATCGTGCTCGCGCCGGAGCATCCTTTGGTGAATTCGCTGGTGTCGGACGACCGCCGCAGCGAGGTCGATGCTTACGTGAAGGCCAGCCAGGCGAAGTCGGAGCTGACGCGCACGGGCCTCGAGCAGGAGAAGACCGGCGTCCCGCTGGGCGCGAGCGTCGTTCATCCGCTCACCGGCGAGCGCATTCCCGTCTGGATCGCCGATTACGTGCTGGCCAACTACGGCACCGGCGCGGTCATGGGCGTGCCTGCGCACGACGACCGTGATTTCGCCTTCGCCGGGAAGTACGGCCTGCCGGTGACTTACGTCATCGCTCCGCCGCACGACGTCGCTCACGCGCGCCACGAGGAAGGCAACGAACACGCCTACACCGACCCCGGATATCTCGTGAACTCGCGCGAGTTCAACGGCCTCACTTCCGACGACGCCAAGAACAAGATCACCGACGCGCTCGAAGCCAAGGAACTCGGCAAGCGCCGCGTGCAGTTCCACGTCCGCGACTGGCTGATCTCCCGCCAGCGCTATTGGGGCGCGCCCATCCCGATCATCTACTGCGAGGCCTGCGGAGAAGTGCCGGTCCCCGAGGAACAGTTGCCGGTGCTGCTGCCCGACGACGTCGATTTCCGCCCGACCGGCGAATCGCCGCTCACGCGCTCGGCCAGCTTCCACGAGGTCAATTGCCCGCGCTGCGGCAAGAAGGCCCGCCGCGAATCCGACACGATGGACGCCTTCGTCGATTCGAGCTGGTACTTCCTGCGTTTCGCTTCGCCGCACGAGGGCGAGCGCGCGTTCTCGTCGCACGCCGTCAATTACTGGTGCCCCGTCGACCTTTACGTCGGCGGCGCGGAGCACGCCGTGCTGCATCTCCTGTTCGCGCGCTTCTTCACCAAGGTGCTCTTCGACAACGGCCTCGTGCCCTTCGATGAGCCTTTCGCGAAGCTGCGCAGTCAGGGATTGATCATGGGCGAGGACGGGCAGAAGATGTCCAAGTCGCGCGGCAACGTCATCAATCCCGATGATGTCGTCGCCGAGCATGGCGCCGACACGCTGCGGCTCTATGAGATGTTCATGGGCGACTTCGAGGCCGCCAAGCCATGGGACACCAAAGGCATCCTCGGCGTCCGCCGTTTCCTCGACCGCAGCTGGGTCATCATCCACGATGTCGTGCATCAGCGCCGCGACAACGTCGGCGACGCGCTCCGCCGCTCGCTCCACAAGACGATCAAGAAGGTCTCGTCGGACATCGAAGCCTGCAAGTTCAACACCGCCATCTCCAGCCTGATGATCCTGCTGAACGAATGGTACGCGGCCGAAGGGGGAGACAAGGAGTTCGTGTCCGCCTATCTGCGGATGCTCTCGCCGTTCGCTCCGCATCTCGCGGAGGAGCTCTGGGCGCTCATCGGCAACGACACGAGCATCGCGCTCGCGCCCTGGCCGTCGCATGACGAGGCCCTCGTGAAAGACGACACCGTGTCCATCGTCGTCCAGGTCAACGGCAAGGTCCGCGACCGCATCGAGGCGGACGCCGGCCTCGCTGAAGAGGACGCCAAGGCCAAGGCCTTCGCCAGCCCCAAAATTTCCCCCTTACTTGAGGGAAAACGCATCCTTAAGACCGTCTTCGTGCAGGACAAGCTGATAAATATCGTGGTACAGTGAGCCTATGGGACATCGATCCGATTCGATCCTGCGCATAGGGGACGGAGCGGACCCGGACTGGGCAGCGATGCTCGGTACCGGTTACGCCGACATTCCCAAGCACTACGTGGCGGTCTACCGCGAATGCGGGTTGGATGAGCTCGTCCGCACCGTGCGCGAAGGGTTGTCCGTGCCGCCGGCCGAGACGCGCCATCCCGACATGCGCGCGGAGATGGAGCTGCTCGACAAGTACCGCCCCAAGAAGATGATCGACCGCGGCGTCAGCCGTCTGGGCGCCATCTACGCGTCGCCGACCGAGGAGACGCCGAAGTTCCCGTTCCGCAAGGAGCGCTACGTGCTCGAGGTCATGGTCGATCCCGCCGAGGCGTTCGTGGGCGACATGGATTTCATCACTTGCCTCATCCCGTTCATCAGCGCCAACCAGTCCGGGCTTGACCGCTACCGCGGCGCGTTCAAGAAGTACTGGGACAGCGTCATCTCGCTCAAGGATTTCCTGGCGCACTACCGCGAGGTCATGACGCCGGACGGCTCCTACTGGATGGCCAAGACGACCGCGCCGAAGCGCCTGCCCAAGACCTGCTTCGCGCCGGAGATCATGGTCATGACCCCGCTCATCAGCCCGCGGTACGTGAAGGTCGTCAGGCGCGAGAACGTGCACGATGACGGCCACGACTATGAGATCCCGGTGGAACCGGGGATGACGTGGGAGGACGAGAGATGATATTAGAGACCAGAGAACAAAGAACAGAGAAAGCTACAATGAACCGGCTCTCACAATAAATCCGGCCGCAAGGCCGGATTTATCTTTGTTCTTTCGTCTTTGGTCTTTCGGTCTTTGTTCTCTGTTCTTTGGTCTTGCGCCTTTTCAGGACGCCGTGGTAAGCGATGGGCCGCACGGTGCTGCTAACCTCCCAACCTCTCAACCTCTGAACCTCCCGATCGCCCGCTCGCCATCGAAGACGCTGCTCGCACTGCTCGGCGCTTTCGTCGCCGGGGTCGTCGCGCATGCGTTCGATGAGCGCAGGTGGGCGGATCCGCTGCTGCTGGCGGCCGTGGCGTCGGCGTTCGTACCGATCGGCGTCGTCTGGCGTTCGCGCGCCGCACGCCTCTCCTGTGCGTGCCTCGCGCTCGCGGTCCTCGGGGTCGCGCGGTACGACGCTGCGCTGCCGACGGGCGAACGCGCGGAGGCGGTTCCTCCCGCGCATGAGGCCGCTTTCACCGGCACGGTCGCGGAAGAGCCGCGCGATTCGCTCAAAGGCACGGTCCTGGTCATGGACCGTGTTTTCGTCTCCGGGCAGGAAGGGGAGAAAGCCGTACTGATGTTCCGCTTGCCGGTCGATGTCTCGGTCGGCGACGAACTCGGCTGGCGATGCCGCATGCGAACGCGCGATGCGGTCCAGCGCGAACGGTCGGACCGCGACGCGGCCTGGACCTGCGTGCCTGACGCGCCGCCGCGGCGCATCGCCGAAGCCGGCATCAATGCCGCGAACGGCCTGCTCGGCGCCAAGCGGGCCATGCGCAGGCTCGCCGGCGCGCTTTTGCCGGAGCCGGGTTCTTCGCTGCTGCTCGGCCTGCTCATCGGCGACCGCGGCGGCATCCCGCCCGACCTCACCGCCGATTTCCGCGCGACCGGCACGTCGCACATCCTCGCCGTCTCCGGCTACAACGTCCATCAGGTCGTCGAATTCGCCTTCGTCGTCTGCGCGCTGTGCGCCATCCGCCGCCGGCGCGCGATCGCCGTCGTCGCCGCGCTCCTCATCGCCTTCACCGCGCTCACCGGAGGGGACGCGCCGGTCGTCCGCGCTGCGCTTATGGGCGGCATGGGCCTGGTCGCCGGCCTGCTGGGACGGCGCAACGGCGGACTCGGACCGCTCGCGGTGGCGGCCGCGGCGATGCTCGTCCACGACCCGCTCATCCTTCGCCACGATGTCGGGTTCCGCCTGTCCTTCGCCGCCGTCGCCGGCATGCGCGCCTTCGGACCTCTCCTTTCCGAGAGGCTCGGCTTCCTGCCTGACGCGTTCGGGCTCCGGCAGACGGCCGCCGACACGCTCGCGGCCACCGCCGGGACGATGCCGATCGCGCTGCATGATTTCGGCCTGCTGCCCGTCGCCTCGCCGCTCGTGAACGTCGCCGTGGTGCCGCTCGTGCCGCTCATCATGGCGAGCGGCGCGGCCGCGATGGCCGCCGGCGCTCTCGCCCTGCCGCTCGGCGCTCCGCTCGCCTTCGTCTGCGACGCGCTCGCGAGGACGATGACCGGCATCGTCGGCATCTCGGCCAGCTTCGCGCCGGTGCTCGAGGCCAAGGCGAACGCCTGGCAGACCGCCTTCCTCTACGGCTGCTTCGTTCTCTTATGGTTCGCGCTGACGCGGCGGCCCGAAGGTCCCAGGCCCATGCCGGCCGAGGGCACGATGGTCATCTATGATCCCTAAGACCCGCCTCGCCGTCGCCGCCGGTGTCGCGCTCGCCATCCTGGCGGTCCGCGCCGCTTTTCCGGGCAGGCAGCTGACCGCGACCGTGTTCGACATCGGCCAGGGAGATGCGATCCTGGTGCAATGCGGCCGGCACCAGCTCCTCGTCGACGGCGGGCCCGACGCCGCCGTGCTCGCCAAGCTCGGCCGGGCGATGCCGTTCTTCGATCGCTCCATCGACGCGGTGGTGCTGACCCATCCGCATGCCGACCATTACGCGGGCCTCGCCGCGGTCCTTCGCCGTTACAGGATCGGAAGCCTGTTCGTTTCCGGCGCGCCCTCCGACTCGCCGGGATACCGGAACTTCGAGGATGCCGCCTCGGCCGCGCATCTCACGCCGACGTCGCTCGTCGCCGGCGACGTCATCGCGCTCGGCGATTGCGGCCGCGCGGAAACGCTCTGGCCCTCGAGCGGCATCGCGGCCGGCGTGAAGCAT
>Ga0310810_10011426_pt1 | contig 10377 bp, 8 predicted proteins | sample NCmetagenome_FD_207641 | JGI IMG/M metagenome (GOLD analysis project Ga0310810, IMG submission 207641) | Soil microbial communities from experimental microcosm in Duke University, North Carolina, United States - NC | ecosystem: Engineered > Artificial ecosystem > Soil microcosm > Unclassified ... | reverse complement strand
CGGTCTTTGCTGCCCTCTTTCATCGCGCCGAGCGATCCCATGCCGCGGTAAACCTTATAGGTCCTGCCCTGGTAGAGGATCGTTTCACCGGGGCTCTCCTCGGTGCCGGCGAAGAGGCTCCCGATCATGACCGAATCGGCTCCCGCGGCGAGCGCTTTGGTGATATCGCCGGAATACTTGATGCCGCCATCGGAGATGATCGGCGTGTTACGCCGCGCGGCGGCCTTGGCGCAGCTCGCGATGGCGGTGATCTGCGGCACGCCGACGCCGGAGACCACACGCGTCGTGCAGATCGAGCCCGGCCCGACGCCGACCTTGACGCCGTTGACGCCTGCGTCGATGAGCGCGGCGGCGCCCTCTTCAGTCGCAACGTTGCCGCCGATCAGATTCAAGTCCGGATGGCGGCGGCGGATGAAGCGGATGCTGTCGAGTACGTTCTTCGAGTGGCCGTGCGCCGTGTCGACGACGATCACGTCGACGCCGGCTTTCGCGAGCGCTTCCACCCGCTCTTCGCAGTCGGCCCCGACGCCGACCGCGGCACCGACGCGGAGCCTGCCCCACTGATCTTTGCATGCGAAGGGAAACTGCGTCTTCTTTTGAATGTCTTTGACGGTGATCAACCCTTTGAGTTGAAATTTATCGTCGACCACCAGGAGTTTTTCGATGCGGTGGCGGTGGAGAATCTCTTTCGCCTCGTCGGGGTCGACGCCTGGCGCGGCGGTGATGAGGTTCTCCTTGGTCATCACCTCGGCCACGGGACGGTCGTTGCGCTTCTCAAAGCGCAGGTCCCGGTTCGTCAAAATGCCGAGAAGGCGGCCGTTCTGCGTTACCGGCAGGCCCGAGATGCCGTATTTGTTCATGATCTCGCGCGCGTCGGCTATCTTTTGTTCCGGATGCACCGTGATCGGATCGGCGATCATGCCGCTCTCGAACTTCTTCACTTTTTCGACCTGCGCCGCCTGAGCGGCGACCGGCATGTTGCGGTGGATAAAACCGAGGCCGCCCTCTTGCGCGATCGCAATCGCGGTGCGCGATTCGGTCACCGTATCCATCGCCGAGCTGAGCAGCGGTACGTTCAATTCGATCTGCTGCGTCAAACGAGTCTTCACTTCGGTGTCGCGCGGCAGCACCGCGGATTCGGCGGGGACTAAAAGGACATCGTCGAAGGTCAATCCGACCGGAAGGATCTCTTGATCAAACATGGCTCATCTCCATCCATGGGTAAAAAAAAACCCAGACCTGCGCCTGGGTTTTTTCGAGCCGTTCGCACGTTTCGGCAAACATAAAGTTTTATACCAGGAACGATTTTTCTTCGCAAGGCGAACTTAACGCGCTCGCGCTTGACAGCCGCATCGTCTTTATATCAGGATGAGCGGAGATGCGCGCCAGCAGATCTCCAAACCTCGCCTTCGATCCGCAGCCGGGATAAATCAGAGGGACCCCCTCAGCGACGGCGCAAGCAGAAGGCCGCGACCATGACGTATCGTTGGTGTTCAGGGTTCATCGGAATTTTGGCGTTCGGTTTCGCAACGGCGGCGCACGCCCAGGCGCCGGAAGCATGGAATTTTTTCTCCGCTTCCGGATTGTCGGGCCTGCCACCGTACATCGGCGAAAAACGCGGCGGCCCCGAACCGCCGAATAAATCGATCCTCGTTTTGAGCCTGGGGGAAAAAGCGCTTAAATTAAACACCTATTATGTCGAGAAGCAGCCGGGAGACGAGCCGAAACCCGCCGTGGCGCCGGCGCCGAAGCCCGGCGCGGTCGGAATGCTCGCGACCTCGTCGCTGATCGAACGATGGCTCGACGCCGAAGCTGAGCTCGCCTACAGCTCACCGGCCGCGCTTTGCGGCGTCGGGGACGAAAACCACGGGCTAGCGCGCGTGCGCATCAAGGGCGCTTCGGACCACCTGAGCTACGGCGCAGAATTTCGCCGGGTGGGAAGAGATTTCATAAATGTTGCCGGAACGGGATATGCGGCCGATCAGCAGGGTATCGAGCTGTGGTCGGAAGAAAAGCTAGGCGTGTTCGCTTTCAAAACCTCCCTGGCCCGGTTTACCGATAACACCGCCGCCGATCCGGGCCGGCCTGTGACGGCGAGAACGATCGGCGGCGCGAGCTTGAGAATCGCGATCCCCGCCTGGCCGACATTAAATCTATTTTATAGCGGCGGCCTCTCGGCAACCGCGCAGGAGCCGGAGAGCATCGCGCCGCAGCGCGGCGCGCTGCGCAGCGCCGGCACTCAGCTGACTTATGGACGGAACGGCTGGGAAGCGACGGCTGCAACGGGTTTGTCTCTCAACGACCTCGAAAACCGCGGCGCGGCGGCCGTCCGGACCCAAACTCCGCTCTTTTCGCTCGGCGTGAAGTATCAACCGGGCAACCTGCCGCTGCAGGCGAACACCGTCGCTTCCTACGTCAAAAACAAGTCGAGCGACGGGAATACCGACAACGACGCGTTCAACCTCTCCGGTTCCTTGAGCTGGAATCTTGGAGCGACGCTCATCGGCAAGAGCCAGCTCTTGGCTGGCGGAGGGTTTACCCGGCGCGTCGACGCGGTCGATCCCGCGGCCTCCCACAACGAAGGATCGGTCTGGATGCGCTTCAAAGTGACCGCGTATTAATCGATGCCGCTTTACGAGTACGAATGCCCCAAAGGCCACCGCTTCGAGGCGATCGAAAAGGTTACCGACAAGCCCGCCGTGAAATGCACTGTCTGCGGCGGCAAGGCGCGGCGCGTGATTTCGCGCCCGACGCTGCTCCACAACCGCGGCATCCATGTCTTCGACCGCGTCACCAAGGACGACGCGCTCAGAAGTCGTCCGTCGTCGCTCAAGTCGCTCAAGAAAGACAAATTCTAGTTTGTTATTGCGCGTGGCCTTTGCTAAGCATTGACTCGTTTCGAATGCCCTAAATCCGATGCTCGCCAAGGTCAACAGCGCCGCGCTTTACGGCATCGACGCGCTTCGCGTCGAGGTCGAGATCGACATCGCCGCCGGTCTGCCGCAGCTCGCCACGGTCGGGCTCGCCGAAGGCGCCGTGCGCGAGAGCAAAGACCGCATCCGCGCCGCGCTCAAGAACTGCGGCTACTCTTTTCCGGCAAAAAAAATCACCATCAACCTCGCGCCCGCCGATATCAAAAAAGAAGGCTCCGCGTACGATCTCCCGATGGCGCTGGGCATCCTCGCCGCCGAAGGCCTAGTGCAAAAAGAGCGGCTGCAGCAATATTTCCTCATGGGCGAGCTCTCGCTCGACGGCGAGATTAAACCGATCCGCGGCGCCCTGCCGATCGCCGTGGCGGCGAAAAAAGAGGGCCTCAAAGGGATCATCGTGCCCGAGGCTAACAGCCGCGAGGCCGCGGTCATCCGCGACCTCGATGTGCTCGGCGTGCGGCAGCTCGCGGAAGTCGTCGGTTTCATGAACGGCGAGCGCGAGCTCGCGCCGACTCACGTCGATGTGGAGGATCTCTTTACCCGGCACTGCATCTATAGCGAGGACTTCAGCGACGTCAAGGGACAGCAGCACGTCAAGCGCGCGCTGGAAGTCGCCGCCGCCGGGGCGCACAACGTCATTCTCGTCGGTCCGCCGGGCTCGGGTAAGACGATGCTCGCCAAGCGACTGCCGACGATCCTCCCCGATCTCACGCTCGCCGAGGCGCTTGAGAGCACGAAGATTCACAGCGTCACGGGACTGTTGAACGGCAGCCCGATCGTCGCGACACGGCCGTTTCGCGCGCCGCATCATACGATCTCCGATGCCGGCTTGGTCGGCGGCGGCACCGTGCCGAAGCCCGGCGAAGTCTCGTTGGCGCACAATGGGGTTTTGTTTTTAGACGAGCTCCCCGAGTTTAAGCGCAACGTGCTCGAAGTGTTGCGCCAGCCCTTGGAGGACGGCAGCATCACCGTATCGCGCGCGGTCGGCTCGATCAATTATCCGGCTGGATTCATGCTGGTCGCCGCAATGAATCCCTGCCCCTGCGGCTTTTTCACCGATCCGCAGAAAGAATGCGGCTGCACGCCGCCCCAAATCCAGCGCTACCGCTCGCGTGTCTCGGGACCGCTGCTCGACCGCATCGACATTCAGGTCGAGGTGCCCGCGCTCCGCTACCAGGAATTGGCGAGCAAGGACGCCGGCGAGAGCTCGGCGGCGATCCGCGAACGCGTCAATCGCGCGCGCCAGGTCCAGGTCGCGCGCTTTCAAAAAAAGGGCATCCACGCCAACGCTCAGATGAGCACGCGCGACTTAAAACGGTATTGCACGGTCAAGCCGGAGGCGGAAAAGCTGCTCGAAGTCGCGATCAATCGTCTGGGCTTGAGCGCGCGCGCCTACAGCCGGGTGCTGAAAGTCGCGCGGACCATCGCCGACCTCGAAGGCACCGAAGAGATTCAGCCCGCGCACGTCTCCGAGGCGATCCAGTACCGGAGCCTCGACCGCAGCTTGTAATTCTTAGTTGCACCCGCCTCCGTCTCATTACACAAGACGGCCAGCCAACGATGTCGTTCCCCAACTCTTTGCGCGCTCATCTACGCTACGGCTGGAGGTTACGATCCTTCCTCAGCCATACGATCTCACTCGAAGAGGCTCGAGCGACCGTCGAACAACGCATCGCCGCGCGCGAGGCAAATTTTTTGCGCATCGTCGAGCGCAGCGTCTTCGGTTTTCGGCGGAGCCCATATTTGCCTTTATTAAAGCTCGCCGGGTGCGAGCTCGGCGATATCGGCAATATGGTGCGCAGCCGGGGACTGGAGTCAACGCTCGTGGCACTCCGCGCAGCTGGTGTGTATGTATCGTTCGAGGAGTTCAAAGGTCGCGCCCCCATAGTGCGCAATGGGAAACTTATTCCGATAAAGAGTCAGGACTTCGACAATCCGCATCTCGGCGAATATTACCGCGCGGAGACCGGAGGAACGACGGGTGCGGCGAGCCAGGTCGCCATCGATCTCGATCACCTGGCCGATTACGCGCCGCATATGCGCCTGACCGAACACGCCCATCGGATCTTCGATACGCCGACCGCAATTTGGTACGGCGTTCTTCCGGACGGCACCGGCCTCCAATCGGTGCTTCTCGGCAGCCGCTTTGGTCATATCGCGGCGAGGTGGTTTTCTCCCAATAGAAGCGGCGGCGTCCGCCGCCAATTCGCCACTCGATTCGTCGTCGGCATGGCGCGGCTTGCCGGGAGACGCATCCCCTACCCCGAACCGCTCGGTCTAGAGCGGGCCGCGACGCTGGCGCACTGGGCCGCCGATACGGTGAAAGCAAAGGGGGCATGCCTCATTCGCACTCACGTCAGCAAGGCGCTTCGGTTATGCATCGCGGCGCGCGACGAGGGACTGGACCTGACCGGCACGACTTTTTTCGGCGGCGGCGAGCCGCCGACACCGGCGAAGGTGCGCTGGATCACGCAGACGGGAGCGCGATGGATTCCGATGTACTGGTTGACCGAGGCGGGCTGCGTCGGCCAAGGCTGCGCGCGCCCGGCGGACGACAATGACGTCCACTTTTTCAAGGACGGCTTGGCGCTCATCGAATATCCGCGAAAGGTCCCCGGTCTGAGCGATTTGGAAGTTGACGCGTTTCATTTTACGACTCTGTTTTCGTCGGCGCCGAGAATTTTGCTCAACGTAGAGAGCGATGACTACGGCGTGGTGGAGAAACGCTCATGCGGTTGCGCGCTTGAGAGCTACGGCTTCACCGATCACCTGCGCGATATTCACAGCTTCAGTAAGCTCACGGCGGAAGGCGTGACGCTGGTCGGCAGTGAAATGATCCGCATCCTGGAAGAAGTCCTTCCCGCCCGCTTCGGCGGTAGCCCTCTCGATTATCAATTGGCCGAGGAAGAGGATGAACGCGGATTCACGCGGTTAACTTTGCTGGTTAGTCCGCGGGTCGCGCTTGCGGACGAAGGCGCCGCGATCGACGCAGTGCTTCAGGCCTTGGATCGGATCGCCACTGACGCGGATCGATCGATCTGGCGGCAGGCCCAAACCCTGCGCGTGAGGCGGCAGGAACCCATTTGGACCGGCCGGGGAAAACTCATGCCGTTGCACCTGATGAAAAAACGGAACTGACGATGCGATTTTCAGAGGATTCTGACACTGAAGATTCAACGGCCCGTGCTAAAGACGATGTATCATTTTAGCCGAACAGAAACCGTCGGTGCATCTGAGACAAAAAAAATCTCATCCAGACAACTTTTCAATATCCAAGACGCGCTAAAGTTCGGCGGATGACCGAAGAGTGTAAAATTTTCCGGTGCGAACGTCCGTCTGGACAGAGCCGTCCACAGTTATCGGGTTTTTTCGTCTGAAAACTCCGGTCTTCGCCTCGTTCACAAGGTCGGCGGAGAGATTATTCTGGACAAGAGAACACGGGAGGATAGCATGAGAACAAAATTTCGCTGCGTGAAGACGCGTTCCGATCAGTGGCACTTTCAAGAGCAATGCCCCGATTGGCCGCTGTCGGACTTCAACGACACCCGAGATATTCCCCCGACCTCTCAACTCTGTTCGAAGTGCGTAGACATAAAAGCGCGCGAACTGCTGGCGGACTTAATGCGAGGTTCGATACCGGCGGTTCAGTAAAGTTCTGCGTGGCCGGCCGACGGCGGGCTCGAGGGTGAGGAGTTCACGGGTCATTTCTGACCGAAGACGTTGCTCATACACAGCCTCCGACATTACGAACGCTACGGCATCATCCTTTTCTTCGTCGCTCCCACAAGAGTTGGAAATCTTTTTTAAGCGGCATACACTGTGACTTCTGCCGTCATACCGTCCACGGCAGGAGTCTATGTTCCAACGATATCCATACGCCGGCGCTGTCGTTAAAGCGCGTCTGATGAGCCTTCTGGTTGCGGCCTTTGCCGTTTGGGCGCCGCAGGTAGCGGCCGAGGACTGCGTCGTGCTCGAAGACTTCTCATCTTCTACTCCCAACAACTTCCCCAACGGTTGGACGCCGCGTGAGAAGTCCGGCGCGGGCATCTATACGGTGATGAAAGAGGGCGAGACTCTGTTTCTTCGCGCCCATGCCGCGGGCACGAAAGCGGCCGGCAACGGCGTCGAGGCGGATCGCCCCGTCAAATGGGATCTCGAAAAGTACCCGGTTCTCCGCTGGCGCTGGCGCGCGCGGCTTTTCCCACGCGGCGCAGACGAGCGCCAAGGCAAGGAAGACAGCGCCCTCGGCATATACCTCGGTTTCTGCCCGCCCGAGGATATGTCGTTCTGCGAGCGCTCCGTCAGGGGGCAGCTCGGGATCGCCGACAGTTTGTCGGTCGCCAAGACATTTTTATCCAAAGGGGTCGGCTCGCTCAAATACATCTGGAGCGAGCGGTTGCCAAAAGGTTTCGAATTCGAGCGCAGCCGCAAAATGGTCAAGGTGCTCGAGAGCGGCGCGCCGGCGAACCGCGATCAATGGGTGGAAGAGCGCGTCGACGTCGCCAACGACTATCGTCGCCGATTCCGCTCGCCGACGCTTCTCAATCCCGCGGGGCTTGCGATTCTTACCGACTCCGACGATACGCAGGCAATCGATCCCGCGAGCCAGGCCGAGGGCGACTACGCCGATTTCAGGGTGTGTCGCGAGTAAATTTCAGTCCTGTTCGGGATGATCTTACGTACAGTATCCCAAGCGCGGATATCCGCACCTTGAACCAAAATCCAGATTTCATTAGAATTTAACCGGGTAAGGCGCGTGGCTCCAAACAGCATTTTATGAACCGGGAAACGCTACGGGGTGCGGTGGTTGGGTATGGTTTTATTTCAGCCGAAGGACACATTCCGACCTATCTAAAGCGCAGCCACGATCCCGGCGACGTTAACATCCTCGCCGTCGCCGATGTTTCCGCCGAGCGACGCATGCTCGCCGGCCAGGCGCTCCCCGGCGCGCATATTTACGGCGATTATGATTCGCTTCTCCGCGCCGAGGCCGCGAATCTCGATTTTATCGATATCTGCACGCCGCCCGTCTATCATGCGGCGATCGCGCACGCGGCGCTCGCCCGCGGCCTGCACGTCCTCTGTGAAAAGCCGCTCACCTTTACGACCGAAGAGGCCCGCTCGCTTCTCGACCATGCGAAAAGCGCGCGGCGCGTGTTATTTCCCTGTCATAACTACAAACACTCGCCGATGATCGCGCAAATCCGCGAGCTCATTCGCGGCGGGCGCATCGGCAAGGTTCGCTCGGTGACGTTGAACACGTTCCGCAATACGCACGCCAAGGGCGTAGCCGAATGGAACTCCGACTGGCGCCGCCATTATCGCTACAGCGGCGGCGGCATCGGCGTCGACCACGGGACCCACAGCTTTTATCTCGCGTTCGACTGGATGGGCTCTTATCCGACGGCTGTGACGGCGAAGGTGAGCAATTTGCAGCCGGGGCGCTACGACACCGAAGACGACTTCAGCGCCATCGTCTCTTTCCCAACCGGCCTGGCCCATGTGCACCTCACCTGGACGGCGGGAATGCGCCGTCTGGTTTACACCATTCACGGCGACCACGGCATCATCGCCATGCACGACGACGATCTCGCGGTCGAGACCGCGAGCGGGGGCATCGAAAAATTATCGATCCCGTCGGACCTCGACGATTCGAGTCATGCCGGGTGGTTCAACGCACTCTTCGACGATTTTCGCGAGGCGATCGAGTGCGGCGATTTCGCCGGCAAGGAAGCCGAGCAGGCGGCGCTCTGCGTCCAGGTGATCAATACCGCGTATCGGTCGGCGCGCGAGGAATCCCGCGAGCTGCCGATTATCGACTGACAGCGGCGCCGCGCCGTTTTAATTATGGCCTTTACCTCCGACGTGAAGTTCGCTCTCGCGGCGGTCCTGTTCGCGGTTGTCGTCGTCGCCGCTTACGCGCTGAGAGTGGCGCTCAAAGGACGTGCCCGCTTCGATCGCATCGAGCGTCAAGGCGGCAGCCGATTGCTGAGCAAACCGACGATGGAAGCGGGCTACTGGGGGCTTCAGCCCGCCGCCCGCCTGTTGATTCGCATCGGCGTCGATGCCGACCAGATCTCCTGGACGTCGCTGGCATTGGGGTTTGCCGCCGGCGCGTGCTTGACGGTCGGCCACTTCGGTTACGCCACGGTCTTCGCCTTCATCTCCGGGCTGCTCGATTTCATCGACGGCATGGTTGCGCGCCTCACCGGCACAGCATCCGAGGCGGGCGAGGTCCTGGACTCCGCCGTCGATCGCTATGTCGAATTTTTTTTCTTATCCGGTCTGGTCGTTTATTACAGAGCGCTCCCCGCTCTGCAGATTCTCGCGCTGCTGGCGCTGCTCGGGAGCTTCATGGTGAGCTATTCCACCGCCAAGGCCGAGGCGCTGAAGGTCCAGCCCTCTAAAGGAAGCATGCGCCGGCCGGAGCGCGCCCTCTGTCTCACGGTGGGCGCTGCGCTGTCGGCGCTGACGATTCCTTGGCTCGAAGCCGAGCGCGAATTTCCCGTCCCCATCGGCTACCCTATGGTCGTCGCTCTCGGCCTCGTCGCGGTGATCGCCAACGTCTCGGCCATCGAGCGCTTGTGGTCGATCGCCAAGGCGGTTCGGGCTCGAGCGAAGGACGCGCCGCACCCAACGGCTTCCGAGACGGCCGAACTTGCCGCGAGCCGGCGCACCTCGGGTATCGAATCATGAAGCCGCACGCGCCGCCGCCGTTGCTCGTCTCGCTCGGTCGCTCGCAGGTCGCCGCGTTGACGGCGACGGTCGTCGACTTCACGACGATGATTTTGTTGATCGAGTTCGGCGGCCTCTGGTACGTCGCCGCCACAGCGACGGGCGCGTTCGTCGGCGCCGTCGTCAACTTTTTCCTCGGACGCCATTGGAGCTTCACCGCCGGTCATCAACCGATTCACGGCCAGTTCGTCCGCTACGCCGTGGTCTCGGTGATAAGCCTCGCCCTCAACACCCTAGGCGTTTATCTCTTGACTGAATATGTGAATTTCCACTACGCGATTTCGCGCGCGATCACCGCCGTGTCGGTCGCGCTGCTATTCAACTTTCCGCTCCATCGCCGCTTTGTTTTCGGGCGGCAGACTTTCGCCTCGTGACGCAAGTGGGCCGGCGCCAGCCTAAGAATCAGCGGCCGCGGATTGAGACTCCGATCCCGGGGCCAAAGAGCCGTGCGCTGCGCGGGCGCGAGAACGAGCACCTCGCGCCCGGGCTGCAGGGCTTCGCGCAGTACGCCGGCATAGCCGTCGCCGAGGCGCGCGGGAGCGCGGTGACCGACGTCGACGGGAATATTCTCATTGATCTCATCGGCGGCATCGGCGTCAACGCGCTGGGCCACAGCCATCCCGAATACGTCAAGGTCGTTCAGGCGCAGGTCGAACAGGCATCGGTCGGGAGCTTCACGACCGCGCCGCGCGTCGAGCTCCTCGAGCGGCTC
>Ga0310810_10011424_pt1 | contig 10379 bp, 5 predicted proteins | sample NCmetagenome_FD_207641 | JGI IMG/M metagenome (GOLD analysis project Ga0310810, IMG submission 207641) | Soil microbial communities from experimental microcosm in Duke University, North Carolina, United States - NC | ecosystem: Engineered > Artificial ecosystem > Soil microcosm > Unclassified ... | reverse complement strand
ATCGAGGATCGTGCCCTCGGGTATCCGCGCCACTATCGCCTTGGCGTCGACTTCATCGCCACCGGCGAGTACAGAACGCTGGCGGCGGCGTATCGCGAAATTCAGGACGTCAGGTTTCCGGTTGTGGTCAAGGCGACGGGCGCAGTGCAGGAAGAAGTGCCCGACGAGGGCGTGGCTTCCGCCGACGCCAGCACGTTTGGCGGCGTGCCCACCGCTGAACCGACAAGGCTCGCGGCGGAGCCGAAAGTCTCGTCCGCGTCTCCGGAAGGTCAGGTGCCGACCGCGCGCGCCGGCAAGAAGGAACCCGACGTCACGCTGACGACGATCGATGAGTTCGTCGACTATTTCATCACCGCCGGCAAGAAGGGCATCGCGATCAACCGCTACAAGGGTCTTGGCGAAATGAATCCGGACACCCTGTGGATGACGACGATGGATCCCGAGAACCGGACGCTGCTGCAAGTGCGGGCCGAGGATCACGCGGAGGCCGACCAGATGTTCACGACACTGATGGGCGACCAGGTCGAGCCGCGCCGCAAGTTCATCGAAGACAACGCGCTCGACGTGCGCAATCTCGACGTGTAACGGTTTGCCGTGGCGCGGACCGGGTGAGGTCAGCGCGCGAGCCTGACAAGGCTCGTCCCACAGGCCGCAGAGAGCCGGGATACGCGCAGCGGTCTCGGCACATGTAACGCATGAACATACCCAATCCGACAAATCGTCTTCCGGTCAACATCGAAGACGAAATGAAGCGCTCGTACATGGATTACGCCATGAGCGTAATCATCGGGCGTGCCCTGCCCGACGTACGAGACGGCCTCAAGCCGGCCCACCGCCGCGTCCTGTACGGCATGAAGGACATGGGACTGTCGTCGACGCGCGGCTACCGCAAGTGCGCGAAGATCGTCGGCGAGGTGATGGGCAACTATCACCCGCACGGCGACGCCTCGATCTACGACACGCTCGTGCGTCTCGCGCAGGACTTCAACATGCGCGCGCCGCTGATCGACGGTCAGGGCAACTTCGGATCGATCGACGGCGACCCGCCTGCGGCCATGCGGTACACCGAGGCGCGGCTCGAGGCGCTCGGCGACGAGATGATGACGGACCTCGACAAGGAGACCGTCGACTTCGTTCCGAACTACGACGAGACGACCGAGGAACCGACGGTCCTGCCGACGCCGTTCCCAAACCTGCTGGTCAACGGATCGGAAGGCATCGCCGTCGGCATGGCCACCAAAGTCCCGCCGCACAATATGCGGGAAGTCATCGAGGGCGTGATCTGGTCGATCGAGAGCGCGCAGTCCGATCAGGCGCCGTCGCTCGCCGAACGGCAGCGGAAGCTGCTCGAACTCATTCCCGGCCCCGACTTCCCCACCGGCGGGTACATTGTCGGCCGTCAGGGCATTCAGCAGGCCTACCTGACCGGACGCGGCACGATCATCATGCGGGCGAAGGCCGAGATCGAAGTGTCCCGGAAGGGCGATCGATCGTCGATCGTCATCAGCGCGATCCCATACCAGGTCAACAAGGCAAAGCTGATCGAACGCATCGCCGAACTGGTGCGGGAGAAAACGATCGAGGGTGTCTCGGACATCCGCGACGAATCAGACCGCAGCGGCCTGAGCATCGTCATCGACCTGAAGCGCGGCGAGGTTGGCGAGGTCATTCTCAATAATCTCTACAAGCACACGGCACTGCAAAGCAGCTTCGGCGTGATCATGCTCGCGATCGTCGGCGGGCGCCCGAAAGTGCTGTCGCTCGTCGAACTGGTCGACAGCTTCATTGAATTCCGCCGCGAGGTGATTCGGCGCCGCACCGAATACGAGCTGCGCAAGGCGGAAGCGCGCCGGCACATCCTCGAAGGTCTGAAGATTGCGCTCGATCACCTGGACGAGGTGATCACGCTCATTCGCCAGGCCAAAAATCCGGCCGAGGCGCGCGACGGCCTGATGGGCCGATTTGGCCTGTCGCAGGTTCAGGCGCAGGCGATTCTCGACATGCAGCTTCAGCGGCTGACCGGCCTCGAGCGGCAGAAGATTCTCGACGAGCTCGCCGAGCTGCTGAAAGTCATCGAACGGCTGCTCGCCATCCTTGCCAGCGAGCGGTTGCTGATGCAGATCATCATCGAGGAACTGCGCGAGGTTCAAAGCAAGTACAGCGATGCGCGCCGGACAGAGATCCTGGCGGACGAGGGCGAGCTCCAGATCGAGGATCTGATCGCGGACGAGGAAGTCGCGATAACCGTCAGCAATACCGGCTACATCAAGCGGACGGCGGTCACGACCTATCGCAACCAGCGCCGCGGCGGCAAGGGTCGCATCGGCATGCGGACGCGCGAGGAGGACTTCGTCAGTCACCTCTTTATCGCCTCGACGCACGCCTACATCATGATTTTCTCGGACCGCGGCCGCGCTTACTGGCTGAAGGTCCACAACATTCCCGACGTCGGTCCGGACGGGCGCGGCAAGGCGATCGCGAACCTCGTTTCGATGCAGGAAGGCGAACGCATTGCGGCGCTGCTGACGGTGCGCGAGTTCGAAGAGAACAAGTTCATCGTCATGGGCACCAAACGCGGAGAGGTCAAGAAGACCGAGTTGACGGCGTTCAGCAACCCCCGCGCCGGCGGCATCATCGCAATGGACGTCGAGGAAGGCGATGCGGTGATTGCCGTCCAGGTCTCCGACGGCACGCACGAGATCTTCATCGGCACGCGTGACGGCATGTCGATCCGGTTCTCGGAGTCCGATGTCCGCTCCATGGGCCGCACCGCAGGCGGCGTCCGCGGTATCTCGCTCCGCGACGATGACGAAGTCGTCGGTATGGACGTGATCACGTCAGGCGGCACGATCCTCAGCGTCACCGAACAGGGCTTCGGCAAGCGCACCGGCGTCGACGAATATCGTGTTCAGTCGCGCGGCGGTGTCGGCATCATCAACATCCAGACGACCGAGCGAAACGGCAAGGTGATCGGCATCGCGCAGGTGACCGACGAGGACGAATTGATGCTGATCACCCAGCAGGGAAAGATTCTGCGGATGGCGTCAAAGGACATCCGGACCATCGGTCGCGCGACGCAGGGCGTAAAACTGATCGATATCGAAGGGGAGGACCGGGCCGTCTCGATCGCCCGTCTTGCCGAGAAGGACGAAGAAGAGTAGGCTGCCGGCCGTAGCCGGGATCCGCGGACGCGGGCCCGGCACTTTGGAGGGCCGAATGTCACGAACCGCGTCCCGGTCGCTGCGTTGTTCCCTCGTCGTTGCCGTGACGCTCGTCGCGATGGCCTGCGGCGGGTCGTCACCAGAACAGCAGATCCTCACGAATTTTTTCCGCGCCTCGCGCGTCCGCGACAACGCAACCCTGTCGAACATTTCCACCGTGCAGTTCAACCCGCGAAGCGATGGCGCGGTGCAGGATTTCGACGTGACGTCCGTGGGCGCCGAGCAGCGGCGGACGCTGCAGATCAAGGAAACGCGCGCTGAAGTCGACAAGGCGAAGGAGGCGGAGGCGGACTTCGCCAAGAGGAAGAAGGCGTATCAGGACGCCCACATGCCGGCGCTCCTGAAGGTCAGCCAGTTGCAGCGCGATAAGAAACCGATTACCGGCAAGGACGCGGAAGTGCTCGCCGCCTGGTCAAAGATTTCGTCAGAGGAGCTCGAAACGAAGAAGCGCTCCTCGCAGGCGCGGGCGAAGGCCTCCGCAGAATCGTCCATCGCCATTGGAAGTCTCACTCCTGGCGGCCGGCCCGACGTCGACATCTCCGACATGGACGTCGAATTGATTTCGAAGGAAGTCACAGTCAACGCAAAGGTGAAGACGCCGGACGGTCAGACGGTCCCCAAGACACTTGTCTTCACGTTCGAGCGCGCGGTTGGCAAGAAGGCCGGCCAGACGACCGAAGGCCACTGGATGATTACTGGCCTGAAAGCAGCGTAGGGCCGGTCTTCAGCCCGCGCCAGAGGCGTCGTAGTCCGGCTTCAGCCGGGCCTTACGCAACTTCGAGCTTCGCGAATTTCGCCCGCAGCGTCTTCTGACCCACCGACGTGAACCGGACGACGAGTTTGACGTCGTCGTCCAGCGGTTCGACGCTGACAATCGTGCCGACGCCGAACTGCGCGTGCCTCACACGCAGCCCGGCCTTCAGACCTGACGGCACCGATTGATCTTCATCCTCGTACGAGTACGAAGGCTGGTCTTCCCGCGCCTTTCCCCGATAGCCACTGCCCCGCCCGTACGCCGGTGCCCGGAACGGCGCGAACGACGATCCGGACGCGATCGAAGACCGGACCTCCTCGACCAGTTCGGCGGGGATTTCGTCGAGGAAACGCGACGGTTCGGTTGACTGGTAATCGCCATAGAAACGCCGTCTCGCCGCCGACGTCAGGACAAGCCGTCGCTCTGCCCTGGTGATCCCGACATAACACAGGCGCCGCTCTTCTTCGAGCTCCGCCTCATCATCCGCCGATCGCGAGTGCGGGAACAGCCCCTCCTCGAGCCCCGCAATGACGACGATGGGAAACTCGAGCCCCTTGGCGCTGTGCATCGTCATCATCAACACGCGCGCGTCGCGTTGGCCAGCCTCCTCATCGACGTCCGACAGCAGCGATAGCTGGTCCACGAATCCGCCCAGAGACGGCTCGGGATCGCGCGTTTCGTATTCGCGCGCAGCAGACACGAGTTCCGCGAGGTTCTCGATGCGGCCTTCGGCCTCCTCGCTGCGCTCGTCACGAAGATCCTTGAGGTATCCGCTCTGGTCGAGCACTTTGCCCAGGGCGATCGACACCGGCTGCTGCGCGGCCATCGCGGTCAGGCCCACGATCAGATCGCGGAAGGCCGCGAGCGAAGCCGCGGCCCGTGGCGCGAGCAGCCGTTGATCGACGGCGTGAACAAGCCGCGCCCACAGCGAGTTGTTGGTTGCAACGGGCTGAAGCCCGGCCAGAAGCGGCGGCAGATCGACAGCCTCGACGTCGAGCTCCACCTTCTCGAGGGAATCCATCACACCCTTGCCGATACCGCGCGCCGGCACATTGATGACCCGTCGCAAGCTGACGTCGTCGTGCGGGTTCAGCACGAGTCTCAGATAGGCGAGGGCGTCCTTGATTTCCTTGCGTTCGTAGAACCGGACGCCGCCGATGATTTTGTAGGCAATGCCGGCGCGGCGCAGCGCGTCTTCGACGGTTCGTGACTGGGCGTTGGTCCGATAGAGAACGGCGACGGTGTTCTCGGGATCCTCGTGCAGCGCCCGACGCGACGTACGCGCAATGAATTCCGCCTCATCGAGATCATCGCCCGCGCGATACGCCAGGATTTTCGCGCCGCCCTGACGCTCGGTGTAGAGCCGCTTCTCCTTCCGGTTGCGGTTCTGCGAGATCACCGCAGACGCGGCATCGAGGATGACCTGCGTGGACCTGTAGTTCCGCTCGAGGCGGACGGTCTTCGTCTCGGGAAAATCCTGCTCGAAATCGAGGATGTTTCGCAGATCGGCGCCGCGCCATTTGTAGATCGACTGATCGGGATCTCCGACGACACAGAGATTGCGATACGTTGCCGCCAGACGCTGCACGAGCAGATACTGCGGACGATTGGTGTCCTGATATTCGTCGACCATCAGATACCGGAACTTCTCCGCGTATCGCGTCCTGACGTGTTCCGCCTTCTCGAACAGCTCGACGGTCTTCAACAGCAGATCGTCGAAGTCCAGGGCGTTGGCCTCTTTCAAGGCTCGAACGTACGACTCGTACAATTTGCCGATCTGCTGATCCTTCGGATTCCAGGCGGTCGCGAACACGTCGGGACCTTCCATCCGGTTCTTCGCCTGACTGATTCGCGACAACGCCATCCGCGGTTGCGTCGAACTGTCATCCGCGCCGATCTCGCGCAGCGCCTGTTTGATGACGGCGAGCTGGTCTGTCGAATCGTAGATGACGAAGTCGCGCGACAGCCCGATCTGCGGCGCCTCCCGGCGCAACAACCGCGCACATAGCGCATGAAACGTCGAAATCCACATGCGCCGGCAGTCGACGCGCAGCAGTGTTTCGACGCGCGTGCGCATCTCTTCGGCCGCCTTGTTGGTGAACGTGACGGCGAGAACGCGATCCGGGTCCGCCAGACCTTCGCTGACCAGGTAAGCGATGCGGTGCGCGATCACGCGGGTCTTGCCGGATCCGGCGCCGGCGAGAATCAACAGCGGACCGTCGGTGTGGAGGACCGCTTCCTGTTGTTCGGGATTGAGGCTTGAAAGGAGGTCCAAGCCTCTATCTTAGCGTCGTCCGCGCCCGCCTAAAGACGGACACTGCGGACGCAGCGCCCGGCTTCAGCAGGTCTATTCCACCGTCACCGACTTCGCGAGATTGCGCGGCTGGTCGACATCGCATCCGCGCTTGACGGCGATGTAGTACGCGAGCAGTTGCAGCGGGATCGTCATCACGATCGGCGTGAGCATCTCCGTCGTCTGCGGCATTGTCAGCACCACGTCTCGTGAGGCGTCGACGACGGCAGACATGCGGGAGTCGCCAGCAGTCGTAATCGCGATCACCGTGCCGCCGCGCGCCTTGGCCTCCTGCACGTTGCCGATCATCTTTTCGAAGACATGATCGTTCGGCGCGATCGCGACCACCGGCATCTCTTCGTCGATGAGCGCGATCGGCCCGTGCTTCATCTCCCCTGCCGGATAGCCCTCGGCATGAATGTAGGAGATTTCCTTCAGCTTGAGCGCGCCTTCGAGCGCGATCGGATAGTTGATGCCGCGGCCGAGGAACAGGAAGTCGGACCGGTTGTAGAACTTGTCGGCCACCTTCTCCATCGGCGCGGACGCTTTGACCGCCTGTTCGATCAACTGCGGGATCTGGAGCAGCGCCTCGATGTGCCGCCGGATCTCGACGGCTCCGATCGTGCCGCGTACCTGCGCCATGTAGAGCGCCAGCAACTGCAGCGCCACCAGTTGCGACGTGAACGCCTTGGTCGAGGCGACGCCGATTTCCGGGCCCGCGTGCGTATAGACCGTGCCGTCGGCTTCACGCGTCGCCATGCTGCCAACGACATTGCAGATGGCGATGCTCGCTGCGCCCTTGCGCTTGGCTTCACGCAGGGCGGCGAGCGTGTCGGCAGTCTCGCCGGACTGCGTGATGACGATCGCCAGCTCGTTGTCCGAAATGATTGGATTGCGGTAACGGTACTCGGAACCGTAATCGACTTCGACCGGCACCTGTGCCAGCGCTTCGATCAGATACTTTCCAACCAGTCCTGCATGCCACGACGTGCCGCAGGCAATGATCGTCACCTTCTGCAGGTTGCGAAACGTCTCTTCGGAGACGTGCAGATCGGGCAGGAAGATCTTCCCCTGCTCCTGGGAGACGCGCCCGAGAATCGTGTCGCGCGCGGCGGTCGGCTGCTCGTAAATTTCCTTGAGCATGAAGTGCTTGTGGCCGCCCTTTTCCGCCGCAATCGGATCCCACAGCACGCGCTGAGTCGTCTTCGAGACCGCGCGGCCGGTGTAGTCGGTGAATTGCACACCGGAGCGCGTGATGATCGCCATCTCCTCGTCGCCGAGGAAGACGACGTCGCGGGTGTGACTCAGGATCGCCGGGATGTCTGAGGCGACGAAGAACTCGTCCTGGCCAAGACCGACCACGATCGGCGGGCCATTGCGTACGGCGACGATCTTTTCCGGATCCTCGACCGAGACGAGCACGATCGCGAACATCCCGCGCATGTACGTGAGTGCTCGACGCACGGCGCTTTCGAGACCGTCGCCATGCATCTCACGCTCGACCAGGTGGGCGACGATCTCGGTATCCGTCTCCGTCTTGAACTCGTGCCCCTGCGCCTGCAGTTCCTTCTTCAGCTCGAGATAGTTCTCGATGATGCCGTTGTGGACGACGACGATGCGGCCGGTGCAGTCGCGGTGCGGGTGCGCATTCTCCTCGGTCGGCCGGCCGTGCGTGGCCCAACGCGTGTGGCCGACGCCGTAGACGCCGTCAACGGGTTCGCTGCGGATCGCGTTCTCGAGGTTCACCAGTTTGCCGGCCGAACGGCGCAGCGCGATGCCTTCCGGACTGACCAGGGCGACGCCGGCCGAGTCGTAGCCGCGATATTCCATCCGGCGCAGGCCGTCCAGGAGGATCGGTACGACTGGCTTCGATCCGATGTAACCGATGATCCCGCACATGTGTTTCGTCTCCTGCCGGGACCGCTTCGTCGATCCCCGCTCACGTGCTACGTCCGCTCGGGCGTGCCCTTCTTTCGTGCGACCCAGCCCTCGAGATTCCGCTGTTTGCCGGCGCTGACGGCAAGCGCGCCCGCCGGGACGTTCTCACGCACCGTGGTGCCGGTGCCGATGTAGGCCCCTTTGCCGACCGTCACCGGCGCGATCAACTGGGAGTCGCTGCCGACGAACGCCCCGTCTTCGATGACCGTCTGATGCTTGTTCACGCCGTCGTAATTGCACGTGATTGTCCCGGCGCCGATGTTGACGTTCACCCCGACGGTGGTATCGCCAAGGTAGGCCAGGTGATTGACCTTTGAGCCCGCTCCCATCGTGGTCTTCTTCAGCTCCACGAAGTTGCCTATCTTGGCGTTCTCGCCAACCACGCTTTCCGGCCGCAGATGGGCGAAGGGTCCAATCGCGACCCCATCTGCAACGCGCGCACCAACGATGAGGCAGAAGTTGTTGACGTTGACGCGATCACCGATTTCGGAATCGACGATGCGGACGTGACCCTGGATTTCACAGGCGGACCCGACGCGCGTCTGCCCCTCGATGATGACTCCGGGGTGAATGACCGTATCGCGGCCAATTTCGACGTCGGGTTCGATGTACGTCGTGGCCGGATCGATCAGCGTGACACCGGCCGCCATCAGTTCCTCGTTTTTCGTCTGTCTCACGAGCCTGCTCACTTCCGCCAGTTCGGTTCGGCTGTTGATTCCGCGGATCTCTTCGACATTTTCGACCATCAGCGTTTCCACCGGCAGTTTCCGCCGGCGGTAGATCGCCACCAGATCGGTCAGATAGAACTCGCCCTGGGCATTCTGGGACGCGATACTCCGCAGCGCTTCGAAAAGAGGCGCGAGGTCGAACGCGTAAATGCCGCTGTTGATTTCCTTGATTTGGCGTTCCGCTGGAGACGCATCGCGTTCCTCGACGATTCTGGCGATGCGGCCGCCCGCCCGGACGATTCGCCCGTAGCCGTAGGGTCGTTCGACTGTGGCGGTTACCACAGTGGCTGCGGCCTTGGCGCCACGATGAGTTTCGAGCAGTCGCCCCAATGTTCGGGCGTTCAATAGGGGTACGTCGCCAGAAAGAAGGATCAGGGTGCCTGTCTGACCGGCCAGCAGTGGCTCCGCCTGTTGGAGCGCATGTGCCGTCCCGAGCTGAGGCTCTTGAACCGCGAACTGTAAATCGTACCCGGCGAGCCTCACGCGCACGCTTTCTGCCATATAACCAATAACTACGGTCACTGTCGCTGGCTTGATCGAGGAAGCGGTCTTCAGCGCGTGTTCAATGAGCGGCCGGCCCGCGATCTTGTGAAGAACCTTGGGCAGGCCGGACTTCATTCTGGTGCCCTGCCCCGCAGCGAGGACTACGACGTGTGTATCGCTCATTGACAATTGGTCATTGGCCAGATGATTTGGCCCGTTCTATTGCTGCATAGACCTCTCGCGTAGGTCTCCCATAACGTTTGGCGAGTGCGCTGACCGCGGCCCGTCTTCCGAGGCGGCCAACATCGGTCTCTCGACCAAATTCTTCGGCTACGACGTGGTCCTCTGGCAGACTGCGGAAAAATTCGTGGATTTCCGCCGGGCCAACGACGATGGTGTATTCACCTCTTGGCTCGCCGAGTCGCTCTAGAAGGGATGCCGCCGATCCACGGGTGAACTCCTGATGCGCTTTGGTGAGCTCACGGCCGACCATAATTGGTCTATCGCCAAAAATGCCACCCGCGTCCCGCAGCGTTGCGGCAATTCGATGCGGAGACTCGAAGAAGGTGAAGGTATGACTTGTTTCAGAAATAGCTGATAGCCAACGCCTTCTGTCGTTTGCCTTTGGTGGAGGGAAACCGAAGATCGTCAGACCATCCAAGGCAAACCCAGAAGCAATCGCCGCCGTCAGTGGCGCGCTCGCACCTGGGATGGGGTCAACGGCGATACCCGCCTCAATGCACGTGCTCACCAATTCCACGCCAGGGTCTGACACGCCCGGCGTGCCCGCGTCGGTAACGAGGGCAATCGACGTCCCACCGGCAAGTCGGGCCAGCAGTTGCGGCATGCGCGCCTTCGTGTTGTGCTCGTGGAAACTGACGCTCGGCGTCTGGATTGCGTGAAAAGCAAGGAGTTTCGCCGTTCGCCGAGTGTCTTCAGCGGCGATGAGGTCGACGTCTTTC
>Ga0310810_10011423_pt1 | contig 10379 bp, 10 predicted proteins | sample NCmetagenome_FD_207641 | JGI IMG/M metagenome (GOLD analysis project Ga0310810, IMG submission 207641) | Soil microbial communities from experimental microcosm in Duke University, North Carolina, United States - NC | ecosystem: Engineered > Artificial ecosystem > Soil microcosm > Unclassified ... | reverse complement strand
TCGGCCATGAGATGAATGAACTTGGTGAAGTCGAGATCGTCGACGAAGATGCGCATGCGGCCGTTTCCGCGAGCGATCACGTGACGGAATAATCCCGGCGTCTGAATGCGTTTGTGTCTCGCCATCTGGACCGCCAATTCATGAACTGCTCCGTCCTTTGGAAGCGAAAAACTCGAGCAATCCCACATACGCGTCAGCATGCTGTGCAGAAACTGAAACGTTGACGTCACTTTGAGATGTCTGCGATAGCAACGTGGTCTGACCCCAGTCTGACCCCGGTCTGACCCCAGTCTGACCCCAGTCTGACCCCGGCTGGGTGGATCATCAGCCGGTGCGATGAAGGAGGTTCTGTTCTTTGAGCATCGCATCGTGTACAGATCAGCCAGCCAGCGCTCGCGGCCCAATGTATCGCCGTGGCTGGCCGGATCAGGCGTCTCGTTGCCGTTCTAACGCTTTCGATCGGGAGCTACACGCGCTATGCCCCGCACTCTAAGCGTCCTGTTGTGTGCAGGCGGATTGGTGTCCTTCTCCGGAGGCTCGCCGCCGATCGCGCGTGATGTCTCGATCGCGATCGACGCGAAGATGGAGGCGCCGCGATGGGCCCGCCTCGAGCGCCAGCTCCTCGACGAGAACGTGCCCGCCTGCCGCGAGTTCTACAGGAAGTATTTCGACGATCGGGGCTATCTCCAGTGTTTCGTGCGCTGGGGCGCCAACGATGGTCCCGACGATGCGTTCGAGAACTTCAACCGATGGCCGGAGTTGCACGCGCTCGGCGCGAGTGACGAAGTCCTTCAGTTGTTCACGAAAGGGCACGACGGGCTGATCAAGCAGTACACGGAAGCACGCACCACCGAGGTCCCGATTGCCCGCCAGGGCATGTATCACAAGGAATTCATCGTGCAGTCCGACTGGATGCACCACGGCGAAGGACTGCAGCTGTTCAATCGCATGGGACTGTCGATCCCGTCGGACGCAGCCTATCAATCGCGCGCACGACGATTTGCCGGGTTCTACATGGCCGAGGACCCCGAGGCTGCGAATTACGATCCGGCGCACAAGATCATTCGCAGTATGGAGAACGGCAGCCGAGGTCCGATGCTTCGGAACGCCACGCCGATCGACTGGGTCGGCGACCCGTTCGACGTCAAAGGCTTCGCGGCGCTCCACGGCGAATCCACGTTCGAACAGTTTCTGGCGCACTACCAGGAATATGGCGACGTGATCGGCGATCACTTCCTCAACCTCGTGGCGACGACGTTGCCCACGGATGCCTACCTGCTCGCCGGCGAAGCCAAGTACAAAAGGTGGATCGTCGACTACATGGACGCCTGGCTCGATCGGATGAAGCAGAATGCCGGCATTATTCCCAGCTTCGTCGATCTCGACGGAAGAATCGGCGGCCCCGAAGCGCAGTGGTGGAAGAACGCGTACGGATGGGGGTTCAGTCCGGTCAACCCGGTGACCGGACGGCGTGAAGATCGAAACAGGATTCCGCGTGCCCTGGTCGGGTTCAATAACGCGCTCCTCGTCACCGGAGATCAGAAGTACGTCGACGCGTGGCGAACGATGATCAATGCCGTCAACTCGCACGCGCGCGATGCCGGCGGCCGAAAGCAGTATCCGACCATGTACGGCGCGGACGGCTGGTACGGCTGGCGCGACGCGCCCTGGAATGTGGGCGCGCTGGAGATCTGGTACTGGTCTCAACGATCGGAAGATCGCGCGCGAGTAGGCCGCAACGACTGGCTCGAGTATCTCGATGGGCGCAACGTCAACTATCCGGAGCAGATACTCGAGCGGGATCTGGCGTCCGTGAAGCAGAGGCTCAGTGCCATGCGCCGCGACACGACGCCTCCGGAGAAGCGGCTCGCCGACAACATGCTCGACTACAACCCAGCGGCAACCGAGTCGCTGGTGCAGTTGATGTGGGGCGCGTTGCTGCCTGGACGTGAGGGCGGTCTGGTGAATGCGCGGTTGCGCTACTTCGATCCCCAGCGTAGACGTGCCGGCGTGCCTGAAGATGTCGGCGCTCTTGTTTCGCAGCTTTCCGATACGCAGACGGCCGTCACGCTCGTCAATCTCAACTCGACACAGCGCCGCACCGTGATCGTTCAGGGTGGCGCGTACGGCGAGCACGAGTTGGTCAGCGTCACGACTGGCGGCAAGACCGCCCGGATCAATGGTCCGCTGCTGACCGTGCAGCTGTCGCCGGGATCTGGCGCGACGCTGACGTTCGATATGAAACGATATGTGAACACGCCCACCGTGAAGCATCCGTGGGACAGGTGAGTCGTCGGCATCGCGATTCGCGTTCGCCTTTCGGCTTCGAGATCGGCCGCATGGATCAGAGCGGCAACTCAGCGCGACATGCGTTGTGGAGGCATTGTGCGAAAGCATTGGTGTGTGTTCGTGTGTCTGCTTTTCTTGGGGGGCGTTTGCGTCGAAGCGCAGCGCGGCGCCGAAGGATCTGCGACAGGCGAGGAATTCATTGGCGTCTGGTCGGGGAACTGGGAGGGATCTGGAAGTTCTGGCGGCTTCGAGCTGACGTTGGAAAAGAACAAAGACGGTCCGGTAACAGGACGGGTATCGGTCACTGGCGAACCGACGTATAAGGCGGACTTCAAAGCCCTTTCGTTCGAAGGAAAGAAGATGACAGCCAAATACGATTTTCCGCCAAGCGAACTGGCCGACGTCGTGCTGGTCGCGACCTTCGACGGCAACCGCGCAAAGGGCACGTGGTCCTTACGGACCAAGGCGGATGGCACCGAGGTCGTCGCGGGGACGTGGACGGTGTCGAAGAAGTAGGTGGCTCAGTGTCCTAAGTGCGGCGCGCCACTCGCAGCTGATCTGTCCGAATGCCCGCGCTGCGGCATCGTCTTCGCAAAGTACGCGCAGCGCGCGGCCGAGCAGCCGTCTCCGCTGGGCGCGCCGCCACCTGCCCGAGAGCCGTCACCTGCGATCCGCGATCCACTTCGGAGCCTGACCAGGATCGTCCGCGCAGCGCTGCTCGTAGGCTTGATCGTCTGGACCTGGCAGTTCGTCCGCGCGCCGATGGGCCTCGCCGCGATGCAATCCGTCCTTCACCTTCCTAACCTGGTGTTCCACGAGGCCGGCCACGTACTGTTTATGCCATTCGGCCGATTCATGACCGTTCTTGGCGGAAGCTTGTTCCAATTTGCCCTGCCGCTGGCGCTCGCGATAGCCTTCCTCAGACAAGGCAACTCTTTTGGTGCGCCCGTCTGCACATGGTGGGCTGGTGAAAACCTGCTCGACGTCGCACCGTACATCGCTGATGCCCGTGCGCTGAAGCTGGTATTGCTCGGCGGTCGAACTGGAGCCGAGGTGCAGGGACACGATTGGGAGTACTTGTTGGCGACGCTGGGCTGGATGCGCTTCGATCGCACGATCGGACTGGGCGCTCATCGACTTGGTCTCTTGATGATGATCGGTGCGCTGGCCTGGAGCGCACTATATCTCGTGAAGAACGCTGAGGACGCTCAAGGCGTGCCCGGGGACTGATCGATCGGCTGTGAGCAGTTGGCAGGACGGAGGGATCGCATGGCATCGCGTTTGGACATCGTCGTCATCGGAATCAAGGGAACCGTGCTGGCAGTGGATCGCGAATCAGGCGAAACGCTGTGGAGCACAGAACTGAAGGGATCCGATTTCGTCAACGTCACGCTCGACGGCAGCGACGTGTTTGCCTCGTCCAAAGGCCGGCTGTACCGGCTGGATGCGAGCACCGGCGAGATCCGATGGTGCAACGAACTGCCCGGCCTCGGCTGGGGCATTGTCGCCATCGCCGGCACGTCGCAGGCCGCAGCGATCGAGGAGAAGAGACGCCGCGATGCTCAGGCCGCCGCTGCGGCGTCCGCCTAGAGTCGCGATCGGATGAGACGATGAAGGTGAGTGGATGGATGCCGGGCTTCTGATCATCTGCGGGCTGACGTTCGTCATCCATCTGATTGGCACGCTCGCCTATTCCGTGCGAATCGCGGGAAGCCGGACGCGTCGGATCGCCTTGTCGCTATCGCTCTTTAACATCTTGGTTCTCGTCTCCCGCACGTCAAATTCCTTCCAAGCACCGCTGCTCGCGAAGCGTATCGAAGAGAACATCGCAGCCGGCGCGATCGCGAGCTCGTCAGACTTTCGATGGCTGCTGGCGGCAGCCAGCGCGGCAACCATAGCCGGCGCTCTCCTGATCCCGACGTTTCAACGATTGTTCGCCCGGTACGTGGAAGCATTTGGCCAGTATCGATCGATGTCGAGTATCGCGATGCGCCTGTTCTCGACGCGAGCAATCGCCGTGGTCCGCGCCTCCGCGGTGTTGCCCCGATGGAACAACCTGACCGCTGCGCAACGTGGTCCGCACATCCCGTGGCTGGTCGCCGCTCTCAACGTCGTTGCCATGGCCATCTGGAGCGTGGGAGTATTTTCGGCGCTGTATGCGGCGTACCTCCGCCCTGAGCTGCGCGTCACCTCGAGCCAGCTGTCTGCAGTCGTCAACGGCGTCGCCACGATTCTGATGTTCGTGTTCATCGATCCATATCTCTCGATGATCACCGACGATGTTGCGGATGGACGGATCAGCGAGGCGTACTTCCGTCGATCGATCGTGTGGCTGACGGGAAGCCGCCTGGCCGGGACGATGCTCGCGCAGGCATTGCTCGTTCCGGGGGCACTCTGGATCGTTGCGATTGCCCAGCGACTGTGACAGAGCTCGTCGCGGGCGCGTCACTTTTGTGCGATGATGCGGCGAACTGAATCTGGAGGAGATGGGTGAGATGAGAAGAGGCCTCGTGCTCGGAATCCTGGTGATGGCAGGCGCGCTGTCGATGACGGTCGCGGCGTTCCAGCAGCAACCACCGCCGCCATCCGCCGACGCCATCGAAGTCGACAAGATCAAGGACAACCTCTATGTCCTGAAGGGTGGCGGCGGCAACACCGCCGTCTTCATCACTTCCAAGGGCGTCGTCGTCGTCGACACGAAGAATCCCGGATGGGGCCAGCCGATCATCGACAAAATCAAGAGCGTGACGGACAAGCCGGTGACGACCATCATCAACACCCACACTCACGGAGATCACGTGAGCGGCAACGTCGAGTTCCCGCCGACCGTGGACGTCATCGTCCAGGAGAACACCAAGAAGTACATGGACCAGGCCAACGCCGTGTACGGCCTCCAAAACACGCCGCCGGAAAACATCTTCACGAAAAATGGCGGCCGTGGACTGCCCAAACGGACGTTCAAGGACACCTGGACGATCGGCAGCGGGAAAGAGCAAATCGACCTGCGCTACTTCGGGCCCGCGCACACGGGCGGCGACGCGTTTGTGATTTTTCGTGACTACCGCGTCATGCACGTCGGAGACACCATGCCGACCCGCGATTTCCCCATCATGGACAAGAACAACGGCGGCAGTGGTGTAAGGTATTCGGCAACGATTGCGAAAGCGGCGTCCGTCAAGAACGTGGACACCATCATCAATGGCCACAACGCCACCACGACGACACCGGCCGACCTGAAGCTGTATTCCGAGTTCCTCGCGGATTTCGCCAAGTTCGTTCAGGACGCCAAGAAGGCCGGCAAGACGGTCGACGACGTCGTCAGCACCTGGAAGACGCCGGCGAAGTATGTGGGTTATGCCGAGCCGACGACCGACGCACAGCGCACTGCGCGCGCGAACCGGATCAAGGCCGACGCGCAGGTGATCTGGGACGAGACCAAATAGACTCCGGGACCTCGGTCTGACAAACAGTCGTCGTGCACTCATGGCGCCACTCGAACCGACTACGTCAATGGACACGCTTGCCCCGGTCATCCACGTCCGGCATGACCTGAATCGCGTCGGCAATCTTCCTCGCACGGGAATCAAGATCGCGGAAGAGCAGGCCTTTTTCGGCGTGCGTTGCCCGTTGTGTGACTGGCGTCCCGACGCGTCCAGCCGTTGGTGCTGCTACCCGAGCGAGACGCCTGAGCCATCGTTCCCGGGGTGCGGGACCGTCTGGAATACATTTGCGACACGCGGTCGATGTCCGGGCTGCGATCACCAGTGGCGCTGGACGTCGTGCCTGTCGTGCGGGGGCTGGTCGCTGCACGAGGACTGGTACGAGCACGAAGCGGGACAGCCGGGGATCTAGTGAAACATGCTATCAAGACGCCAGATGCTCGCCATCACGCCGCTTGCGGCGGCGGCCATGCGACGGTCGCGATCAGCTGATCCGATCGCGTCGCAGCCCGCCACAGCGGTGAAGTTCACCGTACCGCCGAATGCCTGGGACTGTCACACGCACATCTTCGGGGATCCAAAGCAGTTCCCGTTTGCCGCAGGCAGAACCTACACGCCGGAGGGCGCGTCCGTCGCCGAAATGCGCGCCCTCCATCGCGCGCTCCATACCACCCGGGTCGTCATCGTCCAGCCGAGCGTGTACGGAACCGACAACTCCTGCACGCTCGACGCGATTCGCCAGCTCGGAGCGAACGCGCGTGGCATCGCCGTGATCGACGATTCAACGTCAGACCCGGCGCTCGACGACATGCATCGTGGTGGTATTCGCGGGATTCGAATCAACCTCGCCACGGTTGGCCAGACCGATCCGGAACTCGGTCGACGACGATTCGCCGCGGCAGTCGCGCGAATCCGAAACCGGAAGTGGCACATCCAGATGTACACGCAGCTGTCGGTCATCGCCGCGCTCCAGAAAGAGATCTCGGCGTCGCCGGTGCCGGTCGTGTTCGATCATTTCGGCGGCGCCCAGGCGGCAGGCGGCACGTCTCAGGCTGGCTTCGATGTGTTGCTGGAGCTGCTCAGAGCCGGTCATGCCTACGTCAAGGTATCGGCGCCGTATCGAGGGTCGACCGCCGCGCCGGATTTTTCGGACATGGCGCCGCTCGCGAAGGCGCTGATCGCGGCGAACGTCCGTCGCATCCTGTGGGGCACCGATTGGCCTCATCCCGACACTGCCAGCGGAAAGCAGCCGACCGACATCTCCCCGTTGCGTCAGATAGATGACGGGCGCGTGTTCAATCAGTTCGCGACGTGGACGGCGTCCGCTGAAGTGCGAAAGACCATCCTCGTGGACAACCCGGCGAGCCTTTACGACTGAGTTGGTTGCAGCCGCGATTCGCGGCTCGCTTCGACCATCTCAGCGCAAAAACGGCAAATACGCCGGGACTCTGCGCTGGTAGTCGCGAAAGGCATCGCCGAAGCGCGAGGCGAGCAGGGCATCTTCGATCCGCACCCGGATCTCGAGGCCGATCAGAAAAAAGATCAGAGCGGCGAGCAGCGCGAGCATCGACGTGATGAGGAATCCGGTTCCGAGCAGCATGCACAGCATCGACGCATAAATCGGATGGCGCACGAATCGATAGGCGCCGGACTGGACGAGTTCGTGGTCCGGGTTGAGCCCGGCATCGAACCGCCACTGCCGGCCCAGCGTGCGAGCGCTCGTCCATGACAGGAGAACCCCGAGGGCCAGAAAGCAAATCGAGGCGATGATTCGCGTGATGGAGGGAGAGCGGGCGAAGTAGTTGTTCATCCAGAGAATTGCGAAGCCGATACCCTGGACGAAGATGCCCCATCGCGCACGGCGGTCGAGCGTCTGCGCCTTTGCTCCTTCCTTCTTGATGAGGAAGAACGGAGCCATCCAGGCTGCCCATCCTGTCGCAAGCACGGCGAAGAGATAAGCCGGCATGGTCCGGATTGTAGACCAGTCCCACCAGGGGTGCGTCGCGTTCGATCGGATGCACGGCCCGCGACGTTCCAGCAACACAATTGACCGATCGGCGACGTGTTTCGTCGTTGAGTCGGCGTGCTTCCTGCACGAACAGCGTGCGATTCAGGCAGGCACACTCTTCGCATGGCGCGTCGGCGGCATGAGCTGGTTTCGGGTTTCAGGCGGTCGTCTCGAATACCGGGGCCGCATCACGCGCGAGTCGTTCAGACGGTGGGCTTCCAGTAAAGAAGGAGCCGATGCTGTCGCCCGCGTCGCCGCGGGACTTCGCTTCAGCCTCTTTGGCCGGGCCCGTGCCGCCAGGCGCCGTATGTGGCGTGCGCTGCACCAGGCGTCATGCACTCGCGCGGTGACGACCGCGATCGCCAATGAGGCCCCACGCTACATGCAAGCAGCCGCTCACGTGGCGTACGCGGACGGTTTGCCCCGTGCCAACGTTGCGCTTCACCGCCTCGTGCTCGTGCCGCGTGCGATGATTGCAGGGCATGCCCGCGTCGGGCTGTTCAAGCGGCTCAACGAGGTGCCGGAGCTCGCGGCCCTCGATGACGCCGTTCGCATCTTCTTCTTCGATCAAATCGTCCTCGAGATGGATGCTGCGCTGCAGAAGGCGACGCCGTCTCCCCGCGATCCGGTACAGGCGCACGACGAATGGGCGTGCGTTGGGGTCCGCCAGGATGTCGTCTGGGTCGATCCGGTGTTCTCCGGACCTGATGGCGTCGGCCACGTCTTCCTCTATGAGTTCCCGCGCACCGGGATCACGCGGAAAGATCGCAAAGCGCTCGAAGGCGCCATCCACGAACTGTCTGCCGGCGTCACGTCGCTTTCCAAGCTTCAACGTCACTCGCTCGTGCGGATGGCATCCGCGCGGTGAGCGGGCTCCCGCCCGTTCACGGCGAAGCGCATACTACAGTCTGCCTCAGACACCCAGGCCCGGCCAGCTGAGAAAGCCGGCGAGCCGGCGCAGCCGTGAGCGAGAGAGCGTGTGGAGGAGTCCGAGCGGCAACGCCCTCGGATCAAATAAAGCGCGTGCGCGATCCCATCTTCGTCACCGGGGGCACCGGATATGTCGGACGTCCTCTGCTTGCGGCATTGATCGCGCATGGGTTCGAGGTCCACGCGCTCGTGCGTCGCGGATCCGAAGCGCGCCTGCCGCCGGGCGTGACCGCGGTTATTGGCAACGCCCTCGACGCATCAACGTTCGCGTCAGCAATTCCCGCCGGATCGACGCTCGTGCACCTCGTCGGCACGCCCCATCCCAATCCGCGGAAAGCTGCGGAGTTCGATCGTGTCGATCTCGCGTCTATTCGTGCGTCCGTGAAGGCGGCGGTTGCGAGCGGCGTACGGCATCTGGTCTATGTCAGCGTCGCTCACCCGGCGCCGGTGATGGAGGCATACATTGCGGTGCGCATGCAGGGTGAATCGATGGTGCACGCGAGCGGTATTCCGGCGACGGTGGTCAGGCCGTGGTACGTGCTGGGTCCTGGGCACTACTGGCCGTATGTGCTTGTGCCGTTGTACGTCGTCCTGCGCTGGTTCCCGTCGACCCGGCCAGGCGCAGACCGTCTCGGTCTGGTGACCCGTCGTCAAATGGTGGCCGCGCTCGTTCAGGCCGTGCAGCTTCCGCCCGCGCAGGGCGTCACGATTATTGAAGTGCCGCAGATCCATCGCGCTGGCGGCCGAGTCTGAACCTCCTCTACCCCCGGCCATTCGCGACGAATAGCGCAGCGCCAGTAGGCAGATTTCGCCCCAGTTCCGCCGAGAGTGCGGCGCAGAAACTGCCAAGAGGTCTGACCCCAGTCTGACCCCGGTCTGACCCCAGTCTGACCCCAGTCTGACCCCGGTCTGACCCCGGACCATCACAGACTTGTCAGGCGGATGCCAGTTTCGCGTCGGGTAGGGGGGACCCGAGGCCCGTTTTACCGCGGCGTTTGGCGTGGTACACGGCTTGCGGGGTGCGGGGATGTCCGCCGTGTGTGCGCGGGCAGGAGCAACGCGCGTGAAACGCTGTGCGTCATGTGGACGGGAAATCGCCGAAGCGGCCTCGGTTTGTGACGGATGCGAGAAGTGGGCCCAGTACCACGTGCCCGCTGCAGCCTCCGCGTCAGTACCAGACCTTCCGTTGTCGTTGCCTACTGCTGCGCCTTCCGTAACGCCTCCGGCGGCCACAGTTTCAACTCCAAACGTCTCGCCATCCGTGCCGCTGACTGCTGTGCCGATGGCAAAGTCCGCCGTCCCGCCGACCGCATCGGCGACGCCGACTCCACCTCCGACTGCGACCGTGCCGGCGCGAAAGTTTGGCAAGCGCGAGCTCACAATCGCGGCGGCGGTTATCGTCGGCGGGGGGGTGCTCGTGTTCGCGGCTATGGCGGGGCGGGGCACTGCCCCCACCACGGTCGTCGCGTCCAGCGCAGCACCCGTAAAGCGCACGCCTGCCGTCGAACGACCGTCTGCGCCGGTGCACAAGGCGACGCAGGTCTGGACCACCGCTCGACGCGACTACTGGACCGCGAACCAGCGCCGCGCGGCTGCATTCGAACTGCCGGCCGAAAACACGGTCGCGATCTGGATGAACTACGTTCGTCCGCTGCTGGTCGTCCGGTGCATGTCGAAGAAGACGGAAGCGTTTGTTTACACGGGATCGGCGC
>Ga0310810_10011422_pt1 | contig 10379 bp, 8 predicted proteins | sample NCmetagenome_FD_207641 | JGI IMG/M metagenome (GOLD analysis project Ga0310810, IMG submission 207641) | Soil microbial communities from experimental microcosm in Duke University, North Carolina, United States - NC | ecosystem: Engineered > Artificial ecosystem > Soil microcosm > Unclassified ... | reverse complement strand
CATCACATCGGCGATCCGCTTGATGTCGATGAACGCGGAGGGGCGTTTCACGCCGGCGCGACACTGCACGAGCAGATCGGTGCCGCCGGCCATCACACTGGCGGCCGGATCGGCTTGCATCAGGCGAATGGCCTCAGAAATCGAGGTCGGGGCTTCGTAACGGATCGCTGACATAGCTTGCGATTGTACTCACGCAGTTGGCAGATTATCCAAATCCTCAAATCTCAAACTAACCAATGCCAAATCCTCAAATCCTCAAATCCTCAATTTCGTCAAATCCTCAATTTCGTCAAATCCTCAATTCCTCAAATCCTCAATTCCTCAATTCCTCAATTACGAGATTCACCTGGTGTAGGATGCGCCGCGAGGAGATCGATCATGAGAACGTCTACAGTCGGCATCGTCGCCGCCGCAGCGCTGGCCGTCGGGCTTGGTTCGACCGTGGCGACGGGACAGTCGTCGAGCGGAGCCGTGGAAACGCACGTGGCCGCGGCGCGGAAGGCGGCAGGCCAGGAATGGGCCGGTGTCTTCAATACGACCTGTAACGCAGCCGTGCCGCCCGCGACGCCCGCACGATCGGCGCCCGCGGCCCCGGCGGCGCCGCGGCCAGCCGGGCCGCCGGACCGATCGACGTGGCATGCCGAACCGGTCAAGGTCTTCGACAATCTCTATTTCCTCGGCCAGACCGAGTACTCGGTGTGGGCGGTCACGACGTCACAAGGCATCATCCTGATCGACACCATCTTCGACTACTCGGTGGAAGACGAGGTCGTCGGCGGTCTGAAGAAGCTCGGTCTCGATCCCGCGACCATCAAGTACGCGATCGTCAGCCACGGTCACGGCGATCATTCCGGCGGGGCGAAGTTCCTGCAAGACACCTTCGGGACCAGGATCATCCTCTCGGCTGCTGACTGGGATCTGCTCGATCGCAGCGCCGGCACCAAGCCGAAGCGCGACATGGTGGCGACCGACGGGATGAAATTGACGCTCGGCGACGAAACGCTGACGCTCTACATCACGCCCGGCCACACGCTCGGCACGATCTCGACGCTGATTCCCGTGAAAGATCGCGGCACGCCGCATCTCGTCGCCGAATGGGGCGGAACAGCGTTCAACTGGCTGAACAACGGGGGACGCGGCTACATCACGCCCGAGCGGCCGACTGCGTTCTGGTTCAAGAATTACGACGAATCAGCGCGCCGCTTCCGCGACATTGCCGCCAAGGAAGGCGCCGACATCATCATCGCCAACCACACCATCTTCGACGGATCGAAGACCAAGCTGCCCGCGGTCCAGGCGCGAAAGGCGAACGAACCGAATCCGTTCGTGGTAGGGAAAGAGGGTGTGCTGCGGTACCTGACGACGGTCGACGAGTGCGCGCAGGCCGGGCTGGCGAAACTGACGCAGTAGGCTGTCGACGTTGGGCCTTGGACCTTAGGCATGCCGAAAGCCTGAGGTCCAAAGCCTGAAGCCTGCGCCGTTCTAGTAGTCGGTGTATCCCTGGGTCAGCTCGATGTAGACGCCTGACGGATCGGTGATGTAGGCGATCTTCAGCGCGATCGCCGGGATGTCGCGGTAGGGCACGTCAAACTTCACGCCTTTGGCCTCGAGCTGTTTGCAGAACGCCGCGAGGTCTTTCACTTCAAACCCGATGTGATCGATGGTCCGGCCTTTGGTCGGGCCGGTCGGAGTCGGCGACGTGGCGAACGACAGGTTCACGGCGCCAGCGTCGGCGGTGGTCTTCATCCGCCCTCGATCGCGTTTGGTGAGTGAGAACATGTCGACGTACCAATCGAGCAACTTCTCATAGTCTGGCGTCAGGAAATGAATATGGTTCACGACGGCCTTGACCTTGAGGGTCTTGTCTTCCTGGATTTCAATCTTCAAGCCGTCGGGACCATACAGATAGTTATTGGGAAACCCTTCCGTCCCGGTGAATGGCGTACCTATCCGATAGCCGGCGGCGACCCACTTGTCGGTAATCTCCTGGAGGCTCCGCACGCGGAAGCCGAAGTGATCCATCACGGTCCCTTCCGACGGGCCGGTGGGCTCTTTCACCAGAAACGCGACGAGCATGTTGGGCAGCCTGACGGCGGTCAGCGGTCCCTTCTGGACGACGACACCGTCGAAGTGCTCGACCCAGAGTTTCTTCTGCACCTCGACGTCTTTCACGTTCAGGTGCACGTGTCCGTACGTGATTCCCGCCGCATTGAACGGCGAGAGCTGGGCGTGGGCCGAGCCCGCGATCGAGAGGACGAAGGCAGCGGTCAGCAGTGATTTCATGGGCGATTCTCCGGGCTTTCGATCGCGCTCAGACCGTCCCGAGCGAGGTCGAGGACGGGCGTAACGATACTCCAAATGCCAGGACTTGGTGTCGGCCACACGACTCAACCACAGGGGATGCCGGCTCACTCACGGAAAGCGCTGGAAGTACGGCACCGTCAGCTTCGACGCAATCGCGACGACGAAGCAGCTGGCCGCAATCAGCGCGAACATGCCGAACCGCGGTTGTTCGGCGCTGTACTCCGTGGCCCGGATCGTACCGGCGGACTGCTTGTCGATGTCCTCGATCGCGGCCAGCAGCGACGGTTCGTCCTTGGCGGCGTAGAACTTCCCGCCGGTCTTCTCCACCGCCTGAATCCACAGGCTGTCGGCGAGTCCGCCGCGCTGCAGGTTGTAGTTGGTCCGTACGAAATACACCGGGATCTGTGCCACGACGGCGCTGCGGATGATGTCGTCGAGCGATCGTCCGTGCACCACGGCGTTGGTGTCTTCGCCGTCCGAGAAGATCACCATCAGATTGCCGGCAGCGTCGAGGTATTTGAAGGTCTTGAACAGATCGACGCTCTGCTCGATGGCAGCGGCAATCAGCGTCTGCTGATCCGGAAACAGCGAAAACTCGCGTGGATCGCCAATCAGCGACAGACTCAGCATCAGGTTGTCGTAGTCGGTCGTGAACGGCGTGACGACGTAGGCGTTGGCGCCGAACTCGACGAGCGCCAGCAGGTCGCGATAGCGGCCGTTCTTGCGCATCTGAACAAAGCGCTCGGCGGCCGCGACCGTCGTGAAGAAGGCGCCGTTGTTCGCGGTGGCGAGCGAATCGGTCTGAAACGGGGTGGTCATGCTGTTCGACGCGTCGATGGTCAGACAGATGCGGCGTCCCGGATAGGTGGCTTCACGGCGAACCAGCGGTGTGTGCGGATCGGCGAGGGCGAGGCCGAGAAACGGCAGGCCGGCGAGAAACAGGAACAGCGGAACGTGCACGAGATAGGTGACGGGCGTGCGCGGCGTCGAACTGAGGAGGGCCGGCACCATCACCTGGTTCCGTCCTGGTCGGCGTCCCGCCGCAAACCGTCCAACGAGGAGCACGACCGAGAACGCCGCGAAGGAGATGAACAGCAACCACCCTTCGCTGCGATGCGTGAATTGAAGGTTCTGCAGACTGAGCGCGCGCCATTCGCCGCTAATCGCGCGCCCGAGCGTGGAAAAAATGTCGAAGACCTTCACGCCCTGCCACCGCCGGCGTTACGGGCTCGTGCGGACCACAAATGCCGAAAGCCCGGAATCGGCCAGTTCCTCGCCGTTGCGCAACGCCGACACGGACCAGAAGTAGGTGCCGGGCTCGAGCGGCACGTCGTCGGGTCGTGTGACCGAGGTCCCCGGAATGTTGTTCTGGCGCCAGACGATCATGTCGATTTCGTTCCACACGCCGATGGAGTAGCTGTCGGCGCCCGGCACGGCGGTCCAGGTGAAGGTCTTGGGCGCGACGCCCACCGAATCGCGCGCCGGGCTGATGTGATCGAGGCGCTGGCTGCCCGCGGTCGACCGCGCCGGCGCCGATGGCGCCGCGTCCTGGTGCGCGCCGGCGTGCGGCCCGCAGGCCGCGCCGACGAGGAGGAGCACGCTCATCGCGCCGGTCTGCAAAAGTCTCTTCGTCACATTGACCACCCCGACTCCAATCGTGAGAACCCGTTGGTATTCTACATGGCGCTTGCGGTCCATTGGCCGAATGGTCCGAGCCGCCAGCCGGCCGCTGGCTAGAATTTCCGGATGCCCACGTTTGGCCGCTCGATGCTGCAGCACTGGCTGCTCGACCCCGACTGCATCTACCTGAATCACGGCACCGTTGGAGCGCCGCCCAGACGCGTGCTCGCCCGGCAACAGGCGCTCCGCGACGAGATGGAGCGGCAGCCGGCGCGCTTCGTGCTGCGTGAATTGAACCTCGAGCAACCGGCGCCGTGGCGGGTGACGTCGCGGCTGCGCCAGGCGCTCGAGCAGATCGCGCCCTTCTTCGGCGCGCGCGCCGACGACATGGGATTCGTGCCGAACGTCACCACGGGCGTGAACGCGGTGATTCGATCGGTGCCGCTCACGCCAGGCGACGAGGTCGTCATCACCGACCTCACGTACGGCGGTGTGGCGCGAACCGCCCGGGCCATCACCACTGAACGAGGCGCCACGCTGCGCACGGTCGAGATGCCGTATCCGCTGCACGATGAGCAGCAGATCGTCGATGCCATGACGCGCGCCCTGACGCCGGAGACCAAACTGCTGGTGGTCGATCACGTGAGCGCGCAGACGGCGTTGGTCCTGCCCGTCGCGGCCATCGTCGCCAGGTGCCATGAGCACGGGATTCCAGTGCTCGTCGATGGCGCGCACGCGCCTGGATCGATCGCGCTGAACATCCCGTCACTCGGTGCCGACTGGTACGCGGCCAACCTGCACAAGTGGGCGCACGCGCCCCGGTCGTGCGGGATTCTCTGGGCGCGACCCGATCGGCAGTCGATGCTCCATCTGCCGGTTGCGTCATGGGGTTACGGTGGCGGATTCCATCACGAGTTCGATCGGTTCTCGACGAGCGACCCGACCAGCTTCCTCGCGGCGCCCGAAGGAATCGCAGTGCTGCAGGAGTGGCGATTCGACGAGATACTCGCCTACATCCACGGGCTTGCCTGGGAGGCCGCCGAGATGCTCACCTCGGCGTGGGGCACGACGCTCCACGCACCGCGCTCGATGATCGGGGCGATGGTGACAGTCCCGCTGCCGGAGTCCGCGGGCTCGACCAGCGAAGAAGCCGCCAACCTGCGGTTGCAGCTGCTCGTCGAAGATCACATCGAGGCGCCGGTCCACTCGTGGCATGGACGGCTATGGACGCGTGTCTCCGCACAGGTTTACAACGATCGATCCGATATCGAGCATCTGGCAGCGGCCGTGAAGCGACGAACCCGTCAGTAACCGCAAGAGGTGAAACGTTTTGTTCCATAAGGACGGTCTGAAGGCCGTCCCCGACATCACACAAAAAAAGGGGACGGCCCGAAGGCCGTCCCCTGCGTTCGTCGTCGGCGAAAATGCGCTTACTGCTGCGCGCCGGTGGCCGGCCGCTGCTGCGGCTCGAGCGTGAAGGTGAACGCGGTGAACTGCATTTCCTCCCACGTCTGCTCGCCCCAGTGCACATCGGCCTTCGGATTCGGATTCGACTTGTTCGCCGCCGAATTGTCGAACCAGGCCGCCGAATGCAGCACGGTGCCCTTCGGCAACTTCAGCGGCTGCTTGAAGATGTAGTCGGTCTGCCAGTTGAAATCGTAGTTCGGCACCGAGAGGATGACCTCGCGGCGGCCATCCGGATACGTCGCCGTAATCTCCCACTGGCGACCCCGGACGTGGGTGTGCGGCAAGAGACTCCAGAGAATCATGTCCTGGTTGATCGTCATCTCGGCGTCGACCTTGGTGTTCGCGACACCCGCGGGAAGCGTGAAGTTCTGATTCACCAGTGCACCGATGATCGCCTCCTGCTTCGGCGCTTCCCTGGCAAACACGAAGCCGATCTTCGACCGATCGTGGGACGGCTTCCCGTTGGCGGTGTAGTGCATCTGGAAAACGAGCGTGGATCCGGCCGGCAATCTGAGTGCGCTGCCAGGCTGGAACATCCGCACCGCCTGTCCGGGCGTGTAGCCGCCGACGAACATCCCGGTGCCGCCCTCGGGCGCGGGACGGTCGTTCGGCACGCCTTCGTGCGCCGCTCCGGCTTTCACCTCGTCGGGCTCTTCCATGTTTGGCGCGAAGGTGAACGGCGGCTGCCGCCGCTGTGGGTTCGCCTGTGCGGCGCCACCGGCCGGCGCGCCCGCTGCCGGCGCTCCGCCTGCGGGCGCTGCACCTGCTGGCGCCGCATTCGCGGCCGCCGCGGGACGTGGCCGCTGCGGTGGCCGGGCATACACGATGACGTGATGCACGACCGAGGGCTCACCCGGCTTCACTTCGAACCCCTGAATCCACTTGTCTTCCGTGAAATTCGTCGGCACTTCGAAATACTTGTAGTCGATGGTGCCGCTCGCCGCGACCGGATAGTCCTCGCCGAGCGCGAATACCGCGTCAGGCTTGCCAATCGCCCAGCCGTCCGGATACACCGGCTGTGCCGGCAGGTCGGCCGGATTGCCTTCCGGCGCGCCAGCACTGACCCAACGGACGATGGTGTCCTTGTCGGCCTGGCTCAAACGGCGATCGTTTAGAAACTCGCCATGAGCCGGGTCGGCGTGCCAGGGCGGCATGGTGCCCTTGGTGACGTTGGTCGCAATCGACCGCGTCCAGGGACGCGCATCGTTGTAGGTCAGGAGCGACATGGGCGCGATTTCGCCCGGTCGGTGGCAGACCGTGCAGTTCTTGTAGAAGATTGGCGCCACATCTTTGCTGAACGTGGGCGCGCCAGCGGGTGTTTGCGCATTGGCGGCCGATGGGCCGGCCAGCGCCAGGCCAATCACCAGGGCTGCGAACATCTTGCCTTTCATTAGACTCCTCTGCGGTTGCGATAAAACGGTATCCAGGACGGATTCACAGTATGAGCTAAGACGACCGTTCCAGCCAACGGGTTCCCGCTCGGGAACACCGCGTACTGTTTCAAACATTCTCGAAGACAGGGGACGTCGCCGCGGCCCCTTCGAAGCAGCGTTGGAGCGCTCCGGATAACCGCGCCGCGTCCACAGGCTTGGTGACGTAGTCGTTCATCCCCACTTCAAGGCAACGTTCGCGATCGCCCTGCATGGCGTTGGCCGTGAGGGCGACGATTGGCACCGTCGCGCGCGGTCCGGCGAGATGGCGGATGCGGCGGGTGGCCTCGAATCCATCCAGCTCGGGCATCTGGCAATCCATGATCACGAGGTCGTAGGCCCCGGCTGCCACGGCCTGAACCGCCTCGAGGCCATTACGCACGGCGTCGGCACGATAGCCAAGCTTCGCGAGCAGGCCGAGGACCACCCGTTGGTTGACGACGTTGTCTTCGGCCACCAGAATCCGCGCCGAGCGCGACACCGGCGCGTCGCGCCTGCCAGGCTCGGGACCTGGTGAAACCGGCTTGACCGATCCGGCAAAGCCGGGTTGCACCGCCGACGCCATGGCCTGATACAAGGCGCTGCGTCGCACCGGCTTCATGACCGAGTCGCCGAATCCAACTTCGAGCGACGGATCGGTCGCGATGCGATCGGCCAGCGACGTGAGCAGGATGAGGCGCGTGCCATTGAGCGCGCGATCGCCGGCGATGATTCGTGCGATGTCGAGGCCGCTCGGTCCCGGCATGTGCATGTCGAGAATGGCCAGGGCAAACGGCGAACCTTCAGCGCTGGCGCGGCGAAGCATGCGCAACGCTTCCTGGCCCTCGGCCGCGACGTCGCAGACCAGACCGCGCCGGACGAAGTCGGCGTGCGCCAGCCGCCGGCTGGTTGCATGATCGTCCACATAGAGCACCCGGGCGCCCTTCAGAGCTGCCAGCGACCGGGCGTTGGGATCGGTATGAGTGGCCGCCTGCGGGAATGGAATCGAAACCGAGAACACACTCCCTCGGCCGACTTGGCTCTCGAGCGTGATCGTTCCGCCCATCAACTCGGCCAGCCTTCTGGCGATGGCAAGCCCGAGTCCAGTCCCGCCGAACCGTCTCGTCGTCGAGGTCTCAGCCTGCGAGAACGATTCGAAAATCCGTTCGCGGACATCCTCTGCGATTCCGATTCCGGTGTCGCTGACGTCGAATCGCACCACGCACCGCGACGGCGCGTTGTCCACCACGCGGACCACCACGCCCACCTCCCCGCGCTCGGTGAACTTGACGGCGTTCGAAACAAGATTGAGCAGCACCTGGCGCAAGCGCCCAGGATCGCCGACGAGGTGCGGCGGCAGGTCCGATCCGAGATCGCAGAAGAGCTCGACGCCCTTCCGTTCGGCTCCTTCCGCCACGAACACCAGCGCGTCCTCGACGACAGTCGCGGCGTCGAATTCGAGGCTCTCGAGATCGAGCCGGCCGGCCTCGATCTTGGAGTAATCGAGGATGTCGTTGATCAGCGTGAGCAGACTCTCGCCGCACAGCCGCACGGTGGACGCATAGGTATGTTGTTTGCCGTCGAGCGTGGTGTCGAGCAGGAGGCCGGTCATGCCGATGATGCCGTTCAGCGGCGTGCGAATCTCGTGGCTCATGTTGGCGAGGAACTCGGACTTGGCGCGGACGGCCGATTCCGCGGCGGTCTTGGCGCGAATGAGCTCCTCCTGGGTGCGCACGGCCTCGGTCATGTCGCGGAAGACCAGGACGACGGCGACAATCTCCTCGCCGCGGCGGATCGCGCGCATGGACAAACTGACGGTAAGCGGCGATCCGTCGGGCTTGACGAACGTCGTCTGTTCGCTCCGGTAGGGTTCGCCGCTTTCGAGCAGGGCCTGGAACAGGCGGACCGAGTGCGCGCGTTCTTCCCGGGGAATCCAGCCGAGCCCGAACAGGCCGCGGCCGTCGACCTGTGCCGGATCGCAGCCCATCAGCCGCGCCGCTTCGTCGTTGATCAGCAGGATCCGTCCGTCGGTGTCGAGCACGCACAAGCCGTCGCCCATCGACGCGATGATCCCGTGCAGCCGATCGCGTTCGATGGCCAGCGCCGACTCGGACTGACGGCGCACGTCCTCGTTCAACTGATGCAGTTCTTCGGAGGAGATTTCGAGCGAGCGTTCGAGCGTGTAGCGATCCTGATCCGCGCTCTCGTAGACGCGGCCGACGTGACCGAGAAATTTCTCCCAGTCGGTTGCGGACGGAGCGGCCGCGGCCGAGAGGCCCAGCCGCTTCAGTTGGCGCGCCAGCAGGACGTGCACGTCAGTTCCGTTCGCTGATGGTCGTGATGGTCATGGTCTGGTTGTGAAGCTCGCAGCACGAGGCGCCGTTCTGCGGGCACAGTTCGCCGTACGAATAGAAACCGACTTGATGGCTGCCGTCCGGCAGCGCATCGAGCGTGGCTTCGATCTCCTCTTCGGTCCGCTCGCCGAGGACCAGCCGCCGGCCGACACAGCTGATCGCAATGGCCAGCGTGGATTCGTCAGTGGCCATGCGGGCGCCGCCGGTGGCGGCGTGCGACGCACCCTGGACCAGGCGATCGAGGTTGGCGTGCATGAGCCTGGCCCGCGATCCTTCGGGGATTTCGCCGGCAAACGTCATCGACTGCTGCGACTCGTCGACGGCCAGAATCGTTCGGACGATCGGTTCGGTGTCGTGTTCCGACGTTCTCAGGGCCAGGGGAAACAGCAGCGCCGCCGCCGGCAGCGCGTTGGCACGATCGCCGAGATAGCGCTTGTACAGTTCCAGCGCCGGCTTGCCGTCGAGTTCGTAGAGCACGTTGTTCTCGGACCGTGTCACCAGCCGCTCGGGACCAAAGATGTCCCAGCCGCCCTGCGACCCATGTCCGATCTGGACGTGGTCGCCGTAAAAGCCGACGGCCACCACGATGCGCTCGCCGGTGCGGCCGCGCGAGAGCACCCACGTCTGCGAGAACCGCGAACCGTCGCCGGCCAGACCGCCGGTGACAGAAACGTCGGACGGCAGCGCGGTCCGGAAGCCGCGCGCCAGCTCGCTGCCGTTGATGTTGAGTCCGTCGGACAGGACGAGAATGCCGCGAAGGTCCGGCCGCTTCAACTGACGGGCAATCGACAGCGCGGCTTCATAGGAATCCTCGCTGTGGCGCACTTCGGCGGAGGCCAGCGCCAGATCCGTCCGGTCGAAGCGCACAATGGCAATCGACAGGGAGTGATCGGCGAGCCGGGTGCCGACGATCTCGCCCGCGGTTGAACAGCCGACGACGACGCTGTTCGGGTAGGCCGCCGTAATCGTGTCGAGCGGCGCCGGATGACGGGCGAATTCGGGTGATGCAAAGACGAGCACGAGCGTGCGGGCGGAATCGAGCGGCTGCCCGATCGGCGTCGAAAAACCGGAGGCCTCTGAATAATGCAACGTTTGAACGTTCATCGCTCCCCTTATGTATCCTTGACGGCACGACTTGGCACACCGCGGCGCAGCGAAACAGCCTGATCACTCGAACTATCGGCGTCACGCGGAGCGAACGTCAGCCGGATCGTGTCCGTGTCGT
>Ga0310810_10011421_pt1 | contig 10380 bp, 7 predicted proteins | sample NCmetagenome_FD_207641 | JGI IMG/M metagenome (GOLD analysis project Ga0310810, IMG submission 207641) | Soil microbial communities from experimental microcosm in Duke University, North Carolina, United States - NC | ecosystem: Engineered > Artificial ecosystem > Soil microcosm > Unclassified ... | reverse complement strand
CGCAGCCCGGACCAACGAACCGTCTATGAGCGGGAGAGCAAGCCCCGCAAGCACCAAGGTCGCAACGCCGCCCCACTGCGCGCATTGTCCTCGCCCTCGCAATGCCTCGCTAGGTTCCTTCGTTCGCATGTCGATGCCTGCGGATCACCGGCGGAGGGGTCACGTCGATGTCGATGAACTTCTGATAGGCCTGGAGCACGAACAGCGGGAACACGAGGTCCAGCCACCAGCCGTACTGGAACAGCCAGAGGCTCAGCGGCAACAGCACGGCGTTGATGATCAAGGTTGAGACTTGCGCGCCCCAGGTCTTCGTAAAGAAGGAGAACGAGAGGCTGAAGATGACGATTAAGAGCAACAAACCGGCCCAACGAATGGCGCGGCTGATCTCTTGGAATTGCCCGAACTCCATGAGGGCGTTGATTTGGTTGATGACGACCATGGCGCCAGGCATTTCCCCGATCGGTGTCTCGTGCAAGTCCTTTCCGGCTTCATAGCTGCTGCCGATGACGACCGTCTTTCCGGCGACCAGGTCGGGACTGAGCGGCTGATTGTTCCGCTCCGTGATCAAGAGCGCAGGAACGCGCGAAAACGAGTCAGCGAGGCTGGTGGACATCTGGAATTTGTAGAAAATTCGTTGCTCCAAGTCAGAGGGTTTTGCGCTGAGGTTCAGCCGCTTCCCGAGGACCCCATCATACAGCACCCACGGTGCGGGGGAGGTGTTGGAAGCGGGCAAGGAAGCACGGACCCCAAGGCATGTCGCCGCTGAAGGCGCAAACCGGCGACGCAGCTCGTCCTGGAATGAAGCCGGAGTAAATGCCCCCCGGCTCATCAGCGGAGTACGCAAGACGGCCCACGACAACAACGCCATTGACGGAATTGCGTGCGGCGCGTGGTCGAGACAAGTCGGTTCGAACAGTCTCCAATTTCGGACGAGCCCGTCATCGTCCCGATCGCTTAACGGCGACGCCCAGTGCAGGAGCGGCGAGGATCCTACGACAGCCTCCAAGAATTCAGATGGACGCTCTTCCCGCAGCATCCCGCCGCCAAGTGGTCCGGCAAGATTGTCGTCCGACGACGTCCGAGGACCAATCGTGCGCGCGAAAATCATGTGGGGAAACGAGGAAAGAGGGCTCGTGTTTGCGCGAGACCGTTCGGAATAGCGTCGCAGGTAGTCGGCCAACGCGAGGTCGGGTTCCATCGGAATCGGCGCGTCGGTCCGCGGGGACGGGATCGAAGCAGGCCGCGCCGGCAACGGAACACGTTTGGCGAGTTCCACGTCGACGACGAGGAGTTTTGCCGGCGCTTCCGCGGCGAATCGAATCAGCTCCAGCAATTTGTCCCGTGGAACGAACAGTGGTTCTCCCCAAGCCCGATAGGTGCGCTCGTCGATGTCGAAAAAGACGAATCGTTCATCAGTGGTCCGTGTGCTATCGAATCGATCCTGCCAGAACTTGATCGCCCAATCTGTCGCGGTCGTTTCGGCTCCGGCCAGCCCCGGCACATACGGACGTGCTAAATGGAGTACGGCAGCCGCGATAGCTCCGATCAACAGACTTTTCAGGAGATGCTGGGCAAAGGGCGGAAGAACTTTCCAACGCCGGCGCGCCGGCGCGAAGGCGGGATGGGCCATCAGTGCCGCGAGCTTGTCCGCCAACAAACCCATAGGACGATGCTGCCGAACGGAGTCGGCCTCCCCTTGCGGTCGAGCGGGCCTAGTCTAGCAGAGTCGATATCGGATAAGGTACTGCGCGCACGAAACGGAAGGGGAGGCCTGTCGTGCGGAGTCCGATGGTCATGTGGAGTTCGGTCCTGAGGCTGTCGTCGGCAATCCAGGTGGTCTGTGTGATGGTGTGTCTCTCCTGGTTCGCGACGGGGGAGCGGCTCCTGGCTGCGGAGGAAGGCGGCTCCCGACGAGCGCTTCTGGTCGGCATCGATCGCTACGTACCGACGGATTCCCCGGGAGGACAATCTGCAGGGCGTTCAATCGGTCGACGATGGAAAGATCTCAAGGGGGCGGTGAATGATGTGCATGCCTTGCGTGAGGTGCTGATCCATCGATTCGGGTTTCGGTCGCGGGATGTGCTCGTGCTTGAAAACGAGGCCGCAACCAGGCAGGCGATTCTCGCTGCGTTCGAGCAACAGCTGATTGCGCCTGCCAGGCCGGGCGACCACAGCTTTTTCTTTTATGCAGGCCATGGTTCACGCATCCGCAATTCACGCTCGACCGAACTGGACGGCAAGGACGAAACTGTCGTGCCTGCGGATGCCAATGCCCAGGCCGAGAACGATGTCATCATCGACATCAGGGATAAAGAATGGGATCGTCTGTTTACCCAGGTGCTCGATCACGGCGCCTGGCTTACGGCTCTATTTGACAGTTGCCATAGCGGCTCCATCTCTCGCGGAGCCGTTCCTCTTGCGGCGGGTACCAGGTTTCTAGATGAGGATGAGCGTGATATCGCGACGATTCTGCCCCCCGATGCTCCGGCCCATCCTCCGGGTATGGAACCGGAGAAACGCGAAGGCGCGTTGATCATTTCCGCGGCCCAGGAGGATCAGCAGGCGAAAGAAATGCTCTATGTGGCGGGACAATCGAGGGAGTGGCACGGAGCATTTTCTCTTGCACTCATTCAGTCCCTAAACGAGCTCTCACCCCACGTAACGGTCGATCGCCTCTTCGAAAGGGTGACAGCGCGTCTTGTGGCGGAAGGCTATCAGCAAGAACCAACACTGGCCGGAACGGTATCGAGGCGTCATGCCCCCTTGCTCGGCGGTTCTGTCGACAGTGGGGCAACGCAGCTTCGAATGAATCTCATTCAGGCCTATGCTGCGGACGATTTGGAACTCCAAGGTGGCATCGCCGTCGGGATAACCCCTGGTACCGAATTGGTGCGGCTCTCGGCTGCGCCTGAGGTGCGCATACGGGTTACCGAAGTTCGAGGTCTTGCCAGGAGCCGTGCCCGTGTCGTCAAAGGGAACTGGCACGATCTCAGAGCAGGGGAGGAGTTCGAAGTTGTTCACCGGGGAACTCAGCATCCTTCAACGATGTCCGTGTGGGTTCCACCTGCGGTCGCCGACTATCGGCAGGTCAACGAGCTCGCACGACAACTGGCCGCCCTTGCGCCGCATCGTGGCGTGACCATGATCGACGATCCGACGACCTCAGATGCCACCCATATGCTCATATGGGGTGGAGATCAGTGGCTGCTCTGGTCGAATTCGGATCATCCCCGGGCTTTGGGAGCAACCCCAAAGGCGACAGACGTCTTGCATTACATGACCTCTGAGCAGGGGAGAGCGACAGCGTTTTTGAACATCCCTCCTACCAGAGACTTGGCTAAGACTCTGGATGCTCGCCACTTGTTGTCGATAGGCGCTGCCGCCGCTAGCAAACCGGACGAAGCGGTCTATGCGCTCGCAGGCCGTCTTGTCGGATCGCATGTTGAATATGCGTGGATCCAGACGCGACTATCCGGTACCGCAGCGATCCGTTCCGCACGACAAATCGTACCGCTTCCCCAAAGGACGGTGTGGAGCAGGACTCCATTGGTAGAGGGGGCCTGCGAAGCCGGCGGTATTCGCAATTGTCTCGCGCGGCTCGCGAAGCTGTACTACTGGCTCACTATCGCGGCTGCTTCCGGAGAGGATCGCTTCCCCTATCGGCTGGGACTTAAAGGGCTGGCCGACGACCGCATTATCGAGCGCGGAGACCTGATCGAAGGCCGCTATCGCCTGATCCTTCGCACCGAGCCAGCGGCAATCGAACGAATCGGACAGGGATTGGGACTGCAGTCGCGATACGTCTATGTATTCGTGATCGACCAGGAAGGACGAATCACGCAACTTTTTCCGAATGCCGGAAGCCGTGAGCGAGAGCACTTGCTGCCGCGTCCGGAATCCTTGATACGGCCGGCAACCGAACTGGCCGAACTTCCATTCGGCGAATCCGGCGTCATTTCCGTCCACGCGCCCTTCGGAACCGATACGTATCTCATGATTACGTCCGCCCAGGCGATTCCCCATCTGGACGAACTGCTCGAGGCGGGTCCGGTATCGGCGGAACCGTCCGTCATGCGGGGGTCCAGTGATTGGTCGATCGACCGCCTGTTTCTTCGCAGCCTACCTGCTTCCCGATAAAACCGTCCCCATGCGTCATGGCCCCTTGACGCCTTTACGGCACTTCTATACCTTTGCGGGGCTTTGTCCGGATCCATGGCAAAAGGGCCTGTCATGCGCAGAACCTGTTCGGTTCCTCCCCCCTGGCTCATCTTCATTCTCCTCGCATCGCTGGGTGCAAAAGGTTGCCCGACGCAGGTCGGATGTGGCGTGTCAGGATCCCTCGGAGGCGGCCCTCGAGGGGCTACCGCGGACACCTGGACCTGTCAAGTCGGCGTGCAGATCGCCAAGGGCGGTTCAGTCACCACGCCTCAGCAGGCCAGAACGGATCTGCTTGCGAACAAAGACCAGGCGGCTGTGCAGGTCGCGAGTCTCAAAGATCAGCTCAAAAATGCGGAGCAGGGGTTCGGCTTTGGAGGGAAGGACGACGGTGCCCAATCGGCTCAAGTTGATAATCAGCTGAAGGCCGCGACCAAGAACTTAGACCGATTGGACGCCCAGGTTGGCGCACTCGATCGTCTTCAACCGCCGCAAGGCGCCACGGTACTCTCCGATGGTACCTGGACGATGCAGGGAGACAAGGCGGTCTTCCAGACGCAGGCCCCCTATGAGCCGGGGAAGACCTACGTCATTCCGTACGTGCTCAGATCCGAGCAGGGAGAAGTGGTTGAGACGGGATTCCTACCCGTTGAATCCGTCCAGATGGAACCCGGCCGCTAGCGAATTCTGATCGCTTGCCTTGTGCGCGCATGGTCACTTCATCATCTTCGCGCAGCCTTCTTTTTCTTCTGCTCGTTCTCTTCCACTCCGTCTATCTGATCTGTGCCGGCTCACCGGCTCTTGCCGACGAATTTCTTCCCCGAACCAACCCGAAATTCAAACAAGCTGAAGAGGTCTATCGGAGCCTAATCCGGGCGATCGGGGACAGCCGGACTCCGCCCGAACTCCGCATCGTTCGCGGGAAATCCTGCGTCTTCGACATCGCCATGTTCGCGCCGAAACAGCATCGCGTGCTTATTGAAGAGCGGTTTGTGGATCTGGCCCAACGTCTTCCTAATTCGGACGGTCCCCATGCATTGGCACTCATTCTGGGTCATGAGCTCGCACATTTTTACCGCAACCACCCATGGGTGCTCGAATTCGGCAACGCGTTCGCGGACCGTCAGCGCCACTCCGGAAATGGCGGGACTGCAGCGCCTTCCGGTCCCGCAGTGAATCGGGAAGAGCGACGGCGGCTCGAGGCGGAGGCCGACTACTTCGGCGGTTTCTATAGTTTCTTGGCCGGGTATCATCCCCTTCGCATCGCGTCGCCTGTGTTCGACGCCGTGTACCGCGAGTATCAATTCGACAAATCCCTTCCCGCCTACGAGCGGTTGGAAGATCGCAAAGCCGCGGCGCAAGAGGCTCAGGCCAGGCTACGGCAGCTCGAGCCCCTATTCGAAGCGGGAATATTCCTGAGCCTCCTCAAAGATCACCTCAACGCGGCGCGGGTGTTCGACCGCATTGCGGCGGATTTTCCCGGCCCGGAAATCGTGAACAACGCCGGAGCGTCGCTCGCGAACGAATCCTTGCGGTGGTTCACGGAAACGGAGCAAGCGTTTGTGTATCCGGTCACATTTGATCCCGACACGCGGCTGGCCGATGATGGCGGCAGGGGTGAGGCTGCCGGCGAGGAGGAGCGCCACGAACGGCGGACGGTGTTGCTGGAGCAGGCCCAGGCGCGATTCGAACGGGCCGTGGCCCTGCTCCCGGGCTATGTCACCGGCATCGTGAACCTGGCGTGTGTGTTGGATCTCTTGGGCCGGCATGAAGACGCGCTCCACAAAGCCCGCGAAGCGCTGGAGATTACCGGCCGCACCGCCGAGGGTCGTGAAGCCTACGTGATTGCCGGAATCGCGGCGGCCCGCCTCGGCAGGACCGAAGAAGCTCAAAAGGCGTTGACCTTGGCCCGCCAGTTCGGCAGTCCATTCGCAGAAAGGAATTTGTCGGCGGTAGCAGGGCGGGTGGAGTCCGAAGCGCCTGCTGACCACACCGCGCAGAGGCCGCTTCGTCCGGAACAAATCGGCGGAATCAACATTTCGGAGATCCGGCTTGCCGATTTGCTGACGGATCCTGATGCCACCGTACTGGTTCGGTGGGAGGCGGATGAGGATATGTCCGAGCTACACATCGTCAAGACGACGCGCGGAACGACACAGGCTTTGGTCGTCCTACGGGGCTCGGCGGCCAAACGTTCGGCGGCCATCGTTCTCAGCGGTGATGCGAAGACGGCCGGCTCCGAGGGTGCGCTTGAGCCCGGACTGCCTGTCGCGGGTGTGGACGCACAGTTCGGCTCCCCTTCTTCGGTCGTCCTGACGAGACAGGGCCGGTATTATCTTTATGAAGGACGGTATCATAATAGTCTGACCGGGCTGATTGTCCGGCTGGACGCCGATCAACTGGTCCGCAATTGGTCGTCCTATCGGATCGAGGAATAGCTGCGGGCGTCACACTCTCGCGAACGCCCGCTCGGAGGGACACTCCTAGAATCTCGCGACCACCTGGAAGGTCGGTCCCCACGTCACGTCATTGTTGGCCAACGGTGCATTGTTCACGTTGATGACCTGCGTGCGAAAACCCATCATAACAGCCGAACCGATTGCGCCCATTCCTGTCTTGAGGCTTGGTCCGTCGAGTGACAGTCCGAATTCTGCACTATACCCCTGAACGCCTTTGGCTGTCGTTTGTACGGTTCCGCTCGGATTATTGTTCGACTTCTCATCGTAGAACCCAATAGCGAGGTTGCCATAGGCCTTCAAGGGTCCGGATACCGTTCCCGATCCGAAAAATCCGATTAACGGCCCGCTGATATATACGGTTTCTTGAGTTGGTGACGGAAAGAAACCCGATGGAGACTGGGTGGTGAACCGTTGCTGCATATTATAGTAGCCGGCAAAGAATCCGAAGCCTCGCCAGACCGAAAGGGCTGCCACGATGGAATAATCACGACGAGTGGCGGAGGTTTGATCGATCGGGACGCCGTTATTGAATCCCATAGGACTGAAATCGAACCCTCCCGCTTGCAACCACGTGAAGTTGACGGACACGCTGTTGAACCACTCATCGTCCCGCACTCGCACGGTTCCGGTAAGGCTAGGCCCCAGCATGGCCGTCGTGTCCGATGTTCTCGAGGCGTTAGTACTTACTGTACCAGTTGTTGGCGTAGTGACAGTCACGAAGCCGGCGGGCTGCCATTTGGCCACCCAGAATTTCAGACCGGCGTCGAACGAAAATCGATCGCCCAGAATCCGCTTGTCGGTCGGTTGCTCGACGGGCGAATCGGCCGGTAATTTATCGGCCGCTCCGGCCGGCTCGGTTAGGAGGCAGAACCCTGCCATAACACAACACACCACGACCCTCATGCTCCCCATGCTCATGCATCCCTCCTGGTTCGGCTACCTGGTGTTGCCCACCACCACTGAGGCCGGCCGAACGTCTAAAACCCACCGACGAACGGGGGCCGGTCCTGTCTTTTTGTCTTCTGTTCCTGTTCGACCGGCGAAGTCTTAGCAGACACCCCAGCGAGCTGAAAGATGAATTGTCCGCCTTCGTCGTTGGCACCCTGTAGAGGCTGGCTGCGCGGCATCTGCTCCGCATTGCGGGCGACCAGGGGAATGACTTGGTCCGCAATCCGGCTGGGGATGAGATAGGGCTCGTCGTTTTCCTTGAGAAACTTGATGAGGTGATACGCAAACACGCTGTGTCCGTCTCTGCCCTGATCGGCGACCGGCTCTGTGCTGCCGGAGGTAAAGCCCCAGCGAGACCGCTTCGCATATAATTTGGCGTAGTACTTGTCGGTCACCGGCGGCAGGATCGCCCGATTCTGGGCGAACAGATTGCCGCTGAAACATGAATCGGCAATGATGTACACGTGCTGCGCACGCATGGCGGCGATGTAGTTGCGGATCGCGGCATCCAGGATCCAAGTGCCGGGCTCTTCCAGGGAGCCGTCGGCCGGCACCCACCAGGCCAGTTGGTTGTCATCGCTGTATTGCCCGTGGCCGGCATAGTAAACCATGACGCTGTCATGGGGACCGGATTCACGCGCAAGCCGGAACAAAGCTCCTTCGATTCGGCTTCTCGTCGCCTCTGCATTTAAGAGCAACTTGATGTTCTCGGTTTTGAAGCCGTACCGCTCGACGAGAACGTCGCGAATGCCCGTGGCATCTGCAACGGCGGTTTTGAGCTTCGGAGGGCCTTGATAGTCGTTGATGCCGATGATCAATGCCCGGTATTGACCCTGGATAGGCACTTCACCCGGTACGGCTTTAATGACGGGGCTGGATCCGCGTATGGTCTCGTCGGCGGCAGAGGCAGGAACGGAGACCAGCATGTGTACACAGAGCAGCGAGACGGCCGAGAAAGGAAAAGTCACGCGCATCAGCACACCAGCCGGCGAATGGATGGTGAAGACGGGGCAAAAGTCTATACCAGGTTGGAATCGGCATGCAATAAGGGCTTAAACGATGATTTCTACTGCCCTAGACGACGCCTCCTGTCAGACTGCCTCCCACTTTCTTTCACTTAGGAGGGATCATGAGTGACAGGACGGTGATGCGCGGCTTGGTGGGTGTCGTGATCGCGGCGAGTATCTTTGCCTCAATCTGAAACCGGCTGGCCTTCTCTTCTAATGTCTCTTGAAATATTGCGCTTCCCGTTCGTGCTGCTCGGCGGCCGCCCGCGTCTTGAAGGTTCCGAGGTTCCGCCGTTTCCCGGTTTTTGGATTCTTCTTCCGCGAATAGAGCCGATACGCGCCCGAGGACAGCTTTCTGATCATAGGCTAGATGTCTGCGACTTCTGCGATGATCGTGTGGTATCCCGATGCGCCGGCCGGCTGTGGTCGGACCAGTTCAGCAATCTGCAGTTGGCCTGTCGCATCGGTTGCCCGGACGACCGTTTGATATTTTCCGGGCTTAGGTGGCTTCCACGTATAGTTCCAGATGACCCACGAATAGGGCGACATCGGCGGTTCGATGCGGCATTCGTTCCACGTACGGCCGGCATCGAAGCTCAGTTCGACCTTGCCGATCGTGCTGGGTCCGCCAAACGCGATGCCGCGGAAGGTCTGCTCGGGTCCTTTCAATGTCTGATAGTGCCCCGGTGAATCGATTCGCGAAAAGATCTTGATCGTCCCATCGTCCGTCCACCCTTTGCGCTGCCAGTAGCCAAGGTAGTCGCCGGGATACACTTCGATTTCGTGAATCCATTTAACGTTCTTGATCCCGTACAGCCCTGGCACGAGGAGCCGGAGGGGAAATCCGTGTTCCTTCGGTAACTTCTCTCCGTTCATTAAAAAGGCGAGCATCACGTCGTCCTGCATCGCTCGTGTGAACGGGATGCTGTCGTCATATCCGTCGATCCCACGAAACACGACGTCGCGCGCTGTTTCCTCGTCCACGCCCGAATCTTGTAGCAGTTGTTTGAGGGAAATGCCGCGCCAGGTGGCGTTCCCCAGGCTGTCGCCGCCTGGTAAGGTATCGATGCACATGAGCGTGGACACCTGGTCGTATGAGTCCCGGTTCAGGATATCTCGCCAGCCCAGGGACATCGGCGTTTTCACTTCACCTTTGACGGTCAATTTCCATTGTTCGATGTTGACCTCGCGGGACACTGAGACGACGCTATCGGCGTAATTCACGACGTAGAACTTTGAATTCGTCGTGAAGTAAGTCGTTTCGCGGGGCGGAACCGCAAACATGCGACCGAAGACTCCCCCGACGGCGTCACAGCCGCCGGTCATGCCCAAGAGGGCGCCAACGCCGGTGGCTTTCAGAATGGTTCGTCGCGAAATGCGCATGGGTGTGTATCCGTTGGAACTCTTTCATTATCGTACAGCCAATATCTCTGCTGCAATGTGCAGATCTACTCTCACGCGGCTGATCGTGCATGACTGAATGGGTATAGGACTGCCTCTCTCCAGAGGCGGAAAGAGAGGAGAGCGGTGTCTTTGAAGAGGACTTGTCAACTGTCATTTTTGACAGTTACGACGACCAGAGGCTCATGGGTACACTAGTCCGCTCTCGGATGGAGCGTGTTGTTTGACAAGGCACTTCATGCTGCTGCCACAGGGATAGTACGTATGGCCTCAGAAAATAAAGAGGTGAAGTGGCTGCGATTCACGATCTGCGCGTTGGTGGTAGGTGTATGCGCCGGATGCGCAGGAGGGTCGCCTCAACAGGACGCATCCTGGAAGTTAGTGCCGATCACCGAAATTGGGATGGTTGT
>Ga0310810_10011420_pt1 | contig 10380 bp, 7 predicted proteins | sample NCmetagenome_FD_207641 | JGI IMG/M metagenome (GOLD analysis project Ga0310810, IMG submission 207641) | Soil microbial communities from experimental microcosm in Duke University, North Carolina, United States - NC | ecosystem: Engineered > Artificial ecosystem > Soil microcosm > Unclassified ... | reverse complement strand
CTGTTGCCGGTCGCCGGTTTTCTTCCGATTCCGATCCGGACCCCGATCGCGATCCCGATCCCGATCCGGACCCCGACTCCGATCCCGATCCCGATCCCGATCCCGGAGGGCCTCCGCCTGAGGTGCGCGGCGTCCTGCTTCCTTTTCCTGTTCCGGTGCCACGACCCTCTCCGGCCGGACTCGATCTTTCGCCCGTCGCGAGAGCTCGGTGTCCTCTCGCCGCGCCTTCCACTTCCCGCGCGCCACCGCCTTCTCGCTCCGCGGCAGCCCGGCGACGTCGCGCAGTGCATTGACCTCTGCCTGCGTGAGCTCGCGCGCGTCGCCGACCCGGAGGCCGTGGAAATCGAGCCCGGCGAACGAGACCCGCTGGATCTTGAGGACCTGGTAGCCGAGCGCCTCCGCCATCCGGTGGATCTGCCGCGACTTCCCCTCGGTCAGCGTGATGACCAGCCACTCGTGCTGCCGGCTCTCGGAGCGCAGCCGATCCACCTGCGCCTCGCGCGTGACCGTGCCGTCCTCGAGCCGCACCCCGCTCCGCATCGCCGCGAGGTGCGCGTCCCTGATGCGGCCGCGGATCTTCACGTGATACGTCTTCTCGGCGTGCGTCCTGGGCGACTGCAGCGCCGCCGACAGCTCGCCGTCGTTGGTCAAGAGCAGGACGCCCTCGCTGTAGAAGTCGAGCCTGCCGACCGGCGCGATCGGTACCGGCAGGTTGGGCAGGTATTCCATCACCGTGCGACGCCCTTCCGGATCGCTCACCGCGGTGATGCAGCCCTTCGGCTTGTTGAGCACCACGTAGAACAGCTCGGCCGGGTGAACCGCCTCGCCGTCCACCTGCACCCGGTCGCCGTCCGGATCGACGGTGGTGCCGAGCTCGCGCACCACCTGGCCGTTCACCTTGACCCGGCCCGCGACGATGAGCTGCTCGGCCTTGCGCCGCGCCGCCACCCCCGCCTGGCTGAGATACCGCTGGAGCCGGATCCGTTCCACGGCGCGGAGACTACACCCCGACCGTCGCCACGGGCAGCCGGATCGTCAGCCGGCTGACGCGGCGGCCGCGCCGGCTTCCGGCTCCTCGCCGCCCGCCACCTCGCCGCCACCCTCGTCGCCGCCTTCCGACTCTGGCGCATCGGCGTCCAGCTTCTCGACGACGCGCATGCTCTCCTCGGTGAGCTCGTGGAACTCGCGCAGGGTCGGCAGGTCGCGCAGGTCCTTCAGGTTGAAGAACTCGAGGAACTCCTTGCTGGTGCCGTAGAGAAGCGGCCGTCCCGGCTCCTCCTTCTTGCCGAGCACCCGGATGAGCGAGCGGTCGAGCAGGAGCTTGAGAGTCCCGCCGCAATCGACCCCGCGGATCTCGTCGATCTCGGGCCGGGTGACCGGCTGCCGGTAGGCGATGATCGCCAGCGTCTCGAGCTGCGCGCGCGACAGCCTGACCGGCCGACCGGCGATGAGCCGCTGCACGTGCTCGGCGCTGACCGGGTGGGTGCGGAACTGGTAGCCGCCTGCCAGCTCGCCGAGCACCACGCCGCGATCCTTGTAGTCGTCGACCAGGCTGTCGAGCGCCGCCTGGATGGCGCCGAGGTTCCGCTCGCCGGTCAGGTGCCTGAGCTGCACCAGCGCCAGCGGCCGGTCGGACGCGAACAGCAGGCTCTCGACGATGAGCTTCAGCCGCTCCGGGCTGATCCCGCGCACCGGCTCGAGATCGGCATCCGGATCGGACTCGCCCGCGTCCTCGGACTCCGACGACTCGGCCTCCTCGTGCGGGTGGTCGATGCCGGCGTCCGCGTCCTCGGCACTGTCGGCGTCACCCCGTGGCTCGGCTTCCTCCTCGCCCTCCCCGACGTCCTGATCGGGCGCCTCGTCGAGCTCCTCGGGGCCCCCTTCATCGGGCGCGCCCACCGCCAGCTCTCGCTCGGCCCGGCCGCGCGCCTTCCGCTTCTGTCGCATTCTGCTCATCGTCTGTTCACCGCTGACTCGTCACCTGTATTCGTCATCGACGGATCGAGCCGCCGCGGCCGCCTCCGCTGCCACGCCCTCGGCCCGCGCGATCACGATGTCCTCCTCCGTCTCCTCCTCCTGCGGAGCACCTTGCCACAGCCGGATGACACCGAGCTTGGCCATCTCCAGCAAGGCGAGGAACGTCACCACCGCATCGTGGCGCGCCTCCTCGAGCGTCACCTCCTCGCGGAGGAACCGGAAGCAGGAGGCGAACGTGAACGATCCCTCGACCTCGAGCCGGTCGGCCAGCTGGTTGATGCGCTCGCTGACCGACAGCCGGTCGACCGTGACCTCGTGCGAGATGCGTATCTTGGCGCTGGCCAGCACGCGGTCGAGCGCCTCGATGAGCTTGATGACCGGCACCTCGGCCAGCGGCGGCACCACGCCCTGCTCGACGTTCTCCGACAGCGCGTCCTCCTGCGGCGCGCCGCGCGTCCACACGTTGCGACCCATCACCGGCCGGTTGCCGAGCGATTCGGCCGCCTCGCGGTACTTCTGGTACTCGAGCAGCCGCCGGATCAGCTCCTGCCGCGGATCCTCCTCGGCCTCGCCGTCCTCGTCCACCTCGCCCGCCTGCCCTGGCGGCGGCGCCGGCAACAGCTCGCGCGACTTGATGTGCGCCAGCGTGGCTGCCATGAGCAGATACTCGCCGGCGACGTCGAGGTTGAGCGCGCTGATCAGATCGAGGTACTCGAGGTACTTCTCCGTGATGAACGAGATGGGGATGTCGAAGATCTCCAGCTCGTGCTTCTTCACCAGGTGGAGAAGCAGGTCGAGCGGCCCCTCGAAGACGTCGAGGCGTACCTGATAGGCCGAGTCGGTCACGGGGAGGGCCGCAGCGTTCATGGAATGCCGAGCAGATTGAACCAGTGCTGTGACATCCAGATGGCCGGCGTCGCGAAGATCCGGCTCATGCCCGGGATGAGGATGATCGCCATCAGCACGAACGGCCCGTAGACCGCGTAGCGGTGGTACGCAGGCAGCGCGCGGCTCGGCAAGAGGCCCTCGAGCACGGCGCCCCCGTCGAGCGGCGGCGCCGGTATCAAGTTGAAGAACATCAGCATGAAGTTGAGCACCACCGCGTACTGCAGCGGCTGCCACATCATGTCGCCCGGCTGCACCGTGCCGTTCTTGTAGAGGATCATGAAGACGAGCGAGATGACGATCCCGAACAGGAGGTTCATCATCGGGCCGGCCGCCGCCACCATCATGTGGCCGACCCGCATCGAGAACTTGCGGCTGAAGTGCCGCGGGCTGACCTCGACCGGCTTGCCCCAGCCGAACCCGAGCGAGTGGCCTCCCGTCACCACCAGCGCCATGAGCGGGAACAGGAGCGTCCCGATCGGGTCGGCGTGGGCGGCCGGGTTCAGCGTCACCCGCCCCTGGCTGCGCGGCAGCGGATCCCCGAGCTTGTCCGCCACGATGGCGTGCCCGAACTCGTGCACGCAGATGGACAGGATCAAGATGATGAGCGCCTGGATGATCCAGCGGATATCTTCGGGCGAAAGATTCATACGGGTTCCGGACCCTGAACTATGGCCCGAAGCCACCCCTCGGTAAAGCCGACCGGTTGTAGCGCATCCCCCCGACATGAAACCGCTCGCCACCGCGCACCTCGACCTCGAGCCCCTGGTCGCCGCCCACGCGCGCGAGCTCTACGAGCCGCTGTGCGACCCGGCGCTCTACCTCTACATCGAGGAGCGGCCGCCGGCCTCGCTGGCCGCGCTCGAGGCGCGCTACCGGGTGCTCGAACGCCGCGCGCCGCCCGACGGACGCGACGAGGTGTGGCTCAACTGGGCCTGCCGCGAGCGGGCGAGCGGCGTGGTCGCGGGCCTGATGCAGGCGACGCTGGTGCCGGGATCGCCGGCCCTCATCGCGTACGTCTTCGCGGCGCGCGGCCAGGGCCGCGGCCTGGCGCGCGAGGCCTGCCGCGAGGTCGTGCGCGCCCTCTTCGACGAGTGGGGGCAATCGGTGATCGAGGCGACGGTGGACCCGGACAACGCGCGCTCGATCGCGCTCCTCGAGGCGCTCGGCTTCGCGCGGGCCGCGTCGAGCGACGCCCGCGACCTGAGGTTCCGGTGCGTCGCCTCGTCCTGATCGCAGCGATCGCCGCGTGCCGGCAGGCGCCCGCCGGGCGGCCCGGATCGCTGTCGGAAGCGATGGCCGCGCGGTTCGCGCCGGCCGCCGAGGCGGTGTTCGTCCACGCGCAGCGATTGACCGCCCTCCGCGGGCGCGGAGCCGGGACCGACGACGAGCGCGCCGCCGCCGACTACGTGGCAACGCGGATGGCGGAGGTCGGTCTGGTGCCGGGCGCACCGCGCTACCTGCAGGAATTTCCGCTCGGCGGCGGCATCAGCCGCAACGTCATCGGCATGCTGCCGGGCGACGACGACGGGCGCCATCTCCTCCTCGGCGCCCACATCGATCACCTCGGGGTCAAGGACGGCGTCGTCTACCCGGGCGCCGACGACAACGCGAGCGGGGTCGCTGTCCTGCTCGGAGTGGCGGAGGCGTGGCGGCGCTCCGGCTTCCGCCCGCGGCACACGATCCTGTTCGTCGGGTTCGGCGCCGAGGAAGTCGGGCTGGTCGGCTCCACCTATTATGTGGATCACCCGGCGCGCCCGATCGCGCAGCTGGCCGCGATGATCAACCTCGACATGCTCGGCCGGCCGCGCTTCTATGACTACCGCGCGATGGGTCTGGCCAAGACGGTGGCGGGAATCGCCGACGGGCCGGGGCTCGGCCTCCTGGCCGGCGGCTCGAGCGAGCTCCTCGCGATCGGCCGCTGCGCGGTCGCCGCCGGGAAGATCCCGTCGTATGCACCGGAAGACTTTCCCGCGCTGCGCGATCGCATCGATGCGGCCGTGCGCGATCGCGGCGACTTCGCGCCGTTCGCCGCGCGCGGGGTGCCTTTCCTCTTCTTCTCGACCAGCGAGCACGACGACTACCACCAGCCGACCGACACCATCGACACGATCGATCGAGACATGGTGCGCGCCAGCGCGCAGGCGGTCTGGCGCACCAGCCTGGCGCTCGACCTGCTCGCGGCGCGCCCCGCCGAGCACCCGGTGGCCTGTCCGGTCTCGCGCTGACTTCAGCGAGCGACGACCCGGGCCGCCGGGATCGCGAGCATCTTCTCGATCGCGTCCGCGCACTTCTGCCGGTTGTGGCTCACCACCGGCCCGAACTGTATGAAGCGCGACTGGATGTCCACGCGGACTTCGCAGCCGCCGCCGGCGGTCGGCGTGACGACCACCGGATAGAAGAAGCCCCAGCTGAACAGGCTCGGGTTGGAGGAGAAGACCAGGATGTGCTGCTGCTGGTCCTCGTCGTCCAGCTTGTACTTGGGGTGCATGGAGGACAGCTCGCGGATGCGCTGGTAGACCGCCTCCACCTCACCGCCGATGCGCAGCTTGACCGCCTTGTAGTCGAAGCGCGCCGAGGACACCTTGCCGCGCCGGCTGAACGCGACCAGGAACCCGATCGCCACCATCGCGAGCGCGACCATGAAGGGCAGCCAGATGACGAAGGGATCGCGCATGCGGCGAGCGTACACCACCGCCACCGGGCTGCGATATGATGACGTGTGACCTGCCTGGACGCCGAGGCTGCGATGGAGCTCGCGGCGGCCAGCCCCCGCGAGCGCGCGGCGTTCGACGACCACCTCGCCGCGTGCGGGAACTGCCGGCAACTGATCGCCGACGCGATGCGCCGCTTCGACATCGACGACACGCTCGAACAGACAGCGAAGGCGACACCGCGGCGCTCGAAGCGCATCAGCAGCGACGATCCGATCGGACTCGGAGTCATTCACCAGTACGAGATCATCCGAGAGCTGGGGCGCGGCGGCATGGGACGAGTTTTCCTCGCACGCGACACCAAGCTGGGCCGCCGCGTCGCGATCAAGTTCCTCGCCAGCCGATCGCAATCCCTCACCCGCCGATTCCTCGTCGAAGCGCGGACGACGGCTCAACTCAACCACGAGAACATCGTCGTCATCCACGAGGTGAACGAGTTCGACGAGCTGCCGCTCATGGTGCTCGAATACCTGGAGGGTCGACCGTTGACCGCGCTGATCCGCGAGGGTCCGGTGGCGTGGGCGGCCGCCGTGGAGCTCACTTTGCCGGTCGTGCGCGCGCTCATCCATGCGCACGAGAACGGCGTCATCCATCGCGACCTCAAGCCTGACAACGTGTTCCTCACGACGAACGGCGTGGTGAAGGTGCTCGACTTCGGAATCGCCAAGGCCTTCACGGGTCCCGAGGCAGCGAGCGGCCCCCCCGCCGCGGTGGATCTCGGCAAGCACGATCTCCGGCTCACGCACGACGGTGCGATGCTGGGAACGCTGCCCTACATGTCACCCGAGCAGTTCGGAATGGACGACGTCGACGCGCGAACGGACGTCTGGGCAGTCGGTTTGATCCTCTTCGAGCTGATTGTGGGACGGCACCCGCTCGCTCCGGTCAGTCCCGAACGACTCATGTACAGCGCCGTTCGACTCGAGCTGCCGATGCCACTCGCCGGGGAAGCGATGCCGGACATACCGGAGGGCCTGGCGCGCGTCATCGACGGATGCCTTCGCAAGCGCAAGGAGGAGCGCACGCCCACGGCGCGAGATCTCGCCGACCTCTTGAAACCGTTTCTGCCCGGTCACTCTGCCCCCGCGCTGAATTCGGGCGAAGATCCGTATCCCGGCTTGACGGCGTTCCAGGAATCGGATGCCGGACGCTTTTTCGGGAGAGAACACGACGTCGCCAGGCTGCTCGCGCGCCTTCACGAGCAACCCCTCGTCTGTGTGACGGGGCTGTCGGGGGTCGGGAAGTCCTCGTTCGTCCGGGCCGGGGTCATCCCGGCTCTCAAGGGGTCCGCCCGGTGGGAGATGCTGACGTTCCGTCCCGGCCGCGATCCGATTGGCGCGCTCGCGACGTCGCTCGAACCGCTGGTCTCCGATTCCCAGGTCGACCCGAGCGGTCTGTCGGTCAAGCACGACCGTCTGATCGAACGAATGAAAGCCGAGCCCGGTTACGTGGGCGCGGTACTGCGTCGTCGAGCGCGCGAGCGCGGCGCTCAGATCCTCGTGTTCGTCGATCAGTTCGAGGAGCTCTACACCGTCGCCGAGGAGGACGCCGGCCGAAACGCCTTCGCGGCCTGTCTCGCCGGCATCGCCGACGACTCGGCGACTCCGCTTCGGGTCGTCCTGTCGATGCGGTCCGACTTCCTCGACCGGCTCTCGAGTACGCCTCGATTGCTCGATGAGGTGTCGCGCGGCCTCCTGTTCCTGGCGCCGCCCGATCGCGAGGGCCTCCGGCAGGCGCTCGTGCGGCCGCTCGAGATCGCCGGATACAGGTTCGAGGATCCGGCGATCATCGATGACGTGGTCACCTCTCTCCAGGCCGTCCCGGGCGCCCTGCCGCTGTTGCAATTCGCGGCGTCACGGCTCTGGGAGGCTCGGGATCGCGGCCGCAGGCTGGTCACCACAGCCGCGTACGCCGCGATGGGAGGCATCTCGGGGGCGCTGGCGGCCCACGCCGACGACACACTCGCGCACATGCCGCTCGATGCACGGCGCCTCGCTCGCCCGATCTTCCAGCGACTCGTCACGCCCGAGCGCACCCGCGCGCAGGTCGAAGTGGCCGATCTACTGGCCCTCGGCCCCGATCCCAACCACGTCGAGCGAGCGATAGAGCATCTCGTCCGATCACGACTCCTCATCGCGCAAACCCGAGGAGGCGGCGAAGGAACCGTGGTCGAGATGGTGCACGAGTCGTTGATTGCGACCTGGCCACGCCTGCGCCGCTGGCTCGACGAGTCCGAGGAGGACGCCGCGTTTCTCGACCAGCTACAGGTTGCCGCCAAGCAATGGGACGCGCGCGGCCGACCGGCCGGCCTGCTGTGGCGCGGTGAAGCGGCGAGCGAGGCGCGCCGGTGGACGGAACGCGACCGCCAGGGGCTGGTCCCCCGCGAGCGCGACTTCCTGAACGCGGTCGCACGGCTCGCCACCAGGGCCTCGCGAATCGCCCGCGCCGCGATCATCGGCACGATCGTGTTCCTCAGCCTCCTCGTCGCCGCCGGCGCCGCCGGCATACTCGTCTTGCGGCAGGCCAAGCAGGACGCGGTCGGCGAGGCAAAGCGGGCCTCGGCCGAGGCGACCCGCGCTCGCAAGGAGGAGGTGCGAGCGCGCGTCGCGGCCGAGCGCGCCCAGCGCGCCGAGGGCGAGCTCGGCGAACGACTGCGCGAGATCCAGGAGAAAGACCAGCTGGTCGCCAAGGGCAAGGAAGAGCGCGCCCGCGCCGAGAGCGAGCGCGCCAAGGCCGAATCGGCCAACACCAAGCTGCGCCAGTCCCTGCGCGACAAGCAGGCCGAGATCGACGAGCTCAACCGCCTCAACCGCCACTTCTAGGAGTTCGATCTATCGACAGTCCGCCGGGCACGATTCGCCCGGGTCACAGCGGAAGTCGCCGCAGACCGCCTCGCACTCGCCGCAATCCTCCGGGCACATCCGGCAGGTCTCGACATCACCGATGCACGCGCCGTCCCCGCACTCTCCTGCGTTGGTCCCACATTCAGCTCCTGGCGCACACGAGGGCGTGCATGCACCCCAGCAATCGGGATCGTCGCACGCCGCGAGCCCGTCCCCGTCGCCGTCGATCGCCTGCGTACATAGATCGTCGAACCGATCGCGCTCGTACCGAAACGCCCACGGGTTGCCGAAGTAGTACGCAAAGTATTCCGGGTCATCGCGGAAGAAGATCGAGCGCTGTCTGCCCTGATCGTAGACGAGTGCGGCCCCGGCATCCCCAGGCGGTTGCGCAGCAGACGGATCGGTGACGTCTCGCCAGGTCGAGCCATCCCATTCCCAGGTGTCCGACAGTTGGTGGTCATCATCCTCGCCGCCGAACAGGATGATGCGACGACGCAGCGCATCGTAGACCATGGAGTGGTGTTGACGCCCGGCTGGTCCGGCGGCTCCCTCGATCCTCTCCCAGCTCGAACCGTCCCATTCCCAGGTGTCGTCGAGCAGGCCGTGCTCTCCTCGTCCGCCGAACAAGACGAACCGGTCGCGGATCGCATCGTAAGCGACCGCGTGGTCCTGCCGCGCGGGAGGCCCCACGGAGGTGGTCGCGTCCGTCCAGTCGGTCCCGTTCCACGCCCACGTGTCGCCGAGCAGGCCGGTCAGGCCGCGACCGCCGAACAGAATCGTCTCGCCTCTGTGCGTATCGTATGCGAGGGCATGCGCCTCCCGGGCCTCTGGCGAATGGGCAGGGGTCGCTCGCCGCCAGCTCGCACCACCGCGCTCCCATGTATCGGCCAGGATCTCGCCGCGCCAGCCCCCGAACAAGACAAGGCGCCGGCGCACCGGGTCGTACGAGATCGCGTGCTCGACCCGTGCTGACGGTGCATCGGCAGAATCGACCGCCTGCCATCCGACGCCGTCTTGCAGCTCTAGGGTGGTCGCGCGCGACCCCTCGCCCGCGACAACGACGACCCGACCGGCGCTCGCGTCATAGGCGTAAGCATGGCTGTAGCGCACGGTCTTGTGGCTGCCGACCTCGCGCCACTCCGTGCCGTCGAATTCCCAGGTGTCGATCGGTAAGATTCCCCAGCGGCCGCCAAACAGAAGCGTCCGCCCTCGCACAGGATCATAGGAGAGCGCCGCGTCTCCGCCGTCACCGAGCGGTGGCGGCCGGCTGCCGCTCTTGTCGACCCAGCTTGAGCCGTCCCATTCCCATGTGATCGTCTGCCCGTCGGCACCGCCGACGAGGACCGTACGCTCTCGGGTCGCGTCATAAGTGAGGGCCCGCGCACCAGGAGGCGAGACGGCCGGCGTCACGTCCTGCCAGGTCGAACCATCCCACTCCCAGGTATCGTTGAAGTACGCGCATCCGCCCCACCCGCAGGACATGCCGCCGTACAGGACAATACGCCCGCGTGCGGCGTCGTAAGCCATCACGTGGTTGAACCTCGAACCGGGGCTGGCTGCTGGCGATAGCTGTTGCCAGGTCGAGCCATCCCACTGCCAGGTGTCGCCGAGTGGCTGCGTGTCATTGCGGCCACCAAAGAGGATCACCACGTCGCGGTCGCGGTCGTACGCCATGGCGTGCTCGTATCTCGGCGGAGGCGACGTTACAGGGGCGAGTTGCTCCCACTGCGTTCCGTCCCAGGTCCAGGTGTCTCCGAGTGGCACGACGGGAACGAATGGATCAAAACCGGCTCCGCCGAAGAGCAGCACGCCGCCCTCCGAATCGTCGTAGGCAAGCGCAGGGCGTCCGCGCGGCGGGGGTGCTGGCGCAGAGCGGTCGGTGCTGGAAATCGGATCACTCCAAACGAAGCCGTCCCATTCGAGCATTCGGTCGCGCTTGAACAAGACGACCCGTTGGCGTA
>Ga0310810_10011419_pt1 | contig 10381 bp, 8 predicted proteins | sample NCmetagenome_FD_207641 | JGI IMG/M metagenome (GOLD analysis project Ga0310810, IMG submission 207641) | Soil microbial communities from experimental microcosm in Duke University, North Carolina, United States - NC | ecosystem: Engineered > Artificial ecosystem > Soil microcosm > Unclassified ... | reverse complement strand
CATTTGTGTGGTGGGCCCCGCGCCCGGGTGGGGGCGCGGGGCGGCCCCCCCGCGTCCGGTCAGGGTCGCCAGCCGGAACAGCGCATTGTCGCGCTCGGCTGCGATGGCCGGAATCTCTGCTTGTCTTTGATTCCTGAGGGTGGCGATTCGGGCCGTGTCGAGGCGGCTGGTGAGCCCGATTTCGACCCGGCGATTAGTGAGCTGCAGGGAGTCGTCGAGCAGCGCGACAATGTGACCGGCAACCGCCAGCCGCTCGGCGGCGTTAGCGGCGTCGGCATAGGCTCGCGCGGTTTCGGCGACGATTGCGACGCGAACCGCATCGGCGTCCGCCTCGGCTGCCCCAACCTCGCCTCGCGCCGCCTCGACGCCGCGGCTGACCCGGCCGAACAGGTCGACCTCATAGCTAACGCTTAGCCCGGCATCGAAACCGGTCGATGCGTCCGACTGGCCCGGATCTCGCCCGCGGGTCGCGCCGGCGCTGACCCCGCCTTGCGGCAGGCGGTCGACCTTGACCTCCTTGAGCGCGGCACGGGCCTTGGCCAGGCGCGCGACGGCGGCGCGGACGTCTGTGTTGTGGGCGAGCGCGTCCGCGATCAGCCCATCGAGCACCGGGTCATTGTAGAGCCGCCACCAGTTGCCCTGGACCGGGGCGAGCGGCTGGATCGCAGGGCCCTTTGCAGCAATGAACGGTCCCGCGGCAGCCGACGCCGTCTGAGGCGGGGCATAATCCGGGCCGGTGGCGCAGGCGGCCAGCGCCAGCGCCGAGGCCAGGGTGGCGAGTTGCTTCAGATGCATCATGACTAACCTCATTCCGCCGGCAGCAGGGCGAGCTGGGGCTCCGCCGGACCCTGCCGAGGCCGCCGCAGCCGATCGCCCAGCGCGCGAGTGGCGACGTAGAAAACGGGAGTGAACACCAAGCCGAAAGCGGTGACGCCGATCATCCCGAAGAACACCGCGGTGCCAAGCGCCTGACGCAGCTCCCACCCTGGGCCACTCGCCACCACCAGCGGCAGCACGCCCAGGATGAAGGCAAAGCTGGTCATCAGGATCGGGCGAAGCCGGGTACGGGCCGCCTCGACCGCCGCCTCGATCGCGGTTGCGCCCCGCTCCTCGGCCTGTTTGGCGAACTCGACGATCAGGATGGCGTTCTTGGCCGCCAGTGCGATCAGCACGATCAGGCCGATCTGGGTCAGGATATTATTGTCCATCCCCCGCAGGTTCACGCCGGCCATCGCCGCCAGCAGAGTCATCGGCACGATCAGGATGATCGCCAACGGCAGGAACAAGCTCTCGAACTGAGCTGCAAGCACCAGGAAGACGAACACCACCGACAGCGCGAAGATCAGGATGGCAATATTGCCCGCCGCTTCCTGCTGGAAGGCGATGCCAGTCCATTCGGTCGAGAAGCCGCTCGGCAGCTGCGCAGCCAGATTCTCCATGATGCCCATCGCCTGGCCGGTCGAGGTGCCGGGCGCGGTCTCGCCGTCGACCTCGACCGCGGGGAAGAGGTTGTATCGGGTCACCCGATACGGGCCGGTCTTGTCGCTGAAGGTCGCGACCGAACCGATCGGCACCATCGCGCCGCTATTTGAGCGGGTCTTCAGCTGGGCGATATCAGCCGGGTCGTCACGGGCCGCAGCCTCGGCCTGGGCCGTCACGCGGTAGGTGCGTCCCAGCAGGTTGAAGTCATTGACGTAGGCCGAGCCCAGATAGACCTGCAGCGCCTCGAACACCCGCTCCGGCGGCACGCCGAGCATGTCGGCCTTGGCACGGTCGATATCTGCCCAGATCCGCGGCGTGGCGGTATTGAAGAGCGTGAAGACGTTGGCGAGATGCGGGTCCTGGTGGGCCGAGCCGATCAGCTGGCCGGCGGCCTGCTCGAGCGCCTGGTAGCCCATGTCGCTGCGGTCCTGTACGATCATCCGATAGCCGCCGCCGTTGCCGATGCCCTGGATGACCGGCGGCGGGATGACGAATACGAACGCCTCGTCCATATCGGCCAGCGCAGCGCGCATGTCGTTTTCGATGTTGAGCTCGGTGCGGTCGGTTCCGGCCCGCTCCTCGAACGGCTTGAAGGTGACATAGGCGGCGCCGGCATTGGACGCCTGGGTGCCCGAAGCGCCGTCGAAGCCGGAGAACATCACCGCCTGGTCGACGCCGGGGACCTTGAGGAGCTTGGCAACGGCCTTCTTGAGAACCGCGTCGGTGCGTTCGATCGAACTTCCGGGGGGAAGCTGGATGGCGGCCAGTGCGTAGCCCTGGTCCTGCGCGGGAACGAAGCCGGCCGGCGTCGCCCAGAATACGGCCAGGGTCAGTGCGACCAGCCCGCCATAGATGGTCAGCGCGCGCTTCGGCTTGTGGGTGATGCGGCGAGTGAAGCCGGCATACCATTCGCTGAGGCGGCCGAAGGCGTCGTTGAACCGGTCGCCGGCGCGGTGCAGGGCACCCATCGCCCCGGTCTCGGAGCGATGGTCGCTGCGCGGCTTCAATAGCAGCGCGGCGAGCGCCGGCGACAGTGTCAGTGACAACAGCAGGGAGATAACCGTCGAGCTGGCGATGGTCACCGCGAACTGGCGGTAGAATTCGCCGGTGATGCCGGTGAGGAAGGTGGTCGGGACGAACACCGCGATCAGCACCACGCCGATCGCGACCAGCGCGGCGGATACCTCGTCCATCGAGCGATGCGAGGCTTCGCTGGGCGATAGGCCATGCTCGAGGTTGCGCTCGACATTCTCGACCACGACGATGGCGTCATCGACAACGATGCCGATCGCCAGCACCAGGCCGAACATCGACAGGGTATTCAACGAATAGCCGAGGCCGGCGAGCACCGCGAACGTGCCGATCAGCGATACCGGAATGGCGACGATCGGGATCACCGCGGCGCGCCAGCTTTGCAGGAAGACGATGATCACCAGCACGACCAGCAACATCGCTTCGAGCAGCGTTTCCTGCACCGCGGTCATTGATTCGCTGATGAATTCGGTCGGGTTCCAGATGATCCGGTACTCGAGCCCCTTGGGGAAGCTCTTGGCGGCATCCTTGAGCTGCGCCTTGACGCCCTCGGCCGCGGCGAGGGCGTTGGTGCCGGGCCGCTGGGTAATGCCGAGTATGATCGAATCAGTGCCTGACAGATAGGCGTTCACGCCATAGTCGGACGCGCCCAGTTCGACCCGCGCCACGTCGCGCAGCCGGGTGATGGCGCCCGTCGTCGGGTCGGACCGGATGACGATGTTGGAAAATTCGTCGGCGGTCTTGAAGCGGCCCTGGGTTTCTACATTGAGCTGCTGCGCCGCGCCGGTGTCATAGGGCGGCTGCCCGACCACGCCGGCCGCGACCTGGACGTTTTGGGAGCGCAGCGCGTTGACCACCTCGCCGGCAGTAAAGCCCATGGTCGAGGCGCGGCCGGGATCGATCCAGACCCGCATTGCATAGTCTCGCGCGCCAAAGATCTGGACGTCGCCGATGCCGTCGACACGGGTCAGCCGGTCGCGGATCTGGGTCAGTGCATAGTTGGAGACATAGCCGCGATCGAGCGATCCGTCGGGCGACAGGACATTGACCGCCATCAGCCAGCTTGGCTGCTCCTTGCGGACCACAACACCCTGCCGCCGGACCTCTTCGGGCAGGCTCGGTTCGGCCAGCGCGACGCGATTCTGGACCAGCACCTGCGCCGTATCGAGGTCGGTCCCGAGCTTGAAGGTGACGGTGATCGTCACCCGCCCGTCGCCCGTCGATTGCGACGACTGATAGAGCATATTGTCGACGCCGTTGATCTGCTGCTCGATCGGCGCCGCCACCGTGTCCGCGACGGTCTCGGCGGAGGCACCGGGATAGTTGGTGCTGACCGTTACCGTCGGCGGAACGACGTCGGGGAATTGCGATACCGGCAGGCCGACATAGGCGAAGGCGCCGACGATCGTGATGATGATCGCGATCACCGCGGCAAAGATCGGCCGCCGGATAAAGAAGTGGCTAAAGCGCATGAGCTTGTCCGAACTAGTTTGCGGCGAGCGTCGCCTGTGACGCGCTCGGCGATGACGGCGGCGGGGCTTTCACCGAGCTGGCATCGAATTTGATCTGGGTGACGCGCGGCTTCACCTTCGCCCCTGGCATGGCGAACTGCACGCCCTGGACGATGACCCGGTCGGTCTTGGCGATACCCGATCGGATGGCGCGCAAATTGCCGACCAAAGGTCCGGTTTCGACCGGCTTGGCGGCGACCGTGTCGTCCTTGCCGACGACCAGCACGATCTTGCGCGCCTGGTCGGTGCGCACGGCTGCGTCGGGAACGAGCAGTGCCGGCGCGGTACCGCCATCCGCCAGCCGCATGTTGCCGAACATGCCGGGTGCGAGGAACAAGGTCGGATTGGCGACCACCGCCCGCGCGCGAATCGTTCCCGAATTCTGGCTGATGCCGTTGTCGGTGAAATCCAGCTTTCCGCGCCAGCTGTAATTGACTTCGTCCTGAAGCCGGATTTCGGCCGTCTCGCCGTCACCACGGTTGGCTTGCCGCTGGCGAGCGGTCTTGAGGTAGAGCGATTCCGGCACGTCGAAGGTGAAGTAGATCGGGTCGAGCGCGTTGATCGTGGTCAACAGCGTTTCATTGGCGCCGACGATATTGCCCGGATCGATCCGCCTGTCGGAAATGCGGCCGCTGATCGGCGCCCGGACATAGGCAAATTCGACGTCGAGCGCTCGCGCGCTCACCCGGGCTCGGGCGGCGGCAAGGGCAGCCTGGGCGGACCGCACGTTGGCGCTCAGCCGGTCGACGTCGCTTTGTGACACGGCGTTGGCCTCGACCAGCCGCTTGGCACGGCCGAGGTTGATTTCGGCAAGCGACAGGTCGCTTTGCGCGGATGCAACGCTTGCCCGCGCTTCGGCAAGGGCCGCAGCGAACGGTCGCGGGTCGATAGTGAAGAGAAGCTGGCCCTTCTGGACGACCTGGCCGTCTGTAAAGTGGACGCCAATAACCTGGCCGGAGACGCGCGGGCGCACCTCGACACTGCGGCTGGCTTCGAACCGGCCGACATAATCGTCCCACTGGTTGATGTCCCGCTCGAGGGGTGCCGCGACCGTTACCATGGGGGCAGGAGGAGCAGCTGCAGGGGAAGGAGCGCTGTTCCAATAGGTAACGGCCGCGGCAAGCAGGACCAGCGGCGTGCCGTAGAGGGCGGCGCGCTGCCAGGTGGGACGTTTGGCGATCCGGGCGGCGAGCGATTGCGGCTCCCCGTCGACCGCCGAAAATTGGCTGATCATATTCATGCGGAAATTCCTTGCGGAGTGCTGATCGCGGCGCTGATGCTGCGCACCATCAGTTCATATTGGTCGGGACTGAATCCGGCCGAGAAGAAGGAAGCGACGTCCTCGCCGGGAACGGTGAAGCGGCCCCAGCGGCCCGGCTCGCGCAGCGTCCCAAGGCTGTCGACCCGCGCCAGCCGGATCACCGACCATTCGAGGCGCGAGAAGTCGGGTTTTGCAGTGTCGTTCGCCGGGACGCCCATCAGGGCAATCGGCTCGGCAGTCTGCGGTTCGATACGCGCTAGATAGGCCATGCTTTTTCTCCCTGTGTCCGGGGCGAGCGTCATCGGCCGCCGGGAACTGCTGTTCCGGCCCTCTGCCGCTGCCTGGGCACGCAAGGACCTGCTCAGCGAGGCACGGGGCCTCGACGTCGTCAGGTCAGTTCAAAGGGTGGTTACAATTACAGGCGGGTGTCACGGCCCGCGGTAAATCGAACGGTCATCTGAATCATCGGCCCCTTTTTGTCGATGGTCAGAACGTCAGTTGGAAAGATGAACCCCAACTTTCTGTACTGGTCAGTACAAAGTCAGATAGGCGACGTCAAGAAAATTTCTATACCGAGCGATAAAAAAATTTGATGAGGGTATAAAATCAGGCCGTCGGCCAGATCATGAGGCTGGTTTCCACGAGGTGCTCCAGCTCCTCACGGGTAGCTCCCTGGTTGGCCTGGACCGAGATTCCCTGAAGCATGGCGATCAACACCCGCATCAGCCCTTCGGGATCGAGATGAGCCGGCAGGTCGCCTTCATCCTTCGCCCGCTCGAAGCGTGCGGTCAGCGCCCGTTTGCCGGCCTCGCCCCGCTTGACGACTTCCTCGCGGATCGACTGCGATTCCGGACCGCAAGCAACCGATGTGATGACACCCATGCAGCCATGGGGTTCGCCCGCGCTCACGACATTTTCGATCGCGCCGCGCAGCATCGTCTCCGCAACCTCTCGCGCCGTCGGCTTTTCGAGGGCCTTGCCGATGTAATCCAGCTTCTCGCGTTCGTAGAGATCGAGCGCTTTGCGGAACAGGGCCTCCTTATTCCCGAATGCGGCGTAAAGGCTGGGACGGGTGATTCCCATCGCGTCCGTAAGGTCGGTCAAGGAGGTCCCGTCATAGCCCTTTTCCCAAAAGACTCGGAGGGCCTGGGCCAAGGCGTAGTCCACGCAAAACTCGCGGGGGCGACCCCTGGTCGGAAGGTGTTCGGGCTTATTCATATCGAGCGGTATATAATAGGATGCGTTTGAAAATCCAATGCTTATTGCAGCTAGGTAGTTACCCGGAGCAGCCGACACCGGCGATTTGGCTCCCGCTCCATTGCGAAGAGGCGGATCAGTCCTTAGGTCGAACGAGATGATCCTCCGTATTTCCACCCTCGCCTTGCTGCTCCTCGCTTCCTGCGGCCAGCAGGAAGCAGCTGACATCCAACTCTCCAACGCCTGGGCTCGGCCGACCGTCGGCCAGGTGCCAGGCGCGGTCTACCTGACCATTGAAAACAAGGGCGGCGAGCCGGACCGGCTTACGGGCGCCTTCACCGACCACGCCGCCATGGCGATGGTGCACCAGAACGAAATGGTCGACGGCATCGCCAAAATGCGCATGGCGGGGGAAATCAACATCCCGGCCCACGACCGCATCGAAATGCGGCCGGGCGGCACACACATCATGCTCGAGGGTTTGCGGGCGCCGCTTCGCACCGGCGACGATTTCGACCTGGTGCTGAAGTTCCGGAACAGCAAGGACCAGACCGTCAAGGTGACCGTCACAAAACCCGAAGGCCAATGACCAGTCACCGGCTTCGACTAATATTGTGGGTGCTGGTGGCGATTGCCGCGGTCGGCGGAATATTGGTCGCACTGCAACCGCCCTCCCCGAATTCCCGCGAAACGGGGCTGGCGACGATCGGAGGCCCCTTCACGCTGACGGGAAGCGATGCCAAGCCATTCCCAAGCTCGCGCCTCAACGGCAAACCGGCTGCGATCTTTTTCGGCTTCACCCACTGTCCGGACGTTTGCCCGACCACCCTCGCCCGCCTGGTCAAGCTTCGGCGCCAGCTAGGCAGCGACGATGCGATGTCGATCGTGTTCATCACTGTCGATCCGGAGCGCGACGGTCCGGCCGAAGTCGGCAGCTACGCCGGCCTGTTCGGGGCGCCTGTGGTCGGCCTGACGGGCAAGCCGGACGACATCGAGCGGGTCAAGAAACAATATGGCGTCTTCTCGCAGAAGGTCGATCAGCCGGGAGGCAGCTACACCGTCGACCATAGCGCCAGCGTCTTCCTGATGGATCGCAACGGACATTTCGTGGCGACGCTGTCACCCGAGGAAGGCGACGCTGTTGCCTTGGCCAAGCTCAAGCGGCTGCAGGCTTAAACCTCGGCTTCCACCTCGCGAGCCATAACGCGCTCCAACAACCGGTCCATTGCGGCGATCGCTTCGGGCTCTTCAAGGTTCGGGGCATGGCCGGCCGCCGGAACCACCACCAGTTCGGCATCGCCCTTCAACGCAGCAGCCATTTCGTCCGCGATTTCCTGAGACAGCAGATCCGAGAGCTCGCCTCGCAGGATCAGCACCGGCCGTCCGGCAAGCGATTCATAAAGATGCCAATTCGCCCCTTGCGGACCCTCCGTAGCCGCACGGAAATTTGCGGCTATGCTCATGTCATAGTCGAAGCGGATTCCGTCGGACGCTTCTCGGCACAGCCGGCGCGCGAAGGTCGCCCAGTCCTGGTCGGTCCAGTTGGGAAATTTGTCGCGATTGCGCTCGGCCAGCGCCGAGGCCGCGGCTTCCCAGCTTGGGAAGTCCGCGTCCCTTCCGACATAACTCCCGATCCGGTCGATCCCCTCCTGGTCGATCACCGGGCCAATGTCGTTGAGCATTGCCCCTGCGATGCGGTCGGCATCGGTCGAGGCCAGCAGCATCGTACATATCCCGCCCAGCGACGTTCCGAAGAAGACCGCGTCGGCAATCCCCTCCTGGTCGAGCAGCTTCAATAGGTCGGCAACGTAAAATCGCGGGGCGTAACGGCTGGGATCTGGGTCGGGGTCGCTTTCGCCCCGGCCGCGCAGGTCGACCGCGATGACCCGCCACTCACCGGCATAGCGAGCAGCAACGGGCTCGAAATCGCGAGCGTTGCGCGTGAGACCGGGAATGCACAGGATCGGCGGCTTGTCGCGCGGGCCTTCATAATCGCGATAGTGGAGGCGAAGGCCTTCCGGGCTGTACCAGTAACGGTCGGTCCAACTCGGCATTACTTCCCCCACAGATGAACTCCTCCTATCGCGGGCCGATGGCCGCGCCGCAACCCGCTAATCCCCCTTGGCCGATCCTCGAGCTTGGCGAGAATTTCTATGACGCGGTCAAACCGGCCGACTTCCCGTCCTGCACGCCACGATTTCTTAATCGGCGTTGGGCGGACGCGGTCGGGCTCGGGGATTTGGGTGACCAGGAGTGGGCTTCGCACTTTTGCCGCTTCGAGCCCTTGCGGGACAATCTCACGGAGCCGCTGGCGCTGAGGTATCATGGCCACCAGTTCCGCGTGTACAATCCGGACATTGGTGACGGCCGCGGGTTCCTGTTCGCCCAGGTCCGCGACGCCAATGGCCGGCTTCTGGACTTCGGCACCAAGGGCAGCGGCCAGACTCCGTATAGCCGCAGCGGCGACGGGCGGCTGACCCTGAAGGGCGGCGTTCGCGAAGTGCTGGCGACAGAGATGCTGGAGGCCTTGGGCGTCAACACTTCCAAGAGTTTTGCGCTGTTCGAGACGGGCGAGGAGCTGTGGCGTGGCGACGAGCCCTCCCCCACCCGCTCATCGGTGCTGACGCGTCTCAGCCACGGCCATATCCGGATTGGTAATTTCCAGCGCTTCGCCTTCTTCGGCGAGGCCGAAAACATCGCCGCACTGACGCGATATGGCCTGACCCATCTGCTCGACGAGCCGCTCGGCGACGATGCCGAAAATGCAGCCCGGCTGTTCGATCGCGTCTGCTCGGCAACCGCGACGCTCGCCGCCAGCTACATCGCCGCGGGCTTCGTCCACGGTGTGCTCAACAGCGACAATATCAATGTTACCGGCGAGAGCTTCGACTATGGCCCGTGGCGGTTCGCACCCGAATGGGATGAGGAATTCACGGCCGCCTATTTTGACGAGACCGGGCTCTATGCCTTCGGCCGCCAGCCCGAGGCCATCCATTGGGACGTGGCGCAGCTGGCCGGCTGCCTGGCAATGATCGGCGAAGCGCCGGTGATATCGGATTTACTGGCATCCTGGCCAGGCCGATTCGAGCAGGCGCTTGTCGAACGGATCGTCGCCCGCCTCGGCGTTGAGCGGCGCGGGGACGCCGAAGACCGACCGCTGGCATCTGCCGCGATCAAGGCGCTGCGTTCGCGGATTATCGGGATTGACCGCTTCTTTTTCGATTGGCGAGGCGGGCGAACTCCCGCGGCCGAGCTCTGTCGTGCGAGCGAATTCGACGAACTGCGCGCCAGCTTGGAAGGGCGGCAGCGTGTCCTCACCCACCCCTATTGGGATGATGAACATCCATGCTCGATGCTGATCGAAGAGGTGGAATCGATCTGGTCTGCAATCTCGGACCATGATGACTGGCGGCTGTTTGAGGCCAAAGTAGAGGCAGTTCGTCGGCTCGGCGAGGCCATGACGTCGGATGCAGTGGGTTGACCGCTGAAGCGCGGCATGGGAACGCGCCTCGGGGTGCCGAAAAACGAATGAGCGAAACACTCGTCTCGACCGAGCCGGCCACCGGCAAGGAAATCTGGTCCGGATCCGTCGGCGACGCCGGCGCCGAGGTCGCTGCCGCGCGTGCTGCCTGGCCGGAATGGGCGGCCCACTCGGTCACTTACCGGATCGAGACGCTTCGCCGCTTTGCCAATGTCGTCCGTACGCGCGAGATCGAATTCGCCGAGTTGATCGCCCGAGAGACCGGCAAGCCGTTCTGGGAGGCGAAGACCGAGGTCAATTCAGTCATCAATAAGGTCGAGATTTCGATCAATGCCTACAGTGAACGAACGCCGACCAACCGGCTGGAAGCGGCGATGGGCAACAAGGTCACCGTGCGCCACAAGCCTCACGGCGTAC
>Ga0310810_10011417_pt1 | contig 10381 bp, 17 predicted proteins | sample NCmetagenome_FD_207641 | JGI IMG/M metagenome (GOLD analysis project Ga0310810, IMG submission 207641) | Soil microbial communities from experimental microcosm in Duke University, North Carolina, United States - NC | ecosystem: Engineered > Artificial ecosystem > Soil microcosm > Unclassified ... | reverse complement strand
CCAGCCGCTCGACAATGGTGGCACCGATGAAGGGATGTCTCCGCCAGAATTCCTTTTGGCATCACTGGCGACCTGTGCCGCCTACTACGCGAGTCAATACTTGAAGGTGCGACAACTACGCGCCGAAGACTTGAAAGTGCGAGTGAGCGCGGAGAAGGCAACACATCCGGCTCGTCTGGCGTCCTTCCTGATTGAGGTCACGGCGCCCGGACTGGATGAACGCCATCAAGCTGGCATTCTGCGGTCGATACAGGCATGTCTGATTCACAAAACGCTCTTGGCCGGCCCTAGTATAGAGATCACGGTCAACGCCGCGGCGGTCGCAGACCTAGTCCAACAAGAAGCTCGTTACGATAAGCTCGCTACAATCAAGAGTGGTATTGAGCCTTGGAACGGGACACCGAAAGCGAGCTTGCGCGCCAGTTGATCGCCGGTAAAGCAGGGGCGTTTGACCGTTTTGTCGATCACTTCCGCCCGAAGATATTCCACTATAGTTGGCTGATGTGCGGGCACCGCGAAGACGCTGAGGAAGTGGCACAAGAGACCTTGCTGAAGGTGTTCGAAAGTTCCGAGCAATTGCGCGAGCCTGAGAAGATCCGGTCCTGGGTTTTTCGCATTGCTAAGAATGCGTGCCTGATGAAGCGGCGCAAGAGCATGTTTGCTCCTCCCACGGAGCTTTCCTTGGATGAGTTCATGCCCGCCAAGTACCAGGATGGAGGCCAGCTTCGGATAGAGATCGCGGATTGGTCTGCACTGCCCGACGGAAAGGCGATGCAGTCGGAGATGCGAGAGTTGCTCGAAAGGGCGATCCGGGAGCTGCCCGAGGTGTACCGCTCGGTGATCCTGCTGCGGGACATGGAAGAACTTTCAACTCAGGAGACGGCCCACATCCTTGAGGTCAGCGACGACGTAGTAAAGACAAGATTGCATCGCGCCCGATTGGCGATTCGCCAGAGAATAGACGAGTATTTGCGCGGTAACGGAGTTAAGGAAGTTGAGGAAAAAGAAGGGACGCATGGAACCGCACCAGCACGATGAGAGATGCGAAGAGGTCTTTGCCCTGCTCTCCGATTACTTGAATCTAGAGCTACCGCCGGAAGCGTGCCAGGAAATCGAAGCTCATATCGCTGACTGCTCGCCTTGCATCGAGTTCAAGGAGAGCCTCCGCAAGACGGTCGACCTGTGCCGCCAATACCAGCCAACGGAACTTCCCGGGCCCCTGGGGCAGGAGGCCAAGGCACAGCTGTTAGAAGCTTACGGAAGGATGCTGGCTGCCCGAACGAGCAACCAGTCCGAGTAGAAGCGGAGTCACGTGTCCTTCTCAGTTATAAGTTCGTGTGCATCGTGCGGTTCGAAGAATCGTGTGCCGGCCAGGCATTTGGCCGACGTGGGTCGGTGCGGTGCTTGCAAGCAACCCTTGCGACCTGTGAGCGAGCCACTTGAAGTCGACGCAAGCGCATTTGATGAAATCGTCACCGGGGCAAGAGTTCCGGTTATGGTCGACTTTTGGGCCTCGTGGTGCGGGCCGTGCAAAATGGCCGCGCCGGAAGTTCAGCAGCTGGCCCGGGAGATGGAAGGCCGGGCCTTAATCCTTAAGGTCGATACGGAGGCCCACCCGGCTCTGGCCGCGCGATTCGGAGTTCAATCCATTCCGAACTTTGTCGTATTGCGAGGAGGCCAGGCGGTTTTCCAACGTGCAGGCATGGCGCCGCGCGCCGAGATGCGCCGCTGGCTGGAATCGTCTGGCGGCCCAACCTGGGATTGAAATATCCGCGATGACACCCGCAGAGGTTTTCAACGACGACCAGCGCTCGCGCTGGAATGGAACCGACGGCGAATATTGGACCAGCCAGCAGGATCGCCTCGACCGTACGCTCGCTCCCGTTATCGAACCGTTGCTTGCATTTGCCGCGCCGTGCGCTGGATCGACCGTGCTCGATGTCGGTTGCGGGTGCGGCGCTACAACCATCGAATTGGCGCGTGCCGTTGGTCCTTCCGGACGCGTGCTCGGCATCGATATCTCGGAACCAATGCTCGCGCTCGCGGAGAAACGCCTGCGCAAGTTTGCCAACACGAGCTGTCGCCTGGGGGATGCTGCGGATCTTCCCCTGCGTGATCTCGGGGCCGAACTGATTGTTTCGCGTTTCGGAGTGATGTTTTTCGGCGATCCCGTGGCCGCGTTTGCGAACCTGCGGACAGGCTTGGCCGCCGGCGGGCGCCTTCGTTTCGCCTGCTGGCGTCCGATTAATGAAAACCCCTGGCTCCAGATTCCGCTGCACGCAGTTTATGAACACGCGCCCCGTTTGCCCAAGCCGGCTCCGGAAGAGCCCGGACCTTTTGCTTTTGGCGACACCGCGCGCGTCACGCGAGTCCTGACCGCTGCGGGCTTCACGCGGCCTTCTTTCACCCCGCTGGACATTCAAATGGACATTGCTTCCGGAGGAACACTCGAAGACGCGGTCGCCCAGTCGTCTGCGATGGGGCCGGCCAAACGGGCGCTGGCAGACCAACCCGATGACATTCGGGATGCCGCCATTGCGTCCATCCGGCGGGCGCTCACACCATACGCTTCGGCCGCGGGCGTGCAGTTGCCCGGCGCGGTTTGGCTGGTGGCCGCCGACCGTGCCGAATAGTGGGAATTACTTCTTGTGTGCCTGGATATAGTCGAGCGCGAAAGTCTTCATCACCGGGCTGATCGAACCGAGCTGCCCGGCTTCCTCCAACGCCCGATCGTTGTCCCACTTGTCGATCAGTACGCGTTTGATCAGCCACATGGCCGCGGCGCGGTTTCCGCTGGCGCAATGAATGAACGCCGGTTGATTGCCGGCCTGTTTGATGACTTGGAGAAAGCGATCGGCCACCGCGGGGTCCGGCGCATTTCCATTGAGTGGGAGGCGCACGAAGTTGATGCCGGCAACCTTGGCTGCCGCTTCTTCCGCGTCGATGTCGGCGCCCTTTTCGCTATCCAGCCGCAGGTTGATGATGGATGCGAACCCCATCTTCTTGATTCCGGCTACCGCGGATGGCGCTACCGCGCCCGCACAGGCGACGGTGGTTTCCACCTGAGCGAAGTTCGCGATCCCCTCGATAGTCGATTTCTTGACCTGGGATTGCGCAACCGCGACGAAGGCCCCGAGCGTGAGGACGGCAGAACTTAGGCGTATCCGTTTCATATTGTTTCTGGTGAACAAACTAAGCCCGCACGAACGAATATCCGCGCTCCTGCGCCCGATTGACTGCCACGATTCCGGCCGGCACCATCCGGCCATTCGTCACCACATTCGCGCTCAGTTCGGCGAAGATGGCGTCCGCGTTTCCGCCCACCGCACGTGCGATCGTCCCTGCAAGCCGGTGAGTTGCCGTGGAGCACACCGCGAACTGAACGCCTTGCGTCGAAAGCTGGACTAGCGACGCGGTATGGGGGTTCGCCTTGGGCGATTCTTTGGTCTGGGCACCCGCGGAAAGCGGCTGGCCCGCCAAAGATGCCCCGTACTTCGCCCACATGTCGTTATTGAAGCCGAATTGCGTGGATAGGTGGCGCGCTACGACAATGACTGCCAGATCCTGATTCTGCAGACCATAGTCGTTGCGATTCGCCAGCATGAAGTTGCCCGCAAACAGCAGTCCATCCCGGAATCCATCCTCGGATGTTGTGTCGACCACCAGTCGATGTTTGCCGGGGATCTGGTCCATCCAGTCATCTTTGTCATGGCGTGCCGGCTCGAATCTACCTGCGGGTGCGGACTTTACCTGCGCCATCGCTAGGCCGCCCATTGCCAGCGCCGCGACCGATGCCGCTCCGGTGTTGAAACGAGTCAGGAAGGAACGCCGCTCCGGCGATGACGGAGGTTGTTTGCTCATGAACGCCTCACTTTCCATTCGAAACTGGGGGGAAAACAATGAACATGCTAGCACGCAGCAGCAACCGCCGTTGGGAAGCACAACGGGGAACAGAGTCATGGCTGTGAAGACTCAGGGGTCCAGAACGGCCGGCGTCCGGAGAAGTCGTTCGCGTCCAGTTTGCGCCAGGTGCCTAAGAGTGCCTGCTAGGTTCAGATGTTGAGGAATGCACCGGTGAAAACATTGTGAACATGTCCGGACCTTTACTTATCCGTCCTCCTTTACATTAGGCACGCCGGCGATCTGCTGCCGTCTCGTCCAACAGGGGCTTGTGTTATGGCTCATGAAAGGGTCAGAATATGGCCTATAAGGAGACCAAACCATGCTCGTCGTTCGCAACAGATTTATCGCCAAGCCGGGTTGTGCTGGTAAACTCGCCGCTCAGTTGAAGGAAGCTGTCGCCGCATTTGAGATGCCCAATGCCCGCGTCCTCACGGACTTGGCCGGCGACTTCAACCAGGTCGTCATGGAGTTTACTGCGGACAATTTGGCGGAAATTGAAAAGCGGATGCAGGAAACGATGGGCAGCCCCAAGTACCGCGAGCGGATGGCCGGATATACGGATCTGTGGACCACCGGCAGCCGTGAGATTTTCCGGATCGCCTGACCGCATTTCCAAAAAACTCAAGTCAGACGTCTCACGCCGCTGTGTCAATAGTAGTTGGGCATTCGCCGGTTGCATTCTTGTCGTTCTTGCCGCCCTTATCGCTGTTCTCATCGCTCAGGTGTACCTCCACTCGAGTGATGTGATCGCTGACTCGTGCGAGCGCATGCTCGGCGACGCCACTGACCCACGCAGCCAATTTTTCATGACCCTCGATGTTATGGTCGGTATTGATTTGTATGTGCACAATGTCCTACGTTGCTCCCTATCTCCCGGCGTTGCTCAGCACGGGCTGAGGCTGCCGAAAGCGCGGCAGAAACGCCAGGTCATCGCTCAGCACATAGATCGTCATCGCTCGAAGCATAAGAACCAGCCCGATCCAGAACCACCAGTGACGATGCGCGTGCCTCCAGTGAGGACCATCGCCAGGATGGACCACTTCGCGAGTCGGCCCCTCGTTGCCGTGGTTACTGTGCTTACTCATTTATCCGGTCCATGCCTTTCCATTTAGAACAAACCGGGTGCGGCCCTCGGGCTACGATTCACCCAACCACTTCCGCGCTTGGGCGGCGTTGGCGTGATCGAAGTATCGGATCGTCGCGGTCGTGAACGGTTTGCACAACGTCGCGATGACGTGCTCCCACTTCTTATCCCCGACCATCGCGAGGCGTTCGATATCGGCGAAGTGCTTAAGGTCGAATTTAATGTCCTCCCACGCCGCGCCCGCATCCCAGCCTTGGAAACCGGTCATATCGAACAGCACGCGCAGTTTCCCATGCTGAGCGAGGAGCCGCTCGAACTCGGGCACAAATACGTGGTAATCCGCTTTGGCCAGTTTCCCGGTGATGTGAATGACGAGAATCTTCCCACGTTCTTCCTCGTTGAGTTGAATGGGCATCGCTACACTCCCTTCCGGGTTTCGTTCCGGCTCCATTTCCAGTTACGGAGAACGATGGAAATCGGCGAGATCAGCACGCGTCGGCTGTTGATCCAGGCGCCGGTTTCCACCGTGATATGGCGTCCCCACAAGCCTCCCCAAATAGCGCCGGTCTTGCCCCATTGCTTCTTCATCCGGTCGCCGGTGTTGTAGTACCCCGCGGCCTGTTCACCGGCGTGGGTACCCCTCCCAACGATGGACAACGTGCGCATATCGATTCCTCCGCGTTCCAGCTGCTTGACGCTTCCTGGCCTTCGGCATGGGTGGCATAGACGGCCACTACGGTGACTAGGTTTGACACTTTCGATCTCCTTAAGTGTTGGCGTCCGCTTTGTGAGTCTACGACGACCGTTGTCAAAAGCGTGCACGCGCAGCACCAACCATCCGCAATATGAGAACAGCCATTTGGCACAAGACGGCTTGAGCCGGTCTAGCGCATGCGGCGGGACGTGACGAGAGGGGTCGCCGGGAAGGAAAGTACACGAGCGCGTAAGACTCGCGACCATACCTGGTCACGTGACCAGTCATGGTCACTTGCAAACCGTTGTAATGGACTTGCCAGTTGACCCTCCGCATCGTACACATACGTCGTGCTCGCGGTCACATTCCGGTTGCCTGCGTTGAACCACTTTGACCTGACGCCGCACCCGGCGCCCTTCGCCATCGTACCTGGATAAAGGCACACTACCTTGCCGACTCGGGCGTCTGCATATGCTGCCACGACTTCTCGTTCTCCAGGCAGATCTCGTCAATCAGTTCCGTATCCAGCATGACTTCCTGCTTCATCGATACAGTCCACGGCCGCGTGTACACCTTGGGATCATCCACAGTGATTTCAATTTCGAGCGTTCCAAAGTTGGGGCGGCGTAGCCGTTCCGTCATGGTGGCGGTGTTGGTCATCGGTGCGCCGCTCATGTCGATCCACAGATCATCCCGGAAACCGGTCGTCCGGATTACGAGCGTATCGCGATCCCAGGCGGCGGTCGAGTAGCCGTTCCAGGAGGGATTCGAATCGTCGGGCAGAGGACGTCCGTCAATGAAAATTTGCCGGTACATCGCGTTCACTTCGTAGAGCAGCACCAACAGTCGCGGCGTGTGTACGGCCTTGGTCAAGTGTGGCATTACCCATGTCCGCGGAGGATTGTCGGGCAGACATCGTACGTGTGGATCGTCCTTACTGAACCTCCGCTTCACGAGTTCGGCAGCCCACGGTTGATAGGGGAGACCGCCAGGAAGGTCACGACCGATGTTGAGAGCGAGCGGGGAGCCCCCGATTTCCGTGTTGCCGCAGAACTGGCCTGTCTCCGGGACGCACTGATTGATCACAGCGGTGTGCCATATACCGGAGAAGTCAGGCTTCCCGTCGGGAAGCCGCGGTGGTGGGGCGGTCAAATTCGGAGTCCCGTCGGCCTTTCTCGGCACGCCGGCCGTCGGGTAGCGCACCCACTGTCCGAAACCGAGAGCGGTTGTGCCAAATATCGCGACCCAGACCAAAACAAGCAGGTTGAAACGACTCTGCCGTTCGATGATGTCCACGCGCCGCATGCACCCTCTAAAAGTTCGCGCTAGTTGCCGATTCGCTTTAGCACCATGCGGTACTCGCGAATCCGGGTATTCTCTCGCGATCCGGAAACGACGATCTCTTCCTCTGTAAATGTACCCTTCGCCAAGTTGTGGAACGGATTGCCGCCGTTGGCCTTGACCTCAGGGTCATTCTCATCCTCATGCAGAACAAAAAAGTGGATTTGACTCCCTCGAATAACTCCGTCGACGACCTTGTAGGTCGGCTCACCTGGCCGGCTCTCAACCGTGCCGGTAATCGCATTCCCGTTCTGGCGAAGTACGAAGACCCCCTCGCCACCGGTGGACCAGCGTCCGGTTAGATCGGCGAGGGCCGGAATTACGGCCAGCAGGAGCAACATACCTATTCGAAACATCACCTGAAATCCTTTCGCCAGGAAAGTGCATGGCCCGCGAAGCAGACCTGAAAACGACATCTTACCCCAACCAGCGTGCCGGAGCGTTCTGTTACTATATCTCGGGACAGTCAAACTCGGGGCAGTTCCAGATGCTGTCTTGTAAGGCCGCGCAGGGAAGTGATTTGCCTTAAGGTGCAGCAAGGTCTACAAGGCAGGAATCGGTGGAGCGATGAAGCCGATTTCCGAGTAAGAGACCGGTCAAGTTAGCAGGGGGATGTCATGAAACTGAATTCCATTCGTCAGGCGACCGTCCGGGCGGCCGCGTTGGGCCTGACCTGTGTCGCATTGGCAAGCGCACCGGTTGCGCGTGCGGAAGACAAGATGACTGCGCAGTCATTGATTGACCGCCAGCTGATCCTGGATCAGATTACGCGTTACTACTACAACTTTGGCAAAGTGGACCGGCAGAGCGAAGAGAGCTTTTATGCCGAGGACGGCGAGTTGATTCTCGGCACGAGGCACTACAAGGGCAAGGAAGGCATCAAGCAGGCATACAACCGTGCCCCCGCGGCGCCTCCAGCTGCCGCGGCCCCTGCGGCTGGAGCGGCGTCTGCTGTCGCCGCAGCGCCCCCGCGCGAGAGGACCGCTTTCAACGTGGCGGTCGAGAATCCGCTGATCATCGTGCACGGCGACACGGCCACCTCGCAGGTCATTTTCACCGAGTACCGGCAGGAGAAGTTGGGCGATCCGATGAAGATGACGACCCAGGGAAAGGAGTACGCCACGTGGGTCAAGGTGAATGGCCAGTGGCTCTACAAGACCCGCCAGATCGCGGGCGGCAGTAACCCGCCTGAGGGCTGGAAGGAATAAGCACCAGGCGCGTTGGATGTTCTGGCGTCCGAACCGCTGTGTCCAGATTCCTTCAGCCCTGTGCTCCGCAAAAACCATCCGCTGCGAGCGGGTGCAGAGATTCGTTTCGATTAAGTGAGGGAGCTCCGCCGTTTTTCGGTGCGGAGATCAGCCCGGCTACATCCGCCGCCAGCGCGACGAACCACGGATTGAGCGGATTGAGGGGGATTGAGGGGGATTGAGGGGACGGACGAGACCGTCCCGTTTTGCATCGAACATCATCCGGCATTCCAGAACTCCAATTGATTGTCGCAGTCCGCGATTTTCCTTGTTCGCCCTCCGGGGCGAAGTTCCAGTATTCGGCCCAGCCTTGTTTCTAATCCCGCGATGAACTCCTTCGACCCCAGGGGACGCCCCGTGTAGGTAGCTCGACGGATAACGGCCAAATCCTGTTCCGATTCCCTCCGGTCCAGCAGCCCTGCCAGCCAATCCTCCCGAGTCCGGCGTCATTGCCACCATTCCATATCGAGGATCGGCCACGGGACCGAGGGCAGCCGTAGATCGGGGCCGGCAATGTGACTTTAACGGGACTTCGCCTAACTTGATCTCTAGGTAGCCGGTACCAAAAGGCGTGGAGACGAGTTTCGTTATGCCGCGATCTCATTCACGCATGATAACCGCCAAAACTCAGGTCCGTGCCGAAATGAAATCATTGTCGCCAAACTGGGATGGATCATCATGCCCCCTTCCTGAGGAGCGGGTCCCCAGCAAGTAGATTACGGGGCCATCAGCATTCGTGGCTTCAACGATGAGTTCTCGAACAAGCTCCTGGTCCTGGTGGACGGACGAAGTATTTACGATGAGCTGTTCGGAGGCATCTTCTGGGATTTACAGGAGACGCTGCTCGATACCATTGAGAGAATCGAAGTGATTCGCGGACCGGGCGCTGCCCTATGGGGAACCAATGCCGTCAATGGTGTGATCAACATCATCACCAAATCTTCGGAAGCCACGCAAGGCGCCATGATCGAGGCTGGCGGCGGCTCGCAGACCGAAGCGAACACGGGCATGCGCTATGGCGGCAGGATCGGATCGAACGCCACTTACAGGGTCATTGCGCACTATGGAAACCAGGGTTCGTTCGCGTTGAATGATCCCCTAGTAACCTCTCGCGGATGGGCCAACCGGAAGCTGGGTTTCCGGGTGGACTGGAAGCCGGCGCCCCAGGACACGCTTATGTTTTCCGGCGACGGATACGTATCCGATCGTGGGCACACGGTGCAGACCCATTCCGCCCAGAATCCATTTCCTCCGGTTTTCGACATCCGGGAAAACTTCAACACGGCTGATCTCGAGGGCCGCTGGCAGCATGCCTTCTCGGACAATTCCAGCATCGAGACGCGCGTTTCCTGGACCCATACTCATCGTGAAGATTTCTATGATCCAAGCGCCAGTAACAAAGTTGATCTGGATTTCCAACATCACGTGGCGTTTGGCCGCAATGACCTGATCTGGGGCGTCAATCTCCGCAAAGCGTCCTACACCATGCTTCCGGGGGCGCCATCCACCTATCGGGTCGTACCCATGGATTCCAGCGAAGATGCGTACGCCGGATTCTTCGAAGATGAATTCGCGCTGGTGCAGACCAAACTGTACTTCATCGCCGGGATGCAAGTCAGTCATAACCAGTTCACCGGAGTCGAAGTCCAGCCTACAGGCCGGCTGATGTGGACGCCGACGAAGAAACTTTCAAGGTGGGCCGCCGTTTCTCGCGCAGTGCGCACGCCCACAATCCTCGAGCGCGGTTTTGACGCTATCCTCGGGGCGTTCCCGGCGCAGCCGCCCTTGTTCGGGCTTATCGAGCTCATCGGAAGTCCCACATTCCGCTCGGAACCGATGACGTCCTATGAGGTAGGCCAGCGCATGGAGATCGCCAAGCGCGTTTCCCTCGACGCCTCCGCATTCATGAGCTTCTATCAACGGCTGGAAACAACAGGCACCCAGCCTAAACTGTTTGTGCCTCCCAGTGCGGCCGGTCCCGCGCAAGGTATTATTGGGAATTCCCCAGCAGGCGTCCCGCCCATACGGTCGCACCTTCGCGGCGACCTGCGGCTCGGCTGGCGGCCTAACGCGAAGCTGGAATTCTCGGGCGGCGTCCAGAACGCCTTCGAT
>Ga0310810_10011415_pt1 | contig 10383 bp, 7 predicted proteins | sample NCmetagenome_FD_207641 | JGI IMG/M metagenome (GOLD analysis project Ga0310810, IMG submission 207641) | Soil microbial communities from experimental microcosm in Duke University, North Carolina, United States - NC | ecosystem: Engineered > Artificial ecosystem > Soil microcosm > Unclassified ... | reverse complement strand
AGGTCACGGAGGACACTGTCTACACGTTCGCGCTGCTGCTCGCTGTCTATCTGGTCGGGACCGCGGCGGGCGCCGCCGCGTACCACCGCTGGCCGGCCGCGCGTCGCGATCGCGCGACGACGACGGACACGCTGCTCGGCGCGCTCGCCGGCGCCTGCCTCGTCGGGACAACCTCGCTGTGGGCCGCCGACCACGTGCGGACCGCCGCCGCCCACGTGTTCGGCGCCAGCTTGCGCTCCGCGATCGCCGGCGAAGCGATGCTGGCGGTGGTTGCGTTCGCGCCGCCGACGATCGTGATGGGCGCGCTGTTCAGCCACCTCGGCGATCGCGCGCGCGCGTCGGGCGTCGGTTTCGGGCGCGCGCTGGGCGTGAACACGCTGGGCGCCGCCGCCGCGCCGGCCGTCATCGGCGTGCTGGTCGTCGGCGCGGTCGGGCCCAAGCACGCGTTGCTGGCGATCTGCATTGGCTACCTCGCGCTGACGGCGCCTTACGCGTCGCGGTGTTAGCGCCGCCGCTCGCGTTCGTCGACGTCCCCGCCGGCGGCCGCATCGTCAGCTACCGCGATGGGGCGATGGCGGCGGTCAGCGTCGTCGAGGACGCCGCCGGCGTCGCCCGGCTGCGCATCAACAACCGCCAGCAAGAAGGCAGCAGCGTCACGTTCCGGTTCGATGCCCGCCAAGCTTGGCTGCCGCTGCTGCTTCATCGCGCGCCGCGCAGCGCGCTGTTTCTCGGGCTCGGCACGGGGGTCACGGCGGGCGCCGCAGGCGAGGATCCAACGTTACAGGTCGACGCCGTCGAGCTGCTCCCGGAGGTCATCGAGGCGTCGGCGTACTTCCAGTCTGCCGGCGGCGATGCGCCGCGCCTGCACACGATCGTGGCCGACGCCCGGCGGTACGTGCGCGCCAGCGCGCGCCGCTACGACGTGATCGTATCGGACAACTTCCACCCCGCGCGCAGCGGATCGGGCGCGCTCTACACGCGCGAGCACTTCGAAGCGGTCGCCCGTCGTCTCGAGGCGGGCGGCGTCTTCTGCCAGTGGCTGCCGCTGCACCAGCTGGATCTCGAGAGCCTGCGCAGCATCGTGCAGTCGTTTCGGGCCGCGTTTCCGCACGGATGGGCGCTGCTGGCGAGCAACAGCCTCGAGACGCCCGTGCTGGGTCTCGTCGGGCGCACCGACGCGGATCTGTTCGACGCCGCCGCCATCCACAATCGCATCGCCCACGTCGCCCTCCCGCAGCGCGTGGCCGGACTCGGGCTGGAAGACGAGCTCGCCGTGCTCGGAAGCTTCGTCGCGGGACCCGAAGCGCTACGACCTTTCGCCGGCGACACGCCCGCCAACACCGACGATCGTCCGGTTGTGGCCTATCGCGCGCCGCGCGCCACCTACGCGCCCGAATCGCTGCCGCGCGATCGTCTGTTCGCGCTGCTGCGCCAGCTTTCGTTGCAGCCAGGCGAGCTGATTCGTCCGACGTCCGACCCGGCGTTGCGGAGTCGTCTGGCGGCGTATTGGCAGGCACGCGATCGCTTCATCGAATCGGGCCGCGACGTGCGGCCCTCGCCGAAGGTCCAGGACATGTTGGCGCAGGTGCGCGAACCGCTGCTCTCGGTCCTGCGCATCAGCCCCGACTTCCGGCCCGCGTACGATCCGCTGTTCGCGATGGCGACCGCCCTCGCCCGATCTGATGTTGCGGGCGCGCGCACTTTGCTCATCGAGCTGACGGAGATTCAGCCGGCGCGAAGCGAAGCGCCGCGCGCGCTCGCGTCCATCGTCGACCCGCGCCTCCCGCGCTGACTCCGGAAGTCGGAACGACTCTCCGATTCCCGGGAAACGGTCCGGTTACGGCCACCAGCCGAACGATTCGTACGTCCGAAAACCTCGGTGATCTTCGCTGTTCTTCGCAGGCGTCTCCGAACGTACGGAATGGCCTATCTCTTGCTCGACTGGAGCGCGGCCGGCGCGCGGTTGCGCCCGGCGGAATTTCAGGACGCTCGTTTTGGAGGCAAACCGATGATTCGGACTTTCGGCAGAATGACGGCGCTCGCGCTCGCGCTGAGCAGTTACACGTTCATCAGCGGCTGTGGAAAGAACTCGACGACGATCGACAACCGGGATTCGACCGGCACGATCGCGTTCGAGCTCGCGCTGCCCGACGGACGCCAGATCAACACCGCCAGCTATTCGATCACCGGACCGAACGGATTCATGAAGAGCGGGACGATCAACGTGTCGCAATCGAACACGCTGACCGCAACCATCGGCGGATTGCCCGTCGGCATGGGCTTCAACATCACGATCACCGCGATGACCACCGACGGCTCACTGAGCTGCGGCGGCTCCAAGACCTTCAACGTCAGCGCCGGCCAGACCGCGTCCGTCCAGGTGCCGCTCGCGTGCCACGAGGCGCCGCGCACCGGCAGCGTGATCGTCAACGGGACGCTGAACGTTTGCCCGACGATCGACGGCATCAGCGCCAACCCGGCCGAGGCGAACGTGGGCGCCAGCATCGCCCTGTCGGTGGCCGCGCATGACAGCGACGCGGGTCCGCAGGCGCTCGGCTACGCCTGGGCGGCGAGCGGCGCCGGCGCGATCACCGCGGGCGCGAACACGCCGAACCCGACCGTCACCTGCAACACGCCCGGCATGGCCACCGTCACCGCGACGGTCAGCGACGGCGATCCCGCCGCCGGCTGCGCCGCGCAGCTGTCCGCTCAGGTCAACTGCACGGTCGCGGATCGCACGCCCGGCACGTACGTCGCGGGCGACTTCCACAACCACACCACCTGCTCGGACGGCTCCATCTCGATGGAGAAGCTGATCAAGAAGGCGACCGACACGGTGGAGACGCCCTGGGGCCTCGACTGGTTCGTCCAGGCCGGCCACGGCGGCAACGGCAACCGCAACTGCCAGCTGGTCGAGGACGCGTCGCTGGCGACGCCGGTCTACCCGTTCATCTCGGGCGTCGGTCCGAACACGACCTGGGAGAACTCGGGCGTGACGCCGCAGGGTGACGTCTCGGGCTCCACGCCGAACCGCAACATGTGGCGGTGGCAGTCGGTCCAGCAGTTCCAGTACCAGGTCGTCGAGTACTTCAACGTGCTCAAGAACATCCCGCTGTGGATCGGCCTCGAGTCGGTCACTGCCGGCCACGAGCACACGTCGATGGGCGTGATCACCGGCCAGATCCCACAGGCACTGGAAGGGATGATGGCGCCCGGCGCACCGAACGGCACGCCGCTGCCTCCCGGCTCGCCCTACGCCGCGATGGGCAACGCGAACTTCCTGGCCCAGTGGGAGTACTGCTTCGACCGCGCCGACACGGACCTCTCCCGTGGCGCCGCGAACATGTACGACTGCTCGGTCATGGGCCGGCCGAACGCGGCTGACCCGAGCTGGAACGCCACCGGGCACAAGCTGGTCCCGGCGGGCGGCGCCGGCACCGGCGACCGCGGCCACCAGAAGACGCTGGAAGGTCTCCGGTGGATGAACGAGAAGGCGCCGAACGAGAGCTACTTCGTTCCGGCCCACCTCGAGCGCGCCGGCCAGTTCAACCCGAACGGCAACAACGGGTTCAACGTCGAGAGCCTGCGCGACTTCAACAACGCCGCGCCCAAGGTCGCGTTCGGCATGGAGACCCAGCCGGGCCACGGCGCCTCGTCGAACCGCGGCGAGTACCAGGTCCTGCGCCAGAGCATCAACGGCGTTCAGACCGACTCCGTCGGCGGCACGACCTTCGGCGGCACCGGCGTCTACGGCGGCATCGTCGGCGGCGTCTGGGACGCGATGCTCGGTGAAGGCCGGAACTTCTGGTTCTTCGCCAGCTCCGACTGGCACAACCGCGGCAACTTCGGTCCCGACGATCGCCGGTCGACGCAGGACTTCTTCCCCGGTGAGTACCAGCGCAACTACACGCTGGTGCGCAACGACGGCCACAAGATCCGGCCGCAGAACGTCGTCGACGGCCTGCGTACGGGCAACAGCTTCGGAACGCAGGGCCAGCTGATCGACCGCCTCGGCTTCGTGGCCTGCCAGAACAAGTCGGAGGGCCAGGTGGCCCAGATCGCCAGCAACGGCGCGATCAACAAGACGTCACTCAACGTGGCGGGCTGCGCCACGATGGGTGAGAAGCTGCAGGTGGCGTCGGGAACGGACGTCATCGTCGGCATCGCGGTGCGTGACCCGGCGGGGACGAACTTCTCGCCGTACACGTTCGCGAACCCGTCGCTCGCCCAGATCATGCGGAGCGTGCCGCTGAACATGCCGGTCCTCGACCACATCGACCTGATTGGCGGCACGGTCACGGGCTACATCGACCCCACCAACACGGCGGCTTACGCGGGCGCCTGGCCGGCGAACTTCGACTGGCTGCGGGCGGACGGCACCACGACCGGCCTCGGCTCGGTCCCCCCGGCGGCGAAGAACCTCTCGACCGCGGTCCTGAAGACGTTCAACGGCGCGGGCGCCACACCCTGGACGAAGGTGACGTCGTTCGTCGACGGGACCGACTTCCTGGTGATGACGTTCCGGATCCCGGCGGCAGCGGCGTCGCAGTACGTCCGCGTGCGCGGCACGAACATGCCGCCGTCGGTGCCGTTCGAGACCGACGCCAGCGGCAACCCGCTCGCCGACCTCTACACCAACGCCAACGACACGACGAAGCTGCGCATCCCCTGCTCGGTCACCCCGAGCTCGCCCAACGCCTTCGACGGCTGCCCGGCCCACCTGGCCACGGCGACGTCGCCGGCGACGGGCGATCCCAACCCGATCGCGGGCCAGAAGGCGTCGTCGTTCGACGTCGCGGCCTGGTCTGACCTGTGGTTCTACGGCAACCCGATCTACATCGAGGTCGCCGGGGGCGTGCCGGTCGCAGGCGTGCAGTAGACCAGGACGTCCGTCTCCAAACTGTAACAATCCTGTCGGCGCCGCGTGGAAACGCGCGGCGCCGATTTTGTTATCTAGGGCCTCGCTGATGTCCGCTCCGCTGTTGAACGAGCGACCGCTGCCGGACGGCAAGGCGTCCGAGACGGTCCCCATGGGCGCGCCCCCGTCCCCGTCGTCCCCACCTTCGCCCTGGTGGTCGCGCTGGCTGCGTGAGCCGCTGCTGCACTTCGTGGTGCTGGGCGGGTTGCTGTTCGCCGTCGACCGCATCGCGATCAGCCGCGCGGACGATCCGCGCACCATCGTCGTCGGCGGCGAGGTGAATCGTGAGGCCATCGAGGCGTTCCGGTCCGCGCGCGGCCGCGAACCCAACCCGCAGGAGCTGACGGCCCTGCGGCGGGTCTGGCTCGACAACGAGGTGCTGTACCGCTACGGCCTCGAGCTGCAGGTCGACAAGGGCGACACCGCCATCCGCGAGCGCGTGATCTTCAAGGCCCTGAGCGTCATCGACAGCAACGTGAAGCTACCGACGCCGACCGACGACATGCTGCGCAAGTGGTTCGAGTCCCACCGCGAAAAATACGACCAGCCGCGGTGCTTCGACTTCGACGAGGCGGCCCTGTCGGGCGACAACGCCGAGGCGTCCGTGCGCGCGTTCGTCAAGCAGCTGAACGGCGGGACGCCCGGCGACGCGAAGGCCGGCCTTCGCGTGTTAACGGGCCGCCCCGAACCGACCATCGTCCAGAGCTACGGCGCGGAGATGGTGAAGGCGCTCGCCAGCGCGAAGCCCGGCGAATGGATGGCCCTCGAGACCAGCGACGGCTGGCGCGCCATCCGGTTGAACAAGATCGCGCCGTCCAAGCCGGGTGTGTTCGAGGTGATGCGCGGCCCCGTCTTCCACGACTGGACCGACGCCACCGCCGCCGAGCAACGCACCGCCGCGGTGCGCGCGCTGGCGAAGAAATACAAGATCAAGCACGAGCTGCCGGTCGGGGACCTCGGCGAATGACAAGGGGCACCACCGCGCGGCGCGCCTGGCTGGCGGCCGCGGCGGCGCTCGGCGCGTCGCTGGTGTGCGGCCCGGCGCGCGCGCACGAGATGACGATGGCCGAGATGGAGGTGCGCGAGACCGCCCCCGGCGAATTCTTCTGGCAGTGGTCGGCCCAGAACGACAAGCGCCCGATGGGCGACGATCTGGCGCCGCACTGGCCGGACGCCTGCGCGAGCGGACCGAATCGCATCCACTGCGGCAGCGGGGGCCTAAAGGGGGAGCTGTCGATCGACGGCGTCGGCAAGCGCTACTCCGCCGCGCTGGTGAAGATCTACTGGCTGGATGGCGGCAGCCACGTCTACACGATCACCGCCGCGCAGCCGGTCGTGCACCTCTACGGGTCGGCCGACGACCGGCGCGGCAAGGGCGAGATCGCGCGCGCGTACACCATCCTCGGCATCCAGCACATCCTGACCGGATACGATCACCTGCTGTTCGTCGCCGGGCTGCTGTTCCTGGTCGGCTTCCAGCGCCGGCTCATCGGCACCATCACGGCGTTCACGCTCGCCCACAGCATCACGCTGGCGTGCAGCGTGTTCGGTCTCATCACGCTGCGTTCGGCGCCGGTCGAAGCGTCGATCGCGCTGTCGATCCTCCTGGTCGCCAGCGAAGCGCTGCGCGAGCGCGACACGCTGGCCCGCCGCCTGCCTGCGCTGGTGTCGTTTCTCTTCGGGTTGGTGCACGGGTTGGGCTTCGCCGGCGCGCTGAAAGATATCGGATTGCCGCAGAGCCACCTGCCGCTCGCGCTGTTCACGTTCAACGTGGGCGTCGAGATCGGTCAGCTGCTGACGGTGCTGGTCGCCTTCGCGCTCGTCCGGCTGCCCGCTCCGCAGCGCTGGCTGGTGACCGCGCGCCGGCCGGCGCTGTACGGCATCGGCGCGCTCGCCGCTTACTGGTCGCTCTCGCGCGTCGCCGCGATCGTCTTCTGAGGGCGGAGCAGCATCACGACCGCCAAGGTCAGCAGCAGAGCGGCGAGCGCAACCACGGGCCCGCCGCCGAACGCCGGAACCGACGTCACCGCGGGCGCCACGATGTTCAGCTGCCCGCCCATCGTCTCGTGGAAGCTGCACTGGTAGAACAACGTCGCAGGCGCGGACGTGGGCACTGTGAACGTCAAGACGCTCGCGGCGGCGGCGCCGTTGTTCGTCACGCCGTCGTTCCACGCGTTCGTCGGGGCGTCCCCGGCGCCGCGGGCCGTCGTGATCCAGAAGGGGTGTCCGACCGCCGCCGGATCGATGGTGAAGATGTACGTCTGGCCCTTGGTCAGCGTCAGGGTTGGGTTGCTCTGGCCGTTGATGAGCGAGGACGACATCACGTTGTGATGACGCTGAAGTTCGTCGCGGCGCTCGCCGCTTGCTCGACGCCGATCAAGGCAGGAGCTCCGATGACCGAGGTCGTCAGGGTTCGAAGACGCACGCCACGGTCCCCGCTGGATCGCAGCATCGCGCGTACCAAACGGCGGCGGCGCGTCATGCGGGGTTACGACCGCCCGCGGGCGCGGCTTCTTCGCTTTCCGGACAGGGTGTTCGGTTTTCGGATTGGTTGTGGGTTAGAAAACCGGCGTGGACCTGCTGGTGGTCGGGCACGTCACGCGCGATTCGATCGATGGCGGGGTACGCCTCGGCGGCGCGGCGAGCTACGCGGCGCTGGCGGCGGCGCGCCTGGGATACGAGACGGCGCTCGTGACGGTGGCGCCGCAGGACGAAGCGTTGCTGGAGCCGCTGCGGCGCGCGCCGCGCTTGAGCCTGCACTGCGTCCCGGACGACGCGATCACGACGTTCGCGCTCGACTACGCCGGCGGGCAGCGGCGCCTCTGGCTGCGGCGGCGGGCGCGTGCTCTGGTGCCGGACGACATTCCAACCGAATGGCGGCGGCCGCCCGTCGCGTACGTCGGCGCCGTCGCGGGCGAGTGCGACGGCGCGTTCGTCAAGGCGCTGGGTGCGGCGTTCGTGGGCGCCGGCCTCCAGGGTTGGTTGCGTCGCACGGACGACGACGGACGCGTCCAGCCGGTGCGCCTCGAGGAAGCGTCGGTGCTACAGGATCCGCCGCAACTGAACGTCGCGATCGCATCCGAGGAAGATCACGCGAGCGTCGATCAGGTGGTCGCCGCATTCACCCGGGCGGGCGGCGTCTGGGCGATCACGCGTGGCGCACGCGGCGCGACGATCGGTACGGCGGACGCGCGCCACGACATCCCGGCTGTGCCGGCGCACGAGGTCGATCCGACCGGCGCCGGCGACGTGTTCGGCGTCGTGTTGACGCTGGAGCTGGCGCGCGGCGCGACGCTGCCGGTCGCGGGCCGTGCGGCGGCCGCGGCGGCGGCACGCGTCGTCGAGGGCCCGGGCCTGGGGACGCTGCCGGCGTCGCTGCCGTTGTCGCTACGCTAGGGATTCCGGATGCAGTCCGTGTTGGCGTTCCAGTCGACTTCCGTGCCGTAGTCGACGACCTCGAAGTCGGCGACCGTGATCGACGCGAGCGAGCGGTTGTTGGTGACGCCGAGCGCGCTCCACTTCGCGGTCGTGTACCGATCCGAAGCGATGGTCAGAGCGATGTTGCCGCCGTCCGCCAGGAACATGCCGTAGGTCTTGAGAGCCTGCGCCAGCACCTTCGCGCCCGACGACAACCCGCTCGTGTCGAAGCTGGCCTTCAGGCGGAAGCGGACGCCGTAAGGCGGGGTGTCTGTGCCGCCCGACGTCGGGCCGGTCGAATGCGTCCCGGGCGGGACGTAGATGCCGTCGCGGATGCGCTCGTTGGGAAGGATGAAGCGCAGGGCGTGGCCGACCCGGCCGGCGGCGACCTCGTCGGCCGTCGCGAGCATCGCCGTCATCGGGAAGCCGCCCGCATCGGCGGCGGTGCAGCCCTTGCCGCGCAACGTGGAGCCGTACTGCTTGGACAGATCCCAGACGGCGACGCAGCCGGCGCGGAACTCGGCGACCGAGGGTCCGGTGATGTTCGCTCGCCACATCTCGAACAGGCGCTTCTGCGCGCGCTGAACGACGATCAGGTGGCAGTCGCCGTTGCCTGTGCACGCGTAGCCGGTCTCGCCTTCGATGGCGCCCGTGGCGGGAACCGGAAACGGAACGTTGTCGCAGTCCGGTGAATAGAAGTCCCCGGTGCGCGTGAAGGTGCGCGTCGGCGCCGAGCCGTCGTTCTCGAGGATCAAGATGCTCGCGTCGGTGAGGAAGACGTTGCCTTGCCCCCAACCACCCACGGCGATCAGCCCGTTGATGATGGTGTCGGACGTCGCGGCCTTCGGATAGCCCGACACGTCGGTCGTCCACGGGTGCTGGAAGTCGAACAGCGTCGCGGCCGCGGACGTGCCTGCCGTGCCGCCCGCACCCGTCGTGCCGGCCGCCCCGGTCGTGCCCGCAGCGCCGCCGCCAGTCCCGCTGCCGCCCGCGCCGCCGCGTCCCGCGCTGCCGCCCGCCCCGCCGCCCGTGCCCGCCGCACCACCCGCGCCGCCTCGGCCCGCGTTGCCGCCTGCGGTACCGCCGCCGCCGCCCGTACCGCCACGACCCGCAGCACCGCCGTTGCCGCCGGTGCCGCCGCGCCCGCCAGCACCGCCGCCGCCACCCGTGCCGCCGTTCGCCCCACCGCGTCCGGCGGCGCCGCTTGTACCGGCTGTGCCGCTCGTGCCCGCCGTCGATCCGCCCGCGCCGCCGCCCGTTCCGCCACCGGCCGCACCAGCGCCTCCGACTGCACCACCTCCGGTCCCGGCGATCGCACCGCCGCCGGTTCCCGCCGCGCCACCGCCGCGACCGCCCGTCGGGCTCATGTTGCCGCCGCGCCCGCCGGATCCGGTGCCCGGGTTGCTGCCGACGTCGCCGGTACACGCAAGACCCCAGACGAGCAGCGATGAAAGCAGCCGGCGCATGCGGAAATCGTCGCGCCGATCGCCGAAACGCACAAGCGCGATCTCCGTCGGAGATCTACCTACAGGTCTACTTACAGGCCCTGGGCGCTCGAGCGAGAACGCGCGACGGCTCTGTTACTGTCGCCGCATGCCCGACCGCAAGAAAGAACCACCGTTGGCGTCGACGCGACGACAGCTGCGGACCATCCGCAAGGTCCTGAAGCAGCTGAAACTCGAGCATCGCGAGCGCTACGACGCGAAGGACGACATCAGCTTCTTCGAGATCTCGCGCGCCACCGACGACGGGCTGGAGTCGGCGCATCTGGTGCACGGCCCCGGCTTGCTCGCCGTCTACGCCCGCTTCGGCGTCCGCGCGCCGAAGCGCGAGAGCGAGCTGCTTCGCTTCGCCAACATCTTCAACGCCCTCAACCGGCAAGGCTGCCTGTTCGCCGAGGGCGACGGCACGATCGTGTACCGCGACTCCGTCTGTTATTCGCGCGTGAAGGACCTGGAGCCCGGATACGTCGCCGGGTTGATCGAGGGCCTGATCGACATCATCAAGGTCGTCGATCTCCCTCTGATTTTGATCGCGAAAGGGAAATC
>Ga0310810_10011414_pt1 | contig 10383 bp, 8 predicted proteins | sample NCmetagenome_FD_207641 | JGI IMG/M metagenome (GOLD analysis project Ga0310810, IMG submission 207641) | Soil microbial communities from experimental microcosm in Duke University, North Carolina, United States - NC | ecosystem: Engineered > Artificial ecosystem > Soil microcosm > Unclassified ... | reverse complement strand
GTGTGGGCGGCCCAGGACGATCCCCGGGTCACCCCGCTGGGCCGGCTCCTGCGCCAGTACCGGCTGGATGAGATCCCCCAGCTCCTCAACGTGCTGCGGGGGGAGATGAACATCGTGGGCCCCCGGCCCGAGCGGCCCACCATCTTCGCCGAGCTGCGCGAGCACATCGCCGAGTACCCGCTGCGCCAGCGGGCCAAGCCGGGGATCACCGGCCTGGCCCAGATCAACCACCACTACGACCGCTCGCTGGACGACGTGCGCACCAAGGTGAGCTTCGATCTGGAGTACATCCGCCGCCAGAGCCTGCGGGAGGACCTGCGCATCATGCTCAAGACCCTCCCCGTCGTCCTCTTCCGCCGCGGCGGCTGGTAGCCCGGACGGACAAAAACCGGGGGCCGCGCTTCGCCGCGGCCCCCAGTTTGGCATCAATCCCGATGGTTCAGCCGACCCGACAACTCTTGGCGGCGCGATTCTGTGCCTTGGAGCGCAAATACTTCATTGCGTCGGTCATGCCGCTGCGCGAGAGATAATCCGTATCATAGGTGTAGCTCACGAAGGCGCAAGGGTAACTGCTGTTCAGCATCGCGCTTCCCCAGTTCTTCACCTGGCTGACGCTCATCGGCGACCCGCCCTTGCCGGGGCCGATCAACGGCGGCGCCCCCCCAAGCAAGTTGAGCCCCACGACCAGGCCGAGGCCCATGCGCTGGGCATCCGCGACGCTCTGCTTGAGGTAGTCATTGGGGTCGAGGGTCCCGCGCGGATTGTAGAACTGCGCCCACGCGGCATCGAGGTACTGGTACGTGCCGCTCCACTTGATCCGGTAGGGCTCGGCCCGGACGACGGTGAGCAGGCTGGGCCAGATCTGCTTGCTGTACTTGGCCATCGCATCGAGGGTCGATCCTGGGACAGGCTTCCCCCCCCAGTTCGACGGGTCGTACGGCTCGTCGATCAGGTAATGCGCGATGACGGTTCCGTCTTTCACGTACGACGCGAAATTGGTGTTTCGATACCGGTCCACCCGAGCCTTCCACTTGCTCAGGCTGAAGGTGCCGTCGGCATTCTTATAGTAATACTGGTTTCCGGCCATCATCAGAAAGATCCGGCCACCCTTCGACTTGATGCTCGCGAGATTGCTGAGCAGGCCGTCAGGCTGGATCGGCCGCACGGCGCCGTTGTAAACGCTTCCAAATGCCGAGTTGGGCTGAGCACCCATGCCGATCGGGATTCCGCCGGCAAAGGAGACCGAGGCGAGCGGCGGAGCCGCCACGATCGAGGTGTCGTCGGCTGTGGTCGCAACTGAATCGGCGGGCGGACGATCTGCAACTTCGGGGATCGTGCTGGACTGCGGTTCCGTGCTATCACAGGCCGCCAGGGCGACGCTCGTGAGGATGAGGAGCGGGGCTCGAAACCGGGCAATCCGGCGGGAGAGCTTGAAGCTGTGGGGCATGCGCGGGCTTTTCCTCTCTCCGGAACTACTGGAATGGGAGTGACACACCGGTTGCGGCAGGCGAGGGGCCATCGCTCGGCACGGCCAAAGCGGCGGCTCTTCGTGTGAGTCCTGACGCGCGGACGAGGCAGGAGGTCTGCCTGGCCCTATAGTTGTGTTTTGTGAGGTACGGGTCCGCTGAGACTACGGAAGTAGTCGTGCAGAGCGCGAAGGAATGAGCACCGACCTGGTGTCATCTCGTTGTCGTGATTGCTCGCGCCGGCGTACAGGATGGTGACCTCGGTCACATTTGTCAAGGCCTGAATTGCCCAGCGTGTGCCAAATCATTGCCATCGTTCACATTCCAACGGGCCAGCGACCGAGTCCATGACATCGGCGAGCCGCTGCGTCGGCCGCGAAAGCCCGTGGAACAGCGGTTGCACGCGGCCCCAGCAGGCTGCGAGATTACCCGGCGCCACCCGGCCCCACCGTGGGCTTCATCTCCGACGTTCAGGAACCACGCATGCCAAGCATTCTGAGACGGTTCATCGACTGGAATCGTCGTGTGTCCCGGTGGGAACGATCGATCGCCACCCGGCTGGTCCCCGAGAGTGGCCCCGACGGCCCGGTAGACTTCCGGGACAACGTCCTGCCGGGGCTGTTGGCGCCCGGGATCCGGATCCTGGACGTCGGGGGCGGCAAATACCCGGCGATCTCACCCGCGACCAAGCGGGAGCTGGGCCTTCACGTCGTCGGCCTCGACATCTCGGCCGAGGAGCTGGCGCAGGTCGCACCGGGCGCCTACGACTCGGTCATCGTCGGCGACGTGAGCCGGGTGCACATCCCCGGGCAATTCGATCTGGTGTTCTCCCGGACGCTACTGGAACACGTGGCCGACACACCCGCGGCGATCGGCAACCTGGCTCGAGCCCTCAGGCCCAACGGGCTCATGGCCCACGTGGTGCCGTGCGGCAACGCACCGTTCGCCGTTCTGAACCGCACACTGGGCAACAAGCTCGCGCGAGTGGTTCTCTTCGCGGTGTTCCCCGAGAAGCGGAAGAACAGCGGATTCCAGGCCTACTACCGCGATTGTACCCCGTCCCGCCTGTCGCGCCTCTGCCGGGACAACGGCCTCGAGGTGGTCCGCCTCACGCCCTACTACAACTCGGACTACACCTCGTTCTTCGTGCCGATCTACACGGTCGAGATGCTGCGGCAGGTGACGATGTGCGGCCTGGGACTGCGGGACTTCTGCGAGGGTTTCACCATCGTGGCGCGGGCGCCGGCGGTCGGCCGAGCCGGAGCGACTGAGGCCGGGGACGAGGCGGGCGCACTGGCGAACCGGAGCGGCTCATGACCGGCTCGCGTCAGCCGGGCACCGGCGCAGCCGACTACACGCGGGAGGCGGCGGACCCGAGCGCAGCGGACAGCGCGGTGGAGCGCCGCGCCTTGCTCCTCCTGCTGGGACTCACGCTGCTGGGCCTGATACTGCGCTTCTGGCACCTCGGCGAGTGGAATTTCCAGGCGACCGAGATGTTCACCTACCGGGATTCGCAGCGGCCGCAGTTCGCCAATGCCCGGCCGCTGGGCTACCTGCTCAACTATTTCCTGGTCCGGCCGTTCCATCCGCTGGACGAGCTGGGTCTCCGCCTGATCCCCGCCCTGGCGGGCACGCTCGCCATTCCGGCGATGTATTTCTTCGGCCGGCGGCTGGTCGGCTCGCGTGCGGCGCTGTTCGCCGCGCTGCTCGTGACCCTGAATCCGACCCAGATCCTGTACTCGCAGCTGGCCCGTTACTGGTCGCTGGTCTTCCTCTTCACCATCATCGCGCCGATCGCCGTCTATCTGGGGGTGCGGGAGCGGAACGTCCGCCTGTTCGTTCTGGGGGTCGTCACCACGATTCTGGCCGGCCTCTCCCATCCGGCGGGAGCGGTCGTCCTGGGTGGTCCCGCGCTCCTCCTGCTGTCCGGCGTCACCCGCGAGCAGCTGACGCGGTGGTGGGCGCGCACGTCCGTCAAGATCGCGGCCGCGGTCGTCGCGGCCCTGGTCGCCCTGGCGCTGTATCGCTTCATCCCCCTGCTCCGCGGCTGGATCAGGATGCACGACCGGATGCCGGGCTACGGCCAGTTCCTGCTGCGGCCGCAGGCCCCGCCGGGGGTGAAGCAGGTGATGCGGCTCCTGGGCCTGACCGACAGCCTCACCGTCCCGGTCATGCTCGCGGCCCTGGTGGGTGTCTACCTGCTCTGGCGGGCGAGCCGGGAGCAGCGGCAGGTGGCGCTCTTCCTCTTCAGCGCGGCGGCGTTCCACCTCGCCTTTCTGCTCCTGATCTCGCTCCGGACCTCCGTATCGCTCTACTACCTCCTGCCGGCTGCGCCTGCATTCTTCATCGCCGCCGGCGTGTTCCTCGATCGGCTCTGCCGGGTGGACTGGCAGACGCGCCCCACCTGGCTGGTGCCGGCGACGGTAACCCTCATGGTGCTGACGGCCGGGTTACCCACCGTGATCTCGGATTACCGGGACGGGCGCAGGTTCGATTTCCGAGGCGCGGCGCGGTGGCTGACGGAGGAGATGAAGCCGGGGGATGTGGTCTTCTCGGACCAGCCCATGGTGCTGCAGCACTATCTGCCGGAGACCGAGGTGCTGCACCTGCAGCAGAACGTGACCCCGCTCGCCGATTCGCTCCGGAGCCTCGAAGGCGGCGGCCGGTCGAGCCTCTGGCTGGTGGCGCCGGCGGCGTCGCACGCCTTCCGGGCCACCCTCAAGGAGGGCGGCTTGCGCCACTGGATGTACACCAGGTGCCAGCTCCAGAACACGATCGGTCGCGGGCGGGTGGATCTGCGCCAGCAATACCTGCAGATCTACCGCTGCCCACCGGCAAGGGCAGCGGGGTCCTAGCTCAGGCCGCGTCCGCGGGGGCGGCGCCCTTGCGCCGGAGCACTTCGCGGTAGACGGCCTCGTAGCGGTCCACCACCCGTCCGAGCCCGTAGTGCTGGCGCACGTGATCGTGGCCGCGGGCACCCATGGCCCGCCGCTCGGTCTCGGGCAGCGCCATGAGGCGGAGCATGGCGGCACCGAGCGCGCCGTCGTCGCCCGGCGGTACCAGGAACCCGGTGGCCCCATCCCGAATCACCTCCTGATTCCCTCCCACCCGGGTCGCCACGATGGGGAGGCCCGCCGCCGCGGCCTCGAGCAACACCATCGGCATGCCCTCCCAGGCGGATGACATTACGTAGCCGTCCGCCACCGTCATGAACTCCGGCACGTCCTCGCGGGTGCCCACGAACCGGACCCCGCCCTCCAGCCCCAGCGTCGCGGCCAGCGCCTCGGTCTCCGCCTGAAGCGACCCGCGACCGACCAGCAGCAGCACCGCCCCCGGCTGCTCCTTCCGCACCCGTGCGAACGCGCGGAGCATGTTGGGATAGTCCTTGGCGGCTTCGAAGCGTCCCACCGCCAGCCAGGCGAACTCGGCGCCGAGGCCGAGGCTCTGCCGCAGTCGCTCCCGGACGCCTGGCGGCACGGACCGGTAGCGGTCGGTGTCCACCCCGTTCGGCACGACCTCGAGCAGGGAGGCAGGCACGATGCCCTCCCGGACGAATCGATCGGCCGCGGCCTGGCTGATGATGGTGACGTGGTCCACCAGCCCGTTGGTCAGCCGGTAGCCCAGCATCCGGAGCCGGCCGCCCTCGTAGATGTTGTGGATGGTGGAGACGACCGCCGGAACCGGCGCGAACAGCCGGACCGCGCGTGCCATGAGGTTCGCGTGGAGCATGTGGCTGTGCAGCACGGCGGGCCGCCAGGCGCGCACGAGACGCACCAGCCGCGTGAGCCCGCGCGGATCGGCGATACCGCGCTGCATCTCCAGCGACTCGGTCGCGAGGCCGGCCGCCCGCGCCCGCGCCCCCATCTCGCCCAGCGGGGTGAGCGAGACGATGCGCACCTCATGTCCCCGGTCGCGAAGTCCGGTCGCCGCCGTGAGCAGCTGCTGGTCGGCGCCGCCCATGCCCATGCTGGTCGAGAGGAGGAGGATCCTCACTGGTCGCGTTCCCGCGACTGCCCCGCCCCGCGCCGCAGCACGCGTTTCCAGCCCGGCGGAACGTAGGCGTAGACGTGGCGCCCGAGCGCGTAGACGTACATCCAGCGGGACAATCCGAGCTCGCGGATGCTCTGCGCCTGCACCCGCGCCAGGTCGCGCTGCCGCTCCACATAGCGGTGCCGCTGGTGGAACCAGCTGGTGTCGTGCACATAGTGCTCGCCCACCACCTCCGGCACGTTGGCGAACTGCCAGCCCAGCTTGGCGACCCGGAGGTAGAACCGGAGATCGATCAGGTTCTCGACCAGGGGATAGCCCCCCGCGTCGACCCAGGCCTGGCGCCGGAAGGTGGCGACCGTGTGGGCGATCGGAACGTAGCGTGCCATCGCGGCGCGGAGTGCCGCGTGGTCCGTCGGCGGCATCCGGACATAGCGCTCGCCCCGCCGCTCGTCCACCAGCAGGTACGCGCCCCCCACGATCCCGACCTGCGGCCGCGCGTCCAGCAGCGCGACCTGGAGCCGGAGGCGATCCGGATAGCTTCGGTCGTCGAAGTCCTGGCGGGCGACGTATTCGCCGCTGGCCCGCTCCACGCCGTAGTTGTACGCCCGCGCCGCGCCCAGGCGCCCGGGGGCGAAGACCCGGATGCGAGGGTCCTGCCGGGCCAGCTCCTGTAGCCGGGGCAGCGTCTGGTCGGTCGAGCCGTCGTCGACCAGGATGAATTCGAAGTCCTCGAAGGACTGGGCCAGAATACCGGGGACCGCGCGATCGAAGTAGGGCTCACCGTTGTAGACCGTCGTCACCACGCTGACGCGCGGCGTCACGCGGTCTCACCCGCCGGGGCCGCCGGGCCGACCGGCCGCCGGGTGATCGGCCCGCCCACGAGTGGCGGTCCGGGGCGCACCCGAGCCATCGGACGCTCGGCGGCCGCCTCCCGGCGAGCGTAGGCGAACGCCACGAGCGTCCCCAGCACGAACCAGGCAGACTTCTGATCTTCCCACGTGAGTGGCGTCATCGCCATCACGAGCGTGCCGAGGAGCACGAGACCGAAACGCCGCTCCAGCCGGGGGAGTCGCCGTACCCCTCGGTAGGCCGCGAGGAACATGAGCAGGTACAGGGTCAGTCCGATGACCCCCTGCTCCACCAGCAGCGAGACGAAGGAATTGTGGGCCACCAGCGCCCCCGGGCCCAGTTCGGGGGTGACGGCCCGGATGAAGCCGGAGGTGCCGTATCCCAGGATCGGATGCATGGGGAAGGCGTGGATGCCGGCCCTCCACATCTTGATCCGCCCGCCCCCTCTCAGGTCCTCGACCTCGGTCGAGGTCGTCGCGAGGCGCTCGACGATCTGCTCCGGGACGTACGCCACCGCCAGCGCGCCCGCCAGGAACAGCATGCTCACCATGGCGACCATCCGCTTGGGCGAGAGGCGGGTCATCGTGAGGGGTACGATGGTGAGCGCCACGACGGTCGTCAGCAACCCCCCGCGGGAGCCCGTCAACCCGATCGCGAGCACCCCGACCGCCAGATAGGCCCGGCAGATCCAGATGATCAGCGGCCTGTGGTACGTGTTCGCCAGATACCAGGCCATCGGCAGGCCGAGGGCCAGCGTCATGGCCAGGTCGTTGGGATCGACCCCGCCGGCGGCGAAGCGCCTGAGAGCACCTCCCGTGCTGTGGAAGACCAGCACGGTCATGAACGACGAGACGATGCAGCCGAGCACGAATGCCAGGAAGAGTCGGTGCACTCGCTCCCGCGAGCGGCAGAGCTCCCAGATCATCCACAGCACGAGGAAGAGCTGCAGGTAGGTGTAGTACTTGTCCGGCAGGCGGTCGTCGGCGTGGTAGACGAACAGCTCGACCCCGGCGGTCAGCACGAACAGCAGCGCGGCGATGTGCAGCAGCTGAAGCCGGCGGATGCGGGCCGACAACAGGACGGCGAACACCGTGCAGCCCATCGCCAGCACGCCGGTGCCCCGGCTCGCGATGGCCATGCCGCCGATGCGGATCACACCCTCCCAGGGGAGCACGAAGACGAAGAGCCAGAGCGCGGCATAGGCGATGGACGTCATTCAGGCGCTCTCGATCAGACGAAGGTAGTGGTCCACCGCCGCGTCCAGGGTGAAGGCGGTCAGCGCGTCGGGCGGGAGCCGGCGCTCCGGGCACTCCAGGGCGCGCTGCATCGCGCGGGCGAGCGCGGGCGCGTCCCCCACCGGAACCAGCGCCCCCAGGCGGCCATCCTGGAGGATCTCCCGCGGGCCGCTGCGACAGTCGGTGGAGACGACCGGAGTGCCGACCGCCAGCGCTTCGATCAACACGGTCGGGAGGCCCTCCCAGGCGGAGGAGAGGACGAACAGCGCCGACCGCGCCATGTAGGCGGGCGCGTGGTCGAGAAATCCGGGCAACGCCACGTCGTCCCCCAGGCCGAGCTCGGCCACCAGGGACTCCAGCGCCGGCCGATCTTCGCCCTCTCCAAGGATAACCAGCCGCGCTCGGTGCCGACGGCGCAGCTCGCCGAAGGCGCGGACCAGGGTGAGAAAATCCTTCTGCCGGGTGAGCCGCCCCACGCCCAGAATCACCGGCGGCTGGCCCAACGCGAACCACGGGTGGGCCGGCTCCCGGCCAGCCTGCGCCAGGATGGCCGGGGTGATCACGGGGTTGTAGATCACCTCGATCCGGGAGCGCGCGAGGCCGGTGGTGCGGGCCAGGTCGTCGGCGGAACCGCGCGAGACGGCGACGATCCAGGTCGCCCAGGGATAGAACGTCCGCAGCAACCGGTGCTCCAGCCCGCCGTCCGATCCGGTGGACTCGGACATGGTGTTGTGCACCGTCACCATCACCGGCGTGGAGCGCCCCGCCAGCTTGGCGGCCCACAGCGCGACCATGTTGGCGTGACTCATCGAGGAGACCAGCACCCGGGGTCGCTCGCGACGCAGGTATCGGATCAGCGGGATCAGGCCGCCGATCAGGCGGCGGGCACCGAGGTCCACCACCCGCACTTGCGGCGGCAACTGGTCCATGAATACGCCGTCCGCCATGGCGAGCACCACGTCCACCGGGTCGCCCCGCTGCACGATCCCCTGCACCAGATTGACGATCACCCGCTGCGCGCCCCCGCCACGCACCGAGGGGAGAAAGAAGGCGATCCGCCCTTGGCTCACGACGCCCTTCCCGGCGCGAAGCGCTTCCTCAACGCCGGCAGCATGCCGAGCAGCATGTTCCGGGCGTAGACCCCGTCGTGGCCCAACGCGAACGTCGGCGCGACCCACGCAGCGAGGAGCCCGACACTCACCGCCGCGAGCCCGCCTACCGCGAGCCCGACGACGGGAGGCAGCCCCGAATGTCGCATCCCCACCATCGTCGCCAGGGTGACCCCGCCGATCGCCACGCTCGATCGGACCGCCGGCAGCTGCACCTGGAAGAAGCGGCCCCAGGAGACCTCCGTGATCTTCAGGCTCAGCTGGGCCATCGACACGTAGTTCAGGAAGAACGCGACCAGTACGCCGGTCGCGACGCCGACGATGCCCCGCGTCTGTCCCGCCAGCGACCCGAGCAGGACGAGCAGCGCGAACAGCGCCTGGCGCCAGGCGCGGCGGTAGACCCTGCCCGTGGCCCGCGACAGCGAGTCGCTCATCCGATAGCAGGTCCGGAACATCATGCCCAGCGCGAGCACCTGGAACGGTGCCGTCAGGCCGGCCCACCGGCTGCCGAACGTGACGACCACGAGCTCGGGCGCGAGCACGGCCGCGACCACACTCACCGGCAGGGTCACCAGCGCGAGCAGCGCCGTGCCCCGGAGGAAGGCCGCGGCCAGACGGCGGGGATCGTCCTGCACCTTCGCCATGGTCGGAAAGAGCACCTTGTCGAGCACGTCGCCCAGCAGCCCAGCCGGCACCGCCATCAGCTGGTAGGCTCGACTGTAGGTGCCCAGCGGAACCGCTCCGAGCCAGCGGCCGACCACGAGGTTGTCGCCTTGATTCGCCAGGATGTTTCCGACTCTCGTCATGCTCTGCCCCGCCCCGTAGTCCATCAGCTCGACGAAGCTGCGCCAGGTCGGACGGGCCGGGCTCAGGCCGGGGGAGAGTCGCAGCAGAATGACGGTACGGACCAGGACCTGGGTAAGCTGGGCCAGCGCCAGGGCCCAGACGCCCCAGCCCAGCAAGGCCAGGCCCACCCCTACCACGCCATATCCGATGGCGTACGCCCAGATCTCGCGATTGGCCAGGACGCGAAAGCGGAGGTCGCGCTGCAGCAGGCTGTCAGGCACCGTCCCGAGCCCGCTGATCGGGAACACCAACGCCAGCACCCGCACGACGGGCGTCAGATGCTCCATCCGGAAGAACTGGGCGATCAGCGGCGCCGAGAGCCAGACGATCGCCGCGACCAGGAACCCGAAGGCGATCGAGGCGTAGAACGCGGTGCTTACGTGCCTGGGCTGCAGGTCGGGGCGCTGGACCAGCGCCGGCCCCAGACCCAGCTGGGCGAAGTTGAGCGAGAAAGAGATGACGACGAGGGCTGCGCTGACCAGGCCGAAGTCCGCCGGCGCCAGCAGTCGAGTCAGGATTACCAGCACGAGAACCCGAAGCAGCGAGACGGTCGCGCTGCCCCAGGCCACCCAGGCCATGTTGCCCACGGCCTGCCGGGCCAGGCCGCGCCTCCCGGTCACCGCCGCTTCGGGTTTGTGCGACATGCTAGTGAGCGGCGGGCTCCCGGGCCGGCACCGATCGATGCTCCGAATCGTACCCGTACCGGCGCAGGTCGTCGGCCAGCAGCTCGTCAAGCACCGCCTGCTGCGCCGGGGTCAGATCGGCTCGCCAGCGGTCGCGCTGGCTGCGGATGGAGGCCGCCTGGATCTCACGCTCGAACGCTCGCGACCACGGCAGCTCGGCGAAGTCCAGAACCCGCCGGTAGGTCTCGACAGGCTGCTCGCAGAA
>Ga0310810_10011413_pt1 | contig 10383 bp, 10 predicted proteins | sample NCmetagenome_FD_207641 | JGI IMG/M metagenome (GOLD analysis project Ga0310810, IMG submission 207641) | Soil microbial communities from experimental microcosm in Duke University, North Carolina, United States - NC | ecosystem: Engineered > Artificial ecosystem > Soil microcosm > Unclassified ... | reverse complement strand
CCACCGGCAATCTCCTGCTGGTGCTGCGGACCGGCACCACGGATCGCCGCATGGCCGACGCGAAGCTCAAGTTGTTGAAGCGGTTGCCGATCCGCCTGTTAGGCGCGGTGCTCAACGACATTCGCGCACAGGGTGTCTATCGCTACTACACGTACCTCTACGGATACACCACCAGCGAAGACGACGAGTTGCCGCAGTTGGCGCCGCAGGTTGGCGAGCTGTCCGGCAAAAGCTGATCCGGCACCGGACACACGAAAAAAGGCCGGCCGCGGCGTCCAACCGCGGCCGGCCCTTTTTTGTGTCCGACTTACATGTACCCGTCGCGCCGCAAGGACTCGAGGCCGCCGCCATCCTCTTTGTCCTGCGCCCGTCCCGACCGCTCGGCGATGTGCGAGAACTTACCCGTGCGCAACTCGACGATGATCTCGCTCACGTCGCGCGCCTCGGACTGCACCTTCTGCGTACACGGGCCACAGCCTAACGAGCGGTAGCGCGTGCCATCGCCGTGATTGTAGTAGAGCGAGACCGTCGGGATCTGCTCGCGGCCGATGTACTCCCAGATGTTCAATTCCGTCCAATCGAGGAGCGGATGGATGCGTACATGCGTGCCCGGCGCGAACTCCGTCTTGTACTGGTTCCAGAACTCGGGCGGCTGATCCTGCACCTCCCACTCGCTCTGCGTGGTGCGCGGCGAGAAGTAGCGCTCCTTGGAGCGGCTGCCTTCCTCGTCGGCGCGCGCACCCACGATCACGCCCGTGAACGGCTCGGTGTTGCGATCGCGTTCGTACGTGCGTGTCGTGTGGTTGAAGCGATACCGCGGCCCTTCGCCGCTCAGCGTGCGTCGCAGTGCTTCCGTTTTGAGCAAGCCGCAGCACGTCAGGCGATCGACGGCGCCATCCGGATAGGTGCGGCGCTCCGCGAGCGCGACTTCGTTCTGCCCGTACATGAGGTTCAAGTGCCACTCGGCCGCGAGCCGGTCGCGATAGGCGATCATCTCGGGAATCTTGAACGACGTGTCGATGTGCACGAGCGGAAACGGCACGTGTCCGAAGAACGCCTTCCGCGCCAGCCAGAGCATCACCGTGCTGTCTTTCCCGATCGACCATAGCATGCACAACTGCCGGAAGTTCGCGTACGCTTCCCGCAAAATGTGGATGCTGCGGTTCTCGAGTTGTTCCAGATGATCCATCGTTCACTCCCGACTCACGGGCCTACAGGTTTCCGCGAATCCGATTCAAGATCTTCGCGCCGGCATCTTCGACGGTCACACCGCGCGTGTCGATCACGACATCGGCGTTAGCCGGTGCCTCGTACGGGTCATCGATGCCGGTGAAGTTGCTAATCTCGCCGCGACGGGCTCGTGCATACAGTCCTTTGACGTCGCGCCGCTCGCACTCTTCCAACGGTGTCGACACGTACACCTCGACAAAGTTCCGGCACAGTCCGCGCACGAACGCGCGGGACTCTTCGTACGGCGAGATGAACGAGGCGACGACAAACACGCCGTTCTCCTCGAGCTTGCTTGCCAGGTAGCCGACCCGGCGGATGTGCTGGTCGCGGTCCGTCCGCGTGAACCCCGTCGTCGGGAAAAGATGGCGGATCGTGTCGCCATCGAGATACTCGGCCCGGATGCCCCGGCGGCGCAGCTCGGCGTGGACCCACTGCGCGATGGTCGTCTTGCCCGACCCCGACAGTCCCGTGAACCAGATGACCGTGGGCGTCGGCTCGTGCTTGCCTAACGGAATGCGCTCCCACAACCGTTCGTGCAACCAGAACAACAAGATCTTGCCGACCAGCTCGACGACGCCCACGAACAGCGCCACCTGCACCCGCTTCGTGAAAACATATACGATGATCGCAGTGGTCAGGGTCCCGAACAGACGCCATGAAAACGCTTTGGCGAACGACCGGACATTGCTGTCACGATGCATGGGCGAGCCGGGTTGTGCGGAGCACCTCGAGGCCGTCAGGCACCAAGAACGAACGCGCCATTGCGCAGCTCCCGCTTGTTGTACGTGAATGGCGTCTGCCGACGCTCGCTACCGTCACGCGCCGACTCGCGATAGATGCAGTCTCCGGCCGCCACGTCCCATTCCATGGTTGGGCCGAAGCGCGGGTACAGGTCGGCACGGCCATCCGCGACCCAACAGAACTTGAGCGAGCTGCCTAACGGAATGCGCTGCTCCACCTGGATCGTGGCCAGGTACGCCTCGAGCTCCGCCGAGGGATGCGACCGGCTCTGGACGATGATGCGGCCCCCCGTCGCGGGTCGCTCCCCGCTGTACACGCGCGCGCCGCGTCCGCCGCGGTCCTGACGCCAGGTCCCCGCGCCCGCTCGCGCCCAATACATCAGATTGAGCACGGGCGCGTAAATGACGCCCGCGGTAGGTGCACCGTTCTCGATCAGCGCGATGTTCACCGTGAACTCGCCGATGCCCTTGGTAAATTCTTTCGTGCCGTCCAGCGGATCCACGAGCCAGAAACGCGTCCAGGCACGCCGGGCCTCGTAATCCGGGATGTCGCCTTCCTCGGACAGCACCGGGATCTCTGGCGTTAGGCGAGCCAAGCCATCGGTAATCACCGTGTGGGCAGCGCGATCCGCCATCGTGAGCGGACTCGCATTCTCCTTCCAGGCGATCGCTCGGCGCGTGTCGCTCGAGCCGTAGTATCGAAGAATCGCCTGGCCGGCATCGCGGGCCAGCTGGCGAACGTCTTCGATGAGTCGTTCGGCGCTCACCATGGACGATAGACGACGCCCAGGTCCTTGAGCCGCGCCTCGATGCGCTCGAGCGCTTCCGTCCTCCCCTCTCCGTCGCTGACGTACAGGTTGCACTCCAGGTCCGTTGTCATGCGGTCGCCCACCCAGATGGTTTCGATGCGCTCGGGCTCGACCGCGGCCCGAATCACCTCGAGATCTTCGGTGGTGAGCTCGGCGGCCGTGACGATGAGAATCATGCCCGCATCGAGCATGATGTTGGCGACTTCGGCGAGGCGGCGCATGTGCTCCAACCGGTTCTCGCGCTGCCGCCCGATGTCGGCGTCCACGCCGTACAACACGCTCCCGATGCCGAGGAAGTACACCACCTTGCCTTGCGCGAAGAGCCGCCCCTCGAGCTCCTTCGCCAATGCCTTGCGCTCGGTTTCCTTGTCGCCCGTGATGAGCAGCAGCGTCGCGCGCTGGTTGTACCGCTCGGCGCGACGCTCGAGCGGGATCGATCCGCGCTCCCACTTCGAGTTGCGCACGAGCACTTTCTCGCGCACCCAGCCCTGTTGATCGGGCAGCGCTTCGCGGACGATGCCGCCGCCACGGATATCGTACTCGTCCACGATCACGAAGCGGCTCGTCACGGGGAGGTCGCTCGCCAGGTCGAACGCCACCGCCTTCCCGATCTTGAGCACGCAGTCCGCGACATCGTGGCGTTCCACGCGATTTGCGTTAGGCCGTTCCGCCAGCGTCGACGCGTCGATCACCCGGTCTACCGACTCCAGGCGCATCGGCACGCGCGCCGCACCCATCTTGAGCGCGTATTCCTTCCGCATCTCGAGCGGCCGCTGGCCGAGCCAGAAGAGGCTCACGCGCAACCGCGTGGTGACCTGGGGCAAGGGATCGGACTCGCGCACGGCGAGCTCGCCCCGCGAGACGTAGATTTGCTCCGTCAGCGTGACACCAGTCGCCCAACCGGCCGACGCTTCACCTTGCGTTGGGCGGTTGAAGGCCTCGATGGACTTCACGCTGCTGCGTTTGCCCGACGGCAGAAACACGAGCCGGTCGCCGACGGACACGTGCCCCGCGTCGATCGTGCCCGCCACGATGCGGCGATCATCACCTTGGCCCGTGAACTTGTACACGTCCTGGACGCGCAACCGAAATGGAAGCCCAACCGGCTGCGCTTCCGGCTCGAATGTGTCCAGCGCGCGCAGCACCGTTGGGCCGTGATACCACGGCATGCGCGTCGACGCGTCGGCGAGATTGTCGCCATCGCGGCCGCTCACGGGGATGAAGCACGCCGGCGTGATGTTCACCTGCGCCAGAAAGGCGGTCAGCGATGTAACCAGTTTCTCGTACTCGCCTTGGTCGAATCCCACCAAGTCCATCTTGTTGACCAGCACCACGCACTGCTTGATGCCGAGCATCGCGAGCATGTAGCCGTGGCGCCTCGAGTTCTCCTGGACGCCTTCCTGCGCGTCGATCACGAGCAGCGCGGCTTCAGCGCGTGACGCGCCCGTGATCATGTTCTTGAGAAACTCGATGTGGCCGGGTGCATCGATCACGATGTATTCGCGTCGCGCCGTGCGAAAAAACACGCGCGCCGAATCGATCGTGATGCCTTGCGCGCGCTCATCGCGCAACGCGTCGAGGAGGAACGCATACTCGAACGGCTTGGCCGTTCGCGCGCAGAGCTCTTTGACCTGCTCGAGCTTCCCGTCGGGAAGTGAGTGACTATCGGCGAGCAGTCTGCCGATGATCGTGCTCTTGCCGTGATCGACGTGACCGACGATCACGATACTCATGCGCTCCTCGGTGGCGGTTTTCGTCATGCGAGGCAGTTTGGCAGCTCATAGATGAATGCGGAATCGGCGCCGTCGGCTGAACGCACGGACCGGATGCGCGCCATAACTGCGTGATGGACGCGCAGTCCGAATAATAGCAATGTTCGTGCGGGCGCGGCTCGCGACCGGCGTTAGAGAGCCGACCGGAGGGGCACGTCTTCGAACGCCCGTATCGGCACGGCCGACTCCTCGCTGCGGAGATACCGCAGGGCCGTCGTCGCGCGCAGTAGCATTTCGACGGCGTCAACGGTCGACTCGGAAAAGTCCGGTACGGCGCAGTAGCCGGCCCGAATTCTGAGTTTGTGCGCCGCGTCACCGATCGTTGTCGGTTCCGCGTCCATTGTCTCCTGGATGCGCTGCATCATGCGCACGGCGCCATCGCTGGCGGTCGCCGGAGCAATGATCGCGAAGTCCGTTGGGCCAAGGCGTCCGATCGCATCGGAGACGCGTCCCGCGCGCCGGACGAGCGACGCCAGATACGAGATCACGTGCTCCGTGTCACCATTGAGCGGGCGTTCCTCGAGGTCTGGCGCTTCGGCTACGGGTGCGAATGCAACACACGCGATCGGCGACTTCAGTCGCTGTGCTTCCGCCGAGATCTCGCGCGCTCGTCGCACGAGTCCGCGCATGTTGTACAAGCCGGTGGTCGGATCGAGTAGACTTTCGGCGCGCAGCCGGTCCGCCTCACGCTTGCTTCGCATGAACGCATCGAGTTTGAGCAACAACACTTCACCGTCGAGCGGTTGACTCGCGAATTCCCAAGCGCCGGCTTGCAACGCGGCAAGCCGCTGGCTCCGCTCCGCTGGACCCGATGTCGTAATGATGATCGGAGTGGAGGCATTGAAGCGAGCATCGTCGAGCAACTGCCGGCACACATCGCCACCATCCATGTCCGGCAACCGAATGTCCATGATGACGAGATCCGGCTGCGCGCTTCGCGCAAGGTCTAGCACTTGTTTGCCGGTGTAGGCGCGGAGCACCGCGTAGCCGTTTGGCCCGAGGATGCTCTCGAGCGAACGCGCCGACCATTCCTGGTCGTTCGCAAGGAGCACGAGCGGCGGACGAGACGGCTTCTCGTTTTCGGACATACTCACCGGATACGGGCGTCGTCTTGCCCGGCGCGTCGTTTGGAGAGGCACCTGATGGGAGCGTCGTTGGTCGTGCTGGGGCCATGCAGAACTCATGCGGACCCGAAACAGGCGTGCTAACTGTCGATATACCAAATTGTTACGAAAGCATGAGAGTGGCCTTAGCGGCGAAATTTGCCGCGCGGGTGCCACAGGACCGATGGAATGGCGATACGGACACTTCGACATGCCGCGGCGCCAGACCGCCGGGATCCGCTTCGAAATTGAGGTAGTGTTTGAGCGCCGCGCGAAATCTGTTTGCTGTCAGGCTCTCCCGATGAATGTGGGAGAGGCGACCCATGTTATGTTGTAATCCTGCTACATGATCGCCTCGCACCGAACCTTCCCGATCGCACGGCGCAATTCATGAAATGAAAGTCGCGCCGAGAGATTCACCATTTTCGAACCCAAACGGACGGCTAGCACAAGGAGTGCAACGTCGCCGGAGGACTATGCCAGCGCTCTTGGGCAGGGAGGTACAGACCAACGCACGCCGCCGCTTCGGTCGCTCGATCGCGATCGTTGGGGTGGCGGCAGCAATCTCAAGCGGGCTCCCGGCTCAACAGCCGGTTCAGCGAGACACAACGCACGCCGCCCCAGTCCAAGGCGACTCAACGCGCGTCGATTCGGCGCGCAGAGCACAGATCCTGAGTGACACGGCGCACACCCCGCTAACGCGCGCACAGTTAGAGTCAGAAGCAGGGACCCTCGAACACGAGGGCCATCAAGCACAGGCGGCACTGATCCGGCAGAGACTCAAGGATGGCGATTTTCAGGTCGGCGATCGGATCGCCATTGTCGTGCGCGGCGACTCGACGCTGAGCGACACCGCGAGTGTTCGTGCCGGACGAGTGATTCAACTGAAAAATCTTCCGCCCATTTCATTGGCGGGTGTGTTGCATTCGGAGTTGCAGGTTTATCTGACGAAGCAGCTGTCGCAGTATCTGAAGAATCCGACGGTACAAGTTACCCCGTTGGTACAGATTGCTGTCGTTGGCAATGTTGGGCATCCAGGATTCTTCTGGGTGCCGGCCGACCTGACGCTCACCGACGCGATCATGCTTGCCGGTGGACCGACGCAGACGTCGGACTTGAACGGCACGAAGATCAAACGTGACAACAAGGATCGGCTGACCGACAAGCAGGTGCAACAAGCTTTTGCATCGGGGGCAACACTGGACCAACTCGACATCCGCGCAGGGGATCAGATAACGGTTCCTGAAGCCGGCAAAAAGGATTGGGTGAGAATCTTGCAGGTTGCTGCCGCACTGGCCGCCGTAACGCTAGCTGTCATCTCGATCTCTCGGCATTGAGACGCATGCTCTGGGAAGACCTTCCCGACTCGTGGAGTAGTGAAGCGCTGAGCGTGCGCGTGAACGACCGACGCCGCACGCATCATGGCCCAACGGAACGGGCGCGTCGAAACACTCCGTCCGCAGCTGCATCGTTGGCCGACGTGGCGCGGCCGATCGAGCTCGTGCGCGAGCGCACGGAGCGACAGGCGGCGCGTCGGGACATTCAACCCCGTACTCGATCGGAAGTGCTGAACCGCGCCGTGAACGTGCTGCTCGCCGCCATCGCGCTGCTCATCCTCGCCCCCATCATGGTGCTCGTCGCCCTCGCTGTGAAGTTGACGTCGCGAGGACCAGTGCTCTACTCGCAAACGCGTGTTGGCCTCGACCGCCGCCGTGCGAGCGTCGATGCGTTGTACGAACGCCGCAAGCAGGACGCCGGTGGCCGGATCTTCACGATCTACAAGTTTCGCTCGATGTACGTGGACGCCGAGCAGCAGTCGGGCGCCGTGTGGGCCACGCAGCACGATCCGCGCGTGACGCCCGTTGGGCAGTTCCTGCGGCGCGTGCGGCTGGACGAGCTGCCGCAGCTCGTCAACGTGATCAAGGGCGACATGAACATCGTCGGCCCTCGGCCCGAGCGTCCGAGCATTTTCGCGCGACTGCGCCAGGACATCACCGAGTACCCGCTGCGTCAGCTCACGCGCCCCGGCATCACCGGTTGGGCGCAGATCAACCACACCTACGACTGCAGCGTCGACGATGTGCGCACCAAAGTTCGCTACGATCTCGAGTACCTGCAGCGTCAGTCGTTAGCAGAGGATCTCAAGATCATGGTGCGGACGGTGCCGGTGATGTTGTTCCGGAAAGGCGGCTGGTAGCGCCACAGGAGCCCACCCGGGTGCGGCGACCGTTCAACCATTGCGACTAACTGTGGACGAGCGCAAAACGTCGCCACTCGAGTCGAACGGAACCGAACGATCAAAGCCTTCGGTGTGGCCAGAGTGGGTGCAAATCGTGAAGCCTGGGCCACACATGATGCCGGTTGTGCGTTCGGGCCCCTTTGAGGTTGGCGGGCACGGCTGATCCATGAACCATGGCCCCGTCGAGGCCGGCCGTGCCGGCGCGCCACCACCCCTCACCAAGCGAATGCCTTCAGTGCACGATCGCTCTCCTTCGCGAGATCCTGTCTTCATCGTTGGTACTGGTCGCTGCGGGTCAACGATTCTCTACTCGCTGCTGGCCATGCACCCCGACCTGGCGTGGATTCCGTCGCATCTCGATCTGGCGCCATCGGTTCTGCTGCTCGCCGCCACGGCGCGCATCTGGAATCTGCCGGGCACAGACAGGTACCGGGAGGCGCGGTTTCTTCCGAAGCCTGTCGAGCCGAATCGCCTATTTGCGCACTGGCTTCCCGAGTACTACTCGGAGACGGCGAATCCCAGGGCTGTCGCGACGGGCCGGGCAACGATCGTTCCCTTGCTGGATCGGATCAAGCGCTACCAGGGCAAGCCGCGATTCCTCGGCAAGCTCGTTGGACGCCCGGTCAAGGTCACACTCCTACGTGAGCTCTTCCCCGGCGCGAAGTTCGTGCATATCACGCGTGGGCTCGGTGCCACCGTGTCCTCCCTGCTCCGGGTGGACTTTTACGCCCGCACCCAAGCGCGGATCGACTCTTGGAAGTGGGATGCGATGCCGTCGCCGTTCGTGGACTACTATCATGACACGGGGGACGCCCCCGAGATCGCTGCCGCCATCACCATCATGCTGAATCGCTGGCAGCTCGCGCGACAACTCGCGCAGATATCGGCCCCTGATCAGCTCGAGGTGGGGTACCAGACCTTGGTGCAGGATCCAGTGGAGACCGTTCAGCGCATCGGCGAGCGCGCTGGTCTTGCGATAGATGAGGCGTTCCGGGCGCGGATCGGACGGCGCCGCGTTTACGGCGGCGCGGACGAGCAGTGGAGGCACCACCTCACCGACAAGCAACAACGCAACCTGCTCGAATTCGAGCGTCTCGCCCGCGACGTCGAGCACGCGGACGTCGCGACCCCAAGCCGCTGACTCGTGCGTGCGGGTTCGCCACACGTGTCCGGCCCGCTGTGCCGCCAGTGCCCTACTTCACCACCTCGCCGCCGACGTCTGGTCTGCGCGTGGGCTCCCAGCTCGGCATACGTTGCCTGCGCAGGAACTTGAGCCACGCAAGCGCACCGGCCAAGCTCGACACGACGGCGAAACCGCACAGCGCAAGCGGGAGCGGCACACGTTTGCCCTCGGGCCATGCGATGGCTGCGTAGCCCGCCCCGAGCGCGAGGATCGCCACGGCGGCAAGCGCGAGGGCTCGCCGGTCGGCGATGCACAGCAGCACTAACCCAACGAGTGCGACCGGCAGCGCCAGGTAAACCAACCAGCGACAAAGCTTGTGGCTCGTCAGCATGAAGGCGAAGGTGATCCCTGCGTGCCAGGGAACGGTGAGATCGCGGAAGTGCCACAGCGTCTCGAGTCCTTGTGCCATCGTGCGCACCTTGCGCGGGAGCTCCGCGCGCAACGAGGTGGTGCGCGGCACGACGCACGTGGCACTCTCTATCGATACGGCGCGCAGTCCCTTCGTGTGCGCGATGAGCGCACTCGCGAAGTCTCGTGCGAGATCACCAGGCAGCACAGCGCGTTGCACCTCCACTCGTGCCGCGTAGCAGCATCCGCTTGCGCCGACAATCGATCCGAGTCTGGTTTCGAGCGCGCGCACCCACATTTCGTAGCCGACGTAGCCGGACTCTCCGCGATTCGTTTCCTGATCAACGTCGCCCACGCTCACGTCTCGGCCTGACGCCACGCCGACACTCGAATCTTGGAACGCGCGCACGAGTGCCTTCACCGTACGCGGGTGCACGCGAATCGATGCGTCGGTGTTGACGACGATCTCGCCGCGAAACGAACTCGACGCGTGATTCTCTGCGTTAGTCTTTCCGCCGCGCGGCGCGACGTGCACGAGCTCCACGCCACGCGACGCATACTCGCGCACGACGGCATCGGTGCCGTCTGTCGATCCATCCGAGGCAATCACGATCTGCCGGCGATTGGACGGATAGTCGACTTGCAGCAGACTCTCGATGGTCGAGCGAATACGCCTCTCTTCGTTATAAGCAGGGACCGTAATCGTAACCATCGGCCATTCGGCGGGATCGGCGGGCGGCGCGGACTCGCGATGAAAGCGAGAGGCAAACCATAGTACGGCGGGATAGGCAATGTAGGCGTATCCGAAAATGACAAACGGCGCCGCGAGCAGGGCGATACCCATCGCAATCATTATTTGCTTGCCCGATTGGCCAGGACAGAGCGATAGACCGCGTCGTACCGCTCGATCCATGATTCGACGGCGAAATCATGCTCGAGCCGCGCGCGCGCTGCGCTAG